>Ga0247813_10000094_pt1 | contig 110971 bp, 103 predicted proteins | sample UWRJL169409C1_FD_180719 | JGI IMG/M metagenome (GOLD analysis project Ga0247813, IMG submission 180719) | Plant litter microbial communities from Arlington Agricultural Research Station in Wisconsin, United States - UWRJ-L169-409C-1 | ecosystem: Environmental > Terrestrial > Plant litter >...
AACCTGCAAAAGCAACTTTTCCTGAGTCTAAAGCTTTTACTAAAGCTACTTCATCAATAACACCACCACGAGCACAGTTTACGATTCCAACACCATCTTTCATGATTGCTAACTCTTTCTCACCAATGATGTAACCATCCTGAGCAGGAACGTGCAATGTAATGAAATCAGCTTCTTTAAATAAAGATTCTAATGACTGAGAAACAATTGTTGTAGTAATAGATTGTCCATCAAAAAACTCCACTTTTACATCAACCTGTGGGATAAAACTATCTGCAGCGATAACCTTCATACCTAGACCAAGCGCCATTTTTGCAGTAGCTTGTCCAATACGTCCGATACCAACGATACCAAGAGTTTTTCCTCTTAATTCAGTTCCGTTTGCGTAAGCTTTTTTCAAACCGTCAAAGTTTGAATCTCCTTCAAGAGGCATATTTCTGTTAGAATCATGTAAAAAACGAACACCAGAAAACAAGTGCCCAAACACTAACTCAGCAACAGATTCTGATGATGAAGCAGGTGTATTAATTACGTGGATTCCTTTGCTCTTAGCATAATCAACATCGATATTATCCATACCAACACCACCACGTCCAATAATTTTAAGACCAGGACAAGCGTCTATAATATCTTTACGAACTTTAGTTGCACTACGAACTAAAACTACGTCTACATTGTTTTCATTCACAAAATTAGCTACTTGTTCCTGAGCTACTTTTGTAGTGATAACTTCAAATCCACCTTTTTCTAAAGCTAGAATTCCACTTTTAGAAATTCCATCATTGGCTAATACTTTCATTTTGTGATATTTTGTTTATTTGATTAATCGTTTTTAAATGAGTAACCAATATTATAATTTTTTCTTTTTTGATATTTTATTCAGCTTAAAACTGTGACAGCGACTGATAACTATACTTTAGTTTCTAAAGCTTTCATCACATCCACCAAGACCTGAACACTTTCGATAGGCATAGCGTTATAAATAGAAGCTCTGTAACCACCAACAGAACGGTGTCCTGGCAATCCTGAAATTCCTGCTTCTTTCCATAGAGCATCAAAAGTTGCAGTATGATCAGCGTTGTTTAATAAGAAAGTAACGTTCATGTTAGAACGATCTTCAACCGCTGCAGCGCCTTTGAATAATGGGTTTCTGTCGATTTCAGTATAAAGTAAATCTGCTTTTGCATTGTTTAATTTTTCAACAGCAGCAATTCCACCTTTTTCTTTGATCCATTGTAATGTTAATAACGAAACATAAACAGCAAAAACAGGTGGAGTATTATACATACTTTCTGCTTTAATGTGTTTAGCATAATCTAACATACTTGGAATTGTTCTTCCGCTTTTCTCTAAAATTTCTTCTTTAACCACTACCAAAGTAGTTCCTGCAGGGCCCATATTTTTTTGAGCTCCGGCATAGATCAAATCAAATTTTGAGAAATCCAATTCGCGTGAAAAAATATCAGAACTCATGTCGCAAACAACAGGAACGTTGGTCGCTGGGAATTCTTTCATTTGAGTTCCAAAAATGGTATTGTTACTTGTGCAGTGAAAATAATCAGCGTCACTTGGTATTTCGTATCCTTTTGGAATATGGTTGTAATTTTCATCTTTTGAAGAAGCTACTACTACAGTTTCTCCAAAATTCTTAGCTTCTTTTATCGCAGCAGTCGCCCATGTACCTGAATCTAAATAAGCTGCTTTTCCGTTTTCTTTCATCAAGTTGTACGGAGCCATTAAGAATGCTGTACTTGCACCACCTTGTAAAAATAATGCCTGGTATCCTTTTCCCTGAAGTCCTAATAAATCTAAAGCAAGGGAGCGAGCTTCATCCATAACAGCAACGAAATCTTTACTTCGGTGCGAAATTTCAAGGATTGACAATCCTGAATCATTAAAGTTTAAAATTGCTTTTGATGCCTTCTCAAAAACTTCCTGAGGTAAAATACTTGGACCTGCGCTGTAGTTGTGTTTTTTCATGGTTGTTGTTAATAGTCGAAAATTTTAAAGATGCAAATTTCGGCAATAGGAGCTGAAAAAGCGATAAATTATTCGAAATAATTAAACATATTTTTACTTTGTTGTTAACAAAAACGTTATAGTATCCACGTTATCTGCATAATCCCACAATTGCGGATTTTGGGTTTGCCCAAATGGAATACTATTTCCGATTAAATCGTTACTAACAATGCACTGAATTTGTTCAGAATCAGCTTTAAGGCGAGCTTGTAAATCTTCAATATTTTCGTAAAATTCATAAAAAACACTCGAAATAGGTGAGGCATAGCTCGGATCTTCTTTTATAGTTAAAAAGCCATTATCCAATAATTTAAAATTGCTCATTAAAAATACAGCCTTGTTGTAGTCGTAATTATTAGCATATTTTTCATAATGAATAACGTCCTGATATTTGAAAATTGCCTCAAAAAAAGCATCAAACGAATAGCCTTTCGGAACAAAAATCTTAGAAACATTGCGACATCCTAATCCGAAATAACGGAAAATATCTTCACCTAAAGCTTCTAATTCTTCTTTGCTTTCTTTTCCGTTTAAAACGGCAGCTGAATTTCTGTTTTTTCGAATGATTGAAGGTTTATCTTTAAAATAATATTCGAAATATCTCGCAGTATTATTGCTTCCGGTGGCGATAACGGTATCAAAATTTTCGAGTTTGCCTTCTACGAAAGTGATTTTATCTTTTAAATTTTCATCAACAGCAATTAAATATTTAGCTAAAAAAGGTAACAAATGCTGATCATTTGAAGAAGTTTTAATTAAAGCTTTATTTCCCGTAATCAAAACAGATAAAAAATCGTGAAAACCTACTAAAGGAATATTTCCGGCTAAAATTAATGCAACTTTTTTTTCAGTGTTATTATTTTGAGCAAATTCGTCAATATAGTTAGAAAGCCATTTATTAAGATTTTCTTCAGTTAAAGCATCAGCCCACGATTTTATAGCAAAATAAACTTGTTCAGGTGTATACCAGCCATTATGAGATTGTGATAATTGTATCAGCTTTTCGAAATCATCAAAAAATAAATCGTTGTATAGGACATTCGATTCTTTAACTGTATCGTTTTCGGAAAATTGTTTTAAAAATTTGCCTAATTCAACAAAAACACTTTTTTTTGTTTCTAATGTCATAATGTTTGTTTATGAATTGTTTTGATTGTAATTTTGCACAAAAATAAGCTATATTAAGTTATAAGACAAAGCAGAATAAAATCTTCGTATTATTATTTCTGAACTTGTAACTTTTAACTCGTAACTAAGAAAAAAATGGCAATAATTATAACAGACGAATGCATCAATTGTGGGGCTTGTGAACCAGAGTGCCCAAATACAGCAATTTATGAAGGTGCTGATGATTGGAGATATAAGGATGGAACAAGTCTTAAAGGAAAAGTAATTTTACCAGACGGAACGGAAGTGGATGCAGATGATGCTCAAACTCCAATTTCTGACGAAGTATATTACATCGTTCCTGGAAAATGTACCGAATGTAAAGGTTTCCATGACGAACCTCAATGTGCTGCAGTATGTCCGGTTGATTGTTGTGTGCCAGATGATAATCATGTTGAAGATGAAGAAACCTTGTTAAACAGACAGGCGTTTTTACATGGAGAATAATACTCTTACTTCATTATTAAATATTTAGAAAATCCTGAGTTTACAACTCAGGATTTTTTTTTATTTTAACGAATTTCACTTATTTTTAATTTTTTTGACACATTTCACTAGTTCTTAATGAATAATTTTGTTAATTTGATGTTAACATTTCAATAAGTTGCCTATGAGAGGATTAATACTTTTAATTGTTATTTTCGTTAACACTACCATTTTTTCTCAAAATGCGCAGTACTCTATTGTTATAAAAGATATTGAAACACAATTGCCTATAGAAAATGCAATGGTGTTTATTATGAAAACGAAACAAACATTAATAAGTAATCAGGAAGGTAAAGTAACTTTTGAATTGAACGGTTCATCGAGTCTTCAGGTTTCAGAGACCAATTACGAAAAAGTGACGCTTCGTTGGGGACCTTTAAAACCAGATCTATTTGTAGTTTACCTAAAAAACAATAATAATAAGCTGGACGAAATTGTTGTGTCAAAAGAAAAACCAGAAAAAAATCTTCAAAAAATTGTTTCTAATTCAAGGGAAAAACTCGCCACTTCTTACCGATTAAAAGTCTATGTAAGGGAGTTCTTTATGCTGGATAATAAATATTCTTATTATAACGATGGTTTGGTAAATTTTCAGTTTGAAGGAAGTCAAAAGAAATCAAGTACAACATTATTAGTAGAACAAAATAGGTCCTACGGATTATTAGAAACAGATGTTTCTGCAGATTTAATGGGGTATAATTTGAATAATATAATGGAGAATTATTCAAATTTAAAATATTTTGACCCTCTTTTAGATTCAAAAACAAAGAAAGAATACGAGTTCACAACAAAGGGACATCCAAATAATAAAAATTATTATATAACGTCAGTTACACCTTTGGATAATTCTAAAAAAGCGCTTGACACTTTTGAGATTATTTATGATCCTGTAAAAAAGTTAATTGTAGAATTTAGTATTATTATTGCACCTGGAAATCTCGCTCAAATTGAAGAACAAACAAAACCAGGCTCAAAGAATGTAACCAGATCACAAGTTAAGGTAAATTACAGAATTGATGGTGAGGATTATTATTTACTAAGTTCAAATGAAGAAATTGCTTATGATTTGATTTTAAAAGATCACGTTAAAAAAAACATTCAGGTTCGCAATAATTTTATAACAACCAATTTCAACAGACAGAATTTTACTTATAACGAAAGTGATGTCTTTAAAGAAAAAACACTTTTTAATAAAAAGGACAAAATTCTAACCAAATATTGGGATATTTCAGGGTTTACTGCCACTGAAGAAGAAAAAGTAATTATTAATTCATTAGAATTTAAATTGTAATTTTTAAACAAGAATAAAAAAATCCTGAGTGTTGCGCTCAGGATTTTTTGTTATATAATTTTTACAAAACACATAGAAGAATAGACTTGCGATCTAATGAAAGCGTTTCACTTTTAAATCATAAAATAGAACTATGCGAAATAAGTTACTACCTATACTAATTCGTTAAAAGAGAAAATCTACGATTCTATGTGTTTTTAAAATTTTCTTAGAAATTAAATCCAAGTCTCGCATAGTAATAAGCTCCGCTGAAACCCATTTGAACGGCATCCCAATAACCTCCGGCTTCAGTGTTACCTTGTTCATCTTGTTTCGTTGGATATACATTAAATAAGTTATTGCTACCAATGCTTAATTTTAGATTTTTATTGATTCTGTAACCTAAAGTTAAATCAGTTACCAATCTTGGATTGTAAACATCATCTTCATCAGCATAATCAACCAAAACTACTTTGCTGAAACGAGTAAAAGCCAAACCTCCATCAAATTTATTTTTCGAATAAGTCAAATTTAAACCGAATTTGCTGTCAGGAGCAGAAGCTAATAAAAATGCTTTTTCGCGTTTTCCAAAGAAAGTATCTGCATCTAAATCACCATTTTTTACTTCGTCGATTTTCATACTATTAATATTTCCAACTAAAGTTGCGCCAATATTTCCAAAATCATATGTTTTTTTCCATGAAAAAACCAAATCTAAACCATGTGTACTAGTGTCAACCCCATTAGCAAAAAACTGTGCTTCAGAAACACCAAGATTTAAGCTTGAAGCATCAAAATATCCGGTAAGAACGATACGATCTTTTACTTTAATATAATAACCATCAACTGTAGCTGTAAAATCTCCAAAAGTTCCTGTAAATCCCAACGAACCATTTAGGGCTTTTTCTTCGTTTAATTTTTCAATTCCAAAAGCTCTTGTTACAGGGCTGTCATTAGGCGCCAAAAGCACTTCAGTTGCACCGCTTGCATTAAAGTTGGTAAAACGTAAGTTGTAATAAACCTGAGCTAATGATGGGGCACGGAAACCGGTACTGATAGAACCTCTCATATTAATATGATCGCTAAGTTTAAGTCTTGAAGCTAATTTTCCGTTTAAAGTACTTCCAAAATCGCTGTAGTTTTCAAAACGAACTGCGCCGCTTACCATAAAACCTTCAGTAACATCTAACTCAGCATCAGTATATAAAGAGAAGTTGGTACGGCTTTCATTCACCTCATTTGCAGGGCTATATCCCGGAAAACCCTGAGAACTTCCTGGTCTTGGTTCTCCAGAAATAGGGTCTATTGGGGCACTTTGAGTTGTAGGGTCTGTAATTGGTTGTCCATTTGTATCATAAGTAGTGTAAGAACCTTCTTCACCAGCAAAAATTTTGAATTGCTCAACTCTAAATTCTGTTCCAAAAGCAATATTAAAACCGCTCATCACATCAGCATAGTTTTTTGAAACATCAAAATTTGTAGTATTTTGAAGTAAACTGTGTCCCCCTGCATCAAATTCAGTTGGAGAATTTTCTTCAAGAGAAGCATTTAGAGTTCCTTTAATATCGTACTGAAATTTATTTTGTCCTAAAGTATTACTGAAATCCAATTTCCACCCACCAGAAGTTTCTGTTCTAATTCCGGCTGCGATTGAATTATCATTGATTTTAGATGTAATTCTTGGGGTATAACCACCTGGATAAATTTCTTCTACAACTCTTTCACCATCATTTCTGGTAAAAGCATAAGCATCTGTATCTCTAAAATTACTGCCTCCAAAAGCATAAAATTCTGTTTTATCAGAAATTGGAATAGCAATATTGGCAAATAAATTTACACCCTGAATTTCTGCATCACCAAAACCTTTTCTGAAATCATAACTAGGTCTTAAAGTTTTGTTTTTGTTTAAGAATTCACCCGTAATATTTACATAACCACCTTTTGTTCCAATGGACGTACCATAATTGGCGGCTATTTTTATAGATCCACCATCAAAAGACTGATCTTTTCCATAAGAGTTTCCATTACCATCCTGATCTAGTCTAAATCCTTTAGTGTTTGGTGTTCCTGTTAAAAAATCACCTTTTGCATCGGTATTAAAAACACCATATGTAATAGATCCTGTTAGCTCGTTTACATTGTCATTGGTTACAATATTGATAACCCCGGCAATGGCGTCAGAACCGTATTGTGCTGCTGCACCATCTCTTAAAATCTCAATTCTTTTAATAGAAGCTGCCGGAATTGCATTTAAATCTGTTCCTGTATTTCCACGTCCACGTGTTCCAAATAAATTAATCAGAGACGATTGATGTCTTCTTTTTCCGTTGATTAAAACCAAAGTCTGATCTGGTCCCATACCTCTTAATGAAGCAGGATCAACGTGATCGGCACCATCAGAACCAGATTGTTTATTAGCATTAAATGACGGAGCAACATATTGCAAAAGTTCGTTAATTTCTAATTTTCCACTTTGTGTTGTAACGTCTTTTACGTTAATAACATCAATAGGAACGGCAGAGTTTACTACAGTTCTTTTAGTATTTCTGGAACCCACAACGACAACATCATTTAAAACCTGTCCGCCGCTTTCGTCTAAAGTAATCGCGAAATCACTACCTGATGCTGATTTTTCGACTGTAGCATACCCCATATAACTAAAAATAAGGGTGGCACCTTCTTTAACTTTAATTGTAAATCCTCCTTCATAATCAGTAGAAACACCATTGTTTGTTCCTTTTTCGACAACATTAACGCCGGGCAAGGCCGTACCTGTCTTATCTTTTACAGTTCCCTTGACTTCTTTTTGAGCAAAAAGAAATGCTGTATTTAGTAGAAATAATAATAATACAATCTTTTTCATGATTTGGTTAAGTTTGGTTTATTGTTTTGTTTGTTATTTGATAAAAGTAGTATTTTTTAACAAAAACTTAATAAAAAGTTTAATTTTTTTACAACACTTGCTTTAAAATACATTAATCGACATTTTTACTTCACTTACGAGCTATTAAATCTTATATTTGCAAAATTTTAAAGCCAAAAAATATCATTTTGGCAGAAACAAAAAATCATAACAAGAAACATAAATCATTAAAAATGATTCTTATTATATTAAGGAGTAACATTTTTGATGAAGTCTGAAAAATTTCAGGATAAAATACAAACAAACAGAAACAACAGATGAAAGCAGGAATTGTAGGATTACCAAATGTTGGAAAATCAACATTATTTAATTGTTTATCTAATGCAAAAGCGCAAAGTGCAAACTTTCCGTTTTGTACAATTGAACCTAATATTGGTGTTGTAAACGTTCCGGATCCAAGAATCAATAAATTAGAAGAATTGGTAAAACCAGAGCGTGTACAAATGGCAACAGTTGATATCGTAGATATCGCAGGTTTGGTAAAAGGTGCAAGTAAAGGTGAAGGTCTTGGAAACCAGTTTTTAGGAAACATTAGAGAGTGTAACGCTATTATTCACGTTTTGCGTTGTTTTGACAATGACAATATTGTTCACGTTGACGGAAATGTAAATCCAATTCGCGATAAAGAAACTATCGATATCGAATTGCAGTTGAAAGATTTAGAAACGGTTGAAAAACGTTTAGAAAAAGTAAATCGTGCCGCTAAAACCGGAAATAAAGAAGCGCAAACTGAAAAAGCACTTTTAGACAGAATCAGAGAGGCATTATTACAAGCGAAATCAGCTCGTACTATTACTCCTCAAGGTAATGACGAAGAAGTTTTAATGGAATCTTTCCAATTAATTACAGCAAAACCAGTATTGTACGTTTGTAATGTTGACGAAAATTCAGCAGTAAACGGAAATAAATATGTAGATCAGGTTCGTGAATTAGTAAAAGACGAAGATGCTGAAGTTATCATCCTTTCAGTAGGAGCAGAGGCTGATATCACTGAACTAGAAAGCTACGAAGAGCGTCAGGTTTTCCTTGAAGATATGGGATTAACTGAGCCGGGAGCATCAGTTTTAATTCGTGCTGCTTACAAATTATTGAAACAACAAACTTATTTTACAGCTGGTGTAAAAGAAGTTCGTGCCTGGACAATTAACATTGGAGCTACAGCGCCTCAGGCAGCTGGAGTTATCCATACTGATTTCGAAAAAGGTTTTATCCGTGCAGAAGTTATCTCATACGAAGATTACGTTCAATACGGTTCTGAAGCAAAAGCAAAAGAAGCCGGAAAATTCAAAGTTGAAGGAAAAGAATATATTGTTAAGGATGGTGATGTAATGCACTTCCGTTTTAACGTATAGATTTTTTTTTAGAAAATAGAATAAAGAAGAAAGAGAATAGACTTGAACTGCTGGAGAAATTCAGCAGTTTTTTTTGTTAAAAATTTAATTCTTTCAATTCATTGCACAAAGTATGTCATTTCGACGAAGGAGAAATCCCCGCAAGTAACTCCGCAACGAGAACCCAATCTTTGTCGAGCTTCTTGCGGGGATTTCTCCTTCGTCGAAATGACAAAAAATGCGAATAAATCTAAATTTTTAAAAAAAATAAAGAGTAAAAAATCCGTGCAAATTCCGCGTTTTCGCTTTAGCGAATCTGTCTCATCCGCATGCCATTTCTCTGCTTTAATCTTCAATATTTTTCCTGAATTAATTTTTGGCTCAAAAATTGGTTACAACAAAATAACCTACTTTATTAATCCAAAAACGACCAACCAAAATGCTTAAAAAATCTTTCAAATTTCTCGGCTGGACTATCCTCGGAATTATTACTTTTCTCGTTCTCTATATAATTTCCATGTATCTGATTTCGAAAATCACGGTTAACTCAGATATTGCACAAGTGAATGAAAAAGATGGAATTCCGATTTATATTCTTTCCAATGGAGTTCATACAGATATTGTTGTTCCGGTTGCAAATGAAATTAAAGATTGGCGAAAAGAAATACAATTCAGCCAGACACAGTCTAAAGATTCATTGGCAACATTATTAGCTTTCGGTTGGGGCGATAAAGGTTTTTATTTGCATACACCAGAATGGTCAGATTTAAAAGCCAGTACAGCTTTAAAAGCAATCTTTGGAGTAAGTTCATCAGCAATGCATACGTCATTCTACAAAGGACTTGCTGAAAACGAAAATTGCAAACGCATTTTAATTTCAAAAGAAAACTATCAAAAATTAGTTGTTTTTATCTCAGATAGCTTCAATAATCCAACAAATCCTGAATGGATTCAGGGCTATAGCTACGGAAAAAGAGATGCTTTTTACGAAGCAAAAGGAAGTTATAGTCTTTTTTATACCTGCAATACCTGGGCGAATAGCGCTTTAAAGGCTGCTAATCAAAAAGCAAGTTTATGGACACTTTATGATAAAGGGATTTTTTGTCATTATCAATAATAGTGATTATGAAAAAGATAATTTTCATTCTGATTTTATTAGTTATATCGAGTTCATGTAAAAAGGCTGATGCAGCAGCAGACTATGATGGTATCAAATTTTATTTTGAAAACCCTCAACCAATTAATGATTCTGAATTAAATAGTTTTCCTTCTAAATTTAAAGGATTATATAGGAGTAAAGATTCAACTTTTTTACGAATTGAAGAGGATAGAATTTTAAGGGAATATTTTTTAAAATTCAGAGTTCACAGAAAGGAAATGGATTCCTTAAAATCAGAATACAATCTTGTGGACGGAAAATTAATTACCAGTGACACTAAAGATAAATTTGATATAAAAGTAGTTGGTGATTCCATAGAATTGTCTCAGAAAATCGAGGATACGTTATACAGATTATCATACAATGAGAAGGTGAAACGTATTAATGGCCAATTGATTTTAAGTACGAGAGATTCTCTTTTTTGGCAAATAGAAATGATATCTTTAGAAAAGAATGTTCTTAAATTCAAGAGCATTTATTTGCCTCAAGACTTGCAAAAATTAGATTCAATTACAGCTATAAAAGGAAAAATGTTAGATTCTCTTTCTTATTTGATAAAACCAACAAGAAAAGAGTTCAAAAATATTTTAAAAATCAAAAATCTTGGTAATGATCGAGAGTATACAAAAGTTTTAAAGTAAAAATTAGTAAAAATCAACATGGTAAAAATATAATATTTGTCAAAAAAGCAACAATTCAAAATTTTTGACTAATTCTTAAATTTGGGGGAATATCAAAAATACAGCAAATGAGAATTAAAAATATATTCGCCAAGTCTTGGTTTCTTCTAAAAAATACATTTTTAGAATTTAACGATGATAATGCTATTAAGCTCAGTGCGGCATTGGCTTATTATACCATATTTGCTTTACCGCCTTTATTAATTATTATCATCACAATTTGTGGTTTCTTTTTTGGAGAAGAAGCTGTAACAGGAGAACTGTACGGACAAATTAATGGTTTGGTAGGTAACGGCGCGGCGAGTCAGATTCAGGAAGCGATAAAAAATGTGGAGTTGTCTGGCGATAATATGTTTGCAACCGTATTTGGAATTGTTATGTTATTAATAGGAGCGTCTGGAGTTTTTGCTGAAATACAAAGTTCTATAAATTTTATTTGGGGATTGCGTGCAAAACCAGATAAAGGCATTAAGAAATTTATTCAAAATCGTTTGATGTCATTCTCCATGATTGCTTCAGTTGGATTTTTAATGTTGGTCAGTCTTCTTATAAGCACAACTTTAGACTTGCTTAGTTCGCGTTTAAAAGTATATTTTCCAGAGAGTACCGTTTATTTATTTTATGTGGTCAATATAGTTATTGTTTTGGCGAGTATAACAACTCTTTTTGCTATTATTTTTAGAACATTGCCTGATGGAAAAATAAGATGGAAGGATGCTTTTATAGGATCAGGAGTTACAGCTGTCCTTTTTATGATTGGTAAATTTGCCATTGGTTTTTATTTAGGAAGTTCTACAGTTGCATCTGTTTATGGCGCAGCAGGTTCTGTTATAATAATTCTGGTTTGGGTTTATTATTCGGCAATTATTCTGTATTTTGGAGCAGAATTTACAAAAGTCTACGCAAAATCTTACGGAGGGAAAATCTATCCAAACGAATATTCAGTCGAAATTGCTAAAGAGATTTATGAAATAGACGAGCCAAAAAAAGAACCAATAGAAGAAACATTACAAAAAGAGAAACCATGAAAATAGTAGCCTTTGGAGGGAGTAACAGTAAACAGTCAATCAATAAACACTTAGCCACTTATGCCGCAGGTTTATTTGAAAATGCAGAAGTTGAAGTGTTGGATTTAAATGATTTTGCAATGCCATTATTCAGCGTTGATCTTGAAAAAGAAGTAGGTCAGCATGACCTTGCAAAAGCATTTCTTGCAAAACTTGGAAGTGCAGATATTTTAGTTGTTTCCTTAGCGGAGAATAACAATAACTACTCAGCAGCGTTTAAAAATGTCTTTGATTGGTCTTCCAGAATAATGAAAGAAGTTTTTCAGCAAAAACCAATGTTGTTGATGGCAACTTCGCCAGGTTCAAGAGGCGGCGCGTCAGTTTTAGAAATTGGACGAAATGCTTTGCCTAGATATGGAGCCGACATAAAAGCTACTTTTTCATTGCCTGCTTTCAATGCCAATTTTGACTTAGAACAAAATAAAATTTTAAATGCCGAGTTAGATAAGGAACTCAGAGACCTTATTAAAGAATGTTTCTAATTCTATGAAAATAAAAAAGATTTTTTTTCTGTTCCTTTTTTTGAGTGTATTTTTTCTCCAGTCTTCTCACGCGCAAAAATATAGCGCTGTGGATAAGGCTATTTTAAAATACCCAAAAAGTTTTGATACCACAGAAGAACTAGCCCAACGAATCAATAAAGACTTTAATTCAGATTATGACAAAGCAAGGGCTATTTACAGTTGGATGGCCTTCAATATAAAATATGATTTTAATGCTTTTTTGAATCCACCAGGAACACAAAGTTTTTCTTATCGAAGTGAAGCAGAAAAGCAAAGAAAAATACAGGACATAAATAATAAAATGCTTCAAAAAGCATTCAATTCTAAAAAAGCTGTCTGCGAAGGTTTTACACTTTTGTACCAGCATTTGACTGCGTTGGTGGGTATCAAATCAGAAATTATTCGGGGAGATTCTAAAGTCAGATTAGCAGACATTGGTCGAAAAAACACTACTTCAAATCATGCATGGAATACCGTTTTAATTGATGGAAAATGGCGTTTGGTCGATGTTACCTGGGGTCAGGGATACTACGATAGTTCTAAAGGCCGTATGGTAAAAGATTTTGAACCGGCTTATTTTGATACAGAACCCGATTATTTTTTCGCAAAACATTTTCCAGATTCAGGCTCTTATTTAGGGCATAAATTAAGTAAGGAAGATTTCCTAAACGGACCTTTGATTTATAATAAGGCAATCGCTGGCGATAATAAAATCATAACTCCGGAATCAGGAATACTTCAAGTAAAAAATGGAGATAAAATAACCTTTCAAATTAAGAACATTTCAAAAGCGAGTCAGTTTTATTACTTAAATAAAAGAAACCAGGCCGTTAGAGTTGCAAATGCAAAAGAAAGAAAAGGCGGTTTAGAGTTTCAAATTACATTTGATAATACGATTGGAGATTATATTACATTTTTTCTGGATACCAATAGTATTGCTTCATTCAAGGTTACTTCAAAATAAATTGTATCCACATCTTTGCTTAGGCAATTTTATTCTTTTGTTAAATTGGCGTATATTAGCAGTTAATGAAAAATGAAAGTGAACTGGCTTATGGAAACAACTTTTTTGAAATCAATCTTAGATAATGATTTCTATAAATTTACGATGCAGCATGCTGTAATAAGGCTTTTTCCAAAAGCAAAAGTGCGTTATGGTTTTATTAATCGTGGTAAACACATTTTTCCAGCCGGTTTTTCAGATTTACTTCGAAAATCGGTAGATGCAATGGCCGATTTACGATTAACAAAAGACGAAAAACATTATTTATCACATCATTGTCCTTATCTTGATCCTACTTATTTGGATTTTCTGCAAGGATATAGTTATGATCCTTCTGAAGTTCTTATTTCGCAGGAAGGTTCTGAAATAAAAGTTACAATTGAAGGCTTTTGGTACCGGACTATTTTATGGGAAGTGCCTCTAATGGCTTTAATTTCGGAGCTTTTTTATAAAGCTAATCACTTAATCCGATTGAATGATCAGGCGATAAAAGAACTGACTAAAAATAAAATTGACAATTATAATAAATTGGGAGTTTCAATTTTAGAATTCGGTACAAGACGCCGCCATTCTTACGATGTTCATACTTTGGTAAATGAAACCTTAAGTGCTTATGGTTCCCAAAGTTTTATGGGAACAAGTAATGTACATTTTGCCATGGTTAATAACAAAAGACCTTTGGGAACGCACGCACACGAATGGTTTATGTTTCATGCTGCGCAATATGGATTTAAAATGGCAAATTTAATGAGCCTCGAACATTGGACGCAAGTGTACGGCGGAGACCTCGGAATTGCCTTAACGGATACTTATACCACAGATATTTTCTTCAATCAATTTGATAAAAAATACTCTAAACTTTTTGACGGCGTACGACATGATAGCGGTGACCCGATAGCGTTTGCACAAAAAGTAATCAATCATTATACAAAAATGGGAATTGATCCAAAATCAAAAGTAATTGTTTTCTCAGATTCGCTCAATTTTGATAAGGTAAAAACGATAGTGGACTTCTGTAAAGATAAAATCAAAATGTCATTTGGTATAGGAACTAATTTTACCAATGATGTTGGTCTTCCATCCATGAATATGGTTATAAAATTAACCGATACAAAACCCGATAATACACATTGGCAAGGTGTTGTTAAACTTTCTGATGAAAAAAATAAAAATACGGGAACGCCCGAAATGATTGCTTTGGCAAAAGAAGTACTCGGAATCAAGTCGTAATTTTTTGATTTAGAACTGTTTTTTTTTACTTTTAAAGCTTGTAATTTTTTAAATTCAATTTAAATAGAATTCAAAGCTGTTATTATTCGTAACAAAAAATAAATACGCTTTTATTTTTTACGTAGAAATGGTACATTAGCCAAAAATCCAATTCATTTATGCTAGAGCAAAATCAATATAACGAAGATAATATCCGATCACTCGATTGGAAGGAACATATTCGTATGCGTCCCGGAATGTACATCGGGAAATTGGGAGATGGATCTTCGCCGGACGACGGTATTTATATTCTTTTAAAAGAGGTTTTAGACAACTGTATCGATGAGTTCGTAATGGGCTCAGGGAAAACTATTGAAGTGACTATCAAAGATAAAACGGTTTCGGTTCGTGATTACGGACGTGGAATTCCGTTAGGAAAAGTAGTTGATGTAGTTTCGAAAATGAACACGGGTGGAAAGTACGATTCTAAGGCTTTCCAGAAATCTGTTGGTTTGAACGGTGTAGGAACAAAAGCAGTAAATGCTTTGTCAAATTATTTTCGTGTAGAATCAGTTCGTGATGATAAACAAAAAGCAGCTGAATTTTCAGGTGGAAATTTAGTTTTAGAAGAAGATGTAATCGAAACAACAAAGCGAAAAGGAACAAAAGTAACTTTTACGCCAGACGAAACGATCTTCAAAAACTACAAATTCCGTATGGAATATGTAATTAAAATGGTTAAAAACTATTGTTACCTAAACAATGGTCTGACGATTATTTTTAATGGAGAAAAGTATATTTCTGAAAATGGTCTTCGTGATTTGTTAGAAGAAACCATCAGCGAAGAAGATTTAGAATATCCAATTATTCATTTAAAAGACCATGATATTGAAATCGCTTTAACGCACAGTAAAACACAATACAGCGAAGAATATCACTCTTTTGTAAACGGTCAGAATACAACACAGGGAGGGACGCACTTAGCAGCTTACAGAGAAGCGCTTGTAAAAACCATTCGTGAGTTTTACAACAAAAATTTTGAAGCTTCAGACGTTCGTAAATCGATTGTAAGTGCAATTAGTATTAAAGTTATGGAACCTGTTTTTGAGTCTCAGACCAAAACAAAACTGGGTTCTACAGATATGGGTTCTGATGATGGAACACCTGCAGTTTCAGTTCGTACTTTCGTAAATGATTTTGTGAAGAACAAACTAGACAATTATTTACATAAAAATCCGCAGACTGCAGAAGCTTTATTACGTAAAATTTTGCAAGCTGAAAGAGAGCGTAAAGAGTTATCAGGAATTAGAAAACTGGCGACAGATCGTGCTAAAAAAGCCAATCTTCATAATAAAAAATTAAGAGATTGCCGTGCGCATCTTCCGGATACTAAGAATCCAAGAAACTTAGAGAGTACACTTTTTATTACCGAGGGAGATTCGGCTTCCGGATCGATTACAAAGTCTCGTGACGTAAACACACAAGCCGTTTTTAGTTTGCGTGGTAAGCCTTTGAACTCGTACGGAATGACGAAGAAAATTGTGTATGAAAATGAAGAATTTAATTTGCTGCAAGCCGCTTTAGATATCGAAGATGGACTGGAAAAATTAAGATACAACAACATCGTAATCGCAACCGATGCCGATGTCGACGGTATGCACATTCGTTTGTTGTTGATTACTTTCTTCTTGCAATTTTTTCCAGAGTTAATCAAAGAAGGGCATTTGTATATTTTACAAACGCCGCTTTTCAGGGTTCGAAATAAAAAAGAAACTATTTATTGTTATTCTGAAGAAGAAAGAAGAGACGCGATCGAAAAACTAAAACCAAAACCAGAGATCACCCGATTTAAAGGTTTGGGAGAGATTTCGCCAGATGAGTTTAAGAATTTCATTGGAGAAACGATTCGCCTTGACCCAATTATGATGGATAAAAACACTTCAATTGAGCAGCTATTGTCTTTTTATATGGGGAAAAATACTCCGGACAGACAAGAGTTCATTATCAAGAATTTGAAAGTAGAATTAGACGCGGTTGAAGAAATATAGAACAGATGGATAAAAAGAAATTGATTTACGCGCTAATTGTATTTATATTAAGTTTTGCATTGACTTTTTTTCTTATAAAGAAATTTAAAAAATCAAAGCAAGATACAATTGAAAACGTTCAGGTTAAATAAAATAATTCGGAATCAAAATAAATGAAAGACGAAGACGACAACATAATTCCAAATAACGAAGAGAATAATTCAGAAGAAAATCCGCTTGACGAAAATCAGGAAGGAGATGAAATTATTGATGTAGATGCTAAACATTTTGAAGGACAGCATTTTTACGAAAATCAGGAAGAAGAAGGCGAAGACGTAATCACGAAAGTAACCGGTATGTACAAAGACTGGTTTTTGGATTATGCTTCCTATGTAATTCTGGAACGTGCAGTTCCGGCGATCGAAGATGGTTTTAAACCGGTTCAACGTCGTATTATGCACTCTTTGAAAGAGTTGGATGATGGTCGTTATAATAAAGTAGCCAATGTTGTAGGTCACACCATGCAGTATCACCCACACGGAGATGCGAGTATTGGTGACGCCATGGTACAAATTGGTCAAAAAGATTTATTGATCGACTGTCAGGGAAACTGGGGAAATATTTTAACAGGCGATGGAGCTGCAGCTTCTCGTTACATTGAGGCGCGTTTATCTAAATTTGCTTTGGAAGTTTTATATTCTCCAAAAATTACCGATTGGGGTGTTTCTTACGATGGTCGTCGGGCTGAGCCAAATAATCTTCCGGTAAAATTCCCATTGCTTTTGGCACAAGGAGCCGAAGGTATTGCGGTTGGACTTTCAACTAAAGTTTTGCCTCATAACTTCAATGAATTAATTGATGCTTCAGTAAAAATTTTAAAAGGAAAACCTTTTACATTATATCCTGATTTCATGACACAAGGTATTGCCGATGTGTCAAATTATAATGATGGATTGCGTGGCGGGCGTGTGCGTGTGCGTGCTAAAATTGCGCAATTAGATAAGAATACATTAGTAATTACACAAATACCGTTTTCGACCAATACAACGACTTTGATTGACAGTATTTTGAAAGCCAATGATAAAGGTAAAATCAAAATCAAAAAAATTGAAGACAATACAGCAGCTGATGTAGAGATTTTAATTCATCTTTTTCCGGGAGTTTCTCCAGACAAAACAATTGATGCATTATTTGCTTTTACGGCTTGCGAAACTTCTGTAGCACCTTTAGGTTGTGTTATTGAAGACAATAAGCCGTTATTTATTGGAGTTTCTGAAATGTTGAAAATTTCAACGCATAGAACGGTGGATTTGTTGAAGCAAGAATTAGAAATTCAGTTAGAAGAATTAAAGAATAAATGGCATTTCTCTACTTTGGAGAAAATCTTCATTCGTGAAGAAATGTACATTGAATTCAAATTATATTCTGATAGAGAATCGCTTTATAAATATTTATACGATCGTTTTGAGCCTTTCAAAAAATCATTCGTCAGAGAAATCAACGATGATGATTTACAAAGACTGACTCAGATTCCAATGATTCGTATTACTCGTTTTGACTCTGACAAAGCAGATGATTTTATCTCTAAGTTAGAAGAAGAAATGAAAGAAGTCGAGCATAATTTGGCTAATTTAACCGATTTTGCTATTGCTTATTTCACAAAATTAAAAGAGAAATACGGAAAAGGTCGTGAACGTCAGACAGAACTGCGTGTTTTTGATAATGTTGAAGCTACAAAAGTAGTTTTAAGAAACACCAAACTATACGTAAATCGCGAAGAAGGTTTCGTAGGAACAAGTTTGAAAAAAGACGAATATCTTACCGATTGTTCTGATATTGATGATGTAATTGTGTTTTTGCGAGATGGTAAAATGCTGGTAACCAAAGTTGATGCTAAGACCTTTGTAGGAAAAGATATCATTCATGTTGCGATTTTCGATAAGAGTGACAAACGTACAATTTACAATATGATGTATCGTGATGGAAAATCCGGTCCTTCGTACATAAAACGTTTTAATGTCTCAGGTGTAACGCGAGACAAACCTTATGACCTGACTAATGAAACTGCCGGTTCGCAGGTAGTTTACTTTTCACACAATCCAAATGGAGAAGCCGAAGTGATAACTATATTATTACGTCAGGTTGGAACGATCAAGAAATTGAAATTTGACATTGATTTTGCCAAGTTAGCCATTAAAGGACGTGCTTCAAAAGGAAATTTAGTTACTAAATATCCAATCAAAAAAATCGAATTAAAAGAAAAAGGAATTTCGACTTTATTGCCTAGAAAAGTTTGGTTTGATGATACTGTAAAACGCTTAAATGTTGATGCAAGAGGAGAGTTATTAGGAGAATTTAAACCAAGTGATAAAATCTTAATTATTAACCAAAGTGGTAAACTGAAAGTTATAATTCCGGAATTATCGACTCATTTCGATGAAGACATGATTGTGTTGGAAAAATGGAATTCAAAGAAACCAATTTCGGCAATTTATTACGATGGAGAAAAAGAACGTTATTTCTTAAAGAGATTCTTGGTTGAAAGTGAAGGAAAAGAAGAAAGCTTTATTACCGATCATCCAAATTCACAATTAGAAATTGTATCAACAGATTATCGTCCATTGGCACAATTGGTTTTTGCAAAAGTAAAAGGAGTTCAGAAAGAAGATTTACATATTGATGTAGAGGATTTTATAGCTGTAAAAGGTTTTAAAGCCTTAGGTAATCAATTGACTGCTGATAAATTAAAACAAGTTAATTTATTAGAGCCATTGCCATATGAGGAACCTGTTGAAGAAGTTCCGGAAACACCAGAGTTTTCAGATGATGATTCAGTTGAAACAGAATTAGATGACGATGGACAAATAGGACTTGTTTTAGAATAAAAACTAAAAGCGCTAAGAATACTTAGCGCTTTTTTATTGGAAGTTGTAATCAAAAAAAAATTATTGATATCTTTTATCCGTCAAGGTTTTCATAAAAGCGACAAGTGCTTTTTCTTCTTTTATAGTTAAATTCAATTTATCAAAAGGCAGTGTCTGGTTTTCTACTTCATAACCTAAACCTTGTCCGCCTCCTTTATTGTAAAACGAAACCACTTCCTCTAGCGTTTTAAAAACTCCGTTATGCATATAGGGTGCTGTTACAGCAATGTTTCGAACGGTTGGTGTTTTAAATGCACCAACTAATTGCGGCATTTTATTGTATAAATATCTTCCTAAATCCGGGCTAAGTTTTTTGCCTGATGCTTCGTTTGGCGTTCCTATAACTTCATGTTCGGTTTTGGAATAGTTTGGAGGAACCGTTCCGTTAAATAGAGGTGTGAAATGGCAGGTTGCACATTTAGCTTTTCCCATAAAAAGATTCATCCCTTCAATTTCCTGATCATTCAAAATATTTTTTTCCCCTTTCATATAAAGATCAAATCTGGAGTCGAAAGCGTTTAAAGACCTTACATAACTTGCAATGGCATTTTGAATTTGCCATGCCTCAGCTTTTGAGGTTTTTGGATATGCTTTTTTAAATAGCTTTATATATTCCTGATTGACTAAAATTTTCGCATGAATATTGTCCATTGAGCCATGCATTTCGTCTTTATTCTGAATTACATCAACACTTTGTTTTTCTAAATCTAATTGACGCATATCCCAAAACTGTGCATTTTGTAAGGAGGCGTAAGTTAGAGTAGGGGTGTTTCTTGCTAAATTAGATCCTGTTAAGGAAACATTCGTTTTTAGACCGTCTGAAAACGCTTTTTCAGGATGATGGCAGGTGGCACAACTTCGGTCATTATTTTTAGAAAGGCTTTTATCATAAAATAATTTTTCGCCTAAAACCGCTTTTTCATTTGTAAAATTATATTCTTTAGAAAGAACAAATGCGTTGACATCAAAAGCATCTTTATCAAATAAAGTTTCAATAGTTGGTTTTAGCGGACTATTTTTCTTTACATTATTTATGTTTTCTTCTTTTTGAAAAGCTTTCAGTTTTTTTGAAATAGGATTCAGATAATCGCTTATGAAGACAGCACGGTTAAAAGCATTAAAATTGTTGTTTTCAGTACAGTACTTTTGTGCTTTTTGAGTTAATTTAATTAATTCAGCCAATGATTTACTAGTGGAATTAATTTTTTCAAGAGATTCTGGAATGGAAATTAAACTTTCTCCAGCTTCTGTAATTGATGACTGCAGAATTGGACTGTCAAAACCAGTAATTCCTAAAGTAATAACTCTGAAAACATTCTGTTGAATAGCATCTAAAACATAATCATCACTTATCGTAATCACTTCAAAAGTACTTTGGAGCTGTTTAATGTTTGCTTTAAAAATGTTTAATTCCCTAATAAGATTTTCTTTATCTTCAGTTTTGTATTCTGGATAAATCATTTCCTCCATTACCTGAAATCCGTGTGGTTCAAAAGATCTGTTTTCTTCTAATTCCATTTCGTCCAAAGCTGGTCCATTCATAAATCTAGCCGTTTCGGGAATAAAATATTCAATCGCCCATTCGACTTTTTTATAAAGTAAGCGTGATTTTTTAAATTGATCTAAAATTTCTTTTTGAGGAGAATTGTTGTTTACTAATTTCTGAAACTGAACAATTTCATTATCTAGTTTAATCAAATTAATAAGTAAATCTTGTTTAATAGTTGCTTTTGAATTTTCGTTTTCCTTGCATGAAAAAAACAAACAAAGCGTTAGAAATAAAAAAGTAAAGTGCTTTAATTTCATAGTAGATTGTAATAGAAACAACCCCTATTGAAAAATAAGGGTTGTTTTTAGTGTTATTTTGACTGAATTATTATCGTTGTACGTTTCTAATAATTACAGTTTGTCCGCCCTCTTTATTAGTTTGAGTTCCTGAACCATCTGCATTTTTAAAGGCATCACTCTGCCAGGTGTGCGGGTGAACATTTACAGTGAAGGTATCTGGTACACCAATAATATCCGAAATGTCTTCCATTGCACCATATTCCCAACTTCCAAATTTCATTTCTCCAGATTGGTTGTATAGGGTATTCCAGGCAACATCAGTTCTTTTGTGGTTCATGTTTAACCATGCTTTATTTTGTTTCGTAGCGATGTTATATTGCCAGATGTATGAATCGTGTTTAGCATCTGCATAATAACTGTCACCATCTTCCTGAATGTAAACGAAGTTTTCTGTTACACATAAGTTGTCAGGATTAATGATTCCGGTTCCTGGAGTACTATCACCTTCAACAGCCAATTCTAACGTTCCTTTTAATGGGTTTGAAGCATCTAATTTTAGTTTATAAACTCTTCCCCACATTGTATATCCGTCCACAGGGGCATTATTAGTTGCCTGACCTGTCGCAGTAAAATAAATTTCTCTGTTGTTGCTTGCACTTCCTTTTCTGTAATCTACATCTTCAACTCTTGAAAATCGAATTGCCTTTAAATCGTTTACAGTAGTATTGATTACAGCTCCTGTTAAATTTTTAGCATTTGGGATCTCAACAAATTCAACTGGATAAGAATTATTTAAGGTTATTGTTTTTTCAACCTGATTTCCGTCTGTTCTTTTTAAAGCGTATAATTTTCCGTTAGATAAATCGCCAACCGTACTTACATACATAATTACCTGTCCGGCACTTACGTGTGAAGTTGCATAAGATTGATCTTCTCCAATCAAAATAACTGTTTTTCCAGGGTACGCTTCTTTTGGAAGTGGCACAGCATTTTCCATACTCGCTTTTCCTAAAGCTGGTAAAACTCTGTCGGTTCTTGCTTTATCTGAAGATAATCCCAACGGATTGATTCCGTGAACCATACTTTCCTGACCACTTTCTCCGGCTGTTAAAAAAACTGGCCCAAATCCATGAATTTCCGGAGTAGCTAAAGTTGCAGAGCATAAACGAGTCAAACCTCCAACTCCGTCTACTAAATAATCACCTTTTACTGGTTTAAAAGTTTTATCTAAATAAACTCTTGAAACAGATTGCAAAATCTCATGGTTGGTTATCATAATGTAACCTTCTCCATTTGGGTTTTTCATTAATCCGGCTCCGTCTGGTTGTGCTCCGTAAATAAAAGATGGTGATTCCGGAAGTACATCAGTAGTTGCAATTAAAGTGCTGATTTTTAGGTTTTCGAACCCAGTCATTGGATAAACAAAAGCTGGTACTTTTGAATGTGATGTAAAGTCGATGTTAGCATTAACATCTTTTGGAGAATCTTTGTCATCATTTTGACAACTAATTACAGAAAGTCCTGTAATACCTAGCAACGCGATTGATTTGAAAAAATTAACTTTCATAACTGTTTTTTTGTTTTTTTGATTACAGCAAAGCTATCTCTCAAAAATAAAATGAATGTTATGTTAATCTTTTAAAATTGCTATCAAATAATAAGGTATGTATTACTAAAAAGTAAATTTTGTAGTTTAAATGTAAATTTAAGATTCATAAAGAAAACTTAAATGGGTTTGTAATTTATTTAAATAATGAATTCAAACTAACGTCTTTTTTCTCTTTTAGTTTTTTTACAATCTTCAAAAATGCAATAGCAGTTATATAGGCATCTCCCAAGGCAGTATGTCTGTCTTTTTTAGAGATATCGAATTTGTCAGCAAGATCGTCAAGTGTGTAATGATCTTTTCTTTCAAATAAATGAGATTTGATTAAAGTTTTTTTGTACAAATATGCTGTGTCTAATCTATGATTGGTCAGCTGAGGCAAACCGTTTCTTTCTAAAGCTTTATTAATCATAGTAACATCAAAAATAGTATGATGTGCGATAATGACAGAATCTCCTAAAAAAGCTAAAAATTGTTGTAAAGCCTCTAACTCACTTGGGCGCTTCAAAACAAAAGCCTTCAAAATTCCATGAATCTGAGCTGTTGATTTATCGTAATGGTCTTGCTCTATGTAGACTTCAAAACTATTCTGAATTGAGATTACGCCATTTTGCAAGACAAGTGCTCCAATACATAACATTCGGTCATTTTCGTAATCAAATCCTGTCGTTTCGGTATCTAAAACAACAAAACGAGTTTCTTCAATCGAAATATTTTCATCAAACAGATTTTCTTCTTTTTTCCAAAAATTGAATAAACTCATAATTATACTACGTTTGAAACATTAAATCTTACGCTAATTAATTCCTGAAGCTCTTTTATAGTTTTAAAAGTTCTTTTGAGTTTTATTTTTTCCATTTTTGATAAAGATTCCAAGGCGATAAATTGTCCAGAATCATGATGTAAAAGTCCTTGTTTGGTTCTGAATTTCAACAAAGCTTTAAAAGAATAAGAACAGGATAAATACAATTCACTATTAGTAGGTTCCAGCTCTGCCAATTTCTCAAAGCGTTCCGCTGTGTTACTGATTCCTTTAACAGAATGAGACAGAATCAGGACACGTGCGGCGTCTGTTAAAGGCATCAAAGCTCTTCGTTTGATATCAAAATTGTCTTTGTTAGCACCGTCCTGTTCTACTAAAAATTGTCTAAAAAAGCCTGTTGGCGATGGACTTTGTAAAGCCCCGCTAACTAAATGAACATAAAAAATAGGATTTGCTTTTACATTCTCAAAAATAGAATCAGATAATTGACTCGCTATTTCCGTATCGCCATACGTTACGCTGTAATCGAAAAATATAAACGATAGTAAAACCTCATTTTTCCCTGGATTTGTAATCCAATGATGCACTTGACTTTTCCATTCATCAAGGCTCATACACCATTTTGGGTTTGAGGCCATCATTTCGGCAGGGCAATAATCATATCCAATTTCAAAAAGACCTTTATTGACAAGACCTGCAAATTTTAAAAAGTAGATTCTCGTTTCGTCTTTAAAAACGTCAGAAACATTTTCATACACAATAGCATTATCTTGATCCGTATGCAGCATTTGCTCACTTCGACCCTGACTTCCTAAAGCCATCCACGAAAATTTTACCGGTGGCGGGCTGCTCATTTTTTCAATACACATTTCAATGACACGTGTAGTGCAGGCTTCATTTAATTCGGTTATGATTTTAGCAATCAGCGTCATCGGAATATTTTGATCTAAATATCCCTGAAGCAGCTGCATTATTCGGTTTCGGATGGGCTTAATCTCTTTGATTTTTTTCGCTCTTTTTAAAGCTTTAATCAAAACCGCAGGATTGTTTCCAAGCGCCACCATTACATCGTGTTTTGATAAAATTCCAACAGCTTTGGTATTGACAGTTCCATCTTTGGTCAAACACAAATGACTAATATTGCTTTTCATCATGGCCATTTGGGCCTCTGTAACTGTCATTTTCTTTGGATACGTAATAACCGGTTTTGTCATAATCATTTCTGCCGTTGTCATAATTGAATAATCTCCGGTTACGATTTTATTACGCAAATCTTTATCAGTCAAAATACCTATCGGCAGCATTTCATCAACAATTAATATCGCTCCCACTTTTTTCTTGTTCATGATTTTAGCAACATCTCTTGCTGTTGTTGATGGCGAACAAGTCACAATTTTTTTCGAATATTTGATAGGTGTTAAATCAAAGGAATTACTATGTGAATGCATTGTTTCCTGCACATCATCATCGCCGTACAATTTATCTTTATGTATATCAGAATAAGGATTTCGCGTATTTGAAGCATAACTTTCAATCAGGAAATTTCCAACTGTTCTGTTTTCCAGTGCATATGGTTTAAAAACTGCAATCGGAATGGCATATAAAATACTCTCTTCATGTGCTACAGCTTCCATTATGTAATTTTCCTGTGCCAAAAGCGGGCGCAATCCGAAAATATCTCCTTCATCACACATGTCCAAAACCGTATTTTTAGTACTTTTCTTTAAAGCCACAGCACCCTTATGAACCACATAAAACGAATCATGTGTTTTTTCGTTTTCAGCAAAAATAACAGCATCCTTATCTTTATAAATAATCGAAATTTGCTCTGATAGCTTTTCTAAATCCATCTTGTGTAAAAAGCTAAAAGGAGGGAAGTCTTTTAAAAAGTCGGCAACTCTATGTGATATGGTATTTTTCATGCGTGAGATTTAGGTTCTAAAATACTATTTTAAAATAGAAATGTAAAAGAAACACGTTAATTTTTTATTGCCACAAAGGCGCTAAGTTGCAAAGCATTATAAAACTTTGTTTCTTAGCGCCTTTGTGGCAGAATGTCCCAAATTGGAGCTTTCTTATTTAGTTTTGAGATTGTTTTTTTCGAATTCGCATATTGATAAATTCAACCGCTAACGAAAATGCAATAGCAAAGTATAAATAACCCTTCGGAACTGCTCCTATATGTTCACCGGCGAGGGTGGCATTTGATAAATGCATGCTTTCAGTGATCAGCATAAATCCAATGAGGATTAAGAAGGATAGCCCTAATATCTGAATAGATGGATTTTTGTTAACGAAATTTCCAACAGGAACCGCAAATAGCATCATGACCAAAACAGAAATAACAACAGCTGTAATCATGATTATTAAGGCACCATGAACGCCATTTGTCATACCCACTGCTGTTAGGATCGAATCGACAGAAAAAATTAAATCGATCAGCAATATCTGAACAATAACATTAGAAAAAGATTTCTTTGCGGTCGTTTTAATCGTTTTTTCTTCTTCTCCGTGATGATCTACTTTTTCGCTTATTTCTTTGGTGCTTTTATAAAGTAAAAATAATCCTCCAAGGAATAAAATTAAGGCCTGACCTGTAAAATCGCCTTCAAACCAATCCCAGTGAATGCTAAATAATGTAGCCTTCATGGCAATTAAATAAGAAATCCCCATTAAGAGTGCGATACGCATAAACATGGCTAAAAACAAACCAATTCGCGTAGCTTTTTTTCGATCTTCTTCAGGTAACTTACCCGTTACAATCGATATAAAGATGATGTTGTCAATTCCTAAAACAATTTCAAGAAATGTCAATGTCAATAGCGCAATCCAGGCATCGGGATTTAGGAATACTTCCATTTCAGGTCAATTTTATATTATTAATTTATTTAATCAATTTTAAAAACCTTTCCGCGTTGCTTTTCTTCAGAACCAACCATTCCAAATTCAAAAGTATAAGAGTCTTTAGAAGTAGTTAAAATCTTCATGCTGATTGCTTTTTCTTCGGCCATATTTTTTGGATGTTTCTTCTGTAAAACATATTCGCAGTCACTTACCCAACGTACTGTCGACGTATCGGTTTTGCCATCAAAAGTTTCGATTTCAATATTGTCTTTTCGTTCAAAGAATGTTGTTTTTTTAACGCCATTCACTTCAAACTCAAATTTGAATTTTCCGTTTTTAAAGTCTTTACAATTGTGTTCTGCCTTATAGCAAGAAAATAATGTGATTAACGGTAAAAGGAATATAATTTTTTTCATTTTTAATTTATGTTATTTTGTAAGAGTCAGTTTGTGCGGTTATATTTTTTGAATGTAAAACTCTTTTAATTTTGCAGATTCTTTTACCTCTTCTTTAATTTCTTCTTTAGATTCACTATTTGCAGCTTTAGGCCAAATATGAAAACCGCCCTCTAGATCTGCTCTTAAGTCCTGTAGGATTTCAGTTGGAAAACCATCAAATGGACTCATATCAAATGGCAAATTCCATACGCCCCAAATACCATTTTCGTCAATATCTCCACTGTAATTTATGATATGACTTGGATATGTTTTAACCATTTTAATTGTAAATTGTTCCAAATTATAGGAACCATTCCATCTAAATGAATCAACATCGTCAATTCCGGACCCAGAAACTACAGAATTTGAAAAATTTAGTTCTATAGACATTTTATGTTGCTCCGGTCTGTTATGATAACAATAAAAACCTTCCCATTCTCCGCTTGGTAAAAAGTGATGTGTTTCGTGATCTTTATTATTCATATTATAACTAAATATAATAATTAAGTTTTTTTAATTTTGAAATTAACTACTCTGATAAATTGTTATTTCAGTCTTTTTAATTCATCATCTGTAAAGTTCTTGATTTCTTTTTCTTTGGCAAACTTTTCCGCATTGTAATTTCCGGATTTATTCTTCGGAATCGATAAACTTTCCCAATCACTATTTTTTAATTGTTTGGCATAAAAAACAATTTGACCAACATGATAAGGATAATGTGCCAATTGACGATTTATCGCTTCAATTACAGTATGGCCTTCATTTCTAATATAAATAATATCCGAAAGCTGTTTTGGATTTAGACTATCTAATGTATTAATAAATACCTGCCAGCCTTTATTCCAAGTTTCCAGAACTTCATTTTTTGATTGTAAATCGTTTTCAAATTCGGCATCACGATTGCGCCATTCTTTTTCTCCATCAGAAGTTAAAAAATCTGTCCAGCGTGAAAGCATATTGCCGGAAATGTGTTTGATGATGGTTGCAATACTATTGGTATCTTCATTTATTTGGACAAAAAGCTGTTCTGGTTGTAGTTGATCCATCGCTTTTTCGCCCAGCATTTTATAGTATAAAAACTGTTTTTTAACGCTTTCTAAATACGATTCAGTTACTTCCATAATTATGTTTTTTGCCACTAATTCCACTAATTTACACCAAATTATTTAGGTAGCGAAAGCTCTTAAATATTAATTAGTGAAAATTTGTGTAATTCGTGGCATTTTTTTAAACAATTTTAATGTCATACTTATCTAAAAGTCCCACAATTCCCTGATTCGAAAATTGGGCTTTACGCATCGGATTAAATTCGGGATCAATTTTATAATTGTAAGCTGTTCTAAAATCGACGGATGCCAGTTGTGTTTCATTAAAAATCGCGCCATCCAAATCACAATTATCAAAAACTGAACTTGTTAAATTGGTTCCTATAAAAGTAACTTCCCTAACAGAACAATTGATGAATTTCGTTTTCGGCATTTTTTTATTGGAGAAAATGGCGTAATCTAAAGCAGTTTCTTCAAAATAAACCTGAAATAAAAAATCATCACATTCGTTAAAAGCGATTCCTAAAAGTTTGCAGTTTTTAAAAGTAACATTCTTTAAATTCGTGCCTGCCAAACTGGTCATCGACAAATTACAGTCAATAAATTCACAGTCTAAAAAAGTATTGTAAGCAAAATTACTGTTTGAAAAATCACAGTTCTTAAAAACACAATCCTCAAACTCCCGATTGTTTATTTTTTTGTCAATATAAATGACTTTCTCGAATGTTTTCTGAATATGAATTATACCTTCCATGAATTTTTTTTAGATTTTCGAGCGTTGTGACGTACGCGAAGAATATAGATTGAATCTTTATTTATTTGATATGAAATACTATAATCATAAACACTATAAACTCTAAAACTTCCATCATTGTTAGTTTTTTGCTTATCGAGTTTGTAAATTTCAGGTTGTGTTTTTAGTATTTCAGTGCTTTCAAAAATGGTATTAACTACTTTATCTGCTATTGTAATAGATTTACTTTCAAAGAAAATATAAAAATGAATGTCTTCTAATTGATCTAAAGCATCTTTTGACCAAATTATTTTCTTCCCCATTTTTTAGCAATTTCTTTAGCTTCTTCTTCAGTATGAAAATTTCCTTTTTTAATGTTTTCTAAAGCATTTTCGATATCTAAATTATAAGATGCATCTGAATCAACTGTAACATTGTTGATTGATTGTAGAAGATGTTTTAATTTTTCTACAAAAGAAGGGTCTTTTACTTTATCAATTTCTTGATGAATCCAGTTTATTTCTGCTTGAATATCCATAATTGTGAATTTTAGTAAAGATACAAATTAGTCGTTAAACAAACCTTTCATAATGATTTTCAATCCGTAAAAAATCAAAAACATGGCACTTAAACAAGCCACAATCCCAATTCCTAAAACCAGATAATGCCAATTTGTATGCTGATTCATAAAAGCATTATAAATCAGCGAAGGCCCAATAAATAATAGAGGCAGTGAACCTGATAAATACTTAATTCCTTTTCCTAATAATTCTTTATTTGTTGCCATTTTAATTTTGTTTCAGGTTTGAAAAAATTTCAGGTTTCAGGTTAACCACTTTGCGGTTAAACCACATCTAACCTTTCACAGAAAACTTTTTACTTTAAATAATTGTCGACAGCATTTCGAACACTGCCATATTTTTTCAATAATTCAGAAGCCTCATCATACGACACAGGAATTTCTCCCATAATCATTTTCACACCACGATCAACCAGTTTAATGTTACTCAACTGCATATCGACCATTTTGTTTCCTTTCACTTTTCCAAGCTGAATCATGGCTGCAGTCGAAATCATATTCAAAACTAATTTCTGCGCTGTTCCGGCTTTCATTCTTGAACTTCCTGTGATAAATTCCGGACCGACAACAACTTCTATAGGAAATTGTGCTGTTAACGCCAAAGGACTGCCAGCATTACAAGTAATACATCCTGTAACGATATTATTTTGATTGCAGGTCTCTAAACCACCAATTACATAAGGTGTAGTTCCGGAAGCAGCAATTCCTATAACAATATCAACTTCATTGATTTGGTAGGCTTTTAAATCAAGCCAAGCTTGCTCAGGATTATCTTCAGCATTTTCAACAGCACGACGAATTGCAGTATCGCCGCCGGCAATAATTCCGTTTACTAAATCGAAAGGAACTCCAAAAGTTGGAGGACATTCAGATGCATCAACAACGCCTAAACGACCTGAAGTTCCGGCTCCAATATAAAATAGTCGCCCGCCTAGTTTTAGTTTAGCAACAACCTGAGCTACTAAAGCTTCAATTTGTGGTATTGCTTTTTCAACCGCATTCGGAACAGTTTTGTCTTCATTATTGATATTAGTAAGCAATTCATGAACCGACATTTTTTCTAAATGTTCGTATTTTGATGCTTGTTCTGTGGTTTTTGTAAACGCCATTTTATCTGTTAATTGAATGGCCCAAAAATACTCATTTTTATCGCAATTCCGAAATTTGAAAAGCAAACACATAAAGATTTAATTTCTTTTTATTCTGATTCCTGTTCTTTTGAATTCTTATTGGAAGAAGTAAAATATTATATTTGTTGGATAATCACAAAATGAATGGATAAACTAGCCTTTTTAGATGGCGTTGGCAGGATTGCTGTCTTTGTTTCCTTACTGTTGGCAATTTTTTTAATCACAGTAAAAACTGAAAATAAATTAGCCAATAGACTATTTGCCTGCTTTATTATTTTTTCAGCAATTGATTTTAGTGGATTATTAGCCTATTCTTTTCCACAGCAATATGTAGATTTTGAAATTTTGAGAAGTACAACATGCTTGCTGGAAATGCCTTTAATTTATCTGTATGTTTTAGCGGTTTGTTATTCTGACTTTAGATTAAAATGGAAGCATCTAATATATACACTTCCTTTTGTTGTGATGAATTTGGTATTGATGCCAAGATTTTATTTGAAATCTGGTATTGAAAAAGAGCATTTTCTGGCTAATTATAGTCAAATGCCTGAAATTTACTTTTTTCAGATTTTAATTGAATTGCAGTATTGGTTTTACATCATCAGCGTTTTTTTAATTTTGAGGAAATACAGAAAAATTTACCTTGAAAATTATACCAATCCCAGTACTTCTACCTATAAATGGCTTTTTCAGATGAACTGTGTTTTTGCAATAATGCATTGTATTACGGCTTCAAAAAACTTATTGCGTTATACAGCTTCCAGAGATACTTTTCTTTGGGGAAATGTTTTTATGGTACTTATGGCCCTGTGCGTAATATGCTGGTTTGTACTAAAAGCACTAAATCATCCGGAACTTTTTAGGGGAATCAATTCTAAATTAAAGCTGACGAAAGATATTCTTCCGAAAAGTGATGAAAATACAATCGAAGTAAGAGAACATCAAAATGAAGTTATTGATGCTCAAATTTTGGCATTGAAAAATTATATGACAGAGAAAGAACCTTTCCTTGATCCATCGCTTACCATTCAGGAATTGGCCAATAAAATTAATATTCCAGTGCGGGATTTATCCGTTTTAATTAATCATAAAATGGATCAGCATTTTTTTGATTTTGTGAATGAATATAGGGTTCAAAAAGCAATGAATATTTTGAAAGATAAGTCGAAAAGCCAACTTACGGTCTTAGAAATTTTATACGAAGTAGGATTTAATTCCAAATCTTCGTTTAATACTTCTTTTAAAAAATATACCACTTTAACGCCTACTGCTTACCGAAACGCTTCATAATGAAGGGTTAATATTTGAAAACAATTAATGATCTTTCCCTAGTGATTCTTGTAAAAGGAAGTAAAATATTATATTTGGTAAATAATCAAAAAGTAAATGAATATAGATGTTTTTTTAAGTGGTCTGAGTGGAATGTCGGTTTTTGTTTCACTATTGCTGGCATTTTTTTTATTAACTGTAAAAACAGAAAATAAGCTGGCAAACCGACTATTTACTTTATACTTGCTGTTTTTTGCAATTGATAATATCGGAATTTTTCTTACTGAAGATTTAATTAAAAGCCATTTAAATTTAGAATTTTTCAGATGGAGTATTTCCTCTTTGATAATTCCCGCTTTCTATCTCTATATTGTGTCAGTATGTTTTACGGATTTCCGATTAAAAACAAAGCATTTACTTCATCTAATGCCTTTTGTACTAACAAATGTAGTTTTTGTTTTCAGGCTCTATTTTTTAAATGAGGCCGAAAAAATGCAGTTTTATGACCATCGCAGTGAATTTCCTGAATTATATGATTTCCAGTTGGTTTTAGCCTTACAAATTATATTTTACAGTATTGGAGTATTTTTGGTTTTAAAAAAATACAGAGAAATATTTCAGGAAAATTATACTAATCCTAAGACATCTATTTTTAAATGGTTGTTTCAGATATCGACTGTCCTCTTTACTTTGTATTATTTATCTATAGCCAAGAATGTTTTAAGATATACTGATACTGAGGACTTATGGATTTGGGCAAATGTTGTTATGCAATTTCTGGTTTTAATAATAACCTGTTGGTTTGTATTAAAAGCGCTGAACCATCCTGAACTTTTTAGAGGAATAGACTCTAAATTGCAATTAACAAGAGATATTCTTCCTAAAGAAAATGAAAATGTTACGGGTACAAAAACCAGTCAAAACGATTTAATCAGAACTCAAATTTCGACATTAAAACAATATATGACAGAGAAAGAACCTTTTCTCGATCCGTCGCTTACGATTCAGCAATTGGCCAATCAAATTGAGATTCCGGTTCGGGATTTATCTGTTTTGATTAATCATCATATGGAGCAGCATTTTTTTGATTTTGTAAATGAATATCGCATTCAAAAAGCCATGACTATTTTGAGAAATCCTTTAAAAAGCGATCTGACGGTTTTAGAAATTCTGTATGAAGTAGGTTTTAATTCAAAATCATCTTTTAATACTTCATTTAAAAAATATACGAATCTAACGCCCACAGCTTACCGAAACGCTTCATAATTAGCGATTTGTAAAAAGTCGTACTTCGACCCCAATAAAGTCGAACCAATTTCTGAAATAGAAAATGGTTCGACTTTTTTTTGTCGGTCGAATTCTGAAAATTTCTAAGGCAACTTTGCTTCAAATTAATCGAACAAGTTTAAAATTAGAAATTATGAAAAAAGTTAACCTCTTTATTTTTTTACTATTGCCTCTTTTTTGTTTAGCACAAACATCCTTTAAATTAAATGGAAAAATTGCAGACGAAAAAACAGCAGTTGCCTGGACAGATGTCGTAATCGTAAATCAAGACGGAAAAATTATAAATGGAACAACAACCAAGGAAGACGGAAGTTTTGAAGTAATCCTGAATAAAGGATTCTATAAAGTCAAAATTAGTGCGCAGGGATATACTGAATTTGAGGAAGAAATTACCATTGAAAAAGATACCAATTTAGGTTTGATAATTTTAAAGGAAAATGTAACCAATTTGGGCGAAGTTGTGATTCAATCCAAAAAAAGTACAGTTGAACAAAAAACAGATCGTTTGGTTTATAATCTTGAAAATAATGTAACAAACGTTGGTGGGGATGCTTTGAGCGCCATAAATACTGCGCCGGGCGTTGTGGTGCAAAATAATGTGATTAATATATTAGGAAAGGGAACTTCTCGTGTTATGATTGACGGAAGAATGATTGAATTAACGGGCGAAGAACTGAATAATTTCCTGAAATCTATTTCGGCAAGTGATATTAAAAATATTGAAATTATAAGTAACCCTTCATCAAAATATGAAGCTGAAGGAACTGGCGGACTGATCAATATTATTATGAAAAAAGGAGCTCGTAATTCCTGGAAAAATACAACTACAGCTTCCTATGACCAAAATAAATATGGAATTTATGCTTTAAGGAATAATTTCTTTTACAATAAAAACAAGTTTAGGGTTTCAGCCAGTATTAATGCAAAAACAGGTTATAGAAATATTGAGGAAGCTCTTGATATGTACTTTGTTGAAGGACCTTCGAAAATGAAGGCAGTAACGAAATTAAATGAAGATAACTTATCTGGAAAGATTGCTTTAGATTATGATTTATCAGAAAAAACAAGCATTGGTTTTCAATTTTTAAAAGATAAAAGTAATCCGGATTTTGATTCAGATATTAGAATTGATCAATACAATACTCAAAATCAATTAGAAAGTTATGTAATTAATGAGAGCTTTTTAGACAGAAAAACGGGTAATCAAACTTATAATCTGCATTTGATTACAAAGCTGGATTCTTTAAACCGAAAATTGTCTTTTGATGTGGATTATTTCGATTATAATTCAAAATTCGACAGAGATTTTATAGCAAACAATTATGCATCAGATGGAACTTTTGTAGATGTAAATCAGTCGGGACGAAATATTTCGAATCAGGATATTAATAATTTGAGTTTCAAGGCTGATATGGAACATCCGCTTCAGGCGTTAAATTTATCTTATGGAGCAAAAATGAGTTTTACAAAAAGCAATAGTGAAGTGGTTTTTTTCAATACCATTACAGGAACTCCGGTATTAGACACAAATCAATCAAATCAATTTGAATATACCGAAAATAATCAGGCGGTTTATATGAGTGCAGATAAAAAAATCAATGAAAAATGGAATTTTCAAGCAGGACTACGATTAGAAAATACACAGACAAATGGATTTTCAAAAACTTTAAATCAGGAAACGGTAAATAATTATTTTAAATTATTTCCAACTTTTTATTCTTCTTACAAGAAAAATGAAAACAATAGCTTTAGTTTTAATTATGGAAGGAGAATTAAAAGACCAACTTTTTCTCTGTTAAATCCGTTTCGAATCTATATTAGCAGTAACAGTTATTCAGAAGGAAATCCGTTTTTAAAACCTTCTTTTAGTGACAATTTTGAGTTTGTACATTCGTATAAAAAAATATTGAGAACAAGTATTTATCTGAATTCAGTATCAGATGGTTATGGCGTAATTTTTACTGCAAATCCGGAAACATTGACACAGGTGGTATCGAGAGAGAATTACTTTAAAGGCCTTAATTATGGAGTTGGAGAAACCTATTCAGCCACATTTGCAGATTGGTGGGAGAGCGAGAACTCTTTGTATTTTTTAGGCTCAAATATTAAATTCATAAAAGATATTAACGCCACACCAGTAAATGGTCTTGAAGTCGATTTTTCGACCAACAATACATTTTCACTTGGCAAAACGAGTAAATTACAAATAGATTTTAACTACACAACACCTTATAAAAGCGGTTTGTATGAAACAGGATATACCTCAAGTTTAAATATTGGTTTTAAACAAGATTTGTTAAACAAAACCATGCAGATTGCTTTTTTAGTAAATGATATTTTTAATACGTCGTATTTAAAAGATGATGTTTCGATTGTAAATGGTGTTAAACAAGTGTATACTCAAAATGAAAGCAACCGATTTGCCCGATTATCTGTAGTTTACAATTTTGGAAACAAAAAAATTAATGTGAGCGAGCGTACTTTAGGAAATCAAGACGAAAAGAATAGAGCCAGGTAAATTAGATAATTAGTCAATTAGATAATTTTTGTACTATCCTAACAGGTTTTAAAAACCTGTTAGGTATTTTTTAGGTATGAAGTTTTTTTTGCGTGAGGGATAGGAGGAATCCGCCGCGGCGGACTGTATAGCCCGACCGAATTTGCGAAAGGCGCACATAAGTGGTTTGTTAAATAGCGCCTTTTGTGAATTTGGTCACGCCCTAATTATAATACGAATGCCAATAGAATTCCGAGAACGATCATGGAAACTTTGGCAACATTGAATTTGTGTCCTTCACTACTTTCAAAAATAATAGTCGATGAAATATGGAATAGGATTCCGATAACAACGGCTGTGATTTCAGTGTAATATGCGTTTAAAATGGGTAGATATTCAGAGGCGATTGTGCCAAGCGGTGTCATAATGGCGAAAGTCAGCATGAACGCAAAAATGGCTTTTTTGTTCAAACGTGCATTGATGAAAAAAGTGGTTAGAATTACGGCAATTGGCAAATGATGAATCGCAATACCGAGTGCTAAACCATGATGATGACTTACCGGAAAACCTTCTAAAAAGGCGTGAATACACAAACTGATAAAAAGTAGCCATGGAATTTGAGACATTTGTGCATGTCCGTGAACGTGACCGTGTTCAGCTCCTTTTGAGAAAAATTCAAGGATGATCTGGAATAAAATCCCGACCATGATGAACAAACCAATATTGTGATTGTGAGATTCGTAAACTTCAGGCAACAAATGCATTACGGTTAACGATAATAAAAATGAACCGCTAAAAGCAAGCAATAATTTTAGATTGGTTTTGTTTTTTGGTTTTATAAATAAAGCCACAGCATAACCTAAAAGTACAGAAAATAAGGGTAGTAAATAGTTCATTTGTTATTTTGTGTAATCGTTGATTTGTTTAATCGGTTAATTGTTTTTTTGCTTAGCGTTTAAACGGTTAAACAATTAAACGATTCACCAATTTATTTAAAAATCATGATTAATCGTTCGCTTTCTGTTTTATGGAATTTTTTGAGTTTATAATCTCCAAAAATATCCAATAGAAAAATTCCGGCTTCGGCCATTAATTCTTCAAAATCTTTTAAAGTTAAAGCTTTTACTTTTTCGGTAAAATGATATTTATGCCCTTGATCTTCAAAATCAATTTCTTTAAAAATATGTCCGTCTTCAAGATATCTTTTGATTTTAAAATCGATTCCGTCAACAGTTTTTACTTCTTCGGGAACCAAAGTTTCGATTACCTGCGCCACATTCATAAAGTCAATCACAGCAAAACCATATTCAGATAGGCTTTCTTTGATCGCTTTTAAGGTTGTAAGGTTATCGTCATCATTTTCGAAATAACCAAAACTGGTAAATAAATTAAAAATGGCATCGAATTTTTCTTCGAATGGTTCACGCATATCGTGCACCTTGAAATGCAGAGTTTCGTTGCTGTTTTTGCTGGCTTCTGTAATGCTGTTTTCAGACAAATCGGCGCCTAAAACATCAAAGCCAAGCTGGTTTAAATAAATAGAATGACGACCTTTTCCGCAGGCCAAATCTAATACTTTTGCTTTTTCAGGTAGATTTAGGTAATGCGTAAGATTATCCATAAAAATCTGAGCCTCACGGTAATTTCGGTCTTTATAAAGAATGTGATAATACGGAGTATCAAACCATGAAGAGAACCAGTTTTCGGTGTTACGCTCCTGATTTGGTGTTGATGAGTTTGGTGCTTCAGACATTTATTCTATTTCAATTAATTCAAAGTACCGCAAATTTAGTGTATTTTTGCCGAAAAATAACTATTTCGCGAGGATACCTATATAATTGGTAATATGCATTTGCGATTGGAGTTGTTTTTTTAAACAAAAATAAAGATGGAAGAAAATTTTAGAATGATAGCCAAATGTTTTTTTGGTTTTGAAGAAATATTAGAAAAAGAATTACGTGATCTTGGTGCTCAGGATGTCGAAAAAGGAGTGAGAATGGTAAGCTTTAAAGGCGATAAAGGTTTTATGTACAAAGCCAATTTATCGTTGCGTACGGCACTTAAAGTTTTAAAACCAATTTATTCGTTCAGAGCAAACAACGAGCAGGCATTGTACAAAGGAATTTCAGGTGTAAACTGGTCTAAGCTTTTAAATGCCAACCAAACTTTTGTAATTGATGCGACAGTCCATTCGACTTATTTTAATCACTCTGAATTTGTTTCTCAGAAATGTAAAGATGCAATTGTAGATCAGTTTAGAGAAAGAACAGGTCAGCGTCCGAGCATTGACAAAGCTTTTCCTGATTTAAGAATCAACGTTCATATCGATAAAGATCAGGTTTCGGTTGCATTGGATACTTCAGGGAATTCATTGCATCAACGTGGTTACAGAACGGCTACGAATATTGCACCAATCAACGAAGTTTTGGCGGCAGGAATTTTATTGTTGTCCGGTTGGGAAGGTCAAAGTCATTTTTTAGATCCAATGTGTGGATCTGGAACTTTTTTGGCTGAGGCGGCTATGATTGCTTGTAACATTCCGGCAAACATCAACAGAAAAGAATTTGCTTTCGAAAAATGGAAAGACTGGGATAATGATTTATTTGATCAGATTGTAAACAGTTTGATGAAAAAAACAAAAGAATTCCATTATACAATAAAAGGTTTTGATAAAGCACCAAGTGCTGTAAACAAAGCTAAAGACAATATCAAAAATGCTAATTTAGAAGATTACGTTACCATTTCAGAAGATAACTTTTTTGACACTGAAAAAGCGGTTGAAGGAAAGTTACATATGGTTTTCAATCCGCCATACGATGAGCGTTTAGATATTCATATGGAAGAATTCTACAAAAATATTGGAGATACTTTAAAGAAAAGCTATCCGGGAACAAACGCCTGGTTTATCACAGCAAATCTTGAAGCCTTGAAATTTGTTGGACTAAAACCTTCAAGAAAAATCAAACTTTTCAACGCAAGTTTAGAAGCACGTTTGGTAAAATACGAAATGTACGAAGGAAGCAAGAGAACGAAATTTCAAGTTAACGAATAGTTGCAAAGGCTCAGAGGTTCAAAGGTGCAGAGGTTTAAAAACTTTGTCCCTTTGAACCTCTGTAACTTTGAACCTTAAAAGAAAAAAAATGACAAAACTACAAGTAAGAGGTTTTTTATATCAATTAGGATGTTTCGCGATTTTATTTATTGCGGGGCGATTTGTAATTGCAAACTATACACAATTAACCGGAATCTGGATTCCGATGACGGCTTTTATTGTGGCCACTTTGATTGCGCCTAAATTTCAGGCAGTAAAAACCAAAGATGGTGAGAAGCTTTTCATGAAATGGATTTTTATAAAAGGAATCAGAGAAATTGGATAAGTAACTGTTTTGTATGAGGAAAATTGGACTTATAGGCGGTATTAGCTGGGTTTCTACAGCAGATTATTACAAACTTATAAACGAAGGAGTAAACGAAAAAATGGGAGGATTGAACTTCTCAGAATGTTTGATTTATTCGTTCAATTATTCTGATATAAAAAAGAATAACGAAACCAATAATTGGGATTTGACTTTTGAAATGCTTTTTGAAGGTTGTCAATTCTTAAAATCGGGCGGGGCAGAAGCGATTGTCTTATGTGCCAATACAATGCATCTTATTGCAGACCGACTTGAAGAAGCAATTGATTTGCCTCTTATTCATATTGCAACGGCTACGGCTGTTGAAATTGAGAAACAAGAAATCAAGAAAGTTGGTTTATTGGGAACTAAGTTTACAATGGAACTGGACTTCTTTACGGATAAATTGAAAGCAAAGGGAATAGAAGCGGTCATTCCGGAAAGTCAGGACGATAAAGATTTTATTCATACTACAATTTTTGAAGAATTAGGAAGAGGTCTTGTAATTCCCGAAACAAAAAAGCGTTACTTAGAAATTGCCAATCAATTAATTGAAAGAGGTGCTGAGGGAATTATTTTAGGCTGCACCGAAATTCCATTAGTAATTTTGCCAGGAGATCTATCTGTTCCAATTTTTGATACGACTTTGATACATTCAAATGCAGCAGTTGAATTTCAGTTATCATAATTTAATAAAATAAGAAAGCCCCGAATTCATAAATTCGGGGCTTTCTGTTATTAGTAAAAATTACTTTTTAGGAGTTTCTTTTGTGATTACAGGAATAACTGTTTTCTTCTTATAAATTGGAATAAAGTACGAAACAGTATAATTAAAACCGATTCCGAAACTTCCGTCATAAGTTCTGTTAAATCCAGGAATATAAAGATTATCAAAACCATCAGGTTTTGTATTGGCAACCAACATTTTTAGTTGAACACCAAAGCCTACAAACACATTATTAAAAACTTGCGCTTTTATTCCCATGGCAACTTCAAGCCACCCGGCGGTAAGGCCATCGTATTTTTTAGTTTCAGGAACAATGGGTGGTAGTTCTCCCCAATACGGATTAGGATTGTAGATTTTATAACTATTTAATTGTTGGCTAAATGTGCTAAAACCACCACGTAAACCTAAAGTAATTAAGTTTTCCATGTCAAGCCAGTTTTGATACAAATTATAATCAAAACCTCCTTTTATATAAGTTCCTGTTGCGGTTGAATTCAATCGGTCGTCGTCAGTTGTTTTATCTTCAAAACCAAGCTCGGCGGCCAGGTAGTATTTTTTTGTCAGACGAAAATCACCAACGATTTCAATTCCTTTATAATCTTTGTCATATAAACCGCGGGTTACCTTGTATAAGTCAAGACCAACACGAAGGCCATACCGATCTGTTTTTATACTGTCTGGTTTTACTTCCTGAGTGGCTGGTTTTGCAGCTTCAGTTTTTGATTTTTCCGGAACAATTTCTTTTGTTACTGTTTTAGTTGGTGTTTCCTGAGCATGAATAATAACCATCGAAAACAATAAACAAATACTAAAAAAATACTTTAATGTGTGTTTCATTTTCGTTGTTAATGTTATAATTTATTACAAAAACTTCCTGCATCCAAAGTCCGTTGCCATCTGTATCTGTTTGTATGAAAGGTAAAGATACAGGTAGATTAGTCGAAACAGGGTCCAATATAAAGTTTGTTTTAAAACCACAAGCCCGGGATACATATAGATCCTGATGTGTATAATTAAATCGGATAGCATCTCTGTTAATTACAGCGGGATTATCACTTTGAGAATCTAAGATAAAAGTATAGGTAGTTGAATTTGCATCTGTTTTTAACGGAATAGAAACAGTGTTTGCATCCGTTAAAAATCTTTGCTCACCAATAGCATTTTCATTGAAAATAATCGCTTCAGTTGCTTCATCTTTTCCTTCTCCAATAATCTTTAAATCATTTACATTTTTTAGTACAGATGGATTGTTAGCATCATAAAATGTAATAACTAATCGCGGAGTAGTGGGCGTATCAGGGTCACAAATGTCATCCTTCTCACAGCCCGATAAGCCAAAAGTAAAGACTAATAAAAGAGAAATTATTTTTTTCATTTAAAGTTTATTATCGAAGTTCTAAAAGTACAACATTTTCAACATGATGCGTCTGTGGAAACATGTCAACTGGTCTCACGCGCGTAACTTTATATTTTTCGTCCATTAAAGCCAGATCACGTGCCTGTGTAGCCGAATTACAACTTACATAAACTACTTTTTTAGGAGCAATTTTCAAGATTTGATCGATAACAGCTGCGTGCATACCGTCTCTTGGCGGATCAGTTATAATGACATCAGGTTTTCCATGCTGCGCGATGAAACTTTCATTAAAAACTACTTTCATGTCCCCAACAAAAAACTCACAATTAGTAATATTATTGCGTTCAGCATTTGCTTTAGCGTCTAAAATTGCTTCCGGAACACTTTCAACGCCAATTACTTTTTTGGCTTTTTTAGAAACGAACTGAGCGATAGTTCCTGTTCCTGTATATAAATCGTAAACGGTTTCATTACCGGTAAGTCCTGCAAAATCACGTGTTATTTTGTATAATTCGTAAGCCTGATCAGAATTGGTCTGGTAAAATGATTTCGCATTGATGCTGAATTTCAAACCTTCCATTTCTTCAAGAATATAATCTCTACCTTTATATAGTTTAATATCCTGATCGTAGATCGTGTCGTTTTGTTTTGAATTTACGACATATTGCAACGAAGTTATTTGTGGAAATTTCTCGTAAAGATGATCTAAAATCAATTCACGATTTTTCTTGTCATTTTCAAAAAACTGAATTAAAACCATGATTTCACCTGTCGAAGCAGTACGAATCATGAAAGTTCTTAATAAACCTGATTGTTCTCTCGGGTTAAAAAAGGTTAAATTATGTTCATTAGCAAAATCTCTGATTTCGTTTCTAATGGCATTTGAAGGATCTTCCTGTAAATAACATTTTTGAATATCCAGAATCTTATCCCACATTTTAGGAATGTGAAACCCTAAAGCATTTCTGTTTCCTAAATCTTCGGTACTTCCAATTTCTTTCTCTGTTAACCAACGGCTGTTAGAAAACGAAAATTCCATTTTATTTCTATAGAAAAATTGTTTCTCTGAACCCAAAATAGTTTCAAATTCAGGAAGTTCAACTTTTCCAATACGTTGCAAGTGATTTTTAACTTCGTTTTGTTTGTAATACAACTGTTGGCTGTATTTCATATTTTGCCATTTGCATCCTCCACAAACTCCAAAATGATCGCAGATTGGTTCAATACGATGTTCTGATAATTCGTGAAATTTTACGGCTTTACCTTCATAATAGGCTTTCCTTTTTTTGAATGTTTGTATGTCAATAACATCACCCGGCACGACATTCGGAATAAAGATTACTTTTCCGTCTGGAGCCTTAGCTACTGATACTCCCTTTGCTCCAGCATCAAGAACCTGGATCTGATGAAAGACAATTTTGTCTGTATTTTTTCTTCCCATAGCGCAAAAATAAGGGTTTGTAAACTTTTATAAATTTAAATTTTAAAATATTTTATCAAATTATTGAATTTATTAGTTTAATTCAGTTTAAAAGTTAACTTTGTTTGTAGTATTATCCCCAGATCCTACTTTTTTAACCTATAGTTTTGTTATGTTTTTATGAATTTGTATCACAATCTTTCACAAATCAGCTTTCTGAAAAAAAGTTATGCGTTCAAATTTTTGTTTGTTGCTTTTATAGGTATTCACATTCCTTTGATTGGGATTTTGTTTTTTGTGCTATTTTACTCTCATAATATTTCTCCTACCTCTATTTTAATTTTTTCTTTAATAATGACTTTTTTGGCGACTGGTATAACACTTTTGGTTTTAAACCAATTGATAAAACCTATTTCAAAAGCTTCAAAATCATTAGATGACTACAGAAATAACAGAAAACTCTCTGTTTTACCGACAGAATATACGGATGAAGCTGGTTTACTAATGTGTAATATTCAGGAATCAATCTACGAATCTGAAAGTTTTATCAACGAAAAGCAAGATTTGATTTATATGCTTTCTCATGATTTGAAAAATTTTGCCGGAAATCCTCAGGGATTGGCAAAATTGATTTTGAGCGAAAATCCATCGGACTCGGTACAGCATTTGGCGGCTTTAATTTGTGAATCAACTGATTTACAATTTCGATACATTGAGAATTTTATCAAATTATTAAACGAACAGGATCAGGTAGTAAAATTTAATCCTGAGCCAAGAGCTATAGTGTTTCCTAGTATTTTACCTTTTATTAATGAGCAGGTAGAGCAACGTTTGATTGATAAAAACATTAAATTAAGTCTGAATCTTGAAACCGTCGAAGCCAAACTTAAAATAGATGAAGGTTTACTGGTTCAGGTTATTGTCAATTTAATAAGCAATGCTATTAAGTTTTCTTATTTTGATAGTGAAGTCAAAGTGAGAATTTATAATGAAGATTCAAAATTGATCATTACCGTTGCAGATCGTGGAATTGGCTTTAACAAAAATCAAATCGAAGAATTGTTTAAGAAATTTACCAAAATGAGCCGATTAGGAACTGCAAATGAATCGTCAACCGGAATTGGATTGTATTTGTGCAAGAAAATAATCGAGAGAAACAAAGGTAAGCTTACTGCAACCAGCGACGGTAAAAACAAAGGTGCCGAATTTAAGATTGAATTTGAAATCTAAATTTTCTTTTTTTTGATGATTTCATAATTGACAATCGTAAAGAAATAAAAACAAAGGTCAGCTGATATTTTTCCAAAAATAATTCCGAAAAAGTAATTCCCGAAAAGAATTGGCATCCAGTACATACAAAAAGGACGAATTAATAAAAAGTCTAAAAAAGCCGGATAACCAAACTCCAAAACTAAATTTTTAAGAAGTAAGAGCATTTCCTTAGAAGTGGTTACCTTGTCTAGTTGTTTATTTTGCCTGATAAGTTTTTTATAAGAAGAAATAAAAATGACACTGTAAAAAGCCAAATATTCTGAAAAGGTAATAATATATGCAGTTGTTAATCCGCTATAAATTTTGCTAAAAAGAGAAGCAGAAAGAGCAGCACTAGTACTGGCTAGTTCAGCATATTTGTAACGATCAAACCATTCTTTAAACTTTGATTTTTTTAGCATTCTTTTAGGTAAGTAAGATTCTATGTTGCTAAGTTACTAAGTTTCTTTTTAGAATATATTATTTCTGTTCTTGTCACTTCAAATGATTCAGTGCTGGATGTTTTAGATTAATTTTCAAATAGTGTTATATAAGAAAGTCTAGGTTTTTCATCAAAACATTCAATTGCGGTGGGAGGTAATAAAATATTGCAGGTTGAAAATATATTCCATTTTACATTAAATGCAGCCTGTGCATCTGTATAAGCTTTTACTTTTTCCAGAAATTCAGTTTTATCGATTTTTTTTGAAAAAGCAATATAATCGGTTGGTCCGCCACAAGATTTAGAACCAATTGCTGTAAAATCCCATTCTCTGGAATCTGTACAAGGTTTTGTATTGACTAAAGAAAGCGAGATAATATTTTGATACATTTTCTCCAGTTTTTGAGTATCTTCTTCCCGGGTACTGTTATCATCATTGCTACACGAAACCAATATTAAGCAAATGGCAAATAATATAAAACATGGTTTTTTCATGGTTAGTGAATTATAGTTAGTTTTATTATCAGATGCCAAAAATCAAAAATGGTTGCGTTAAAAAGGTGCTAAGTTTCTAAGTCTTTTAACTTTGAATGTAAATCTAAGTTGCTAAGTGATTAAAAACTTAGCACCTCAGAATCTCAGCAACTCATAAAATTACCATAAATGATGAACAGAAGGTTTAATATATTCTTCGTAAATCGCATTCATAGCTTTTATTTTTTCAGGAGTCAATTTAGGCAAATCATAAACTGACAAATTTGACAGTACATGATTAGCATTGGATGCACCTGGAATAATGCAGCTAATATCTTCAAAACTCAAAATCCATTGCAAGGCAATAGGAGCGAGGTTGGCTGCTTCAGGAAATAATGCTTTTAGTTTTTCAACGGCTTCCAGTCCTAAATTGTAATCAATGCCAGAGAAAGTTTCACCTTTATCAAAAGCATCTCCGTTACGATTAAAGTTACGGTGGTCTTGTGGTTCAAAAATGGTTTTTGAATCAAATTTACCCGTTAAAAGCCCACTTGCCAATGGAACTCGGGCAATGATTCCGATTTCTTTTTTTCTGGCTTCAGAGAAAAATAATTGCGAAGGGCGCTGGCGAAACAAATTGAAAATAATCTGTACCGTAGTTACATTCGAATATTCAATCGCTTTTAATGCTTCCTCTACTTTTTCAACGCTTACGCCGAGATTTAAAATTTTCCCCTGGTCTTTTAAACGATCAAACATTTCAAAAATTTCAGGTCTGTAATAAACTTCAGTAGGAGGACAGTGCAGTTGAATTAAATCCAGTTTTTCTAAATTCATTCTTTTCAAACTGTCTTCAACAAATTTCTGTAGCACTTTTGGCTGGTAGCCTTCATTCACGTGTGGATTAATTTGGCGACCACATTTTGTAGCCACATAAATTCGTTCAGATCGTGAACGAACAACGCGCCCTACAGCAGTTTCGCTTAAACCATTTTCATAAACATCGGCAGTATCAATAAAATTCACGCCATTATCAATAGCAGTATTCAAAAGTTCGTCTGCCGTTTTGTTGTCAAAAGCAGATCCCCATTTTCCTCCCACCTGCCAGGTGCCAAGTGAGATTTCAGATATATTAAAGTTTGTTTTTCCTAGTTTTCTGTAATTCATTTTTTTCTTTTTGAGGTTCAAAGGTTCAAAGCTACAAAGGTTCAAAGGTTCAAAGGTTTTTCTGAAAAGGTTCAAAGCTGCAAAGGTTTTTGAGCAAGTTAATAAAACTTTGAACCTTTGTAGCTTTGAACCTTTGTGCCTTCCTTAGTCAAACAAATCCGAAGAAAGATATCGATCGCCGCGATCGCAGATAACGGCTACTATTACTCCTGATTCTAATTGTTCTGCGATTTTTAGTGCTACGGCAACAGAACCTCCGCTGCTCATTCCGGCAAAAACACCTTCTTCTAATGCTAATCTTTTGGTCATTTCACGTGCTTCTTCTTCGCTTACATCTACAACAGTGTCAACTTTTGATGCGTCAAAAATCTTAGGTAAATATTCTTGTGGCCATTTACGGATTCCGGGAATTTGAGACCCATCGCTTGGTTGCGCGCCTACGATTTGAATTGCAGGATTTTTTTCTTTTAAATAGGTCGAAGTTCCGATTATGGTTCCGGTAGTTCCCATTGCAGAAACAAAATGCGTTACAGTTCCGTCAGTGTCGTTCCATATTTCCGGACCGGTCGTTTTATAATGTGCTTTCCAGTTGTCATCATTTGCAAATTGATTTAGCATCAAATAACCGCCTTCTGCGACTTTTCTGTCTGCATAGTCGCGTGAACCAATAATTCCTTCGCTAGCAGGCGTTAAAATTACTGTAGCGCCATAGGCTCGCATTGTTTGCGTTCTTTCTTTTGTAGAATCTTCCGGTAAGACCAATTCAATCTCTATTTGAAATAATTGTGCAATCATCGCAAGGGCAATTCCGGTATTACCACTGGTTGCTTCAATTAATTTATCGCCTTTTTTAATATCACCTCTTTCCAGAGCCGATGCAATCATATTATAAGCTGCTCTGTCTTTTACACTTCCTCCAGGATTATTTCCTTCAAGTTTAAGTAAGAGTTTTACATTTTTATTTTTAACCAAATTGACAGTTTCCATCAAAGGAGTATTTCCAATTAGGTTTAGCAATTTCTGTGGACCCATTTTATTTTTTTTCTTTTATTTTAACTTCAGTTGTAGTGGTGTTCAAAACGATTGAATCTGCGGGGATAGATTTTGTAATCCAGGCATTTCCTCCAACAATGCTATTTTTTCCAATTGTTGTTTGTCCTCCTAAAATTGTAGCATTAGCATAAATGCAAACATTTTTTTCTACCGTTGGATGGCGTTTTGCGTTCTTCATTTCTTTGCTAACACTTAAAGCGCCTAACGTAACACCCTGATAAATTTTTACGTGTTTTTCAATGACGGTCGTTTCACCAATTACAATTCCGGTAGCGTGATCGATAAAGAATGGTGAGGCAATTTTTGCACCTGCGTGAATATCAGTTCCGGTAATTCTGTGTGCATATTCGCTCATCAATCTTGAAAATAATAACAAATCAAGAAGATATAATTCGTGGCTTAATCTATAAATGGCAATCGCATAAAACCCCGGGTAGCCTAAATAGACTTCATCAATGCTGTTTGATGCGGGATCGTTTTCTAAAATATATTCGGCATCCTGATTTAATTTTTCTAAAACTTCCGGAAGTTTTTCCAGAAATCGATCCCAAATCGATTCGCATAAATTTTCTGGTTTTTTACAGGCCAAAACTGCAATTTCTTTAAATCGGATTTCTAGTTCATTAATACTTTGTTCTAAAGGTGCATTTGAATCAAAAAGGGTATAAAAAAGCTTTTCGGTAAAATCTTCTGTTTTAGTTTTGATTCCGTAGTTTATATTCGAATGGCTTTTTAAAGCTTTTATATTTTGTATGATGAGATTTTTTGACACAATTATAAAAATTGAATGGATAAATTTGAAACGCTAAAAGTAAGGTGTTTTTTGTAAATAAAGGCACGAAATACCTAAAGAAATTTTGTTTTGAGGCTTCGATTTGTGATAATTAAAGGAATTTTAGAAACATACAATTTAAATCATTCTTAAGAAGTTAAATGTGTAAATTAGCCTGTAAAATTTATAAAAATGAAAAACAATTCAACTTTTAAGAGTGCTATTTCTGATCTTGAATTCGCGGAAAGTGAGAAAATTTACGGAAAATCGATACATGATCCTGTTCTGGGGCTTATTGTTAAAGATCATCCTTCATTTTGTGATACTGATTGTATTGGGGTTCAGGAATTAAATGTGTACCGCCAAAAATACATTTCGAATTATTTATCTGCTGAAATGGGTGCACTTTCAGATCTTGAAAAAAGTGTAATCACATCGTTAAAGGAAGATAAATCGATAGTTAGCATTGTTGAAGATGAAGAAGAAACAAGAAGTTTTGGTCAAAGGATAGCAGATCAGGTCGCTGATTTTGGTGGAAGCTGGACCTTTATTATTTCATTTTTAGCTTTTATTGTAGTCTGGATCGGTTCGAACGTTTACATTTTGGTAAATAAAGGTTTTGATCCGTATCCGTTTATTTTACTGAATTTGATTTTATCCTGTATTGCTGCTCTTCAGGCGCCCGTAATTATGATGAGCCAAAATCGTCAGGAGGAAAAAGATAGAAATCGGGCAAAAAAAGATTATATGATTAACTTAAAATCTGAATTGGAGATTAGAATGATTCACGATAAAATTGATCATTTGATGATGCATCAGCAACAAGAATTAATCGAAATTCAAAAAGTACAGATCGAAATGATGAACGATATTTTGAATCAGATCAAAAAATAATTCTTACAAAAATTATATATAAAAATGTTTATAAAAATAACCGCCAAACATAAAAACGATATTAATCAGAGCGATGTTCCAAACTGTTTTTTTATAATTCCTGGATTTGTCCAAAAAGTATAAAGCGACAAAAAGGAAAAATAAAAGCATAGAATAAACCGCTGGATACATTTTAAAAGCAGCTACAAATTCACCCTGAAAAAGTAAGAATAGTGCACGTTGAAAACCACATCCCAAACAATCCATTCCGAAGAGTGTCTTAAAGAGGCAGGGAATCATATAATTTTCTAAATTCACAGGTTAAAATTTTTACAATTTTACAAAAAAAATATGAATCTCATTTAGGTAGGCTTGAGCTGCTATTTTAAAGTTTCATACTTTTGAATTCTTATACTATAAAAAAATGAAAGCGTTTAAAATTTTAATAATGATTCTTGCTATTTCAGTTGCATTATATGAGCAGGTTTCTGAAGAAAAAAACATCTATATCATGATAATTGCAATTGTAGTTTTTATGTATGGAATGATGCAGTTAAGTGCGAAAACACCGAGTAAAAATCAAGATAAAGAGGAGCAGGATGTTGACTAAAGGAGACAAGGTTTCGGTTTTAGATGAAGCCATAAACGGGACAGTCGTTTCAGTAAAAAACAATGAAGTTTTGATTGAAACAGAGGACGGATTTACGATGACTTTTTTTGTCAACGAATTGCTTAAAATGCATGATTCCAGTAATTTAATGAATTCTATTAAAAGAATAGATTTAGATAAGGTTTCGAAAGAAAAGGAAGAGCCAAAACCGAGAAGTTTTGTTAAAGAAAAGAAAGACAAGCGCGAAATTTCCGCTCCGGAATTTGATTTACACATTGAAAAATTGGTTCCAAATAAACGCGGAATGTCAAATTACGACATCCTTACTTTGCAAACTGAAACGGCAAAAAGACATATAGAATTCGCGATCAGAAATCGAATTCCGAAGATCGTTTTTATTCACGGAGTTGGTGAAGGAATTTTAAAAGCTGAACTCGATTTTTTATTAGGTCGTTATGATGGAATAGATTTTCAGGATGCCAATTATCAAAAATATGGCTTAGGTGCAACTGAAGTTTATTTTAGGCAAAATAATAAATAGGCTCATTTTTTAAGTCATAATTACTCCTATTACAACATAAAAAAAACATCCATTTTTAAAGTGATTTCGTGTGGAAATTAGCTTTAAAATGGATGTTTTTTTTGTAAGAATTTAAAATTATTTTTCAGTAAAAAATAACTAGTTTGCTACGACTACTACTGTTCCTAAAATAAAAGTAGTTGCCAGTTTAAAAGTACTGTTTCCTTTTTTTAGTTCTACGTTTTTAAGGACTACCTGATGTCTAAAAACTCCAGTAGAACTTGTCGTTGTAACTTCAATAATACCACTTACATTTGTAACTCCCGTAACGCCGGCCCAGGTTTCTACAACTGGCGGATCGCTAGGTGTTTTTTCCTGACAGTAATAGCCTTTTGTAGGTGTTGGAAGGTTGGTCTTATAGACTCTGTAATAAAGATTATTTGTTTTATCAGTCAAGTTAATTAGACTTGTTCTGGGTTTTCCAACAGGAGTATCCTGGTTTATAAATAAGTTTTTAGTGTCAAAATTTTCAATCACTAAAGAACTGGCCGTATTATTATTGTAGACTTTGTTAAAGTCAGGACAATACTTTGCATCATCCGGATCTAAAAAAGATACGACAACCGGAGTAACTTGTGTTTTGTAATCTCCAAATGTATAGATTGGTACTACTTGTGGTCCTTCCGGCTTTGAAAATGTTATATTTGTAAAAATAATATTGTGGTTATAACCTACAATTTCGGTATGTCCGTCTGCTGGGGCCGGATCTTTATAAATAGCACCTGTAGTAATTTCAATTTTTCCACCTTCTAATCCAATCCATTCCTCCGTTACATTTGGGGTTTTTGGAGGTATTGCCCCGCATATATTTTCCTTTGCAACTACACCATCATAGGCTCTGTAGACAACACGATAGTCAACATTGTCAATAGTATATACCAATGGTTTGCCCTCAGCTGTTGGTTCATTGATAATTTTGTCTGCAGGCATATTTAATAATAAAGATTCCTGTTCTTTTAGCTTATAAATCAAAGTATTGGTAAGAGGATCACAACTTGTAGAGGTTACATCATCAAAATCAATAGTTTCAACTGTTAAATCGCCGTCATCGCAACCGTTTAATAACAATGCAAATAATAGAAGGCTTGCGTATTTTTTCATCGTAATTTAATTTGGGTCAAAAATAGTGAAAAAATTGGCAAATGATATTTAAGATTAGACAATTGATATTTCATAACTTTGCACTAATGAAAAAAGTATATCTCGATAACGCCTCTACAACTCCTATACGCGCTGAAGTGATTCAGGAAATGACGAAGGTTATGACAGAAGATTTTGGCAATCCGTCTTCTACACATAGTTTTGGACGAAATGGAAAAACAATTTTGGAACTTTCCAGAAAAAGTATTGCTAAACATCTAAATTGTACTGCACAGGAAATTATTTTCACATCCGGAGGTACAGAAGCTGATAACTGGATTCTTCGTTCTGCCGTTGAAGATCTAAAAGTAGAGCGAATTATTACTTCAAAAATAGAGCATCATGCAGTTTTGCACGCCGTTTTGGCATTGCAATCAGATTATAATATTGCCGTTGATTATGTTAATATTAATCCAGATGGAAGTATTGATTTAACGCATTTATCTAATTTATTGGCTGAAGAAAAAAAGACAATTGTCAGTTTGATGCATGTTAATAACGAGACCGGAACTATTTTGGATCTGGATAGGGTTGGTGTTATCTGCAAGCAATATAATGTGTTATTTCATTCTGATACGGTTCAGTCGGTTGGTAAAACTGAGATTGACCTGCAAAAAATTTCAGTTGATTTTATTGTAGCAAGTGCACATAAATTTCACGGACCAAAAGGAATTGGTTTTGCATTTATTCGAAAAAATTCAGGTTTGCAGCCGTTAATTTTTGGAGGAGAACAAGAAAAAGGCCTGCGTGCAGGAACCGAAGCCATACATCAGATTGCCGGAATGGCAAAAGCTATATCTCTTTCCTATGAAAATTTAGACGAGGAGAGAAAATACATTTCCGAATTAAAAAACTATTTAATTGAACAGCTTGAAATTAACTTTCCAGGCTACAGGATTAACGGTAAAAAAGAGGATTTTTACAATATTATAAATATTATTTTGCCTTTTTCTTCAGATAAAACTTCAATGCTTTTGTTTAGTCTGGATATGAAGGGAATTGCAGTTTCAAGAGGAAGTGCTTGCCAGTCGGGAAGCATAAAACCATCCCATGTTTTGAAAGAAATGCTTTCGGAGAATGATTTAAAGTTACCAAATCTCCGAATTTCATTTAGTCATTATAATACCAAAGAAGAAATTGATTGGCTGATTGAGTGTCTTAAAGTTGTTTAAAAGTTTCAGGTTTCAAGTTTCAGGTTTCGAGTAGAACGTGAAACCTGAAACAAAAAAATTATTTACGGATTACTTTAACCTGCGAATCTTTTGTCAATTTAATAATTGTAGAAGGTTTTCCGGCAACTTTGTCGTGATATAGATTTACAACATAATCAACGCCCTTAACAATTTCAGGACTAATATCTTTGAAGGCAATAGGTGTTGGCTGTCCTGAAATATTAGCAGAAGTTGAGACTAATGGTTTTTTCATTCGCTCTAATAATTTAAAGCAGAAAGGCTCTTTTACGATACGAATTCCAAGCGAATTATCTGCTGCTATAATATTTGGAGCAACATTTCTTGGTTCATCAAGAATCAAAGTGGTTGGTTTTTCAGATAAATCTAAAATCTGCCAGGCAACTTCGGGAATGTTTTTAAAAACATTATACATCATTTTTTCTCCATTCATCAATACAATCATGCTTTGCGTTTCAGCGCGTTGTTTCAATTTATAAATTTTCGCAACGGCTTCCGGATTAGTAGCATCACATCCAATTCCCCAAACGGTATCAGTCGGATATAAAATGATTCCGCCTTCTTTGATAACTTCGTAAGCTTTGATTATTTCTTCGTTCATTGTAAAGTTTTGATTGCTAATTATGCTGCAAAGATAAGGATAACGATTTGTAGAACTTAAGTAATTTTTTAATTTAGAGATAATTTTATTTTGGATTTTTGATGTAAAATTTAGTCTCTTTGTTTTGTAAACAGGTTAATAGTGCTGAAAAGAAGCCGGTAGCTTAATAAATTTTGAAAAAAGAATTACTTTACTAAGCAGACCTTTCACTTACAATCCTATATTTGCATAAGAAAGAAATAGTTTGAAAAATATGAAAGTACTACATATATCAGGGGCAAAAGCCTGGGGAGGAAACGAACAACAATTGGTATATTGTATTCCTCAATTAAACAAACTTGGAGTAGAGAATTATGTATTAGGAATTAAGGATACGGTTTTAGAAAAACAATGTTTGTCTAATAATATTTCATTTATTCCTACTCTTGATAGAAAACTTGTTAAATTTTCAAACTTTAAATATTTTAAAGACTTAGTCGCCAGAATTGAACCGGATATTATACATCTTCATACTAGTAATTCTTTAACTTTTTTTGTTTTAAGTAATTTGTTTTCGAAATTTAACGCTAAGATTGTTTTTTCAAAAAAAGCTATTAGCGCCAGTAGCAGTTTTGTTAGTAAATTTAAGTATAATTCTAAGGGTATTGATGCAGTGTTTTGCGTATCAGAGGCTGTTAAAAACAATTTTTCAGAAGTGCTGTCGCAAACCAATAAAAAGAAATTAATAGTTATTCCCGACTGTGTTCCATTAGAGTTGTTACAAGCAAAAGCAAATGTTAATTTAAGAGAAAAATATGCTATTAGTAATGATAAGTTTGTAATTGGGAATATCGCAAATCATACAACGGCAAAAGATTTGGAAACCTTTATTAAAACGGCAGATCATTTAGTTAATGTCTTGAATAGAAAAGATGTTGTTTTTTTTCAAATAGGTAAGCACTCCAAATTAACTGATGATTATTTGAAAAAAGTAGAAGAAAAAAATCTTCAAAATTATGTGATTTTCACAAATACTATAGATAATGCTTCTGCTTTAAATGTACAATTTGATGTTTTCCTGATGAGTTCACAAAGAGAAGGTGGTCCAACATCAGTTTTAGAAGCCATGTTAATTGGTGTTCCTGTGGTCTCAACTAACGTAGGCATTGTTCCTGCTGCAATAACTGACGAAGTTAATGGTTTTATTAGTCCGGTAAAGGATTTTGAAAATTTAGCTTCCAAAATAAATATACTTTTAAATAATAAGGAGTTACGAAAAAGTTTTATAGAGAAAAGCAGAGTGATAATAAATGAAGGTTTTACTGCTTCGGTGATTGCAGGTAAAACATTTGAGGCATATAAAAAGGTATTAAATAATCGATTATGATTACAAAGTTTAAATTTTCTTCAGCTGTAAAAAGCTCAAAAGATATACTCTCACTAATTCAAAATTTTCAGACATCTGGAGAGCTTTTTGGAAACGGAGATCGTAATAAAATTAAATTGTTTGATTTAGATGGAAAAACAATTAATATTAAATCCTTTAAAATTCCAAATATTGTAAATAAAATTGCTTACAAATATTTCAGGAAATCGAAAGCAAGACGCTCTTACGAATATGCTACTATTTTATTAGAGAAAGGTATAGGAACACCAATGCCAATTGCTTTTCTTGAAAATTTTAATTTTATGGGTCTAAGGGATAGTTACTATGCGAGTGAACATTTGGTTACAGAATTGACATTTAGAGAATTAGTAGAGATACCAAATTATCCGGATCATGATAATATCTTAAGGGAATTTACCAAATTCACGTTTGATTTACATGAAAAAGGGGTAGAGTTTTTAGATCATTCTCCCGGAAATACGCTGATTAAAAAGACAAGTGAAAATAGATACGAATTCTTTTTGGTAGATTTAAACCGAATGAATTTTTATGAATCAATGACTTTTGAACAACGAATGAATAATTTTAGACGCTTAACGCCTAAAAAAGAGATGATTGATGTTATGAGTAATGAATATGCAAAATTTTATCGGGAAAAAACAGAAGCAGAAATTAAAGATGTAATGTGGTCTGCTACAACTCATTTTCAAGAAGAATTTGCTAAAAAGAAAAGACTTAAAAAAAAGCTTAAATTCTGGAAGAGTTAATTTTTTTTAGTTCCTGAAAACGAACGGAAACGCTAAGTGCATTAAGATAGCAAATAATAATTCCTTTTTTTCCATCCAAAAAACCTAAACGTACTAAATATTGATTTAGAAACTGGTAAACCGGACGAATATAAAAATGGAAAGCATTAGGTTTGGTCTTTTTCTGAAATTCTTCCTGTGCTTTTAATCGGCCATAAAAAACCATTTTTTGCTTGTAATCTTCAAAATTAGAATACGAATAGTGGATTATTTTATTCTTTAGTTTGCTGATTTTTCCGTTTACAATTAATTTTTCATGAACAATTTTCTCATGATTATAAGTAGCGTTTTCTTTTCTAAAAAGGCGGATTATTTTATCAGTCTGCCAACCACTAAAGCGGAGCTTTTTATTCTGAAACATAAAATTTCTTCTAACAAAATAGGCTGAAGCGCTTTTTGTTTCATTGATAACAAAACTAATTTCTTTTTGAAGTTCTGGTGTTAATCTTTCATCGGCATCAACGAAAAGAATCCACGAATAAGAAGCTAAACTTAGAGCAAAATTGCGCTGAGAGGCAAAATTATCGAAGACGCGCTGTACGACTTTTACATTTGTAAAGGCTGAAGCGATTTCAAAAGTTTGATCTGAACTGAAAGAATCGACTACAATAATTTCATCGGCGAAAGCCAAATCATTGAGAACGGTTTTTATATTTTGTTCTTCATTAAAGGTAATTACCAATGCCGTTAAAAGTTGTTGCTCTGATGAAATCATTTTACAGAAGAACTAATATTTTGTTCCAAAAACAATTCAATTTTCTCCTTGAAAAATTCAGGTTTGAATTCTCTATATAAGGACAACGCTTCTTTTTTAAGCATTTTTTCGGTTTTCTGCTCAAATAAATCTGGTTTATAATCTTTTAAATGTACCGACAGATGATGAATTCCGTCTTCAAAAGTAGCCCAGATTTTCTTTTCGATCCAAGGGGAAAAAATAATAAAAGAAGGTTTTTCAAGTGCTTTCGCCATATTTATTGCGCCGCCATCATTTCCAATAATTAAATCACATTGATTTACAAGTCCAATAAAAGAACGTAAATCTCCTCCTAGTAAATCAAAATACACCTTTTCCTGAGTTGAAGGTTTACAAGCATTCAATACGGTTTTAGCCTCTTCAATTTGTTTCGGAAAATAATTAAATAAAATATTTACATCAGTATTATCAGCAACATAATCAACCACTTTAGACATGAATTCTAAAGGATATGTTTTTAATGTTTCACTACCTAAAAGACTGATCATAATAGTTTTTCGATCTTTTCGAACACTGTGTTTTTCAAAAAGAGCAATAGCTTCCTGGTTTTCTTTTTCAGAAACAAATAATTTCGGAATAGGATCTATTGTTGTTTTTAAATTCAAAGGTTCTAATAATGAAAGTCTTCTTTCGATTGCAAGACCTAAGTTGGTTTTTGGAAAAGGTTCAAAGGGAACATTATCTGTATACAAAAAAGTTCTTCCGGGTTTTTTATAAGAGATTTTTCTTTTGGCATTGCTTAATAAAACCAAAATCCAGCTTTCTAGTTTTGAATAGGCATCAATTAATAAATCATATTTTTCATTTCGAATTTGAAAGCCAAGATTTAATAATTCCTTTTTGCTTTTTCGATGTTTTTCTTCAAAAAGAATAACATTATCAATACTTGAATTGCCTTCTAAAACCGGAGTCGTCGAGGCATAAACCAAATAATCGATTTGTGCATCTGGATAAGCAGTACGCAAATTATTGCATATAATACTGCTGATCAAAACATCGCCAATCATTTTTTGCTGAATTACAAGTATCTTCATATAGAAAACGGAATCTTATTTGTTGGTTACAAATTGAAGCAAAAAAAATCCAAATTCCAATTTAATGATTGGAATTTGGATTTTTTAATTTGGATTTATTTAAAATCTATACAGCAACGTCGTATTCACGAAGTGCATTGTTTAATGACGTTTTCAAATCTGTAGATGGTTTACGAGTACCAATAATCAAAGCGCACGGAACCTGAAATTCACCAGCAGCGAATTTTTTAGTATAACTTCCAGGAATTACTACTGAACGAGCAGGAACAAAACCTTTCATTTCAACAGGCTCATCACCAGTAACATCAATAATTTTTGTTGATGCAGTCAAACAAACGTTAGCGCCAAGAACAGCTTCTTTACCAACGTGAACGCCTTCTACAACAATACAACGAGAACCGATAAAAGCACCATCTTCAATGATAACCGGAGCGGCTTGCAATGGCTCTAAGACACCACCAATTCCAACTCCACCACTTAAGTGAACATTTTTACCAATTTGAGCACAACTACCAACAGTTGCCCAGGTGTCAACCATAGTTCCTTCATCTACATAAGCTCCAATATTTACATAACTTGGCATTAGGATAACACCGCTTGAAATGTATGCTCCGTAACGTGCAACAGCGTTTGGTACTACACGAATTCCTTTTTCAGCATAACCTCTTTTTAGTAACATTTTGTCGTGATATTCGAAGATACCTGACTCCCATGTTTCCATTTTTTGAATTGGGAAATACATTACAACTGCTTTCTTAACCCATTCGTTTACTTGCCACTTATCACCAACTGGTTCAGCACAACGTAATTTTCCTGCATCAACCAATTCGATAACTTCTCTAATGGCGTCAGTTGTAGTAGTTTCTTGTAATAAAGCTCTGTTTTCCCAAGCTTGCTCAATTATAGTCTGTAAAGAATTCATAAGTTTTAATTTTTGGCAAAGATAACGTATTTGTGGAAAAGCAGAAAAGTAAAACCTTTTGAAAATGTTATATATGTAACTTTTTGTTTTTAATTTGATAAATAAAAACGGCATTCTTATTAATTAAGAAATAGTAAAATTACCCGTAAAAGTTTTTTTACTATCAGAATATGACAAAAGTCAAATTTTGAATTTTTTCTTCTCTTTAATTTCGCAGAATAATTCCAAAAGCATTCCGGAATTAAATTACCATTCCAAAACTAACCTATATAAGCAGTAAAACATGAATCAGGAAAATCAGCTTCAGAATCGAATTACAGTAATTGACAAAGAAGTTACTTGGGACAAAACACAAGTAATTATGAGTAAAACAAATGCTTTTGGTATAATTGAATATGCTAATGAAGTTTTTGTAGATGTTTCCGGTTATGAAGATTATGAATTAATGGGACAACCACATAATATTATTCGCCACCCAGACATGCCAAAAGTCATTTTTAAAGTGCTGTGGGAAAATTTGAAACAAGGTAAAAACTTTCATGCTATTGTAAAAAATTTAGCTAAATCAGGCAGGTACTATTGGGTTATAACAGATTTTGAAATTGCAAAAGATGAAAACGGTGCTATTGTTAATTATTTTGGAAGAAGACAAGCTGTTCCTCAGGAAGTGATTTCATTATATATTGAACCCTTGTATAAAAAACTTTTACAGATTGAAGCCGCAAGTGGGGTTGAGTTTAGTGAAAAATATTTAATAGGGTTCCTTGAGGAAAAAAAGAGATCGTATGTTGAGTATATTAAGGAGTTAATTTTTGACCACGAAAAAGCGCAGTCGAAATTTGCAAATTATGAGCCAGAGGAAGAAGAGGAGGAAAGAGGTTTTTTTAAACGTCTATTTAATAGATAATAGTTGATTTTATTAGGTTTTAAATATTTGGAGTAAAAATCCGTTTTGAATTCTCGAAACGGATTTTTTATTGCTTAGAATCGGAAAATTAAAATAGCTATCTTTGTCAAAAATTACAAAATGCCAAGAATTCTCTCTATAGACTACGGACAAAAGCGTACCGGAATTGCGGTTACAGATGAAATGCAAATTATTGCGTCAGGTTTAACTACAATCCCGACAAGCACTGTAATTGATTTTCTGAAAGATTATTTTGCGAAAGAAAAAGTAGAGGCTGTCTTAATTGGTGAGCCCAAGCAAATGAACGGACAACCATCAGAAAGCGCTTCAATTGTTAAAGGTTTTGTAACTCATTTCTCCAATATTTTTCCAGATATGAAAGTTGTTCGTGTAGATGAGCGTTTTACTTCAAAAATGGCATTTCAAACCATGATCGATAGTGGCTTGAGTAAAAAGCAGCGCCAGAATAAGGGGTTGATTGATGAAATTTCCGCCACAATAATGCTTCAGGATTATCTTTCTGCAAAACGGTTTTAATTTTTTTTAATCTACAAGGGTATAGCTATTTAAATTTTAGAAAAACATAACTTTTATCATAGAAAATTAGTTTTTTTTTGCAATTATAAAAAGTACCTTTGCATTTTAAATAAAATACTGTTATGCCTGACGAAACAATACGTTCAAATAGTGAAGTAGTACTCATTGGAGCTGGAATTATGAGTGCCACTCTTGGAGTAATTTTGAAAGAATTACAACCTGATATTAAAATTGAAATTTACGAAAGACTGGATGTCGCTGCAGCTGAAAGCTCAGATGCCTGGAATAACGCCGGCACAGGACACTCTGCTTTTTGTGAATTAAATTACACTCCCGAGAAGGCAGACGGAAGTATTGACCCTAAAAAAGCAATAAGTATTGCAGAATCATTCGAGGTTTCTCGTCAGTTTTGGTCTTACTTAGTGCAACAAAACAAAGTACCGTCTCCTGATAATTTTATTAAAAGTGTTCCTCACATGAGTTTTGTTTGGGGAGATAAAAACGTAAAATATCTTAAAAAACGTTTTGAAGCTTTGCAAAGCAATCCGATTTTTTCTCAAATGGAATTCAGTACCGATTTTGAGCAATTAAAAAAATGGATGCCTCTTGTTATGGAAGGCAGAGAGACTGGTGATAAATTAGCTGCAACCCATATGGAAATTGGTACCGATGTGAATTTCGGAGCCTTAACCAGAAGTATGTTCAATTATTTAGAAAAATTGGATGGTGTAACATTATATTTTAATCACGAAGTAAAAAAATTAAGACAGCGTGATGATAAATCATGGAGAATTAAAATCACTGATTTAGCTACAGGTCAAAAAAGAAAAGCATATACAAAATTTGTATTCATTGGTGCCGGTGGTGGTTCATTGCCTTTGTTAGAAAAAGCAAATGTGCCAGAAGGAAATGGTTACGGTGGTTTCCCGGTAAGCGGACAATGGTTAAAATGTACAAATCCGGAAGTTATTGCTAAACATCAGGCAAAAGTTTATGGGAAGGCTAGTGTTGGAGCACCTCCAATGTCTGTTCCGCATATTGATACCCGTGTAATCGATGGTGAAAAAGCACTGCTTTTTGGACCATTTGCAGGGTTTTCTACTCGTTTTTTAAAAAATGGTTCTTATTTAGATTTACCATTATCAATAAAAGCTAATAATTTAATTCCGATGTTATCAGCGGGATTTCACAATATTCCATTAACAAAATATTTAATTGAGCAAGTTCGTCAAAAACCAAAAGACAGAATGGCTGCTTTACGCGAATATTTACCATCTGCACGTTCTAAAGACTGGAAATTAGAAAAAGCAGGACAACGTGTTCAGGTAATTAAGAAAGACGAAAAAGAAGGTGGGGTTTTAGAATTTGGAACTGAAGTGATAAATACACATGATGGAACTTTAGCAGTTTTGTTAGGAGCTTCTCCAGGGGCATCAACTGCTGTTTCAATTATGGTTGATTTAATTAGCAGATGTTTCACTAGCCAAATTAAAACGCCGGAATGGGAAGCAAAAATGAAAAATATGATTCCTTCTTATGGTCAGACTTTAAACGATAAGCCAGAGCTTTTAGCAGAACTTAGAAAACATACTTCTGAAGTTTTGAAATTGAAAAATAATTAAGATTACATTTACTATAAAAGCAACAAATCCAGATGAATTAATCTGGATTTGTTGCTTTTAGTTCTTTCGTAATTTTCAAAATCTTTTCTGCAAGATTACTCATCCAGATTAACTGCTCAATCACCATTTGAGCTTCCTGCATTTTGGCTTGGCGTGTTTCCTTGTCCAGATCTTCATCTGTAGCCAAACGAGTGAAATTTTTACGTTTTAATTCTTCAAATTGAAGTGTCACATCTTCTTTATCAAAAAAGGTGTCTTTTATAACAGTTTCGTTTTTTAAGATAGAAATGGACTGATCAAGATTAGATAAAATGGTTTTTATAATATAATTGAATGAATCTGATGCTGATGTCGTTTGATGCGACTGAATATAGGTTGATAATGATGCTAACGCAGAAAGTATCGAATGATTTAAAACAACCAATTTATTGACCAACGGTAATGTTTTTTGCTTTGATTTTGGTTCTTGCATCATGCGTTGAAAAGAAGTCATCAAATTGCCAATTTCGACAAAAGCATTTTTTCGGGCTAATCTGTAAGAGGTTGGAACTTCTCCTTTTTTATTATAAAAATCTGCAATTTCTTTTAGATAATTTCTATTAGCGCGAACTGCGTTTTCGATATGTATAGGTGTATTGATAAATTCCCAGGCTGGCCATAAAAACTGATTGGCTAAAAATGCTAAAATAGCTCCTGCAAGCGAATCTAAAATTCTAAACTGAATTACTTCTACGACATCTGGTGTCAAAATTCCGTAAATAAAGACTACATACATGGTGACAAAAGTCGCACTGATTTTGTAATTGATCTGTGTAAATGAAATTCCAAGCAGCATACAAACGATGGAGAAAATACTCAACGCAACATGGTTTTGGACAACGGATACAATTCCAAAAGCAAATAATCCTCCTAAAATAGTTCCAAATATTCTATTATAGGAACGCTCTTTTGTAAGTCCGTAGCCAGGTCGCATGATTACAACTATGGTTAGTAAAATCCAATAGACATTTTGAAACGGAAGAATTTTTCCAATAAGAAAACCAATTAAAATGGTAATAGTCAAACGTATAGAATGTCTAAAAATAGAAGAAGAAAAACTTAAATTTTCAATTAAAGTGCGTAACGGATAATATTGCGGAGTAAGAAATTTTTCAAGCTCTTTATCTTTGTCTTTCAATTTAAAAGATTGCATTGCTAATGAAAAAGCACGTTGGATAATTTTTATTTTTCCCACCTGATTTTTAGCATATTTCAGCATATTGGTCAACATCAAAACCCCTTCTGAAGCTTCGTCTTTTCCTAATTTTTTTTCATAGTCAAATATGGCAAATTCCAGTGCTTCCAATTCATTTTTCAAATCATTCTTATCGACGTAAACGGCAATATGATGGACGTTTTTAGAAAGTTTTTTTAATGTTGATGCTAATTTGTAAGCAACATTTTGATAGGTACGAAGTACTTCAGGATGTTTGTCAAATTTCTCATGAAGTTTACTGTGATCAAAGGAAGTGTACAAAGCAAGTTCCTGAATCTCAACCAATGTAATAAAAACCAATAGCATTTTTCGGTTTTGGGCTGTAGTGGCAGAAGTATTCTGGTTACCAATCAGCATTTTTCTTAAATCTTCATGAATCAAATTCAATTCAACCTGAACTGCTAATTGTTTTTCTATAATGGTTTGGCGATTGGCCTCAGGATTCCATAAATCACCTCTCAATTTCAGATATTTTGCAGTTAGCTTTATGCCTTCTGCTATTTGTAACTCAACATATTTATAAGGTTGAATAAAATGAAAGACTAGTGATACAATTAAATATAAAACCCCTCCAATAAAGATAAAGCCAGAATATTCAAAAGCTTCCCAGCCTGTATGTAAATGACCAAATGATAAAGAAATTGATAATAAGGCAGAGAACGATACTAATGTAGCGCGTTGCCCATATACCGAAATCATAGAACATAAAAAGAGTAAAAAACCTAAGAAAGGATAAAATAAAAAAGGATAGGGATAAGCAAGATTAACTAATAAATTGACACCTGAAACTATTAAAGATGCGACAATTAATCCTTTTATTTTATGACTTAACGAACTCGGAATATCACTTGGGTAAGTATAAAAAGCACCAAGAGCAATAGTAAAACCGATTTCAAAATGTCCTAAAAAGTTTAAAATCACCACAGGAACAACAGAAGCAATGGTTACTTTCGAGGCGTTTAAAAAAGAAGTACTGTTCGTGAATTTCGAGATGCGATCAAACATATAGTGCGGTTTACTAACAAAGGTAAGAATTGTACGAATTAATTTGGCATAATTATAGCTGAGATTTTAACAGACAGGCAAAAAATGCGATTTAATATGTTGTTTAGAATTATTCATTGACTATTTTTTACTATTTTTGCCAGCTGAATTATGGAAACAAAATTCAGGGTTTTCAGTAGATAATACATAAATTAATACAAATGATTTTACCAATTGTAGGATACGGTGATCCTGTTTTAAGAAAAGTGGGTGAGGCAATTACGCCAGATTATCCAAACTTAAAAGAAACAATAGCAAACATGTATGAAACGATGTACAATGCTTATGGCGTTGGGCTTGCTGCGCCACAGGTAGGTATAGCAATTCGTTTGTTTGTTATTGATACGACTCCTTTTAGCGATGATGAAGATTTACCGTCTGATGAACAGAAAGATTTAAAAGGTTTCAAAAAAACTTTTATAAATGCTAAGATTGTTAACGAAGAAGGAGAAGAGTGGAGTTTTAACGAAGGATGCCTAAGTATTCCTGATGTTCGTGAAGATGTATACAGAAAACCTACTGTGACAATTGAATATTGTGAAGAAGATTTTGTAATGAAAACAGAGGTTTTTGATGGTTTAATTGCAAGAGTTATTCAACACGAGTATGATCATATTGAAGGTGTTTTGTTTACAGATAAAATATCATCATTGAAAAAGCGTTTGATTCAAAAGAAATTGAAAAATATTACAGAAGGTAAAACCTTTCAGGAGTACCGAATGAAATTTGCTGCTGCAAAAAAAGGAAGATAATTGTTCTTAAGAACATTAGAACATAATAAAATATAAAAAGAAATTCTTAATACTAATTTTAATAAACATGAATTTAGATAAAATTTTAGCCATTTCTGGGAAACCAGGTTTATATGTATTGAAAGTGCAAACTCGTACAGGTTTTGTGGCAGAATCATTAACAGACGGAAAAAAAATCACAGTAAACTTAAAAAGTAATGTAAGTTTATTATCAGAGATTTCAATTTATACATATGAAGGCGAAAAACCTTTAACAGAAGTAATGCAAAATATTGCTGTTAAAGAAAATAAAGGTCAGGCGATTTCTCATAAAGAAGACAATGCAAAATTAATAGCTTACTTTAAAGAAATTTTACCTGAATACGACGAAGAAAGAGTTTATCCTTCAGATATTAAAAAAGTATTAAACTGGTACAATACGCTTCAGGCTAAAGGTTTAGTTACTGATTTAGCTCCGGCTCCAGTTGAAACTGCTGAAGAAGCTCCGGTAGCGGAAGAAAAAACAAAAAAAGCTCCGGCTGCTAAAAAAGCAAAAGCTAAAAAAGAAGAATAGTAATTTTTTACATTCAAATATATTAATCCTGTTAAGATGTTTTCTTGGCAGGATTTTTTACTTTTACATCATTCGGTTTCAACCAAAAAAAACTTCAAAAATGAGCAAAGAACTTCAACTAAAAGCCTTCGAGAGATTATTAATTATCATGGATGAACTTCGTGAGCAGTGTCCCTGGGATAAAAAACAAACTTTGCAGACTTTAAGACACCTTACGATTGAAGAAACATACGAATTAGGAGATGCTATTTTAGATAATGATCTAAATGAAGTAAAGAAAGAATTAGGTGATTTGCTCTTACACATTGTTTTTTATGCTAAAATTGGTTCTGAAACGAATGATTTTGATATAGCCGATGTCTGTAATGAAATTTGTGATAAGCTAATTCACCGTCACCCTCATATTTACAGCGATACCGTAGTTAAAGACGAAGAAGAAGTAAAACAAAATTGGGAGAAATTAAAACTGAAAGAAGGAAAAAAATCCGTTTTAGAGGGAGTGCCAAAAAGTTTACCAGCGCTCGTTAAAGCAAGCAGAATTCAGGATAAAGTAAAAGGTGTTGGTTTTGATTGGGAAGAACCACATCAGGTTTGGGATAAAGTGCAGGAAGAACTCGAAGAATTACAGGAAGAAGTTAAAGCAGGGGATCAGGATAAAATTGAAGCCGAATTTGGAGATGTTTTATTCTCAATGATCAATTATGCCCGATTTCTAAATGTAAATCCGGAAGACGCGTTAGAACGTACCAATAAAAAATTCATTAAACGTTTTCAGTATTTAGAAAGTAAGGCAGGCGAATTAGGAAAACCTTTAGCAGATATGACTTTAGCAGAAATGGATGTTTTTTGGAATGAAGCTAAAAAACTATAGTTAATCCGCTAATTTTTTTAATGCTTTTACATCTTTAAGTAAAATCTTTTTGCCAATCAATTCAATTAGTCCTAGTTTATTAAAGTCAGATAACAGACGTATGCAGCTTTCTGTTGCAGTTCCGATCATTCCGGCTAATTCTTCTCTGGTTAGTTGTACTTTTAATGTTTTATCTTCATTTTCTCCAAAAAAGTCATGTAGGTAAAGCAAAGTTTCGGCTAATCGCTGTTTGACCGTTTTTTGAACTAATGCAATCTTGTCATTTTCAGATTCTTTCAAATCTTCACAAACGGTCTGCATCAATTTCATTGAAAATTGATTGTTGGTATTAAAAAAGCCAATAATCTCAGATTTCGGAATAAAGCAAACTTCCATATCGGCTACTGCTTTTGCAGTTAAATTGGCAGGTTCATTACTAATCATAGAACGTTGTCCTAAAAGCTCTCCGGATTTAACCAGTTTCACAATCTGGTCTTTTCCGTTTGCACTTAGTTTAGAAAGTTTTCCAACCCCATCTTTAACACAAAACACACCATTAGTTACGTCACCCTCTTCAAAAATAGCTTCACCCTTTTTTATTTTATAAGTTGTTTTGCTATTGGCTAATTTTATTACCTCTTCTTTATTCAAGGCTTGCAAAGAAGTTAGTTGGCGTACAATACACTGGTCACATTTATTCATGACAAAAATTTTATGCAAAATTAACCATTATTCACGTCTTAAGGCATAATAATAAGATAAAAAACATAAGAAATTATCTATGACTGTTATTTGCCTTTTTTTATTTCTTAAATTAGAATCATAATTTATTAAAAGCTGATAAATGTCATATTTATAGTCTTTGTCAATTTATAAACTTTGCATAAGTTAAAAAAACAAATTATGAGTGAGCAAGGTTGTTTTCATTGCGGGTTAACCATTGCCAAAAATGAAGAAATCAATTTTGATGGAAAAAAGTTTTGCTGTAATGGTTGTAAAACTGTTTATGAAATTTTCAGTACTCATGATATGACATGTTACTATGACTTTGAAAAATCCCCTGGTGCCACTCCTCAGGATATAGAAGGTAAGTATGATTTTTTGGATAATGAAGGCATTCTTTCAAAAGTATTAGAATTTCAGGAAGGAAATACGGCAATTGTCTCTTTAAATATTCCACATATTCATTGTAGTTCTTGCATTTGGATTCTTGAAAATTTAAACAGAATTCAAAATGGAATTAGTATTTCACAAGTTAATTTTCCGGAAAAGAGAGTTCGAATTACTTTTAATTCTGATCTGGTTTCACTTAAAACGATTGTTTATTTTTTAAGTTCAATTGGTTATGAACCTTATATTAGTTTGGAGAACTACGAGACAGGCAAAAATAATGTAGACAGAAGTCTTACTTATAAACTTGGAGTAGCTTTTTTTTGTTTTGGAAACATCATGTTGTTGTCCTTCCCTGAATACTTCGAAATAAAGGAATTTTGGTTAGATAATTACAAACCTTTTTTCAGAATCCTGATATTCTTATTAGCGTTACCAAGTTTTTTATATTCTGCCAGTGGTTATTATGTTTCTGCATATAAGAGTATAAAATCTAGAATGCTGAATATTGATATTCCTATTGCCCTTGGAATTATTGTAATGTTTGTCCGAAGTACATTTGATATTGTAATGAATTATGGATCAGGTTTTTTTGACAGCTTAACAGGTTTGGTTTTCTTTATGTTGCTAGGGAAAATGTTTCAAATTAAAACCTACAGTTTCTTAAGTTTCGAAAGAGATTTTAAATCCTACTTTCCAATTGCAGTTACTAAGATTAATACAGACACTTCTGAGGAAAGTGTACCTATTTATGATGTTGTAAAGGGTAACAGATTATTGATCAGAAACCAGGAGTTGATTCCGGTAGATGGCATTTTGATAAGCGAAAAAACAGAGATTGATTATAGTTTTGTAACGGGTGAAGCGGTTCCAATAATTAAAAAATCTGGCGACAAAGTATTTGCAGGTGGAAAACAAATAGGGAAAGTTATTGAAATGGAAGTTTTACATTCCGTTTCGCAAAGTTATCTGACACAATTGTGGAGTAACGAAATTTTTCAAAAAAATGTTGAGCAGAGACATAAAACAATTACCGATAAAATTAGTCGCTATTTTACTCCTATATTATTATTAATAGCTTTTGCTGGTTTTGGTTATTGGATATTTTTTGATGCCAATACTGCTTTTAATGTTTTTACTGCTGTCTTAATTGTAGCGTGTCCATGCGCACTTGCGCTAACAGCGCCCTTTACTTTTGGTAATATTCTACGAATAATGGGTAAGCAGAAAATGTATCTTAAAAATGCATTGGTTATTGAACAATTAGCTAAAGTGGATACAATAGTTTTTGATAAAACAGGGACAATTACAACAAATAAAAAATCGAATATTGGTTATGAAGGAAATCCTATTTCTGATGAGCATTATGAACTTATAAAAAGTGTAGTTCGTGCTTCCAATCATCCGTTAAGCCGAATGTTATATGACTTCTTGCCCGATTCAAAACGACTTAAAGTTGACAACTTTGAAGAGATAACAGGAAAAGGAATTTTAGCTTCAATTGAGAATAAAATGATTCAAATTGGCTCAGCGGCATTTGTTGGTGTTTCAGATTTAGAGGATGGGGAAGTAGAAAAAACAGCCCTCCATATCAAAATTGATAATGTATATTATGGACAATTTAATTTTCAAAATCAATATAGAGATGGCCTTGCAACGTTATTTTTAACACTTAGTAAAAAGTATCAGTTAAAAGTACTATCAGGAGATAATGATGGAGAAAGAAGTAATCTCGAAGCAATTTTGCCAAAAGGTACTGAACTTATCTTTAGTCAGAAGCCTGAACAGAAACTTGAATTTATTAAAAACTTACAGGAAAAAGGCCAGAATGTTATGATGGTTGGCGATGGTCTAAATGATGCTGGTGCTTTGGCGCAAAGTAATGTTGGGATATCTATTTCTGAAAATGTCAATGTTTTTTCTCCTGCCTGTGATGCTATACTAGATGCCAATGAATTTTCCCGATTAGATTATTTTTTAAAATTATCTCAAAAATCTATTTCGATCATCAAAATGAGTTTTGTTTTATCACTTTTATATAATGTGATTGGCTTGTCCTTCGCAGTAACTGGTAATTTGCTCCCTTTGGTAGCGGCTATTATTATGCCACTAAGTACAATTACCATCGTAAGTTTTGTGACTTTAATGTCTAACTATTTCAGTAGTAGTAATTTAAAATCATTATAAATAATTTATAGATAAATTTTTATTAAATTTAACTTAAGTCTTTGGCTATGATAATTATCATATTTTAAATGCCTGCAACCTACTAATTTTGTTAACATAAATTTAAGGTATGAGTGTAATTTATCTATTAATTTCAGTTAGTATTTTCGTAGCAATCGGCTTCTTCATTGCTTTTATTATCGCTGTCAAATGTGGTCAGTACGATGATGATTATACGCCTTCAGTCAGAATGCTTTTTGACGATGAAACCAAAATTACTCCTCAGAATAATAATTCACCAATCGAAGAAAAACAAGTATAATTATGGAAATGGAACAGTTTTATTACGACAACAAAATTGTAAAAAAATTCATTTACGCCACTATCCTTTTTGGAGTAGTAGGTATGTTAGTAGGGCTGACCCTGGCGGTTATGTACCTTTTTCCCAACATGACTGATGGGATTTCATGGCTGAGTTACGGAAGACTAAGACCGTTACATACAAATGCTGTTATTTTTGCCTTTGTAGGTAATGCTTTTTTTGCTGGTTTGTACTACTCCCTTCAGCGATTGTTGAAGGCCAGGATGTTTAGTGACTTTCTGAGTAACTTGCATTTTTGGGGTTGGCAGCTAATTATAGTTGCCGCAGCAATAACATTACCATTAGGTTATACTTCTTCAAAAGAGTATGCTGAATTAGAATGGCCAATCGATATTGCCATTGCCTTAATCTGGGTAGTAATGGGTATCAATATGATTGGTACAATGTTAAGAAGAAGAGAAAGACATTTATATGTGGCAATTTGGTTTTATTTAGCCACTTTCGTTACGGTTGCAGTTCTACATATTTTTAACAATATTGAATTACCCGTTTCAGCTTTAAAAAGTTATTCAGTTTACGCTGGTGTACAGGATGCTTTGGTACAATGGTGGTACGGTCATAATGCAGTTGCATTTTTCTTAACCACTCCGTTTTTAGGATTGATGTATTATTTTATTCCTAAGGTAGCAAATCGTCCAATCTATTCTTACAGACTATCTATTATTCACTTCTGGTCTTTAATATTTATTTATATCTGGGCTGGTCCTCACCACTTATTATATTCCGCTTTGCCAAACTGGGCTCAGAATTTAGGTGTTGTATTTTCAATTATGCTTATTGCACCATCTTGGGGAGGTATGATTAACGGACTTTTAACGTTGAGAGGTGCCTGGGATAAAGTTCGTGAAGAACCAGTTTTGAAATTCTTTGTTGTGGCGATTACCGGATACGGGATGGCAACTTTTGAAGGACCAATGCTTTCTTTTAAAAATGTAAATGCTATTGCACACTATACAGACTGGATTATTGCACACGTACACGTTGGAGCATTAGCGTGGAATGGATTTATGTCTTTTGGTATTATTTACTGGTTGATTCCCCGAATGACAAAAAGTACTCTATTCTCAAAGAAATTAGCGAATTTCCACTTCTGGATTGGAACTTTAGGAATCATTTTATATGCGTTACCGATGTATGTGGCAGGCTTTCAACAAGCTTCAATGTGGAAACAATTTAATCCGGATGGAACTTTAACTTATGGAAACTTCCTTGAAACAGTTACAGCGATCATGCCTTTGTATTGGATGAGAGCAATAGGAGGTACACTATATTTAGTAGGGATGCTGACATTGGTTTATAATATTATAATGACGGTGAAAGCAGGTGAAACTATTGAAGATGAATTGGCTCAGGCTCCTGCTCTACAAAGAATAAGCAGTAACAGGCTTAATGGCGAAAAATTCCATACCTGGTTAGAAAGAAAACCAATTCAGTTAACCATTCTGGCGACAGTTGCTATTTTAATTGGAGGTGTTATTCAAATTGTGCCAACGATTATGGTTAAATCTAACATTCCAACCATTTCAAGTGTAAAACCCTATTCTCCTTTAGAACTTGAAGGACGTGATTTATATATTAGAGAAGGTTGTGTAGGATGCCATTCTCAATCAGTTCGCCCGTTTAGAAGCGAAGTGGAACGTTATGGACCACAGTCAAAAGCAGGAGAATTCGTATATGACCATCCATTTTTATGGGGATCAAAACGTACAGGTCCAGATTTACTACGAGTTGGTGGGAAATACAATGATAACTGGCATTTTAATCATTTTTGGAATCCACAAAGTACTTCTGCAGGTTCGATTATGCCAGGTTACAAATGGTTATTCGATAACAAGGCAATGGATGTTTCATTGACTCAAAAGAAAATGCAGGCTATGGTTTCACTTGGTGTTCCTTATACAGCAGATGAAGTTGCCAATGCTCAAAAAACATTGAGAACGCAGGCTTTATTAATAGAAAAGAGTTTAGAAAACGATCCTGATTTTGTAAAAAGCTATCAAGACAGTAAGAATAAGGCAGCTGCGAAAGGGGAGAAGTTTGTTCCAATGAATGAAAGAGAAATTGTTGCTCTTATTGCTTATATACAAAGACTTGGAACAGATATTAAAGTAAAAGAAACGGCTAAAAAATAAAATCATGTTTGAACAGATAAAACACAATATGGAGAATATATCGGGTATAGAAATTTACCCGATTCTGTCTCTCTTAATTTTCTTTTTCTTTTTTGTGGGATTAGGCTTTTGGGTGTTCTCCTATCAAAAGGATAAAATTAAAGAAATGAGTGAAATTCCTTTAAATGAAGGACTTGGTGTAACTTCAAAAGATAAATAAGATGAAAAAGTTTTTCCCGGCATATGTAAGAGTACCATTGTTTTTTTTCATTGGTTTTGCTTTGATGGAGTATTGTATAGATTCTGGAGATAAGCCAGCTTTTATAAAGTATCCGATGGTATCTGTTTTTTTGTTTGTATTTCTATTTATTCTGATTGCTATCGAAATTACTTTGAATGCTGTAAATCGTGTCATGTATCAATTGTTGACACCTGAAGAAAAAGCAAAATTAGATTATGAAAACAGTCTGAGTTTACAGGAAAGCACTTGGTTTAAAGACTTAATGCAGAAGCTTACGAAAACACAACCTATTGAAAAAGAAGGAGATTTGTTACTGCACCATGATTATGATGGAATTAAAGAATTAGATAACAATCTTCCGCCATGGTGGGTGTATTTATTTTATATTACTATAATTTTCAGTGTTGTTTATCTTGCCCGCTTCGAAATTTTTGGAGCAGATGACCAGGAGATGGAGCTTAAAAAAGAAATGGCACAGGCCAAAATTGATGTGGAAGAGTATTTAAAAACAGCCCCGGATTTAATGGACGAAAAAACAGTTGTTTTATTAACGGATAAGGAAAGTCTGGAAGCTGGTAAAGAAATTTTCACAACGAATTGTGCTGCTTGTCACAGAGCAGATGGTGGAGGGCAAATTGGTCCAAACTTAACAGATGATCATTGGATTTTAGGTGGAGGAATTAAAGAAATTTTTCACACTATAACAAATGGTGGACGTGATGGTAAAGGAATGGTTTCCTGGAAGACCAATGGTATGAAACCAAAAGAAATTCAAAAAGTGGCTAGTTACATCTTGTCTTTGCAGGGAAGTAATCCTAAAGATCCAAAAGCTCCGGAAGGAGAAATTTGGGTAGATGAAAGTGCTCCTAAAAAAGATACTACAATTAAAACAACAGATAGTACAGAAGTTAAAAAATAAGAATCATGTCAAATTTACCAGACGAAGCTTTTAGAGATACCATTGGAACTATTGATGAAGGCGGTAATCGAAAATTTATTTTTCCTAAAAAACCGTCTGGTAAGTTCTATGATTATCGAAAAATTGTCAGCTATGTTTTATTGGCCATTTTAATTGCAAATCCGTTTATAAAAGTAAATGGTAACCAATTTATGATGTTCAATGTTTTAGAACGTCGTTTTAATATTTTTGGGTTCCCTTTTTGGCCTCAGGATTTTTATCTTTTTGTAATATCGATGCTCGTCGGTGTTGTTTTTGTGATTTTGTTTACAGTTGTCTTTGGCCGAATATTTTGCGGTTGGATCTGTCCCCAGACTATTTTTTTGGAAATGGTTTTCCGTAGAATTGAATATTGGATTGATGGTGATCGAGGTGCACAATCACGTTTAGCACGACAGGAATGGAATGCAGAGAAAATCAGAAAAAGACTTATTAAATGGACGATCTTTTTTCTAATTTCTTTTGGTATAGCTAATGTATTTTTGGCCTATTTAGTTGGCAGCGATGCATTGTTTTTAATGATTGAAGAAGGACCAGTTAAGCAATCCAGTAATTTTATAGCACTTCTGATTTTTACTAGTGTTTTCTATTTTGTTTTTGTTTGGTTCAGGGAACAGGTTTGTATAATAGCTTGTCCTTATGGCAGATTACAAGGTGTACTTTTAGATAATAAATCTATTAATGTCGCTTATGATTTTGTCCGTGGTGAAAAAGAAGAAGGGCGTGCTAAGTTTAATAAAAAAGAAGATAGAGCTGCAACAGGAAAAGGTGATTGTATTGATTGCCACCAATGTGTACATGTATGTCCGATGGGAATTGACATTCGTAACGGAACGCAGTTAGAATGCACCAATTGCACCGCTTGTATTGATGAATGCGATACCATAATGGAAACAGTAGGTTTGCCTAAAGGTCTTATTCGTTATGCTTCTGAAGACGAAATAGCCAAGAAAGAACCATTCAAATTCACAGCCAGAATGAAAGGTTATACAGCTGTTTTATTCATTTTATTAAGTGTTTTTGTTGGAATGTTGTTTTTGCGAACTAATGTTGAGGCTATTATTCTGCGTTTACCAGGTCAATTATTTCAGCATAAAGGAGATAAAATAAGTAATGTTTACACTTATAAAATTGTAAACAAAACAATGAAGGATTATAATGATATTCATTTTGAGTTGATTGATCAGGAAGGTGAAATTACAAATGTTGGAAAAGAACATTTTAAAATACAAAAAGAAGGAATTTCTCAGGGAACTTTGTTTATAGAAATTAATGAAGTGCTTTTAGAAAGTGATAAAACCAAAGTTAAAATTGGCGTTTACAATGGCAAGGAATTGCTTGAAACTACTACAACAAATTTTTTAGGTCCACGAAGTTTTAATTAAAAATAATACCACCATGAAAATAAATTGGGGAACCGGAATTGTCATTGCGTTTGCACTATTCATGTCTTTTATATTATACTTTGTATTCGAGGTACAATCTAACAGTAAATATGACAATGATTTAGTTGTTGAAGAATATTATAAACACGATTCGCATTTTCAGGAAGAAATGGCGCGTATTCAAAATGCACATGATTTGCAACAAAAACCTTCAATTGTGTATAGTGAGGAAGGTGTAAAAGTTGCGTTTCCTGCAAATTTTGAAAGTGATAAAATAAAAGGAAACATTTTACTGTATCGTCCTTCAAATAAAAAGTTTGATTTCAATACTCAAATTGCATTGACTAATTCGGCTTTGCTAATTCCAAAAGATAAATTGGTTAAAGGCCGTTGGGATGTTAATATGGAGTGGCAGTATAACGGAACAAAGTATTTAACTAAAGAGGTGATTTACGTTAATTAAGTACACATGTTATATTCTGCATTAATATTAGGTTTAATCAGTAGTTTGCATTGTATCGGAATGTGCGGTCCAATAGCTATGATGTTGCCTGTCGACCATCAGAATGAAGCAAAAAAAGTTACTCAAATTGTGACTTATCATTTAGGCCGATTAACTGCTTATGCAACAATCGGATTGATTTTTGGATTATTAGGAAGAGGTTTTTTTCTGGCCGGACTGCAACAAAATATGTCAATTTTTATTGGCGTGGCGATGATAATAGTTGTTTTGATTCCAGAGAAAGTTTTTTCGAAATATAATTTTTCAAAACCTGTTTATAAATTAATTTCAAAAATTAAATCAAGTTTAGGAAATCAATTCAAAAACAAAAGCTATAAATCTCTTTTTACAATTGGATTATTAAATGGGTTTTTGCCGTGCGGAATGGTTTACGTTGCTTTATTTGGAGCAATCGCTATGCAGAGTGCTGGTTTTGGTGTTTTGTATATGTTGCTGTTTGGATTGGGAACCATGCCATTAATGACTATTGTAGTTTACATTCATTCTTTGATTAAACTCCCCTTCCGAAATAAAATTCAAAAAGCTATTCCTTACGTTGCAGTTATTATTGGAGTTTTGTTTATCCTAAGAGGCTTAGGATTAGGAATTCCTTACGTTTCTCCTTCTAACATGAGTTTGTTTGTTCAGGAAACTCCTAATTGCCATTAAACGGTCATCGAAAACAAATTCGTTTCCGGTGATTTTCTTTTCAGATGTAAATCAAAAGCCATACAAATATTTCTAACGAATGGTTTTCCGGCTTCAGTTATGGTGATTTTGTTCTCGTCAATTACAATTAAGTTATCTTTTTCCAGCTCTCTTAAATCAGAAATTACATTTCCAATATCGTTAAAGTAAAGACTTTCGTTTGTCCATGCAGTTTCAAATTCGCAAGTTAAGTTTAGAATGTGTTTACGTATAATCAAATCTTCGTTATTTAGAATATGCCCCTTCACAATTGGTAGTTTATCCCACTGCAATAATTGGTAATAATCTTCCAAATTCTTAGTATTTTGTGCAAAACTATACCAGCTGTCACTAATAGAAGATACTCCTAAGCCAATCATTAATTGCGTTTTTGAAGCACTATACCCCATGAAGTTTCTATGTAGACCTTTATCTTGGGATGCTTTGTATAAGCTGTCAGATTCTAAAGCAAAATGATCCATTCCAATTTCGTGATAACCGTTTTTGGAAAGTAATTGTTTCCCTGCTTCATATAGTTTTCGTTTTTCCGCGTCTTTAGGAAGATTCTCTTCATTGAATCCGCGTTGTCCATTTCCTTTAATCCAGGGCACGTGTGCATAGCTATAAAAGGCTAATCGGTCTGGTTTTAAAGAATTTGTTTTTTCAACCGTATCAATAACATCTTCGATAGTTTGAAAGGGAAGACCAAATATGATATCATGACCGATAGAGGTATAACCAATTTCTTTAGCCCAAAAAGTTACTTTTGCTACATTATGAAAAGGCTGAATTCTATGAATTGCTTTCTGTACTTTTTCGGCGTAATCCTGAACACCAAAACTTACTCGGCGAAAGCCTAAATCATATAACTTTTGAAGTTGTTCGTAAGTTGTATTGTTAGGATGCCCTTCAAAACTAAATTCATGTTTATTTGCTTTATTGGCGAAAGTAAAAATGCCATTGATGAGATGTTCCAGGTTATTTTTTGAAAAAAATGTTGGAGTTCCGCCACCTAAGTGGATTTCTTTTATGAAAGGTTTTTCAGGTAATAATTTACAGTATAAACTCCATTCTTTTAAGAGTGCCTTTATATAGTCTTCCTCGACAGAATGATTTTTGGTTATCCTTTTATTACAGCCGCAAAAAGTACACATACTTTCGCAAAAAGGTAAATGAATGTATAAACTGATTCCGTTTTGGGAATTGCTTTCTGAAAAGGCTTTTTGAAAGGATGCTTTCCATTTTTGTTCTGAAAATTCGGCTTCATTCCAATAAGGAACTGTTGGATAGCTAGTGTATCTTGGACCTGGAACATTGTACTTCTGAATCAGTGAAATTTTCATAAAAAAGCATTTTGGATTTATCAAAATTACTTCTTCATAGCTGCATTTAAAATGATAAATGTCATACTTAAGTGCATAAAAAAAAGAGACTCAAAATGAGCCTCTTCCCTGAATTAAATAACTAACACTAAATAGAATCCTGAATGATTTTAAGCCATTTTTTTGCAAACATATGATCTTGATAAGCACTAATTTGTTTAATGCGGTCGTCATCAAAATCATAGAACGGAATTGTGATTTTTTTAGAAGTTTCCCTATCCTGAAATTCGAAATCAATTTTTAGAATGGTATCTGAATTCCCATCGGTAGTTAAGATTAATTTACAGGAGGAAACATTTTTTAAATCAACAAATGTTGATTCTTGTTGATTTGGATTGAAATTCATTAAAATGAATTTTCTATGCTTTTGGTCTATAGTCAGCGTTTTGTTGCTTTGTGACTCGGTTAAATCAAAATCTTCCGGATGAGTCGGATTGAATTTCTTTTTAATATTGAGAATTTTTGATTTGTTTGCAGCGCTCGTTCGTGCAGAAAAATATACCGGAATGGCTACTATGATTGCAATCACAATACCAATAATGGTTACACTTGTTTCCATGTTTTTGAATTTGATAAATAATATGAAATAATAAAATGTCTTCAGAAAGAAAACATTTCGATTGTTTGAGAAGAAATAAATTCTTCTAACTAAATGTCAATGTATTTATCTACCAAAAAAAATGGAAAGGGTAGAGCAGTAATAAGACTTTCTTGCTCTGAGTGGAAAATTGATTTGCAAAGTTTGATGCAGATTTTGCAACTTGATGTTGCGGAATTACAACTAATAAAGAATCAAACCATTTAATGATAGCAGGATGGTTTGTCTTAATATTTGCAGCAAATTGATAACTTGCCTGTGGCTGTATAAATGCCAGGGAATCAGCGTAATCTTTAGAAAAATTGGTATCCGTTTTTTGACGTTCAATTTTCTGCACAGCAACATTGCTTTCTTGCGATGAAAAAAATGCAAGGAGCAAAAGTGATACAAAAATAACGGTTTTACGAATCCAATTCATGTTTGCGAATTTAGTTCATAAAACACAATTAAAGAAATTTTAAAATGCTAATTACTTCTTAAAACCAGCTTTATTATTTTATCCTCAACTTTTATCGAGATAAGCTGAGGATAAAGCCCATATTATTGTTGCATTTTAAAATAATAGTCAGCTGAATGTTTTCCACCTCCATAAAAGAGGAAGAAAATACAAAGTAATAGTACCAGTACTGCCACAATTAAACTTTCAGAATGCATATGTCCCATAAAGTTTACAAGAACTGCACCAAAAAGAATAGGTAATTGGGCTGCGATTGCCCAGCGGGTCAGTAGCCCAAAAACAATCATAATGCCTCCGATCATGTGGGCTGGAGCGATATAATGCAAAAGAAACATTCCGCCTCCATATTGATCAATTGGAGAAATTAAATCATGCAAATATTGTGCATTCGTTACAAATGAAATTCCTTTCATAAATAAAAAAACACCCAAAACAATACGTACCAAATCTACTGGTAAATAAGTGTGCGAATTTGCCCATTTATTCAAACTTTTTACATTTTCCATGATACTACGTGATTAAAAATAATATACTAAGTTACTAATTTTTAATGACATATGTGTTTTAAGTACTTGAAAATAAGTTTTTTACTGTTTTTTGTGCGTATTCTGAGAATTCGTCAAATAGTTTTAAACCTGAATAACCCCTAGATTAAATGCTTTTTCAATTGGTGCATGATTAGCAGCTTCAATTCCCATCGAAATCCAGGTGCGTGTGTCAAGTGGATCAATAATAGCATCCGTCCATAATCTGGAAGCAGCATAATAGGGTGAAGTTTGTTCGTCGTAACGCGCCTTTATTTTGTTGAATAGTTCCGTTTCCTTGGCTTCATCTATGATTTCTCCTTTTGCTTTAAGCGAAGAAGCTTCAATTTGTGCTAAAACTTTAGCAGCCTGTGTTCCGCCCATTACGGCAAGTTCTGCACTTGGCCAAGCAAAAATCAATCTAGGGTCATAGGCCTTTCCACACATCGCATAGTTCCCCGCTCCATATGAATTTCCTACAATTACGGTAAATTTAGGAACGACAGAATTACTTACTGCGTTTACCATTTTAGCACCATCTTTAATAATTCCACCATGTTCAGACTTTGATCCTACCATAAAACCAGTAACATCTTGTATAAAAACTAACGGGATTTTCTTTTGATTGCAATTGGCAATAAAACGGGTTGCTTTATCGGCACTGTCCGAATATATAACGCCTCCAAACTGCATTTCGCCTTTTTTTGTTTTAACTACTTTTCTTTGGTTAGCGATAATTCCAACTGCCCAGCCGTCAATTCTGGCGTAACCTGTAATTATGGTTTGACCATAACCATCTTTGTATGCTTCAAATTCGGAATTATCAACTAAACGATTGATAATTTGCATCATGTCATATTGTTCGTTTCGGGCCTTTGGTAGAATTCCGTAAATATCTTTTGGTTCTAAAGCAGGTTTTTCAGTTTTAATGCGGCTGTATCCGGCTTTATCAAAATCGCCAATTTTATCTACGATATTTTTTATTTTGTCTAAAGCATCTTTGTCATCTTTGGCCTTATAATCTGTAACTCCGGAAATTTCACAATGCGTTGTGGCTCCTCCTAAAGTTTCATTATCGATGGTTTCGCCAATTGCAGCTTTTACTAGATAACTTCCTGCAAGGAAAATACTTCCTGTTTTATCAACAATTAAAGCTTCATCACTCATTATAGGTAAATAAGCACCTCCGGCAACACAACTGCCCATTACAGCTGCGATTTGAGTAATTCCCATGCTACTCATTTGGGCATTATTTCTAAAGATTCTTCCGAAATGCTCTTTGTCAGGAAAAATTTCATCTTGCAATGGTAAATAAACACCTGCACTGTCCACTAAATAGATAATTGGCAATCTGTTTTCCATGGCAATTTCCTGTGCGCGCAGATTTTTCTTTCCTGTGATAGGGAACCAGGCTCCCGCTTTTACAGTAGCATCATTAGCGACAACAATACATTGTTTGCCTCTTACATATCCTATTTTTATCACAACTCCACCAGAAGGGCATCCGCCATGTTCGGCATACATTCCTTCACCAACAAAACCGCCTATTTCTATACTTTTAGAGTTTTCATCTAATAAATAATCAATACGTTCACGGGCGGTCATTTTACCTTCGGCGTGTAATTTTTCAATGCGTTTTTCGCCTCCGCCTAATTTTACCTTTGCAAATTTTTGTTTTAATTCTGAAAGTAAGAGTTTATTGTGATCTTCGTTTTTATTGAAGTTTAAATCCATAAGATATTGTGGTTTTTACAAAATAGTGTTGGCTAATTTACAAAATCAATTGAAACCCACACAATAAATATGTTCCTGCTGATATAAAAAAAATAAGTAAACTTGAATCTAACTTAGAATAATTCTTTTGATGAAAACAAGGATTAGTTTTGAAACCTTTTAAACAAAAAAAAACAGAAGCTCGCTTCTGTTTTTATATTCTTAATAGTAGGTTTTTCTTATTTTTTAGAATCGCAAACCATTCTTTTTAAAATTGCCCATTGTTTTAAAGCATCACGAGCTTCTACAGCTGGATATCCTAACATTGTTTTTCCTGCGGGAACATCACCAGTAACCCCTGAACCTGCGCCAACAACAGCACCGTCGCCAATTGTTGTATGATCTTTTATAGAAGCGCTTCCGCCAATGATAACTCCATTTCCTAAAGTTACAGAACCAGCTAAACCACTGTTTCCGGCCATAATACAAAATTTACCTAATTTACTATTATGTCCAATTTGAACTAAATTATCAATTTTGCAACCGTCTCCAAGAACAGTAGAACTAAATTTTCCACGATCAACACAGGTGTTAGCACCAATTTCAACTCCGTTTCCAATAATTACATTTCCAATTTGCGGAATTTTCACCAAACCTTTTTCACTACATGGACGAAATCCGAAACCATCTGCTCCAATTGTGGCATTTGGATGAATTATACAGTCATTACCAATATGGCAACGTTCGCGAACAACTGTTCCAGACCAAATGATTGTATTTTTTCCAATAGTACATTCGTCAAGAATAGTAACATTTGGATATATTGTGGCATGTGCACCAATTTCAACGTTTGGACCGATATAGCATCCTGCACCAATTCTGGCTCCTTCACCAATGATAGCGGTTTCATCTACAATTGCTGATTTATGAATATTATTGTGAAATATAGGAGTGGGAGGTGCGAAAAGAGCCAAAATTTGAGACATGGCCAAATCGGCATTTTTAACTTTTATGAAAGCACGATTTTCTCCAGGCTCTATTGAAATATCTTCGTTTACAACTGCAATGGATGCATTCGAAGCCGACCAATATTTTTCATATTTTTTGTTACCTATAAATGAAATTTCTGAAGTTGTTGCTTTTTCTAATTGTTCTGTTGCAGTTATACTTTGAGAAGTAGTGCCGTAAATTACGCCATTAATTACTTCGTTAATTTCTTGAATTGAATAGGATCTCATTTAATGAATGTAATAGATTTTAAGGTTATTTTTTGCCAAATAAAATCAATTAGATTCTAATTACCTAATATTTTTTCTGTGTTTATTGAAATATATTTAAAATAACAGTTTAAATATTACAAAATTAACATTTTAGATGTCGATTTATTAATTGTTTTCTAATTTATGGTTAACTACTGATATTGAGATGTTTGTGAAAAACTGATTGTTTTTTGTAGATGAAACGTCACAAGTCCCAATTTAATTAATTGATAGGTAGTGTCTTACATTTTTTTATGAGATCATTAAAAAATAATTCATTAAAAAAAAGCGATTCACTTTTAACAAAAGGAACCGCTTTATGGTAAATGTTTATTATTTTATTTTGGATAATGAAATGGCATTAATACAATACCGTAAGCCGCTTGGCCCGGGACCATCAGGAAAAACATGCCCAAGATGTGCATCACAGGTATTGCAGACTACTTCAACGCGAATCATTCCGTATGATTTATCGGCATGGTACGCAATGGCATTTTCTTTAAGTGGTTGTGTGAATGAAGGCCAACCCGTTCCTGATTCGAATTTTTCAGAAGCATCAAATAATAAAGTACCACAGCATTTACATTCATAAATTCCGGGTTCAAATAAACTACATAACTCAGAACTGAAAGATCTTTCTGTACCTTTTAAACGTGTTACCTGAAATTCTTCGGGAGTTAAAATTTGTTTCCATTCTTCTTCCGATTTTTCTACTCTTTTTTCAGGAATTGGATTTCCTTTATTTGTAAAATGAATTACATCTGCCCACTTTATCATAACTTATCTTTTAGTTTCAAGTTTCAAGTTTCAGTTTTTAGTCAATGTTACTAAAAACTTCGACTGAATACTTTAATTATTCCTCTTCCTTTTGTCCCATCATCATTAAAAATGCTTTTAAGAATGGGTCTATGTTTCCGTTCATTACACCATCGACATCGCTGGTTTCATAACCGGTACGAACATCTTTTACTAATTTATAAGGTTGCATAACGTAATTACGTATTTGTGAACCCCATTCAATTTTCATTTTTCCAGCTTCAATATCTGCTCTTTGTGCCTGTTGTTTCTTGAGCTCGATTTCGTATAATTGCGAACGTAACATTTGCATGGCACGCTGTCTGTTATCTTGTTGAGAACGTGTCTCAGAACATTGAATCTGAATTCCTGTTGGTTTATGGACCAATTGAACCTTGGTCTCCACCTTATTTACATTTTGTCCTCCTGCACCACTAGAGCGGGAAGTAGTAATTTCGATATCAGCCGGATTGATGTCAATTTCGATACTGTCATCAACAAGTGGATAAACATATACCGACACAAAGGAAGTGTGGCGTTTTGCATTACTATCAAAAGGTGAGATTCTAACCAAACGATGTACACCGTTTTCCCCTTTTAAATATCCAAAAGAATAATCACCTTCAAACTCTAAAGTTACGGTTTTAATACCGGCAACTTCGCCTTCCTGAAAGTTAAGTTCTTTTATTTTATAGCCATAGCTTTCTCCCCACATCATGTACATACGCATTAACATTCCTGCCCAGTCACAGCTTTCTGTTCCACCGGCTCCGGCGGTAATCTGTATAACTGCACTTAGACTGTCTCCTTCGTCAGAAAGCATATTTTTGAACTCGATGTTTTCGATATGGTCCTGCGTTGTCTTGTAATGCTCATCTAATTCTTCTGCAGAAAGTTCTCCCTCCTTATAAAAATCATAAGCAAGCTGAAGTTCGTCGGTAAGTTCGATAGCCTTATTGTAATCTTCGATCCATTTTTTCTTGTTTCGAAGGTTTTTCACAATGACTTCGGCTTCTTTTGCATTGTTCCAAAAGTCGGGGGCGAAGGTTTTTTCTTCTTCGTTGGCAATTTCGATTAGTTTGGCATCAACGTCAAAGATACCTCCTCAACGCACCAAGGCGCTCCACAATACCTTTTATTTGTTCGGTAGTTGTCATAAATTAATAGTAGTTTTATATGTTTTTTATAAATATTACGTTAATTTGGTTGTATAATAATCTTGTAGTTAAAATTTACTAAAACTTACAGAGAATAAATAGCAGTAATACGTAATTTTGTTGCACAAAAATAAGATATAGTTTTTAAAATATGGAAATAAATTTAGTTAGCGATACTATTACCAAGCCTACACACGAAATGTTGCAGTATATGTTTAACGCTCAAGTTGGAGATGACGTATATAAACAAGATCCTACAGTTATTGAATTAGAGACTAGAGTAGCTGAATTTTTTGGTATGGAAGCGGGACTTTTTTTTCCGTCTGGAACTATGGCTAATCAAACTGCAATTAAACTACATACACAACCAGGAGAGCAATTGATTGCTGATAAATATGCCCATGTTTATCATTATGAAGGGGGAGGAGTTTCTTTTAATAGCGGCGTTTCATGCTGTTTGTTAGATGGAGACAGGGGTATGATTAATGCAGCACAAGTTGCCGCTGCTATTAATGATCCTGAGTTTTACCATAGTCCATTAACGAGTTTGGTTTGTGTTGAAAATACGACAAATAAAGGTGGTGGTGCCTGTTATGAATTAGAAGACTTACGAGAGATTAAAAAGGTTTGTGATGCTAATAATTTGAAATTCCACCTGGATGGTGCAAGAATTTGGAATGCCTTAGTTGCAAAAAGACAAAATCCGAAGGAATTTGGGGCTATTTTTGACACTATTTCGGTTTGTTTGTCAAAAGGATTGGGTGCTCCCATAGGTTCGGTCTTATTAGGAAGTAAAGCTGATATTCACAGAGCGTTGAGAATCAGAAAGATACTAGGAGGAGGAATGCGTCAGGTCGGATATCTGGCTGCAGCCGGATTGTATGCTTTAGCGCATAATATAGAAAGATTAGCAGAAGATCATCGAAGAGCTAAAGAGATAGCAGCAGTTTTAAAGACGAAACCTTGGATTTTAGCAATTGAACCCGTAGAAACTAATATTTTGATTTTTTCACTGGCAGAAGGTTATAGCGACCAGCTTTTAATTGAAAAATTAAAGAATAAAAACATCTTAATCAGTGCTTTAGGGCATAATAAGCTTCGTATTGTAACGCACTTAGATTATAAAGAAGTAATGCATACGTATGTAATTGAAACACTTCAAAAGTTTTAGAAAGAGGGACAAAGGAGCAAAGGTTCAAGGGACAAAGGTTTTTTATAGCAAATAAACCTTTGTCCCTTTGAACCTTTTTTAAAACCTCTGAACCTTATTTAAACAAATTATCCATCCCAGGAATCATTGGCATGTCCATTTTGGCAACGGCATCCAATTCACTTTCGTTTACATTTGTTGCTTTTTCAATAGCTTTATTTAAAGTTACAATTAAGTAATCTTCTAGTTGTTCTTTATCTTCTAATAAAGAATCATCAATAGAAATTGATTTAACTTTACGATTAGCGGTTAAAGTTACTTTTAATAATCCGTCAGCGCTTTGTTCATCAATCAAAACAGTATCTAAACGCTTCTTTGTATCTTCAATTTTTTGTTGGGTTTCTTTAAGTTTTCCCATCATTCCCATTAAATCCATTTTTGTTGATTTTTAAATTATTTCATACAAAATTAGTATATTGCTATATTATATCAATAGAATATTTTATGAAAAAATTAATTCTGTTCTATTTCGTTTGTAGTATTTTTGCTCCTTCGTATTTAAAAACTAATGCTCAATCAATGCAAAATGATATAAAGGCTCCACTAGCCAAAGAAATTTCAAAATCATTAAAAAAACATAAAGAAACCCGAATCGATAATTATTTTTGGTTAAATGATCGGGAAAATCCAGAAGTTATTGCTTATTTAAATCAGGAAAATGCTTACTACGAAAGTATGACATCTGGCACAAAAGGTCTTCAGGAAAATTTATATGAAGAAATGAAAGGAAGAATTAAAGAAGATGATTCTTCTGTTCCTTATTTTTATAATGGATATTTTTATATTACTCGTTTTGAAACCGGTCAGGATTATCCAATTTTTGCCAGAAAAAAGGGAAGCCTTTCGGCAGATGAGGAAATTATGTTTAATTGTAATGAATTAGCAAAAGGGCACGCATATTTTAAATTAGGAGGTTTAAGTGTTAGTCCGGATAACAAATTTGCCAGTTTTGGAGTTGATATTGTTGGAAGAAGAATCTACACAGTTCAGATTAAAAATTTAGAAACAGGGGAGGTTTTAGCAGATAAAATTGAAAATGCGACAGGAGGATCAGTTTGGGCTAATGATAATAATACCATTTTTTATACCAGACAAGATGAGGTTACACTAAGATCTGATAAAGTATTTAGACATAAGTTAAATACTGATTCAAAAGAGGATGTTTTAGTTTTTAATGAAACAGATGATACTTTTAATGTTTCGATAAGTAAAGAGAAATCAAGAAAATATATTGTAATTGGTTCAGGAAGTACTTTGACTACAGAATACCGTATTTTAAATTCGGATAATCCGGATGGGGAATTTGAGGTATTTCAGCCTCGCGTTCGTGGTTTAGAATATAGTATTTCGCATTTTGAAGATTCATTTTATGTTTTGACGAATAAAGATAAGGCGACGAACTTTAAATTGATGAAAACGCCTGAAAATAAAACTGCTAAAAAATTCTGGGTAGATCTTATTCCACACCGGGAAGATGTTTTACTGGAAGATATTGAAATTTTTAAAAATTACTTAGTTGTAGAAGAACGTTCAAACGGATTAAATCATATTCGAATCGTGCCTTGGAGTGATGAACCGGATTATTATTTGCCTTTTGGGAGTGAAACGTACAATGCTTATACCACCACGAATATTGATTTTGATACTGATGTTTTGCGTTACAGTTACCAATCACTTGCAACGCCATCGTCTGTAATTGACTTTAATATGAAAACCCAAACCAAAGAAATCTTAAAAGAGCAACAGGTTTTAGGTGGTAAATTTGATAAAGAAAATTACATCGAAGAAAGAGTTTGGGCGACGGCAAGAGATGGTGTTAAGGTGCCAATTTCGATGATTTATCGTAAGGGATTAGAAAAAAACGGCAAAAATCCCCTATTACTTTATGCCTATGGTTCTTATGGGATAACTATGGACACGTATTTTTCTTCAACACGACTTTCTCTGTTAGACCGCGGATTTGTTTATGCCATCGCTCATATTAGAGGAGGAGAGGATTTGGGAAGACAATGGTATGAAGACGGGAAACTGTTAAAAAAGAAAAATACCTTTACAGATTTCATCGATTGCTCTAAATTTGTAATAAACGAGAAATATACTTCTTCCAAACATTTGTATGCAGAAGGTGGATCTGCCGGAGGACTTCTAATGGGAGTTATCGTAAATGAAGCTCCTGAATTATATAATGGAGTTATCGCTCAGGTTCCTTTTGTAGATGTTGTTACTACAATGTTAGATGACAGTATTCCGTTAACAACAGGAGAATACGACGAGTGGGGAAACCCAAATAATAAAAAGTATTACGATTATATGTTATCGTACTCACCATACGATAATGTAAAAGCGCAAAACTATCCTAATATGTATGTGTCTACAGGATTGCACGATTCGCAGGTACAGTATTGGGAGCCAGCCAAGTGGGTTGCCAAATTAAGGAATATGAAAACAAATGATAAACTTTTGTTTTTAGATACTAATATGGATGCAGGACATGGTGGCGCTTCAGGACGTTTTGAGGCTTTGAAAGACTTAGCAAAGGAATTTAGTTTTTTATTAGATTTAGAGAAAATTAAAAGCTAATTAGAAATTTTTTGTTAAATTTGCAACCTATCGAGGTTATTTAAAAATACCTTTGATTAACTATTTTTTTATGAAAGAAGAAATAAATGCTTATAATAATGTTTTAGAATTAATAGGTAACACCCCACTTATTAAGCTAAATAAAATCACCGAAGAGTTAGAAGGAAATTTCTACGCAAAGGTAGAAGCTTTTAATCCGGGACATTCCTCAAAAGATAGAATAGCATTATATATTATTGAAGAAGCCGAGAAAAAAGGAATCCTTTCTCCTGGAGATACCATCATCGAAACAACATCTGGTAATACAGGTTTTAGTTTAGCGATGGTAAGCATTATTAAAGGCTATAATTGTATTTTGGCAGTAAGTTCAAAATCATCAAAAGACAAAATTGATATGTTGAGAAGTTTAGGTGCAAAAGTTTATGTTTGCCCGGCTCACGTTTCAGCTGACGATGAAAGATCTTACTATAATGTTGCCAAACGTTTACACGAAGAAACTAAAGGTTCAGTTTACATCAATCAATACTTTAATCAGTTGAATATTGATGCACATTATAACACTACAGGTCCCGAAATTTGGGAACAAACAAAAGGACAAATTACACATCTTGTTGCTTGTAGCGGAACAGGAGGAACAATCTCCGGAACTGCTAAGTTCTTAAAAGAGCAAAATCCAAATATCAAAATTCTAGGAGTTGATGCATTTGGTTCGGTATTGAAAAAATACCATGAAACAAGAGAGTTTGATAGCAAAGAAATATATCCATATCGTATTGAAGGTTTAGGTAAAAATTTAATTCCGTCTGCTACAGATTTTGATATTATTGATAAATTCATGAAAGTAACCGACGAAGAGAGTGCACACTCGGCAAGAGAGATCACTCGTAAGGAAGGTTTATTTGTTGGTTATACTTCTGGTGCGGTAATGCAGGCGATTAAACAATATGCAGAAGAAGGTGAATTTACAAAAGATAGTAATATTATTGCAATTTTCCCTGATCATGGTTCTCGTTATATGAGTAAGGTTTTCAGTGATGACTGGATGAATGAACAAGGTTTCTTTGACAGTATTAATGAAGAAGAAGTTCAAAAAATTGAATTTGTAAAGTAAAAGACAATAAACTAGTTAACTAAGAAATATAAAATCCAGATACATATGTATCTGGATTTTTTTTAGGTATAATTAAAGATGAGTAATAAATAGGAATTATTGATAATAGTTAAATTTGGCTGAATTGATAAATACCGTATTTATACGTAAGAATATTTCGTTTTGATTGAATTAAGTTTATTATTTTAATAATAATTCAATAGCTATAAATAAATGTAATTGATCGTAAAAAATCATCAATTTTTGTTATTTTAACGATTATTTAGGTTGGTTGTCGAAAAAATTTTCGTTAAAAAATATAATAATATAGTTTAGCAGTGTTAAAATGACACATTGTTTTTTTAATCCCTAAATCTACTTATTATGAAAAAATTACTACTCACATTAATGTTTGTAAGTTTTTTGAATGCGATTGCTCAAAATCCGATTCAGGAATTCGCTTTTAACGGAACCTTAGTTAATATTAAAAATACAACTTCGTTTATGGGAACAAATAATTTTGTTACCGACAGACACGGAGTTTTAAATAGTGCTCAACGACTTGTTAATAAAGGAATGGAGGCTATTATTGTTGATCTTCCTCAAAATAATGGCGCCAGAACAGTTTCTATTTGGGTTAAACTAAATGATATTACGGTAGCAAATTATATCTGGGGTTATGGAACGGCATACAATTCTCAATATTGTGGTTTGTTGCAACAAGGAACAGCTTCTTCTAATTCCGATTTAAGTTTAGCCGGCTGGGGAGCAAGTAATGATGTTATTGTTTCAACTCCTTTAGTGAAAAATACCTGGTACCAATACAGTATTACTTTTGATGGCACTGTCTCTAAAATTTACCGTGATGGGCAATTGTTAAAATCTACCAGCGAGATCAAACGTTCTACAAAAGGTAATATTTTTAGATTAGGAGAAATAAACACCACAGTTGGAATAAATGCGGATATAGACGATTTAAAGATCTTTGATGTTGCTTTAACAGATGAACAAGTTTTAGAGCAATATAATAGTTCTAAACCTGTTGCTACTATGATTAAAGAACCTATAGTAACGGCTAAAGCATCAAAAACAACTGTAAAAGGAAAAGTTGGTGGTAAAGCTGCTTCATCATCTGCAATTATTGCGACAAATGATGTAAATGCATTATCAAAAAATGTTGAGGTTTTTTCGCAAGGCCAAAAAGTAGTTGGCGATAGCGCAACAATGACAATTAATGATTTGCCAGAAGGTACTTATTTGTTGAAAATATCAAATAAACAGGCAAATGTGCTTACGGCAAAATAAGAAATAAAGATTTGGTTTATAAAATAGTTAGTTAGTTTTTTTGTGTTAGTAGGAATTAAATTTTTTGAATAGTGAAGAAAGCCTTTTAAAGTTGGATTTTAAAAGGCTTTTTTGTTTTACTAATGTTTTTTCTGCTGTCCAGGGGCATAAGGTTTTGCACTTTTACTTCCTGACATTTTTTTTGCCTGTCCAGGTGGAACCTTCTTAGGGCCACTACTATGTGTATGTACACTACAGCTTATTACGCTAATAACTACAAACAGAATAACCATAATTATTACGGCAACTTTTGTATATTTTGATGTTTTCATATTTCTTTTTTTTGAGGTGGCACAAATATAATAGTTAATATGATTTTTCATAATTCCTTAGCTCAGTTTAAAATCATTATAAACAAATGTCACAGAACTTTTAATATAAGTACTTCAGATTTTTTTGAAATACCATTCCTAAAATCAAAACACGGTTTTGTAAAAATGTTTTTACAAATACAAAAAAAGAGCTTTTTAAAATGATTATATTTTTATTTTAATGAGAATACCGTATTTATACCTGATAAATATTTGTAAAATTGAATTAAATTTATAGTTTTAACAAAACTATCGAAACTATAAATAGATTTAATGAAAAGTTTTTAAATATCAATTTTAACTATTTTAAAGTTTTGAACTTTTATTATATAAATTAATGCATAAAACTGTTATATAAATCACCTTTTACGTCCCAAATTCTTGAATATGAAGAAATTATTACTCACTTTAATGTTTGTAAGTTTTTTAAATAGTAACGCCCAGAATCCCATTCAGGAATTCAATTTCAATGGAAGTTTAAATAATACGGATAATTCAATTTCGTTGCTGGGGACACCCAATTTTGTCAATGACAGAATGGGAGTTGCCAGAGGAGCCCAACGACTTACCAACAAAGTTTTGCAAGGTGTAGTAGGAGATCTTCCACAAGATAACAAACCAAGATCAATATCACTCTGGATAAAATTTAATAGCGTTGTGTCGCCAAATTATATGTTGGGTTATGGTAGTACAGTAAATTCCCAATATTTTGGTTTACTTCAGCAAGCGATATCGGGGGGCACTTCAGATGCAAGCCTTGTGGGTTGGGGTGATACAAATAATGTTGTAATTTCTGTTCCTCTTCAAAAAGAAGTTTGGTATCAATATAGTATTACTTATGATGGTAGCAGCTCAAAGATGTATCGTAATGGAGAATTATTAAAATCAGTAGATGGAATTTTACGTTTAACTAAAGGTTATATCCTTAAGTTGGGGCAATTAAATACAACAGTTGGTATCAATGCCGATATAGACGACCTTAAAATATATAATGTTGCAATGACAGGCGAACAGGTTATGGAATCGTACAACAGTTCGAAGCCAACTGTTTCAGACGTAGCTGGAAATGCACAAACTTCGGGCGCAGTAAAAAAAGTAACTACAACACCAACAACTGCAAAGAATCCAGTAAAAACTGCGACTTCTTTACCAACAAATGATACACATATTGCTAAAACTGTTGAGGTTTTCTCGCAAGGCAGACAAATAATGGGAAGCAATGCTTCTAATATTGGTGATTTACCGGAAGGGACTTATTTGATTAAGGTAACAAATAAGAAATAGTTTCAAATTGGATAAGAATTTCTTTAGAAAATTGATGTCTTTTTTAAATGTTAAAAAAAAATTTTTTAGTTGTTCCCAACCTTTTTAGTCAAAACATGCTCTATATAAGTAGTAATCATTTTGAATGATTTTAACTTGAAAAAGACATGGTATGAAAAAGAAATTCATCTTAGAAATAGCAACTCCTTGTTCTGAAAATTTTGATAAAATGGTTCCTAATTCTACCGGTTCATTTTGTAATTCCTGTGCTAAAAATGTTATTGATTTAAGCCGAAAAACAAATTCAGAAATCGCCAGCTTTATTACAGAAAATAAAGATCAAGACATTTGTGCAAGATTAAAAATAACGCAATTGCAAGATGAATTTGAACGCAATAAAGTTTCTAAAATCAATAATTTTAAATATGCAGCAATTGCAGCATCGGTTTTACTAACGTCAAATGTTGTTGCGCAAGAAGAAACTCCTTTAGAAACTGTGATAAACTGTCCGGAACCGATTGGTCATATTGTTGGTAAAGTAGCTATTAGTCAAACAATAGAAGAGCAAGTTTCGATAATTGTTAAAGGAAAATTATTAGATATCACAACTAAGCGACCTTTTGCAGAAACAATATTCCCAGACTTAATTCTTACTATTAATAATTCGCCAAAAGCAGTAAATGTAAACCCAAAAAATGGTGAATTTTGCATTCCGTTAAATGTTTTAAAAAATAGCAAAACGTTGATGATTACTATAAATAGCAACAATTATCATATGTCTAAAATAATATCTTTTAATATAGGAGTATTAAAGGGAAATGTTCTTCAACAGGATATAATTCTTGACAGCGAAGAGATGTGTATAACTCATGTTTATGCGGTAGGAGAATTACGTGCTAATTTTGTTGATGGAAAAAAGTAAATAAAAAACCTGATTAACCAATTAAGAATCTATTAAAAACAAAAAGCCCTGAAAATTATTCCAGGGCTTTTACTATTTAAAAAGAGAATATTATTCTTCTTTCATCGTATGATAAACGTTCATTACGTCATCATCTTCTTCAATTTTTTCAATTAGTTTTTCTACATCAGCAATTTGAGCTTCTGTCAATTCTTTAGTGATTTGAGGTATACGCTCAAAGCCAGAAGATAAAATTTCAAGTCCTCTGTTTTCTAATTCTTTCTGCAAAGCTCCAAAGCTACCAAAAGGAGCATAGATTAAGATTCCGTCTTCATCCTCAAAAACCTCTTCTGCGCCAAAATCAATTAATTCTAATTCTAATTCTTCGGGATCAAGATTTCCTTTTGCAATTCTGAAGTTACAAGTATGGTCGAACATAAATTCAACAGAACCCTGAGTGCCCATTGTCCCGTTGCATTTGTTGAAATAACTACGAATGTTAGCTACAGTTCTGTTGTTGTTGTCAGATGCTGTTTCAATCAAAATGGCAATTCCGTGAGGAGCATATCCTTCAAACAAAATTTCTTTATAGTTGGCAGTATCTTTATTACTTGCATTTTTTATCGCGCGCTCTACATTGTCTTTCGGCATGTTAGCGGCTTTTGCATTTTGTATTACAGCTCTTAATCTAGAATTGGCATCTGGGTTAGGTCCGCCTTCTTTAACAGCCATAACGATGTCTTTACCAATTCGGGTAAATGTTTTGGCCATTGCTGACCAACGTTTCATTTTTCTTCCTTTTCTAAATTCGAACGCTCTTCCCATTTCTAATTTTTAATTTTGTGATGCAAAAATACGGTTATTCCTTATTTTTCCAAAATCAATCGTCTTCTTTTTTAAATTATGTTCTTATGAAATTTTAGCCGTGATTTTAAAGACATTCATGCCGAATTTAACCGCAAGGTTCGCAAGGCTTTTACGCAAAGGACGCTATGAACAGCTTTGCGAACTTAAGAAACATCTTCAAACGCAACGAAAAAAAACTTTGCGAACTTTGCGGTTAAAATCTATGTTCAAAGTGAGCCAACCTGAAACTTATTTCGAAGCATTGAACTCTGTAATAATATTCACAGCTTCATTTAGATAAGGATTTGTTTTAAGATTGTCAATCTGATATTGATTTATTATTTTTTCGGTAGGATAAACACCTAGTAAAAATTGATTCACACTCGAATTATAAACGTCTAAAGGATTATTTTCATCATTAAATGTGTTGATTTCTTTCCAAAGCGAATTCACTATTTTTTTCTGGTTAAAAACAGCATCTATTGTCATCGGAATTTCAGCTTTTGGCGTATTGACCATCTTATCGATTTTTAAATTAATCTTTTTTACATCATTAAAATAATAATTATCGGCCAATCGATCTTTACTACTTTGTGCAAGTTTATCTATAAGGGCTCTTTTTACAAAAGGTTTGTATTTTAAAAATGGGTCAATACTATCATTTTTAATTGCCGTTGGAAAATCGCTTTCTTTTTGATAAACGCCTTCGTAAAATTCCGGTAAAATTACATCTGGAGTAACACCAACGTATTGATGACTTTTGCCGGTTACTCTATAAAACTTATTGATTGTAATTTTTAAAAAATCAGTATTTTTATCTTCATCTAAAGAAAGAATGGTCTGCATAGTTGCTTTACCCAGGGTGTTGCTTCCTAATATTAAGGCACGATTGTAATCCTGTAATATCGATGAAAAGAATTCGCTTGCAGAAGCTGTATTACTATTTACTAAAACTACAATTGGACCTTTGTAAATCATTCCGCGATATGGGTCATTTATTACTGATTTACCTTGTTTGTTGTCAACCACAATAGAAAGCGGACCATAATCGACAAACATTCCGGCTAATTTTATGGCTTCTTCCATAGAACCGCCTCCATTATCAATTAAATCAATTACAAGACCTTTTATATTATCACGGTCTAGTTTTATGACTTCTCTAGCAACGTCATCAGCGCAACCTTTTCGACTGTTGCCATCTAAGTCGGCATAGAAACTTGGAATTTTGATATATCCTATTTTACTTTCTTTGCCTACAATAAAACTGAAAACAGAGTTTTCCTCATCCTTCATGACCTGTTTCTCAATGTAAACATCGAAATTTTTGCCTGAATTTCTTTTTAGTGTAAGTGTAATGCTTTTGTTTGACTCTGATAAAATCATTGTAGAAATCGATTCCAGAGATGAACAAGAGACCTGTAATGTGTCTTTATGGTTTGAGATTGAAACAATCTGATCACCTTTTTTTATTTGCCCGGTTTTATAAGCCGGACCATTTGGATCTACTTCATCAATAATAATTTCGTTTTTCTCATTCAAATTTACGGTCATTCCAAGCGATAAATGTTCTTTTGATAAAGAGGCCACGAAGCTAGATTTAGAATCATCGCTAAAATAAGCGGTATGCGGATCAAAATAGGTACAAAAGAAATTATAAAGCTTTTCTTCTTGTTTAATCTTAGTTTCTAAAAGTGTATTGATACGACAGATTTCATTTGATAAAATTAAATTTCTTGACGCTAATTCGATCGATTTGAAATTGGCTTTTATAGAATCTAAATTGTCACCAGTTTCGGCGATATCATCTAAAATTTGGTAACGAAGTTTTTTTTGCCAAACTTTTTCTAGATCTTCCTTTTTAAGATAAAAAGCAAATGATTTTTTATAAAACCTAATGGTGTCTTTTTTGGTATAATCAATAGTTCCAGCCTGAATTTTCTCCAAAACTGCTTTAGTTCGAAGAAGCCCTGTTTTATATTTTGTTTCAATATCATTGAGAAAACTGCAATCGCCTTCCATAATCATGTCATCCAGACTTAGACGATATTTTTTAGATAATTCATCATATTCAGTCTTATAAAAGATATTTCTGGATGGATCTAATTCATTGATCATATTATCAAACACGAAAACCGATAAACTATCGTCTACCGGTTTTGGTCTAATATGTTCGCTCTGAATAAGTCGGTTTATCTTGAATAAAATTTCGCATGTGGAAGCGCTATTTTGACTAAATAGAACGCTTGTAGTCATCAAAAAAAATAATAGTATTTTTTTCATAAATCGAAGATCTTCGTTTACCTTAAAATTACGCTTAATTTTTTGATTAAAAGTTATATTTTTTCTAAAATATCTTACATTTAAACGATTTGTTTTCGGTGAAATGCACAACAAACTGCAATAAAAAAATGCATTACTTTTTGGGTAATGCATTTTCATGTAATTATGTATTAAAAATTATTTCTTGTAAAAAGGTAATTTTACCACTTTAGCCGGAACATCATTTTTTCTAATTCTAATAAAAATATCACTGTCAACAGCACTGTTGCTTACCGTAACATATCCTAAACCAATTCCTTTATTCATAGAAGGAGACATTGTTCCAGAAGTTACAATACCAATTACAGCACCAGAAGCATCAACAATTTCGTAATCGTGTCTAGGCACAGCACGTTCCTGCATTTCAAATGCAACTAATTTTTTTGTAACACCTTCTTCTTTTTGCTTTTTCAAACTTTCAGAATTCGTAAAATCTTTATTGAATTTTGTAATCCAGCCTAAACCAGCTTCAAGTGGAGAGGTAGTGTCATTAATATCATTTCCGTATAAGCAGAATCCCATTTCTAAGCGTAAAGTATCGCGGGCAGCCAATCCAATTGGTTTAATTCCGAAAGCTGCGCCAGCTTCAAAAACTTTATTCCAAATTTGCTCAACTTCACTGTTTTTGCAATAAATTTCAAATCCTCCAGAACCAGTGTAACCAGTAGCAGAAATGATTACGTGCTCAATTCCTGCAAAATCAGCTACTTCAAAATGATAATAAGCAATTGCCGATAAATCTATAGATGATAATGGCTGCATTGCTTCAACTGCTTTCGGTCCCTGAATGGCTAGTAAAGAATAGTCATCTGAAAGGTTTTTCATTTCAACCCCCAAATCATTGTGAGATGAAATCCAATTCCAGTCTTTTTCAATATTCGAAGCATTTACAACAAGTAAATACTGCTCTTCTTTCATTTTATATACAATCAAATCATCAACGATTCCGCCGTCATTGTTTGGTAAACAAGAATATTGTGCTCTTCCAATTGTCAAAGTTGAAGCATCATTCGAAGTCACTTTCTGAATCAAAGCCAAAGCATTTGGTCCGGTAAGTAAAAATTCTCCCATATGCGAAACATCAAAAACGCCCACACTGTTACGAACTGTTTCGTGTTCAGCATTTACGCCTTCGTAAGTAATAGGCATGTTATAACCGGCAAAAGGCAGCATTTTCGCTCCCAAACTCTCATGTATGTGCGTAAGCGCAGTATTTTTCATTGTGTTGTTTATAAAAGTGAGTCGCAAATTTATTTAAAAAATATCGGAAATTAATAGTCTAAATTATAAATTTCGCAATATTTAGTAGCTATTCCAGCTTTCCGTTAACATACCGATAGCTATCTACTGTAATTTGGGCTAGACGACTCAGGTAATAAGAAAAAATTTTTTCATCAAATTTTATGTAACTTTAATTCATAAAATCGATTCAATGAAAGCTCCATTTTTAATCACAAAAGAAGAAATTCTAAAGTTTTACAAACCTGTAAATCCTTTAACCCATAAAGGACTTCAAGGTCACGCCGTGATTATTGCCGGAAGTTATGGTAAAATAGGAGCTGCCGTTTTAGCTTCAAAAGCCTGCCTAAAATCAGGTTGCGGACTCGTAACTACTTTTACACCAAAATGTGGTTACCAAATTCTTCAAATCTCAATTCCGGAAGTTATGGTTGTAACCGATGAAAATTCGAATTTCGTTACCAATATCCATCTTCCATTAATTCCGCAGGCAATCGGAATTGGTCCGGGAATCGGGCAGGAGCTGGCAACACAAAAAGCATTATTTGAATTTTTAAGAAGCAATAACACTCCTCTGGTTCTCGATGCTGATGCTTTAAATATTTTAGCAGAAAATCAATCCTGGTTAGAATTAGTTCCGGAAAACACAATCCTGACGCCACATCCAAAAGAGCTAGAGCGCTTAATCGGAAAATGGAATTCAGAATCCGAAAAGTTTCAAAAAACTATTGCCTTTTCAGAAAAATACAAATTGATTATCGTCATGAAAGGCGCACCAACCTATATCATCAATAAACAAGAAATCTACGAAAACATAACCGGAAACGCTGCCCTCGCCACCGCAGGAAGTGGCGATACCTTAACCGGAATCATCACAAGTTTTATGGCGCAGGGTTACGAATCCAAACATGCCGCAAAACTAGGCGTTTTCATCCACGGCTTAACTGCAGATATCGCTTTGCCAGAAACAGGTTATCAGTCTTTCATAGCCTCTAATATTATTGAGAATCTTGGAAAAGCTTTTTTGGAATTAGAAAAAAAAGTTTAACCGCAAAGTTCGCAAAGATTTACGCAATGAACGCAAGGTTAAAAAATGTAATAATAAAATAAACTTAGCGCTTTTGCGTCTTTGCGAGATTATTTGACTATAACGGTTAAAAAAAACTTAGCGAGCCTCGCGTAAATCTTAGCGCACTTTGCGGTTAAATAAACAAACCGTAGATTTGTATTCCAGTAAACTGCTTATGAAAAACAACTTCGATCTCAGAACGGTAAATGTTACCCGTTACATCACACCACTGCGCGAAGGCGGTTCTTTACCCGCTTTGGCAGAAGCCGATGACGATTTTAAATATGTCCTAAAATTCAAAGGTGCCGGTCACGGTGTAAAAGCTTTGATAGCCGAATTAGTAGGCGGACAAATTGCAAAAGCCTTAAAATTACAGCTTCCGGAGTTGGTTTTTGCCAATCTCGACGAAGCTTTTGGTAGATCTGAGGGCGATGAAGAAATTCAGGATTTACTGCAGGGGAGTCAGGGATTGAATTTAGCGCTTCATTTTTTGTCGGGTTCGATTACTTTTGATCCTGTTGTTACGACTGTAGACGATAAATTAGCTTCACAAATCGTTTGGTTAGATGCTTATATCACCAATGTAGATCGAACATTCAGAAACACTAATATGTTGATTTGGCATAAAGAATTATGGCTGATTGATCACGGTGCCTGTTTGTATTTTCACCATTCCTGGAACAATTGGGAACAACATGCCAAAAGTCCGTTTGCATTGATCAAAGATCACGTTTTATTGCCTCAGGCTTCACTTTTGAAAGAAGTTGATGCCGAATTTAAAGCGCTTTTGACAAACGAAAAGTTAGAAGAAATTGTGAATACAATTCCTGAAGAATGGCTAGTTTGGGAAGATACCGATGAAACCCCGGAAGCCTTGCGAAATGTCTATTTACAATTCTTGCAAACCCGTTTAAATAATTCCGAAATCTTTGTAAATCAAGCTCAAAATGCAAGATAGTCACTTATATGAGTATGCCGTAATTCGCGTGGTACCCAGAGTAGAGCGCGAAGAATTCCTAAATATCGGAATCATTTTGTTTTGCAAAAAAGCCAAGTTTATTAAAGTATTGTCACACATTGACGATGCTAAAGTTGAAGCTCTTTCCAATGATTTTGATATTGAGCAATTACATTGCAACATTACAGCCCTTAAAAAAATCGCAGCTGGAAACAAAGACGGCGGACCAATTGGACAAATGGAAATACCGGAGCGTTTTAGGTGGTTGACAGCAATTCGTAGTTCAGCAATTCAAACTTCTAGACCGCATTCAGGTTTATCTGAAGATTTGGAAAAAACAATTCAACGTTTGTTTGAGGAACTTGTTTTGTAACTGTTTTAAACCATATAAGTTATATAAGGAATTTAAGTTTGACCTTAAAATATTCACGCAGTCGCAAAGGACATAAAAGAAACGAAAACTTTGCGACTCTGCGCCTTTGCGCGATTAAAAAAACTTCGAGTCTTCGCGCCTTTGTGGTAAAAAAAACTTAGTGAATCTCTGTGCAAAACCTTTTTGTACCTCTGTGGTAAAACCTTTTTATTAAAAATCCAGTATTCCAAACAGGCATTCAGTAGAAAAATCAAGCATTATATTTTCCTTTTTCTGATTTTCAATAACTAATAAATCATAAGAATTCAGATCGTATGGCTTGTCATTAATTTTAATAACTGTTGTATCCAAAGAAAATAAAGTCACTATTTCAGCATTGCAATTCTGATTACTATTCGTGATTTTTAGTTTATGATGGCTTATTTTTTCAGAAACCATCCAGTTAAAATCAATACCTTTTGTATAAGAAGTCACTTCATCATCCGAATTAAATTTCATGATTTCATATTTCTCATATACTTTTCTTTCTTTGTTTACCTCAATTTGTAAATCGTTATCAAGCATAACCAAATAGCGATGATAACCCTTAAATTTCGTAAATACTGAAGGCTCTTGCTCTATTGTAGCACTGCTTATTCTGAATATAAAATCTCTATCTGCATAGCTTGCTGTTTGCGGATATATTAGATACTCATATGTCAATCCACCACTCCAAATAGAGGCTTTACTATCTTTTTTAGACAAAAGATGTATGTTCATTTTTTATTTTTTAAAAAAAGTTCAAAGTTATTAAGCGACAAAGGTTTCCTGTAGATGCGCACAATTTAAAATTCGCGCAAAGAAGCAAAGGCGCAAAGTTTATTTTCCTATTTCTTTGCGCCTTTGCGTCTTTGCGCGATTAAAAAACTCAGCGAATCTCCGTGCAAAATCTCCGTGAATCTTTGTGGAATAACAATCTCAAAGAAGCTTCTCCAGATATATAAACTCCAAAGGCACATCAGAAATCGTAACATGAATTTCACTTTCAGGAAAAGCTTCTCTTTCGCCCGTATCAACATAACCATGACGTTTGTACCATGCAATAAGTTCTTCACGAACCGAAATAACCGTCATAATAATACTCAACAACCCCAAAGCTGTAGCATGATTTTCGGCTTCAGCCAGCATCTTTTTTCCGATTCCGCTGTTTTGTAATTCGGGAGAAACGGTTAACATTCCTAAATACAATTGATGTTCTTTTTCCACCAATAAAACAGAACCAATAATTTGATCGTTCTCCGTATATTTCAAAATTGTATTCTTCGGATTTAGAATTGTTTCTGTCAATTCTTCTTCATTGGTTCTTTTTCCTTCTAAAAGATTAGCTTCTGTTGTCCAGCCTTTTTTAGAAGTTTCGCCTCTGTAAGCTGAATTGATTAATGTGTTTAATGCGGGAATATCTTGTAATGTTGCTTTTGTAATCATGGTATGCGATGCTGTATTTTATTTTTTAATTTGAATTGCCTCCTGCTTTAGCTGGAGGAACAAAATTATAATATTAGAGAATGGTTTTAGCCGAAATTATTGTGTTTTTTGGCTAAAGGAATTTATTGACTCAGGGCTATATGGTCGCTAGCGCGAGCGTCACGCTCGTGCACGTTCTAATTGTTTTTTGAATTCTTTGCGTTCACGAGCGGGACGCTCGCGCCAGCGCGGGGATTAATGTGTTTAATGCGGGAATATCTTGTAATGTTGCTTTTGTAATCATTAATTATAGTACTTGTAATTTAGTTTCTTTACAATTAGAAATCAGATTTAATATTTTGCAGGTTCGGCAGTTTTAGGTATTGATTGTTTTATAAATGTTCTGATGTCGTCATTTGCAGTTTCTAGGTCAGCTTTTCTCAAATACATCATATGTCCGCTTCTGTATCCTTTCCATGACATTCTATCCATTAGTTTTCCGCTTGGATCCATCTGCCACAAATCGTATTTAGCATTAAAGTAGTCACAGGCACCATCATAGTATCCTGATTGCACCATTACATGTAAATATGGATTTTGTGCCATGGCTTGTCTCAGGTTTTCTCCTGTTTTATCATTAGATCTGTCCCAAGGATGAACGGGGCCAAACATATTGTATTTAAAGTCAGTTTTGTAGTTAAGATTAATACGTACATACATATTGATAGCAGGTGTAAACGAATGCAACCAGGACGTTAGTTCAGCATTAAAATCAGGACTTTCACCAGAGTCTTTACGGTCAATTCCTTTGTATCTTGAATCAAGTCTTCCTACTGTGTAGCCTTTATCTCTTAACAGTTCTTTCCAAAAATAATCATAAGGAAGGTCTAAATTATTTTGCAGGATAACTTTCTCTGAAATACCAGAATAATATGCTATTTTAGTTGCAATTTCTTTTCTTTTTTGTTCCTCCAAAAAACCTCCTTTGCTCAATGCAGGAAGAAGTTCGTTTATGGTAAAATCTTCAACCTCTGGTAACATATCAGTTAAATCTTTGTTTTGGAGATCAGGACTTAGCATTTTGTGATACCAGGCAGTAGCTGCAAAATAGGGTAATTTAAGAGCAGCATCAGATACAACTCCACGAGTTATTCCTAAATCAGTGGGAGATACCAAAATTACACCATTAAGATACATCCATTGATTGTTTTGTAATTGAAGAGCTAATCCTGAAACACGAGTCGTACCATAACTTTCACCTATAAGGTATTTAGGTGAAGCCCAACGATTAGTACGGGTTACAAAGCCATTGATCCAATCAGCTAAGTATTTAATGTCAGCATTTACACCGAAGAATTTTGCAGCAGGGATTTCTTTGCTTGTAGGTCTTGAATAAGCTGTATTAACCGGGTTTACAAAAACGATATCAGCAACATCTAAAATAGAATAAGGGTTTTCTTTTATTCCGTAAGGCTGTAAAGGGTATCCTTCATCATCAATATTTAACAAACTTGGTCCCGTATAAGCAATCTCCATCCAAACTGAAGCAGAGCCGGGGCCACCATTAAATGAAATAACTAAAGGACGGGAATTCCTATCTTTTACGTCAGAACGCTCATAATACGTGTAGAATAATCCGGCAATTGCTTTTCCGTCTTCGTCCCAAACAGGCATAGTGCCGGTTGTTGCCTTATAAGAAACTTTTTGTCCTTTTATTGTGGTTGTATGATTTGTGATGACTTGAGAATCTGGATTGAAAGTAAGGTTAGCAGGAGAACTTTCTTCTTTTGCAATCGGAGTTGCAGCGGCGGATTTTGGTTTTGATTCCTGAGCGTATGAACTAAAAAATCCAACTAAAAGGAGTGAAATTAAAGTTTTTTTCATAGAATTAGGGCGTAGTGTTATTATTTTAATAATGATATTTTGATGTTCTGAATTGGGTATGATTAGAGTTTTAAAGATATAAAAAAATAGTAAGTGATGGCTTTTAGTCTTAAAGAAGGACAAAGTTATTTTATGAAAGTGTTTAATAAGGAGTTTTCTTTTTTCTTTCGAATAATCTCCAGTTTTGGTTAAAGAAACTAAAAATAAAAATGCTAAGGCAGCTTTAAATGGAGTAGTTTTTTTATTACTAATCTATTCTATTTAAGAAATGAATAAAATAATTTCTATTATTAAAATTTTTAAAATTGAATTAGTGGTATAAAACTTTGCTACCGCGAGCGTCTCGCTCGTGCACGACCCAATTGAAACGTGTATCTCTTTGCGTTCCCCAGCAGAACGCTCGCGCTAACGGGTGAGCATAACTTTCTTGATCGTTCTAATTAGTTTTTAAGGGACGCACGCGTCAACATGGACTCTCGTGCCGTCGATTAGACTTTACGCTAGCTTATAGGGATTGAAATTAATTACTTTTTGTAATTTTCTTTTTTAATTCTTCTCTAATATCAGTAACAGTATAATCACTTGTCATTATTGTTGCATATTTTAGAAAGTCTTTAGCCATTACAATAGCTATTTTTTTTCTTTTTTGACTATAATTACTAGCATTATCATTTCTTGTTTGTATAGAAATTTCTTCTGGTATTTTTTGATTGAGATCATAATCCCAACATTTTTCTATAAAAATATTATTTGCTCCAATTTTTTTGAATCCAGAGAACGGAGCAGTAATATCTTGATCATAATAGGAGGAATAATCATGATCATATAGAGGTGTTTTGTAATTACCATTTTTACTTACAGAAATAGAATCGATTATCAAATTGAGTTTACTAAAATCCTTTAATTCACTTTCAAATCTTTTTTTGCAGATTAAAAAGGAATCAATTACTACATATGAGCTAAATTCTATTTGCCCAATTTCCATTGGATCAGTTTCTGTTCCTTCTGATGTGAATTCCACATTAAATAAAATAAATTCACTTTTATTGATGTTTAAAATTCCTTCTTTATTAGAAAGCTTAAATTTTATTGGGGCAGAATTGTTAATGGTAAACTCGTGATTTTGATAAGAAGTTAACATTATACTGTCTAAGACACTATTCGTTACTATAGTATCTTTAGAATCAAAAATTATTGTATTTACTTTATTATCTCCTATAATTTTTATGTTTATCTTTTCTCGCTCGCATGCCAATAGAAATATGAAAATCATTAAGATTAAGAATCGAATTACAATTTTTTTTGTCATATTTTTTGTGTTTATAATGTTTGTCAAATATAAATAATCGATATTATAAACAGCTAGATCGTAAATGAAAAACCACAAATCACACTAATAAAAATAGGTGCGATCTGTGGTCTAATACTATATTAAAGAGATAAAATATTACCCCAAAAACGCCTTCAATTCCTCATAAGTCTTAATCTTCACACTCACTTTATCCTCATTCATAACACTTTCAATTTGTTCTGGAATCGGAAGTGTAATGCCTAAAGCAGGTTCAACAACATCTAAGAATTTAATAGGATGTGCGGTTTCTAAGAAAACACCAATCGCATTCTCGTGTTTTTGTAATTCTTTTTTCAAACCTAAATAACCCACAGCGCCGTGTGGTTCTGCGATGTAACCGTCGGCTTTATAGATGTTTTTTAAGGCTTCAAGAGTTTCTTCATCAGTATAACTATAAGAAGAAAAGTCTTTTTCGAAAGCTTTTAAATCATTGTTGTACAATTCCTGAATTCTAATAAAGTTACTTGGATTTCCAACATCCATAGCGTTCGAGATTGTCGCTTTAGAAGGTTTTGGATCGTATTTTCCGCTTTCTAAGAATCTTGGTACAGTATCGTTTACGTTGGTAGCCGCTACAAAATGTTCAATTGGCAAGCCTAATTTCTTTGCCATAATTCCAGCGCAGATATTTCCGAAATTGCCGCTTGGGCAAGAGAAAATCAACGGTTTGTTTTGGCTTTTCAACGCTTTGTAAGCAAAGAAGAAATAGAACATTTGTGGCAACCAGCGCGCAATATTAATAGAATTCGCCGAAGTCAGGTTTTTATGCGCTAAAGTTTCATCTAAAAACGCTTTTTTAACCATATCCTGGCAATCATCAAAAACACCGTCTACTTCAAGTGCTTTAATGTTTTTTCCTAAAGTCGTCAATTGTTTTTCCTGAATGTCACTCACTTTTCCTGACGGATATAAAATCACAACATCAACACCGTCAACGCCAAGAAATCCGCTAGCAACCGCACCGCCCGTATCTCCAGAAGTCGCTACTAAAACGGTGTTTTTACTGTCTTTTTTATCTTTATTAAAATACGCCAGACAACGTGACATAAATCGCGCTCCAACGTCTTTAAAAGCCATTGTAGGCCCGTGCCATAATTCTAACGAATAAATCCCGTTTTCAACTTCCACAACCGGAAAATCAAAAGATAAAGTGTCTTTAATAATTTCTCTTAAATTCTCCTCCGGAATGTCATCGCCCACAAATTGCTGAATCACGTCAAAAGCAATATCATTATGGCTTAAATTTTCGATTACATTAAAAAACGCAGGATTTAAAGGTGTAATGATCTGCGGAAAATACAATCCTTTATCACTCGCCAATCCTTGTATTACAGCTTCTTTGAATGAAACTTCTGGTGCATTATGGTTTAAACTATAGTATTTCATGGTTGTTTTTATTTAACCGCAAAGGACGCAAGGAATTGGTTTCTTTTGAAAACGCAGAGTTCGCAAAGCTTTGTGGTACTATTTTTTATTTTGATATGTAATTGATTAAACGCTTTTTTTGTCATTTCGACGGAGGAGAAATCACATACAGTGAGCAACGTACCGTGTGGTTACGTTATGTGATTTCTCGTTGCTCGAAATGACAAATTGTGTGTACTATACTTTGTCGAGCTACTTACGGGGATTTGCTTCGCCAGTCGCTATCGCTCGTGTCTCGTTCCTCGGAATGACAAACTGTGCGTGTCATACTTTGTGTGCTAAACTTTGCGGGACTTCTCCCGAAGCCTCGGGACGCTCAGTCTGACAAACGTCCAAACAAATTTTTAATTCTAAATTTTTAATTTTTAATTCTTTCAAAGAATCCTAACCCCATCAGGATTAATCTTCGAAACGTGAATTTCATACGGCAAATTCATGTTCTCATAAACTTCGCTCATGGCTTTGGCGATTTGGTCGGCCGTGTTTTTTCCTCTGCTTAGGGCAAAAATCGACGGACCAGAACCTGAAATTCCAGAACCTAAAGCGCCGTTTTCTAAAGCCGTTTGTTTGATTAAATCAAATCCTGGAATCAAAACGCTTCTTAAAGGTTCGACGATTTCGTCATGAAGCGATCTTCCAATCAAATCATAATCTTTGGTGTATAAACCGGCAATTAATCCGCCCACATTTCCCCATTGCATAATCGCACTTTTCAGGGAAACGTTTTGTTTCAATACCGAACGCGCATCTGAAGTTTTCAACTCAATTTGAGGATGAACCACCGTTGCATACAATTCCTCCGGACTATCAATTCGGATAATATCAAGCGGAGCATAACTTCTTACCAACGTAAATCCGCCTAAAAGGGCAGGAGCAACGTTGTCTGCATGCGCGTTTCCGCTGGCTAATTTCTCGCCCTGCATGGCAAACTGCACCAAATCTTTACGCGAATAAGGTCTTCCTAATAATTCATTAATTCCGAAAACCGCTCCGGCAGAACTTGCAGCACTGCTTCCAATGCCGCTTCCGGCTTTAATGTTTTTGTAGATTTCGATTTCGAAACCAAAATCCAATTCGTCTAAAGTTTCCAGCATTGCCAAAGCCGCAACACCCGAAACGTTTTTCTCGGTTTCCAAAGGCAAATCGGCACCGACAATTTTAGTAATACGAACGCCTTTTTGATCGACTTTTCGAACAATCATTTCATCGCCCGCATTGTCTAAGCAAAGTCCAAGTACGTCAAATCCGCATGAGAGGTTTGCGATAGTTGCCGGGCAAAAGAGTTTAATTTCCATTTTTTTAAAGGTTCTGAGTTGCTAAGGTTCTAAGGTTTTCTTTGCAACTGTTTATTGTATGTTTCTAAGGTACTTAGGCACTAAGGTTCTAAGGTACTGAGATTTGGTTAAAAAAACCTCAGTACCTTAGCATCTCAGAACCTTAGTACCTCTAATTATTCCCTATTCGAATTACATCTGCAAAAATTCCTGATGCTGTAACCGCAGCTCCGGCACCGGCGCCTTTGATCAATAACGGCTGATCTACGTAACGATCTGTGTAGAACAATACGATATTGTCTTTTCCTTCTAAATTGTAGAAAGGATGATCTTTAGCGATGAATTGCAGGCCAACGCTTGCTTTTCCGTTTTCGAATTGTGCTACGTATTTCAATCTTGAATCTTTAGCCAATGCTTCTTCATATATTTTCTCAAAATGAGGAGCGTGTTTGATTAACGATGCAAAAAAGGCTTCGTTGTTTGTTGTGTCCAAACATTCGGCTGGTAAGAATGATTCATTTACGATGGCATCAATATCCATTTCGTAACCGCTTTCACGAATAAGGATCAGGATTTTACGAGCCACATCAACACCGCTTAAGTCAATTTTCGGATCTGGTTCTGTAAAACCTTGAACTCCGGCTTCTTTAACCACATCATGAAAAGAATTATTCTTGTCAAAGTTGTTGAAAATGAAGTTCAGACTTCCAGATAAAACCGCCTGAATTTTATGCACTTTGTCGCCCGAAGCAATTAAGTTTTTTACAGTATCAATAATTGGTAATCCCGCACCCACATTCGTTTCAAACAAAAATGGAGCGTTGTATTGACGCGATAAACTTTTTAGTTTTTTATAATTGTCGTACGCTGATGAACAGGCAATTTTGTTGCAAGTTACAACGGCAATACTCTCTTTTAAGAATTTCTCATACATCTCAGAAACACTTGCATTTGCTGTAATGTCCACAAAAATACTGTTACGTAAATTCAGTTCTTTGGCACGTGCAATAAACTCTGTTGGAATAGCATGTTCGCCTTTGTCTAAAGTCAATTTCCAGTCTTTTAATGAAATTCCGTCTTCATCAAAAAGCATTTTTCTTGAGTTGGACAAAGCGATTACGCGAACGTTGATCTTTAAATTATCTTTTAAAAATTTTCTTTGGTTGTGAATTTGCTCGATAAATTTTTCACCCACATTTCCAACACCCATCACGAATAAATTCAGCTGTTTCGTGTTTTCTTCAAAGAAGTTTTCGTGTAAAGTATTCAACGCTTTCTTAACGTCTCTTTCGTTGATTACAGTCGAAATATTACGTTCAGAAGCACCTTGGGCAATCGCACGGATATTTACATTGTTTTTTCCTAAAGTACTGAACATTCTACCGCTCAAACCCTGGTGGTTTTTCATGTTTTCTCCAACCAACGCAATAATGCAAAGGTCTTTTTCTACAATGGCAGGATCGATTTTGTTTTGAAGAATTTCTACTTCAAAAGCTCTGTTAATGGCGTTTTCAGCACTTTCAGCATCCGAATTCAAAATTCCGATACAAATAGAGTGCTCAGAAGAAGCCTGAGTAATAAAAATAACATTAATTTTTTCCTGAGACAATACTTCGAACAAACGTCTTGATGAACCTGCAACGCCAATCATTCCTGGACCTTCAAGTGTTACCAACGAAATATTATCAATATGACTGATTCCTTTTACGACAGTATCATTTGATGAAACCTGATCAGAAATTAAAGTTCCTTCAGCTTCCGGCTCAAAAGTATTTTTGATTAAAATTGGAATATTTTTTCTTAAAACCGGCTGAATTGTCGGTGGATACAAAACTTTAGCACCAAAATGCGACAATTCCATCGCTTCCTGGTAAGAAATTGCAGCAATTGGTCGCGCTTGTTTTACAATTTTAGGGTTCGCAGTAAACATTCCGTTAACATCTGTCCAAATTTCTAATTGCGATGCATCAAGTGCTCCGGCGATAATTGCCGCAGTATAATCAGAACCGCCACGACCTAAAGTAGTCGTAATTCCGTCAAGTGTCAAAGCAATAAATCCAGGTAAAATATTGATTTGAGCTTTATTTTCAGCAAAATAATCCTGAATTAATTGATTTGAAATATCAAAATTTACAGCCGCTTTTCCGAATTCAGCATTTGTTTTGATGATTTCTCGGCTGTCTTTATAAACTACATTTTTATCGATTTGCTGATATGCCTGTGCAATGATATAAGACGAAAGCAATTCTCCAAAACTTAAAATCGTGTCAGCCGTTCTTGGAGATAATTCTCCTAATAAGAAACAGCCATCCAACAAAGTTTCTAAATGATTTACAATTCTTTTTACGTGACTTAACAAACTGCTTTGCTCGCTTACCGGAATAAGTTCTTTTAAAGTGTCAAGGTGTTTTTTCTCTATTTCGGCAACAATTTCTCTGAAACTTTCATCGTTTGCCGCCGCTCTAGCTGCTGCCAATTGCAATAAATCTGTCACTTTGCTTAAAGCAGAAACAACGACAACTAATTGATCTTGTTTCGATTTTTGGTTTATAATTTCGAGAACGAGTTTTATATTTTGAGCATTGGCAACCGAAGTTCCGCCAAATTTTAATACTTTCATTTTGATGATTTTTTTCTTTTTATGCAAATATTTTTATGTATCCAATGACTCTCTTCTTTCATGAAAAAAGTATAGATAACCAGGATTATATGTAAAATGTATACCCCTAAGGGGTAGTAGTTGTTGTAGAAATTGTTGTAGCAGCAATTGCAACTCCAGTTTGAGTTGTCATTGTAGATTGATATTTTACGCTGTTACTTTTCATTTTGATGTTTCAAAAGTACAGATTTTTATAAAAGCGAAAAACCTTTATTTCCTTTTTGCGAATATTTTAATAATTCAAATTTCATTCATTCAATATTGAGTTTTTGTTAAGATTGAATATCATAAATTACCGGATTCGTATATTTAAACCTGCATTTAATGGAAATGGACGGACTAAAAAGCTGATTTCTAATTGGAATATTGCGAAGAAACCGTCATTAGTCTATAAAACAAGTAGGAAATTAATTTTTTAGAATAAGTTTTAAAGGTTGATTTTGAAGTAGAAAAAATAAGTGCTGATTTTGTATGATTAGTATTGTGAAATAGCTAAATGCCTCTAATTTGTTTTATTGAAATTTTAATTATTATGAACAAATGTTGCTTTTTAATATTGATTTGTTGAATTTTGATGCCTTAAATTAAAAATGACATGAGAGAAATCCATTATATAAGTACTGAAACCATTAATTTAGAAGATCTACAGGAAATTATTGTAAATCAGAAAATGCTTGAATTGTCTGAAGAAGCAAAAGTAAACATTCAGAAATGCCGTGATTATTTAGATAAAAAGATGGCTTCACATTCTGAACCTATTTACGGAATCAACACTGGTTTTGGATCACTTTGTAATGTAAAAATTTCAAATGAAAATTTATCAAAACTTCAGGAAAACCTTGTAAAGTCTCACGCTTGTGGGACCGGAGAAGAAGTTCCTGCTGAAATTGTAAAATTGATGTTGCTGCTTAAGATTCAATCCTTGAGCTACGGACATTCTGGAATTCAATTGCAAACGGTAAGTCGTTTGGTTGATTTCTATAATAATGATATTCTTCCTATTATATATACACAAGGCTCACTTGGAGCTTCTGGAGATTTAGCACCATTGGCACATTTATCTTTACCATTATTAGGAGAAGGCGAAGTTTTGTTTGAAGGAAAGAAAGTGGCTTCCGCGGAAGTTTTAAAACACTTTAACTGGGAACCAATTGTTTTGCAGTCAAAAGAAGGTTTGGCTTTGTTAAACGGAACTCAGTTTATGAGTGCTTACGGAGCTCATATTTTATTAAAAGCGTATAAATATTCGTATTTGGCAGATTTAATCGGAACTATTTCTTTGGAAGGTTTTGATGGAAGAAGCGAGCCATTCAACGAATTGATTCATTTTATTCGCCCTCACAAAGGTCAGATTGTAACAGCGCAGCGTATTAATGAATTTTTAGAAGGAAGCGAAATTATTGAACAAGAGAAAAAACATGTTCAGGATCCTTACTCTTTCCGTTGTATGCCTCAGGTTCATGGCGCTTCGAAAGATGCGATTGATTACGTTCGAAAAGTATTCAAAACCGAAATTAACTCGGTTACGGATAATCCAAATATATTTATTGAAGCTGATCAAATTATCTCTGGTGGAAATTTCCACGGACAGCCTTTAGCTTTGGCCTTAGATTTTATGGCAATTGCTTTGGCAGAATTAGGAAGTATTTCTGAAAGAAGAACCTATCAATTGATTTCAGGTTTAAGAAATCTTCCGGCATTTTTGGTTGACAATCCGGGATTAAATTCAGGATTTATGATTCCGCAATATACCGCTGCAAGTATTGCAAGTCAGAACAAACAACTGGCAACTCCTTCAAGTATTGACAGTATTGTTTCAAGTAATGGACAGGAAGATCACGTAAGTATGGGGGCAAACGGAGCAACAAAAGCGTTACGTGTTATGGATAATTTGGAGCGTATTTTAGCGATCGAATTAATGAATGCTTCACAAGCAATTGCGTACAGAGAGCCTTTAAAATCAAGTGATTTCATCGAAATGTTCTTAAGCAGTTATAGAGAAGTTGTGCCTTTGGTTAAGGAAGACAGAATCTTACATTACGATATTGAGAAGACAGTTGCATTCCTCGATAGTTTCCAAATTGAAAACGATTTGTTAACACTGGCTTAACATTATAGAATATTAATGAAGTAATTTTGCACTATCAAAAATATAAAAATGTCAATAAACAGTATTTTCCAATTTTTAGTGCCGAAAGACAAAAAATTCTTTCCACTTTTTGAAGAGGCTTCAAGCAATTTAATTGAATTAGCTTCTAACTTACACGAAGCTGTAAACCTTCCATTGAAAGAAAGAGAAGTTCTTTTTCAAAAAATTGATGAGTTAGAGCAAAGAGGAGAGGACATTACACGTCAAACCAATCTTGAATTGAGCAGAAACTTCATTACGCCATTTGATAGAGAGGATATTCACACTTTAATTACTTCTATTGATAACGTTGCTGATTACCTTCACGGTGCGGCAAGTAGAATGAGATTGTATCAAGTTGATAAGATTACAAAATCTATCAGAAAGATGACAGAAATCAACCTTGAAGCTTGTCAAAACATTGACAGTGCCGTAAAAGAGTTGAGCAACTTAAAAAACATGAACATTATTAAGGATGCTTGTGCTAGAATTAACAAACTAGAAAACAAGTCAGATAATGTATATAACAAAGCAGTTTTTGAAATTTTTGAAAACGAAACAGATGCTAAAAATATCATTAAATATAAAGAAGTGTTATCTGTTTTAGAATCAGCAACAGACAAATGTAAGAGTGTTGCGAACATACTGGAATCTATTTCTGTAAAACATTCTTAA
>Ga0247813_10000095_pt1 | contig 108457 bp, 106 predicted proteins | sample UWRJL169409C1_FD_180719 | JGI IMG/M metagenome (GOLD analysis project Ga0247813, IMG submission 180719) | Plant litter microbial communities from Arlington Agricultural Research Station in Wisconsin, United States - UWRJ-L169-409C-1 | ecosystem: Environmental > Terrestrial > Plant litter >...
CAAAACTCCATAATGTTCACCCCTTTAGCACCTAATGCAGGTCCTACTGGTGGCGATGGATTTGCCGCTCCGCCTTTGATCTGTAATTTGATCATTGCACTGACTTCTTTTGCCATTTTGTGTTTTTTGTTTATTTAAAACTCAATGTTAAATATTGGAAGCATGTAACATTTAATTCCTTTTAACTCCTATAAAGCTTAAAGGACTGCAAAGATATGAATAATCTTGCAGTCCTACAATAGATTACAGAAAATAATTATATTAGTTTATTTGTGTAACACTAATAAAATATAAAAGCTCTCCCTTTTGAGGAAAGCTTTTTAATATTTTAATAATTTTAAATCTACAATCGTAAATTAAATTATTCTTTTTCTACTTGCATATAGTTAAGTTCAAGAGGTGTTTTACGACCAAAAATCTTAACCATAACTTTTAATTTTTTCTTTTCTTCGTTAACTTCTTCAATTACACCAGTGAAACCATTAAAAGGACCATCCATTACTTTAATGTTCTCGCCAACGTAGAAAGGAACATTCATCATTTCCCCCTGCTCACTCATCTCATCAACCACACCTAAAATACGGTTAACTTCTGCCTGGCGCATTGGAATTGGATTGCCTGCTTTATCACCTAAAAAGCCGATAACACTATTAATGCCTTTAATAATATGTTCTAACTCACCATCTAAAGTTGCTTCAATTAAAACGTATCCAGGATAAAAGTTACGTTCTTTAGCAATTTTTTTTCCATCTTTCATTTGGTAATATTTTTCCATAGGTATTAAAACCTGAGGTACCAAATGAGAAAAACCTAAACGGCTAATCTCAGCATCAATATACTGTTTTACCTTTTTCTCTTTACCGCTTACCGCTCTTACAACATACCACTTTAATTCGCTCATTATAGTATATTAATTAGAAAGTGATTTGTAAAAAGTATCTAAAACAAAAACAGAACCTTTATCCATTGCAAAAATAATTAATGCAATAATTAAAGAGGCTACTAAAACAAGAACTGCCGAATTTTGAAGTTCTCCCCAAGTAGGCCACGTAACCTTACTGGTCATTTCTTCGTATGATTCTTTTATAAACTCAACTACTTTAGCCATATTTATTATAATGATTAAATGATTGAGTTAGTGAGTGAGAGAATGCCTAACATTCAATCATTAAAACATTCACTAATTCAATCATTATTTTTGGCACGGGAACAAGGATTCGAACCCTGATCAAAGGTTTTGGAGACCTCTATTCTACCGTTGAACTATTCCCGTGTGTATAAAAAAGAGCTAGACTAAACTAGCTCTTTTAATATTATTATAGCTTAAAATTAAGCTAAGATTTCAGTTACCTGACCAGCACCTACTGTTCTACCACCCTCACGGATTGCGAAACGTAGACCTTTTTCCATTGCGATAGGAGAAATCAATTTTACAGAGATTGTAACGTTATCACCTGGCATTACCATTTCAGTTCCTTCAGCTAATGAAATTTCACCAGTTACATCTGTAGTACGGAAATAGAATTGAGGACGATATTTGTTAAAGAATGGTGTGTGACGACCACCTTCTGCTTTTGATAATACATAGATCTCAGCTTTGAAATCAGAGTGAGGAGTTACTGAACCTGGTTTACAGATTACCATACCACGACGGATATCAGTTTTCTCAATACCACGTAATAATAAACCTACGTTATCACCAGCTTCACCGTAATCTAAAATTTTACGGAACATCTCAACACCAGTTACTGTAGATTTTAAGTTCTCAGCACCCATACCTAAGATTTCAACTGGATCACCAGAGTTGATTACACCACGCTCAATACGACCAGTAGCAACAGTACCACGACCAGTAATTGAGAATACATCTTCAACAGGCATTAAGAAAGGAAGATCAGTTAAACGTGGAGGGATTGGAATGTAGTTATCTACAGCTTCCATTAATTCCATAATTTTACCAACCCATTTCGGATCACCGTTTAATCCACCTAATGCAGAACCTTGGATTACTGGAATATCATCACCTGGGAAATCGTAGAATGATAATAATTCACGAACTTCCATTTCAACTAATTCTAATAATTCTGGATCATCAACCATATCCACTTTATTCATGAATACAACTAATGAAGGAACACCTACCTGGCGAGCTAACAAGATGTGCTCACGAGTTTGTGGCATTGGACCATCAGTAGCAGCAACAACGATAATTGCACCGTCCATTTGAGCAGCACCAGTTACCATGTTCTTCACGTAATCCGCGTGACCTGGACAGTCAACGTGTGCATAGTGACGGTTAGCTGTTGAATACTCAACGTGAGCTGTATTGATTGTAATACCTCTTTCTTTTTCCTCTGGAGCAGAGTCAATAGATTCGAATGAACGTGCCTCAGATAAACCTGCATCAGCTAAACATTTTGTAATAGCTGCTGTTAAAGTTGTTTTACCGTGATCGACGTGACCGATTGTACCGATGTTTAAGTGCGGTTTACTGCGGTCAAATTTTTCTTTTGCCATTTTATTTATAACTAATTAGTAGGTTAACTTTTTATTATTTTTTTTATTTATTGTTTTGATGCAATGCAACACAAAAAACCTTGCCTCTTCTGTATTTATAACAGATTTAACAAAGCTATTTACCTGAGCCAACTATGGGAATTGAACCCATGACCTCTTCCTTACCAAGGAAGTGCTCTACCGCTGAGCTAAGTCGGCTTTTTTCTTTTAGCTCATCAGCTCAATTATTCATCGTTCATTAGGTTGCAAATGAACCACTGAACAAACTACCCAATGAACCAAAGAGCGGAAGACGAGGTTCGAACTCGCGACCTATAGCTTGGAAGGCTATCGCTCTACCAACTGAGCTACTTCCGCTTATCAATTTCCGATTGTTGGATTTAGGTTTACAAACTTTCATTCGTAAACCTAAAATCTTCAAATCTAAAATTAATGTGGGGAGAGAAGGATTCGAACCTTCGAAATCTTGCGATAACAGAGTTACAGTCTGTCCCATTTGGCCGCTCTGGAATCTCCCCAACTTTATCCTAAAATGCGAACACTTTACAATAAATAGAGCCTCCTATCGGAATCGAACCAATGACCTACTGATTACAAGTCAGTTGCTCTACCAGCTGAGCTAAGGAGGCTTTAATTTTGCGCAATGATACGAAAAAACTTAATTTTTCATACTATTAACGTGTTTTTTAAAATATTTATCTTTTCACAGAACTTATCCAATTCTTTTTTGAGGTAACCCCCTTTCCGAATTGGAATGCAAATATACACACTTATATTTCTATTCAAAATAAATTTGAAAAAAAATTAGCGAGCTTGATGGCTCGCTAATTTTTTATTCATTTTTTAAGAAAATAGTTGCTTAGTAATCAGATATTTCGCCTTCGCTTAATATTATTTTTTGTTCACTAATTTTTTTTCTAGTTTTCTCCTTATGCTTCGTTATTTGCTTTCTTAATGATTCGATAGCCAGATCGGTGGCCTCTTCAAATGATTTACATTGTTCTTTAGCGAATAAGGTGCCGCCTGGTACAATCAGCTTTATTTCACTGATTTTATTAGCCTCATCTTCTACGTTCTCTAATTTTAAATACACTTCGCCACTAATAATCTGATCAAAAAACTGATCCAGCTTGTTTGCCTTCTTCTGTATAAAATCTAACAACTTACTGTCTGCACTGAAGTGGATTGATTGAACTCCGATTTTCATTTTTCCTCCTTTTTTTACGCCTTTGGATGGGCTTGTTTATAAATTGTTTTTAATCTTTCGATTGAATTGTGTGTGTAAACCTGTGTAGCAGCCAAACTAGAATGCCCTAAAAGCTCTTTAATAGCATTTAAATCGGCACCAGCATTAAGCAAACTCGTTGCATAACTATGCCTTAATACGTGCGGGCTTTTTTTATCACTGGTTGATACAAGACTTAAATAAGAACTTACAATACGATATATTAACTTAGGGTATGCAGCACTACCTGTATTGGTAACGATTAAATTAAGTAAATTGTTATTGAAATTCTGCACCATTTTTGCCTCAACATAGCTATTTAACTGATTAATAAGCTGTTTATTTATAGGTATAATTCTTTCTTTATTTCTTTTACCTAAAACTTTTATCGTTCCCCCATAAGCATCAACATCAGTTTCTTTTAATTGCAATAATTCCGATAATCGCATACCTGTACCAAAAAGTAATTCGATTACTAGGTGATCTCTGACAGAGCTAAAGCTATCGTCGAAAAACTCAGAAGAATCTAAAAGATTATCGATTTTTTGTGTTTCGATAAACACTGGTAAACGTTTAGGGATTTTTGGCGCTTTAACTAAAAGCATCGGGTTTTGGGAAACTTTATCTTCGCGAAGCAAAAATTTATAAAGGCTACGCAATGCAGATATTTTTCGGTTAATGGTAGCAGCCGAAGATTTCGACTCCATTAAATCGACCATATAACTTCTTATATGCGTGTGCTTAACTTCTGGAATACTTAATAAGAATGTGCTTTGGATATAAGTTTCAAATTGGCCTAAATCAGTTTGATAAGAACTTATGGTGTGCTGAGAATAACGTTTCTCGTGTGATATATAAGTTAGAAAACTATTTAACAGCATTTAGTAAATATTAGTTCGGCACTTAGAATGAAGTTACTAATAGTTTTAATATTAAGAAATTATTAACTGAAAATTTTACACAAAAAAAAATGCCTTCAGAAAAAATCCTGAAGGCATTTAATAACTTATATCGGTAACAACTATATAGTTGTATCTTGATTCATGTTTTGAATATAAACAGCATGTTTAATTTCAGTACGACGAGCTACAGATTTTTTCTCGTATGCCTGACGGCTACGTAGTTCTCTCAAAACTCCAGTTTTTTCGAATTTCTTCTTGAAACGTTTAAGGGCTTTATCTAATGATTCGCCGTCTTTAATGTTGATAATGATCATAACGCTGAAATACCTCCTCTCGTGGTTTTTAAATTTCCCGTGTTATCGGGGCTGCAAATGTAAGCAAATAATTGAAAATGAGAAAGGATTTCAAAAAAAATATTCATCCATGGCTGATAACATAAAATGCCCTGAAATTTCGTTCAGGGCATTTTATTATTTAAGATGGTTAAATTAATTATCCGTCATAAGTTTATTGTATAATAATTCAGTACCTGATATTGGCCAGATGTACTGCGAAGAACTTGCTGGAACTGCCGAAACATTTCCTTTACCTGGAATTGTTAGACCCAAACGTAACAAATCAGGACTACGCAAACCTTCGCCTAAAAATTCGATATTACGTTCCGTCATAAAAGCATCAAACAAAGCCTGTGGACTAGCAAAATTTGCTGCAGTAAAAACAGTAGTCGCATCCGATCGGCCTCTTACGGCGTTTAGTAAACCTATACTCTGTGCATCCAAAGCATTTAAACTTCTGGCTCTTGCCTCGCCCAGATTCAGCAATACTTCTGCATATCTAATTACTGGAACATAATCTGCATAACCCGCAGCAGCAAGCGTTGGAAATTTCGACATATACGGCAAACCTCCTGATAAAGTAATAAAGCTCCTTCTTCTATCAGTTGCCTTATATCCTGCATCACCAATTATTCCTGTTGGATTTAAAGAATATAATTTTACTCCAAAAAAGTAAGAACCTAAAGCACTTTGACCTCCTCCTGCTTCTGTTCCAGTTACAAACGGCATCGATAAAATAGATTCGCTGGTTGTGTATGGTGTCTTAAATACATTGGTAATATCGCTTTGCAAAGCCAGTGACACACCACTCGATGCAACATATGGTGCGGTTGTACTTACAATTTTATTGGCTTCGGTTATTACATCTGCATAACGCTGCATCGTTAAATAAACCCTTGTTTTAAATGCAATTGCTGTATTTCTATGCGCCCTGGTTACATTGGTAACTGCAGTTGTACCGTAGCTAAGTGGTAATTCGGTTTCTGCTTCATTTAAATCTTTTAAAATCTGAGTATAAACCTGAGCAACTGTACTTCTTGCTAAATCATAATTACCAGCAACGGAATTTCCTGTTAAACGCAAAGGTAATCCTGGTTTACTACCCAAGCCATCATAATATGGCCTGGCGTAGAGCTGGAGCAAACTATAATAACTTATAGCACGAACCAATTTGGCTTCGGCCACATAATTCTTTGTCAGATCTGCACCAACTACCGATACTCCTTTTACCGCCATACCATCAATAAAAAGGTTGCATCTATTTATTGTACTATAAGCCGAAGCCCAGAAATCAGTTACTTCTTGAGCACCATTACCTAGTGTATAGTTATAAGTTTGATAAGCCGTTACTGAGTTACTGCTTTGAGCAAGAAAGTTATCTGCACGAAGCTCATTATAAATAAGGTATCTGCTTCCATAAAAATCGCCAGCTCTTAAACCTGCATATAAGCCTAAAACCTGTCCCTGAATTCTTCCAACAGTAGAGAATTGTGCATAATCTAATGTTGCAACAGCTGTTTGCGATTCGGGCGTAAGCAACGATTTCTTGCAGCTTGTTAATAACGAAAGCGATACACAAACAATATATATTAATTTCTTTTTCATATCTATTGATTAAAAATTTAAAACTTAACCGATAAACCTGCAGTAAATGCACGTCCATTTCCAACAGAATTCCTTTCAACACCTGGAGAAGCATTACCTCCAACTGAGTTTCCGTTTGATGAAACTTCGGGATCTGAACCAGGATATTTAGTTAAAATTAAAAGGTTACTACCACTAACGTACAGTCTTGCACTTGCAAGCTTCAATTTTGCAACAGCACTTTTTGGAATGGTGTAACCAAAAGTCGCACTTCTAAGTTTTAGGAAATCACCTTTAAAAACATTAATATCAATCGGAAACGATGACCCGTTTGATACGTTATCTCCGTTAACGATTTTCGGAATATCAGTTTCCTGTCCTGGAGTAGTCCATCTATTCAACATATCGGTTGAGTTATTCCAGAAACGCTGATCTCTTAAGCCAGAGTTCGTTCCATAATAAATGTAGAAACCTAATTGGTAGGTAAAGGTTAAATCTAAATCGAATTGTTTATATCTGAATGTATTATTAAAACCTCCAGAAAACTTTGGTTGAGTGTTTTTATAGGGAATACCATCGTTATTTAATGAAATACCGTTTCTTGCTTCAGTTCCGTCTTCATAAGAATATCTAAATTGGCCTGCAGGCGCAACTTGTTGATATAATACTTTTCTCCCTGTTGATTTTTCAATAAAGATTCTTCTTCCTGTTGCAGGATCAACACCAGCGGTTTGAACTGCATAAATCATACCCAACGGACCGCCAACTTTAGAAATACTTGCAGATTCCAATGAAGATGTAGCCTGAATAAACTGAGTTAAACCTTCTGATAATGACAAGATTTCATTCTTGTTGTAAGAGATGTTAAAAGATGGAGACCAGCTGAAGCTTTCAGTTCGCACAGCATCTGCATTAATAGCCAGTTCAAGCCCTTTATTATACATAGATGCAATGTTTAATTGTGGAGTACTTGGTAAACCAGCCGAAGGAACCTGAGGCACGTTATAGATCAAGCCATCAAGTGTGTTTTTGTAATATGCCGCTTCTACAGTAATCCTATCATTTAAAATTCCAAAATTAAAACCAAGGTCTAACTTTTTACTTTCTTCCCAACCAATCTGATCATTTCCCGTTTGATTAGGAACTAACGTTGAAGCACCATTATATAAGCCCGTTGAATAGAATGAATACGAAGCCAAATTCCCTAAGCCACTTGTATTACCAACAGTACCATACGATCCTCTGATTTTGAAACTTGTAAAGGTTTTATCAAGTCCAATTTTCGACCAGAATTTTTCTCTTGCAATTTCCCATCCTAGGGCAACACCATAGAACACACCTTTTTTATTATCAGCTCCAAAAGCCGAGTATTCATCCTGACGTACGTTAGCATTAACGTAATATTTCTTATCGTAATTATAAGTTAAACCGCTAAAAAAAGACACCAGATAATTTTCGCCCATGTTGGCAACATTTACAGCGGGGGTTGCATAACCAGCTGCAAATACATTAAATGCTGGATCGGATAAGGTTGTACGGGAAGCGCCAAACCCTAATGAAGTACTTCTCTGTTGTTCGTTACCCAACAAAAGTGAGAAATTATGTTTTTCTCCAAAAGTTTTATCTGCCTGGATAGTATTCGTTAATACCCAACGCTTATTCTTATTTAAACTTTCTGCAGCAGAACCACCAGAAGCAGCAGAACCTCCATTGATCGGGTTTGCAAAAGAATCATTATCTGAAAAGATATAATCTATACCATAAACAGATTTTGCATTTAACCAAGGTGTAATATTGGCTTGTAAATAAATATTCGATTGGATGTGATTGATCTCGTTATTGGAACGATCGAGATTTAAGACAGCAGCAGGATTATAAAAACCAACATCGGAACCAACATTTGCCCCTCTGCCAATCGTAGTCGCATTAAAAACACTATAACTTCCATCATTATTATAAGGAGAAACGTTTGGCGCAGTTACAATCGCTAAACGACCAAGACCGCCAGTTCCAAATGCTTCGCCTGCAAGAGAACCTGTAGAGGTCGCCGATAAATTTTCTTCATTTGAATAAGATATTTTACCACCAATAGTAAAAATTTTACCCTCCCGGTGATCAACTTTAAACAAGCCTGCTTTCCTGGTGTAATCATTATTTACTACAATACCCTGTTGTTTGGTATAACTTCCAGACATATAGTAATTGGTGGATTCGGTTCCACCAGAAATACTTACCGAATTATTATGCGAATAGCCTGTTCTATAAATATAATCATACCAATTTGTGTTAATTACATTTCCAGCGGCATCATTCGACAAAGCAAAATATCTTCTGTTAGCTGGGTTTGCATTTGTGTTATCGAAAGTTCCTGCATTTCTTAAACCTTCGTTTTTTAAATCTGTATACTGATATGCATCCAAAAGTTCAGGTAAACCCCTGGCTTTGGTAGAACCTACCCACGAATCGTATGAAACAACAGCTTTACCAGGCTTGCCTTTTTTAGTGGTAATAACAATTACACCATTTGCACCGCGGCTACCATAAATAGCTGAAGCTGCAGCATCTTTTAAAACCTCGAGTCGCTCAATATCATTAGGATTAATACTTGATAGTGCATTACCTGGTGCACTTGTTCCACTTACATCACCTGTATAAGTAGCTACACCATCAACAATTATTAAAGGATAAGAACTTAATGAAATTGAATTTGTACCACGGATACGGATTACTGGAGGATTATTTAAAACTCCATTTGGGATAGTTATCTGAACACCCGCAGCCTTACCACCCAAAGCCTGGTCAAAGCTTTGAACTGGTTTATTTTCTAGTTGCTTCCCAGTAATGGTTGAGATTGAACCAATATTATCTGCTTTTCTTAAAGTTGTATAGCCTGTAACAACAACATCAGTTAATGAATTACTTTCTTCTTCAAGCTGTGCGTTTAACGTAGCTCCTTTTAAAGGGAGTGTTTTACCAGCATAACCGATAAACCTAAAGGTAAGTGAAGTTGTGTTAGTGGGTACGGAAATGGAATATGCACCATCTGCCCCAGTTTGAGCCGCAATTCTAACTCCTGGAACAGTTACTGAAACACCAGGTATTGGAAGTCCATCTTTCTCGGCTGTAACTTTTCCGGTAATCGTTTTTTGCTGTGCCCGAACTGAAAAGCTCAGCACAACAAGAAGAAACAAAACTAGTAGTTTTTCTTTCATACGTTTAATTTTAGGTTATTGATTAATTATTTATTGAGGAAAATTGTATTCTAGCACAAAATAAACCCATCAAATCACCTAAGTAAGCCACAAGACTCACTAATCACATGAAAAACTCCCCTATCTGATTTAAAAAACACCTATAAACAAAAAAATATCACATATATATGCAGAAAACTAGTTAAATTCTCTTCAAAATATGTAATATTTGGCTAAAAATAGATTGTTTTTGGTTTGGTTTTCTAAAAAAACAAAAAATAAATTCAAAAAAAGAATAAAATATAAAATTTAACTAAAAAAATATCTAATTATTAGTGATAAAATCAAAAATAAAACAAATAATACCATAACAAGACCAAAAAAAAACAAAAAATAAATGCAAAACTTAACATTAAACATCATTTAATTAAGAAATAACAACTAATAAAAGCGAAAGAACCTATCATAATATTTATTATTTCCAATTTGTAGTAATATTATATAGTTTTCTTACTTTTAGTTGTAAAAAAAGTAGAAAAATGACCTCAGGAAAAAAAATTATCGGCCTAATTATCTTAATTGCAGTTTTAGTAATTGCAGGAATAGCATACTACCGCTACTTTTTTGTTTTCGGAGAAGGCGTAAAAGCAGGAGAACTTAACTATGTAGTAAAAAAAGGCTATATGTTTAAAACATATGAAGGCAAACTGATTCAAAGCGGCATAAAATCAAGACAGACTGGAACATTACAGAATAACGAATTCGAGTTTTCTATCGGCAGTAAAGAAATTGCAGAAAAGATGATGGCCAATAGTGGCAAATTTTACGAGTTACATTATAAAGAATACAAAAATACTTTACCATGGAGAGGTTTCACAGTATATGTTGTAGATAGTGTAATTTCTGTTAAAGATTTACCGCAATAGTCATTTCTTTCTCTTCGAAATACAATTCATTAGTAGAAAATATAAATTATCCAGGCAAAAAAAATCCGGACGCGATTAAACGATCCGGATTACTCATAATATATTTGGTTTGTTGTTTCTTTATTAACCAAGCTTTCTGCTTTGGTGTTTAAGCCATTAGCTTAATATTTCTCTTGCTATTACAATCTTCTGAATTTCGGATGTACCCTCGCCTATTGTACATAACTTACTATCGCGATAGAACTTTTCTACAGGGAAGTCTTTTGTATATCCATAACCTCCAAAAATCTGCACGGCCTCGGTCGATACCTTTACAGCTACTTCAGATGAAAAGTATTTTGCCATTGCCGATTCCTTTGTCATAGGTAAATGCCTGTTTTTTAAATCTGCTGCCTGGCGAATCAATAACTCTGCCGCCTCAATTTCCGTTGCCATATCAGCAAGCTTAAAACTAATAGCCTGAAAACTCGAAATCGGTTGCCCAAATTGCTGACGTTGTTTGGAGTATGACACCGCAGCATCAAAAGCACCCTTTGCAATTCCTAAACCTAAAGCTGCGATAGAAATCCTTCCACCATCTAAAACTTTCATCGCCTGTTTAAAACCTTCACCAACGTTACCAAGCAAATTCGCTTTAGGTACACGGCAGTTATCAAAAATCATTTCAGTAGTTTCTGATGCACGCATACCTAATTTATTTTCTTTTTTCCCTGCAGAAAAACCAGGTGTACCACGCTCTACAACTATTGCTGAAATTCCTTTCGAACTCCCCTGCTCGCCAGTACGAACCATAACTACTGCAATATCTCCACTTTTACCATGAGTGATCCAGTTTTTTGATCCATTAATAATATAATCATCACCATCTTCAACTGCAGTTGTCATCATTCTTAAAGCATCAGAACCTGTATTTGCCTCTGTTAAACCCCAAGCCCCAATCCATTCTGCTGTTGCAAGTTTTGGTAACCATTTCTGTTTTTGTTCTTCATTACCAAAAGCTAAAATATGCCCAGTACAAAGTGAGTTATGTGCAGCAAGCGATAAACCTATCGAACCACAAACTCTAGAAACTTCAACAATAACATCAACATATTCCTGATAACCCAAACCCGAGCCACCATACTCTTCAGGCACCAACACGCCCATTAAACCCAAATCCCCTAATTGCTTAAACAACTCCACAGGAAAAATCTGTGCCTCATCCCATTCCATTATATTCGGACGAATGTGCTTTTCGGCAAAATCCCGAACCATTGCCTTAACATTTACCTGCGTTTCAGTTTCTGAAAAATTATAGCTTACGCTCATTAATTTATATTTTTTATGTAGTTAGTTGCGGCAATGATAAACATTTATTTCATAGTTGTTTACCATTAAATATTTGTGCAATTGCAGAATGAAATGGTATTTGGTTCAATTAGTTTATACATTAATTTTAAACCCCCCAAAAGATATCAAAAAAATAAATATTTTTTTTGTTGCCTTAATGCTACAATTTAGCATTAAACTGCTTTTCATACTAATAAGTAAGATATGGAGCAATTTTCTCAATAATTTGAGGACTAAGAATTAAAACCTTTTTCAAATCGTTTGCATCATTATAATTACCATGCTGTTTACGAAATTGAATAATAGCATTTATTTGTTTGTAAGATAAATAGGGTGAACTTTTTAATGTATTAAAATCGGCAACATTAATATTAACAGTTCTTATAACAGCAGAATTAATGGAAATCTGGTCTTTTATTTCTGCATACTTTAACGAATCCAAACCATAAACTTCCATAAGCTGTTCTTTTTTATGGAAACCGCCTAACCTTTCGCGGTATTTAAGAATCCTTAAAGCAAAAGAAGGTCCAATTCCCTTTATTTCATCAAGCTGGGCTGAATCTGCACGATTAACATCAACCACAACCAAAGCTTTCTTAATGTATTCCTTTTTATCATATGGAAAATCTTTTTTGGGAAAAGTCGAATTTTGATTATCAATTTCAACATACGGCAAGAGCTTTTTATACATTTCGGGCGAAATGGTATACATTTTTTGTAAATCTTCAGCCTTAAAAAACTCCCCCCCTTTTTTTGTATAATTTACAATTGATTGAGCTTGTTTTGGAGATAAACCAAGTGTTTGCCAGCCTTCTAAATCTATCGTATTCGGATCGAACTTAAATAATTTAGGCGCACTTTTCGGACTTGAGTTTTCAATTCGATCTCTTGTGTAATTGTAACTTTGCTCATCTGCTATTGTTAATTTTTGGATGGAGGCTAACAAATTTGCGTTATCTTTTTCAACAGGTTTATAATAATTGTATATTAACGGAAAGGATTTTAAAACAATTATAATTACGATTAAGAACACTAATCCGTTGAATTCTCCTTTACTAAAACCGAAGTATTTATTGAGCCAAATTCTCATAATGCGATATGACATGCTTATTATAAATATAAATCTTATTTTTGGGATTGCAAAACACTTGGGGTTTTGCAGATCAACAAGCTAATTATTTTTTATGAAGATTATTACTACCTCAGAGTTTGCAAAGGCGACGAAGATTGATAAATTAGGCGTTCCTGGTTTGGCAGGCTTGCTGATGGAACTCATGAAACTGAACGACATCAACGACGTTTTCTCTCAAAATCAGCACTTTAAAGGCTTAGAGTTTGTAGATAAAATTTTAGAAACGATTGGTGTTTCTATCGATTTTGATGAAGACGAATTAAACAGCATTCCTAAAACGGGCCCATTTATAGCCATTGCAAATCACCCTTATGGTGGTGTAGAAGGCTTAGCCCTGGTTAAACTTTTATGCACGGTACGTCCTGATGCAAAGGTAATGGTAAACTTCATTCTGAAAAAAATACCAAATCTGGATGAGTTTTTTGTGGCTGTAAACCCATTTGAAAATGTTCAGCACTCATCAAGTATCAGCGGTTTAAAAACAACTTTCGATTTATTAAGAAGCGGTACACCGATTGGCATTTTTCCTGCTGGCGAGGTTTCTACCTTTAAATTAGATGCGCAGCAGGTAACCGATAGAATGTGGCACCCTGTAGTTGGAAAACTTATCGCTAAAGCAAAAGTACCAGTTGTACCAATTTATTTCCACGGTAATAATGGGGTTCTATTTAATATTTTAAGCTTTATCCATCCTACCCTTCGTACGGCTAAACTTCCTTCTGAGTTTTTAAATAAACACGGCAGAACCATTAGAGTAAGAATTGGCAAATCTATAGCACCTGCAGAGATTTCGAACATGAATAGCAGCAATAAGCTTATGGACTTTTTACGTGCCCGTACTTATGCATTAGGCGTTGGGCTGGATACAGATAAAAAACTTTTCAATCCGCTTAAGTTATTCAAGATTAAAAAGAAAGCAGAAGAAATAATTGAAGAAACTTCGAGAGTTCTGATTAAAGAAGAGGTTAGTACTTTAGAAGATTTTAAAGTATGGACAGAAAAGAATTATGAAGTTTATATTGTTCCAACCTTAAAAATACCCAATATTTTAAGAGAAATTGGTCGCTTAAGAGAAATCACTTTTCGAGAAGTTGGCGAAGGCACCAATAAAAAAATCGATTTAGATAATTACGATATTTACTATAACCATCTTTTTATATGGGATAAAGATTTAGAAAATATTGTTGGTGCATACCGTATTGGCAAAGGCGATGAAATTTTAGAGAGCATGGGCCGCCGTGGCTTCTATCTTTCTGAGTTGTTCAAAATGAAAGATCAGTTTTATCCAATGTTAAAGCAAGGCATCGAACTTGGCCGTTCGTGGATAAGAAAAGAATACCAAGGTAAACCACTGCCACTTTTCTTACTTTGGAAAGGCATTTTAAAATACCTTATTGATAATCCTCAGTATCGTTTTATGTTTGGGCCAGTTAGTATAAGTAATAATTTTTCTAAGTTTAGTAAAGCACTTATTGTAGATTATATTACTAAAAACCATTTCGATTACGAAATGGCCAAATATGTAAAGCCTAGAAATAAATTTAAAGCTGATTTACTCCCAATTTCTACCGATACTTTGGTAGATAGCAGCGATTCTTTTAAAGATTTGGACAGTTTAATTGGGGATATAGAGAATTCGCACATTAAAATACCTGTTTTGTTAAGGCAATACATGAATTTAAATGCGAAAATTATTTCTTTTAATATCGATCCTAAATTTTCGGATTGCTTAGATGGATTTTTAGTAGTAGATACCCATAATATTCCACCAGAAATGATTGAAAAATTAGGCAAAAACTTATAAAATTTTAAAAATGAAAAACCCAGATATCCACCTGGGTTTTTTCTTATCAACTAACCTAAACTTTATAAATACTAACCAAATATTTATACCGCAAAAGTAGGCTTACTTTGTTAAGTTGTTATTAATGCTAAGTTATCTGTTGATTACCAATTCAGCCACTCAACGCCTGCCCTTATTCTTGTCAAAAACTTTGTAGTTAACATTATTCTGTTACCTTTAGGTACTCCTTATAAGCATCGTTTAGCTTTTTATCCATCAAACAAAAAAGCTTTCTCTCCTTGTATTTAGTATAAATACGATCACCTGGTGTAAATCCCTCCAGGTTAAAAAACAAACTATGACACTTATATCTAAGGAAGATTTCTCTAAAGCAACTGGCCTTTGCCATGTTCCCATCCCAGGTTTAACTTCAATGATTATGAAGATGATGAAGATAAATCGTTTCAACAATATTATTAGAGATGCCAATAACTTAAAAGGAGAACCGTTTGCAAATTATTTATTAGATACTCTTGGTGTAATCATAGAAATCGACGAAAGCGATATTGCGAATATACCAACTGAAGGTGCTTTTATTTCTATCGCTAACCATCCTTACGGCGCAATAGAATCTCTAGCCTTATTAAGTACATTAGCAAAATATCGCCCCGATACCATGTTTATGGGTAACTTTTTACTCAAGAAAATTCCAAACCTATCTAACTGCATTATAGCAGTAAACCCATTCGAAAAAGTACAGGATTCATCAAGCATAAGCGGATTGAAGATAACCTTAAAGACCTTAAAGGATGGTTTCCCTGTAGCGATTTTTCCAGCTGGAGAAGTTTCATCGTTTAAACTTAAAACCCGAAAAATTACTGATCGGGATTGGCATCCTGTTGTTGGTAAAATTATATCAAAAGCAGATGTTCCCATTTTACCTGTTTACTTCCACGGCAATAATGGTTTCTTGTTTAGTCTGCTTAAAACGATACATCCATCTTTACAAACAGCTAAACTCATTTCCGAACTCTTTAATAAAAAAGGCCATATCCTTAAAATAAAGATCGGTAAGCCTATCTTACCTAAAGAAATTCCAGCAAATGAATGTAATATTTCATTATTAAAATTCTTGAGGACGAATTTATATGCATTAGGCGATAAGAAAAAAATGCCGCTCGCATAGCCTTACAGGCAATTGTGTTAAATTAAAATTAACAACATCGCTAAGCTTTACATAAAGAAATTATTAATTTATCGTTAATTATAGGTAAATTCAATATTAACAATATGTATTAGATTGAAAAATCGGGCCTATAAATATTATTCAATTGCAGCTTTTTGCTTCTGCTTGCTATTTTCGTTTTTAAAAACGGAAGCCCAAAACTATTCTTTTGATTTTTATAACGGCACTTTTAATTTCAATGTAGATACTTCGATGGTTATCCAAACAGACAATAGTGTTTCGGAATCATCTGTAAAAAAATTTTACACCAATATAAACTTGGCTAATTACCATGAACTCATTGCTTCTTTAATCTCTTATAAAGAAAAATATAAACTAAACGATTGGATATATTATCAGCTGATTCGTAAAACTGCCGAGCAGATTAGCCCTAAGGCAGAAAATTACAGCCGCTACACTTTATATAAATGGTTTCTGCTAAATAAATGTGGCTACGATGCAAGACTTGCAGTAGGCAAAGGCCAAATTATATTCTATGTTAGGAATGAAGAGGATATTAGCGATATCCCCTTTTTTATGATTGATGACAAAAAGTACATGTGCCTAAATTATCATGATTACGGGAAATTATTTCAGCAAGCTAATACCTATAAGCCGGTTAACATTGCAATAGCCGAAGCCAGAAATGCATTTTCTTACAAAGTAACCCGCATGCCCGATTTTAAACCAGATAGTTATGTAGAGAAGGACGTAGAATTTAGTTACAAGCAAAAAACCTATCATTTTAAACTTAAGGTTAATAATGACGTGGAAACCATTTTCGCCAATTACCCTGGAGTAGATTTTGAATCTTACTTTAATATTCCATTGAGTCGCGAAACGTACAGCTCACTGATCCCAATCCTTAAGAATAATTTAAAAGGTATGGAACAGAAAAAGGGAGTAGATTACCTGATGCGTTTTACCAGATATGCCTTCCTTTATGAGAATGATCAGGATAATTTTGGTAAAGAAAAGCGTTTATCGCCTGAACAAACTTTATTAAATAAATACAGCGACTGCGATGATCGCGCTGCCTTATTTTTTTATCTGGTAAAAGAAATCTACAATTTACCTATGGTAGCACTTCTCTATCCTACACACTTAACAATGGCAGTTCAGTTTGATAAACCAGTAAAAGGAGACTTCTTGATTTATAAAGGCAAGAAATACGCCTTCTGCGAACCTACGCCACAACAAAAAGATTTAAAGATTGGCCAGCTTTCGGCGCAATTAAAAAACATGCAATATAAGGTTGTTTACAACTATGAACCTGCTAAGTAAAATGCATATTAATTTAATGTTAACTAAATGTTATTAAATTAAGAACACCAAACAAGTAGTTATAAAATAAGTTATTTTTATTTTCTGTTGATTAATTTAAATAAGCCGACTTATGCAACCTGTAATCTACAATGTATTAAAAGAATATTTTACCGAAATACATACTAACCCTGTTAAAGCCAGGATTATGTCGCCAATTAACAAGGAAGATGTTTTTGTATTTCAAACTAGTTTATACTATAAAAACCATCACAGCGCCGATGCTTACGAACCTTCTGCTTCCTTTACTTCTTTCGCAACAGCAGAACGCCATTTACTTCAATACCTCGAAGAGTTTCAAAGCGCTTTAGATATGGGAGGAAGTGTAACTAAAGGTTCTGTTATTTAAATTTAGGCTTTATCCTCTTTGTACTGCTCTTCTTCCAATTCATTTTGGTTAAGATCATTTCTAAGTTCTTTTTCATCTTTTCGATTTCGTTTTAAAAACAAAATGAGTAAGATCAATAAAACAAGTACAATAACTCCAACGACAAGGTAATTAACATTCATATCTATTTTTATTAAAGTGCTGCTATACAAACAAATATAATTTAAAATAACTTGTTTGTTAAGTAATCGAACTTAGTTAACATAAGAATAATATGAATTTAATATTACGATAATATATCTTTGGAAATACCCTAAGATCCAAATGAAAAGAAAGAATAAGCTCAAATCAAAAGCAGCATCTAAAAATAAACAATTAAAGAAAGAATTAACAGCCAAATTATCCGTAGCATTTAATGAAATTGTAGCGGGATATGGAAAAGTTAAAAAAGCAGATCAGATTTTGGAGAAGTTTAGCAAACAACTTACCAAAAAAATTACCTTAACAAACCTGGATAAATCAGCAGCTAAAGAAGTTGAAGCACCAGTAGCCGCAAAAGAAAAAGAAGCAAAGGCACCAGTTAAAAAAACTAAGTCTCCAGTTAAAGAATCAGCTGAATAAAAACGATATAAATGCAAAAAGGCCGAAACTAATGTTTCGGCCTTTTTGCATTTATATTAAAAAAACTTGCTTACTATTTAACAGCGCCAGCAGTTGTATATGCCAATGTTTGAGCATCAACTTCTGCCCAACCTGAAGCCCAGTTTTCTGTACCGAAAGCGCCTTTATAAGCAACTTGCGTAAAGAACGAACCTGAAACTTTAGCATTTGTAAAAGCCGCGCCAGTTGCAGCAGCAGAGTTAGCAGCAACTAAGAAACTTGCAGTTCCTAATGTTACACCCGAACCAAAATCACTGAAGTATAAATAAGGATTAACTAAAAGTGCTGAGGCAAATGAAGTTTGTGCGAAAGTATTATCTAAACGTAATTTAGCTTCGATTGCAGCTGCTGCTGCTGTATTGCTCACGCTTACTTCTGTAGTTTTTGTACCATAGATTAAGTTATTAGCAATTACCATACTTCCACTTGTAAAGTTAGCTGATGTAGAATTTGCAGTAACAACTTTAGTATCATCGATATATAAGCCAATTGGGAAACCAGAAATAACTGAGTTTAAAATGCTGATTGAAGAGTTACGGCGAATTTGAGCACCATGGTAGAAGTTAGCATTAAATGCACCTCCATTGGCTTTAATTGGACCTAAAACAGTTACGTTAGAGAAAACCGCAGATGTTTTTGGTGTTTGATCACTACCTGTGTTATTGTTATCAGATTCAAAACCGTTAGATTGAGATTGATCGGCTACAGTGGCAACACGTTGCGCTAAAGCAAACTGAACATTACCTGAGTAACCAAAGTCAGTATCAAAATCATCATCCCAAGTACCAATTGCCAATAAGTGTTTTGCATTTACTGTACCACCGAACCATTCAAATGCATCATCACCAGAACGATAAACCTGGATGTAATCAAGCGTTGTTCCATTACCAACACCACCCAACGTTAAACCATTAATTTCATTATCAACAGAATAAGCAATACCAGCAAACTCAATACGTACATATTTCATAATACCAGAATTATCAGCAGCATCTGTACCACCGTAGTAGACGTAAGCTTTTTCATCTTTTCCAGTAGGCTGAACTAAACCACCTTCAATTTTTACATCTGTACCTTGGTTAACAGGTGCTTTACCTAAAAGAATTACACCACCCCAATCTCCTTGAGTACGTGCACCAGCGGCTAAAGCCGAAGTAAACACAATCGGTTTATCTACTGTACCTGTTGCATTAATTTTAGAACCACGAGTTACAATTAAAGTTCCTTTTGTTGCTTTATCACCCTTAATAATTGTTCCAGGCTCAATAGTTAAAGTTGCGCCATTACTAACAAATACAAATCCTTTTAATAAATATATTTTACTTGCAGACCATGTAGTGCTTGCAGAAATTTCTCCAGTAACCTCTACAACATTTGCAGTTGAACCACCAGGCGTTTCAGTTGAAGGACCTTCAACAATAACATTCTTTTTACAAGAAGTTGAAAATAAAACTACCGATAAGGCAAGTAGTATGAATTGGTTTTTCATTTTTTTTTGTTTTAATATTTTTTTTACAAATAGAGTTTTTTAACTTTTCTTTAGGATTAATATCCTGTTACCAAATTGTTAATGACTAAAAAGTATAATTAAAAGATAAAGAGATGTTGGTACCTGGTTTGTAAGATGAGAAAGTCTCATCACCACCGTTACCTACACTTCCATTGTATTTTTTATCACCGTTATAATCGAAATAGATCAAACTTCTTTGGTTTAAAATATCACCAGCGTTTAACTTAATTTCACCTTTAGTTTTAAGCACTTTATAGCTAACTTGTAAATCAAGTACGTCTCTTGGATTTTCCCATGTACTTGGGAAATTAACACCACTTGCCTGAACAATTCTTCTGCCGATTTTATTATAAAGAATATTGAAATTAAGCTTGTTATCCAAGGCACTATGTTGTAAACCAGCATTTATTACGTATGGTGACTGACCTACCATTGGACGGGTTTTGTCTATATAATTCTGATCTGTTGGATTGGTAACCTTAGATTTTATTAATGATAAATTAAAATATGCCGTTGTATTTTTAAAGAAATTACTTCCGCTTACAAAGTTTAAATTCTTCCTTGCCTCTAGCTCAACACCATAAGTATAAGCCTTTGGTGTGTTAAAGAAAGAAACGTCTGGTGTTGATAAAACATCGTAACGATAAGACTCAATAGCATTAGTAAAATGTTTATAAAATGCAGACACTGAAAATAATTGACCAGCTTCTGGATAAATTTCGTATCTGATATCTGCGTTATCGATAAGTGACCTTTTCAAGTTTGGATTACCAGTAATATTACCCAGTAATTCATAATCATAATATGATGAAAGTGATAACTCTCTAAATTCTGGTCTAGCAAGGGTACGATAATAAGATGCACGTAAGTTTGCCTTATCGGTTAAACTATATGTTAAATTTAAAGATGGTAAAAAATCTACCTGCGAATCATCAACATAAGTTTTGCTTATGCTCATAACCTTAACATTGTAACTTTCTACCCTTACACCGTAAACTGCTCTTAATTTTTCACCAAACTTTTGGTCAAGCATTAAATAGCCATAGTTTGTAAATGAATTTGCAGAATAGCTATCCAATTCTCCACCTACTTCAGCAATTCTGTAAACACCTGATTCGAATAAAGATTGAGAAAATATTTGATCAACAGGTAAGCTTCTGATTTGAGTTTGTAAAGTTGGGTTGTTAGTAATTAACTCTGCACCAATAAAGCGAGCACTAAATTTACGATCGCGATACTGAGAACCTAAACCAACTTTAAAAATCGTAGATGCATCAAATAATTTAAATGGAGTACTATAGTTAACATCACCTGCATAAATATCCTCATTCAAATCCGAAAACAATCTTGTATTATCTTTACCTAATGAAGTAATATTTGCCTGATATAAAACACTTGGATCATTTTGAGCTGCTAAAGGTTTTGTGTAGTTAATTTTTAATTGATTTGGCTGATTATTACCAATATTACTGTATGAAGCAGTCCATTTCAATTTGTTATTACCCTCACCAATCTGATGATCTCCTTCTAAAGTAGTTTTGAAAAGTGATTTCTGCATAACATCATAAGCATAGAACTGATTTAAAGAGTTTCCGTCTTTTATACCTGTTCTTACTGCATATGTATCATCATAGTTTCTGTTGTAGATGTTTTTAAAGCTAATTTTGTTCTTTCCAAATGTGTATGCAAAATTTGCTAAACCACCTAAGTTAGTTGAGAATTTATATTGATTATCAGTATAGTTGTAAACATAAAAATTACGTTCAACATCTTGATTTATATTTTGTGAGTTTCTGTAAGTTCCAGAAATCAAAGCACCAAAAGTATTTCCGTTCTCAAAATGTTTAACTCTTCCTAAGCTTAATTGGTAATTTTGAGTAGGCAAGGCACTTCTATTTCTTACCGATAAATCATTTGGTAATGATTTTAAGGCAGCAATGTTTTTCGAACTCGAAAGTGTTCCTTTAGCGATTTGGTCACTAGTTGGAAAGTTTTCAGCTAATTGCTTAGAGCCATCTTCAAAACCCAAATAGTTTACAGCATTTTTCTTAGTTGCTAAAAAATCTTTAAAAGTAGATTGGCTGTTATAGCCATAACCCACACCAAATGAAAGAAAGTTTTGCTCTGGAATATCTTTAGTTACAATTTGAACGGCACCACCAGCAAAATCTGCAGGTAGATCTGGTGTTGCAGTCTTATTAATCGTGATTTTATCAACTAGATTTGAAGGAACAATATCGAAAGAGAAGGCTTTTCTATTTGCTTCTGTACTTGGCAGTGTCGAATTATCAAGCGTTGCTGTATTGTAACGATCGCTTAAACCACGCACAATTACAAATTTATTATCCTGAATAGTTGCACCACTTACTCGTTTTAAAACATCCGAAGTATTACGATCTGGTGATTTTTTTATCTGATCACTTGAAATACCATCCGATATTACCGAACTGTTTTTTTGCTGTGCATACAGAGAGTTAACTGATTCTTGCTTAAAAGTCGCTCTGATTACCACATCATTTAATTTTAATGATGAAGATTCTTCCAGAATTACATTCAAGGTTACAGCTTTACCACCTGTAACATCAATATCGCTGATTTCTTTAGTAGTATAACCTACGTACGATATTTGAAGGGTATATTTACCGCTAGCTAAAGCTGTTATCGCATATCTTCCATCAACATCAGTTGAAATGCCTTTATTTGTTCCTGCAATTTTTACAGAAACTCCAATTAAGGTTTCTCCAGTTTTTTTATCGGATACAATACCTGAAATTTTACCTGTTTGTGCATAAGAGGCTATGCTTAAGAATAAAACCAGCACCATTAGCGCTGTTCTTTTAAGAGTAGTTAGTAAGTTCAATTTGCCTGTATTTAATTTTAGGCAAAGCTATTACCACAATGTTAGCTGTATGTTAGATGTTAATTAAGCTTTGTTTAGCTAAAGGTTAATTTAATGTTACCCGCCAAAAATTTAATACCTCAAACCCATTTTCTTGCAGATAAAGTGCAATAACCATATTGGACCAATTAACAGGAACTTAACATCATCTAAGAATGAAGGTTTCTTCCCCTCTATTTTATGACCGATAAACTGACCAATCCAGGCTACTACAAAAATAATCAAACACACCAACCAAACTGCTGGCCCACCAGCTATTTCCCATTTTTCTAACGATACGATTCCGTAAGAAAATAATACGATGATCAAAAGCATGAAATAGGATAGTATAGGCGAAAGACGATAATAGTAATAAATCGAAAATGCAATAAGAAAAGACGCCCAATTTACGAAGCCGTTATAGCGGCCTAAAAAGCTTAAATGAGGAAATGGAATTGACCAAACCAAGCCCAACAAACTGAAGATAATTAATGGTACACAAATCCAGTGAATAAGTTCGTTGGTTGGATTATGGTGACTTTCCTGGTATTTATCAAAATAAACATCAACAGGTCTTTTAACTTCAACGGTTTTTTTAGTTTGCTTGCTCATTATGTAAAAATAAAAAAAATATCGGAGTGATTTATTTATTATAATAAGTATAGAATTAATCTCAACGAGATTTCGCAGGTTTCCATAAATGTACGCTCTGCAGATCTTTTTTTTTGAAGAAAAATAGTTTAGGAAAAGTATTTCAGATAATATTTCGAACTTACTTAGCCTGTATAGATCGCCATAAAGTGCTCACCTCAACTAACTTTTTTCATCAGTAAAATCTATCAGTTGGTGTCTCACCGACCGAAAAATAGTAAGGTTAGTTTGATTCAAAGATCTCTCCATTTACTCTATCGGTTGGTGCCTCACCGACCGAAAAATAATGAGGTTTAATTTGATCCAAAGATCTCTCCATTTCGCTGCGCTACAGTCGAGATGACAGACACGTGGATCATGTCATTTCCAGCGAAGCCGAAAACCAAGAAGTGCTCAGGGCAAATAAATCTTTCTATTATCTAAAGTTAAAAATCCTTCCCTCACACTTCATCAAGTCGAAACGGTGGAAAAACTACTGCAGAAATCCATACGCATAAAAAAAGCGATGACATTGGTCATCGCTTTAATATTTCTGTCACCTAAATCGGTGTAATCATTTACTACTTGGCAAAAGCCACAGAACGGGTTTCTCTAATAACAGTAACCTTAATCTGACCAGGGTAAGTCATCTCAGTTTGAATACGGGTTGAAATATCTGCTGCAAGCAATTCTGCCTGTGCATCCGTAATTCTTTCACTTTCTACAATCACACGTAGTTCTCTACCTGCTTGTATTGCAAACGTTTTCTCTACACCTGGATATGATAAAGCCAGTTCTTCTAAGTCTTTTAAACGTTTGATGTAACTTTCAACAACCTCTCTACGAGCACCTGGACGAGCACCAGAAATTGCATCACAAGCCTGAATAATAGGCGAAATCATAGAAGTCATTTCGATTTCATCGTGGTGAGCTCCGATTGCGTTACAAATTTCAGGATGTTCCTTATATTTTTCAGCTAACTGCATACCTAAAATTGCGTGTGGCAATTCAGGGTTATCATCAGGTACTTTACCTATATCATGGAGTAAACCAGCACGTTTCGCCATTTTAGCATTTAAGCCTAGTTCTGCAGCCATTGTAGCACAGAAATTAGCCACCTCACGCGAGTGATGCAATAAATTTTGTCCGTAAGATGAACGGTAACGCATACGGCCAACCATACGAATTAACTCTGGATGCAAACCATGAATACCTAAATCGATTACGGTACGTTCACCAATTTCTACAATTTCATCTTCAATTTGCTTTTTAGTTTTCGCAACAATTTCTTCGATACGGGCCGGGTGAATACGACCATCAGTTACCAAGCGGTGTAGCGCTAAACGAGCTATTTCTCTTCTTACAGGGTCAAAACCCGATAAAATAATTGCTTCAGGTGTATCATCAACAATAATTTCGATACCCGTAGCTGCTTCTAAAGCACGGATATTTCTACCTTCTCTACCAATTACACGGCCTTTAATCTCATCGCTTTCGATGTGAAAAATAGAAACCGAATTTTCGATTGCCGCTTCTGTAGCCGTACGCTGAATCGTTTGAATAACAACTTTCTTTGCTTCTTTACTTGCAGTTAGTTTTGCTTCATCAACGATATCCTTAATCTGAATCATGGCTTGTGTACGCGCCACTTCCTTCAGGTTTTCTACCAATTGCTCTTTAGCTTCATCTGCTGATAAACCTGCAATAGTTTCTAATTGCGTAAGGTGCTGATTTTTCAAAACCTCAACCTCTTCTTGCTTTTTAACAGCAAGTTCGGTTTGCTTTTCCAATTGAACCTTTTGTTTATCAAGTTCGCCTTCTTTTTTATTGAAGTTCTCTAAACGTTGATTTACCGATTGCTCTTTTTGCTTTATCGTATTTTCGCGTTGGTTAATGGTGTTGTTTTTAGCATTTACCTCTTGTTCATGCTCTGCTTTCATTTGCAAAAACTTCTCTTTTGCTTCTAAAAGTTTATTCTTTTTTAAGATTTCAGCATTGTTTTCTGCATCCTTTAAAATCTTCTTAACTTTATTCTGAGCCGCAACTTCCTGTTGTTTAAGTAAGTTACGCAGCAGGAATCTTCCAACTGCAACACCGATCCCTAAACCGGCTATTAAGGCGAATACGTATCCTAATATTTCTACTATCTCCATTTTGTTTTTTATGTAAAAAAAAACCGCAACTAATTTTTTAAAGTCTCATACATTTTAAACCTCAACTAAGCATAATTAGGGTTTAAGCCATTTTCAGGTGCCATAGCAGATGAAATACGCCCTCTTAACCCTATAGATATTGAAGTGTTAAGTTTTATAAAATTTGAAACTCAAAAAACTAGCCGCGGCTATGTCTTTATGCTAATTTATCGCATCATCATCCTATAAAGGATCTTAAATTAAAAGGCTCTGATGTATTATCAGAGTGATGAAACGCTTAAGAACGTACCTTATTTTTTAAAGAAATCACTTAATAAAACATCCAATTCCTCAACTTGATCAGCCACAGCAGTATCCTGGTTTTGCACTTTATTTTCTGTTCTTAATGCAGCCGTTGCGTAATGCAACAACGACATTGAGAGTAGATCCTGCTTATCTCTGACCGCATAATTTTCCTGATAGTCTTTTATGCGTTCATTAATCATTTTTGCTGCCCGTCTCACAATTTCTTCCTCTTCCATGTTTACCTTAAGCGGGTAAATACGGTCGGAAATGGTTATTTTAATAGAGATTTCTCCCATTGTTTAGCTTAGTTTCTGATTCTTTCCCATTACCTATTTTTTAAGCAATGCGATACTTTTATCAATCTCTCGCACAAAATCGTTAATTTTTTGTTTAATATCAAGCGACTTCTCGCTTGTTCCCTCAATACTTTTGGCAAGTTTAGTAACCCTTAATTTCTCTTCCAGATCAGTATGCTTACCTTTTGAAGTATCAAGCGCAACTTTTAACGATTGATTTTCAAGCTTTAATAAATCATTTTCTTCTTGTAAAGCGTTACACAACTCGATTAATCGCGTTGTTTTTTGTATTACCGTACCTAATTGTTCTGCAACAGAAGTCATGAATTTATTTCTAAAAATACGAATTTAAATTTTATTTCCTAATTTCTGCACCAGCCTGACCACTTAAATTAGCAATTAGTTTCTGCATTGTATTTTCAATCTGCTTATCTGTAAGCGTTTGCTCTTCATCTTGCAAAATAAAATTTAATGCATAAGATTTTTTACCTTCTGGTAATTTATCACCCTGGTAAACATCAAAAACACCAACTTCTTTAATTAACTTCTTATCAGTTTTAAAAGCGATCCCTTTAAGGGTATCAAATGTTACATTTTTATCAATAAGCATAGATAAATCTCTTCTCACTGCTGGATATCTGGAAACTTCCTTGTTTACAATCTTATTCTTTCTAACAATATCCAATAAAGTTGCCCAGTCAAAATCCGCATAGAAAACTTCTGCATTAACATCGGCTTTCTTTCTATCCTCTTTTGTTGCAGCCCCAAAACTTACAAGGGTTTTATCTCCTCTGAAATATTTTATACCGTAGGCAAAATTTTCATCTGTTAAAGCATCCGATTGATAAGTTGAAATACCTAACCTCGAAATAATTGCATCAACAGCCGATTTTAAATTATAGAAACTCGCAGATTTACTATTTTGGTTCCACTGCTCACCTTGTTTTGCTCCTGATATCAGAAGTAATAACCTTGGGCGTTCTACATACTGCTCGTTAATTAAATGATAGGTTTTACCATATTCGTAAAACTTAACATCAGCATTTTTGCGGTTCTGGTTGTAAGCAACACTTTCTAATGCAGGCATTAATAAGCTTTGGCGCATTACATTTAAATCACTACTTAGCGGATTGAGTATAAATACCGCCTCTTCTAAATTTTTAGAATAAGTAGATTTTGTTAGCGAATTGCATAAAATTTCAGCGTAACCATTTGCAGTAAGCATGTCGGCAATTGTATTATGCGTATTTTCTTTCTCAGGTTTCGAACTGTAAGAAAGCGAAGCGTTCACTTTAGCAGGAATTTCTATATTATTATAGCCATAAATACGTAAAACTTCTTCAGTTATATCGCATTCGCGAGTAACATCAACCTTAAATGATGGTACTCTTAAAGCAAGTGTATCTTCTGATGTATTGGTTGCAGAAATACCCAAGGCAGTAATAATGTGCTTAATCTCTGCTGATGGAATATTTGCACCAATTAATTTATTTATGTTGGTATAACTTACCTCAAACTCGAAAGGCTTAATATGAACTGGATAAAGATCGGAAACTGAGGAGGAGATTTCGCCACCGGCAATTTCTTTAATTAACAAAGCAGCATACTTTAAAGCTGTTACGGTAATTTCAGGATCAGTACCACGCTCAAAACGGAAAGAGGCATCGGTTTTTAATCCGTGTCTTTTTGATGTTTTACGAACAGAAACAGCATTGAAGTAAGCACTCTCTAAGAATATATTTTTGGTATTGGCATCAACACCCGAAGTTTTACCTCCAAATACACCTGCAATACACATTGGTGCATCTGCATTGCAAATCATTAAATCGTCGGCGCTTAATTTGCGTTCTACGTCATCCAACGTTGTAAAAAGAGTACCTTCTGCCACTTTTTTAACAATTACTTTTCCGCCTGTAATTTTATCGGCATCGAAAGCATGCAAAGGTTGCCCTAAGCCGTGCAAAACGTAATTTGTTACATCTACAACATTATTAATCGGACGAAGACCAATTACTTTTAATTTATCTTTTAACCAATCAGGCGATTCTGTTACCGTAACACCAGAAATAGTTACACTGCTGTAACGTTGGCAAGCTTCTGTATCTTCAACGGTAACTGGAATAACTAAATTTTCGTTATCTGTTTTAAAAGCAGAAAGATCCGGCATTTCAAATTCACTTCTGAAATAAGCCGCTAAATCTCTGGCTACGCCTAGGTGTGATGCCGCATCAGCACGATTTGGGGTTAAACCGATTTCAAATACAAAATCATCGTCCATTTTGAAATGCGCTTTAGCTTCGATACCAATTTCCGTATCCGCATCCAAAATCATAATTCCATCATGAGATTTACCCAAACCAATTTCATCTTCCGCACAGATCATCCCCTGAGAAACTTCGCCCCTGATCTTTGATTCTTTAATTTTAAAAGGTTCACCTTCTAACGGATAAACGGTTGTACCAACTGTAGCAACTACAACCTTTTGTCCAGCACCAACATTTGGCGCACCACAAACAATCTGCAGATTTTCTTTTCCACCAACATTTACCGTGGTTACACGTAAACGATCGGCGTTAGGATGTTGCACACAAGTTAAAACCTCGCCGATAATCAAACCCTCTAAGCCACCTATAACAGGCTGAACTTTATCTACACTTTCCACTTCTAAGCCAACATTTGTTAAGATTAATGAAAGCTCTTCAGGTGTTTTATCTATTTGAACGAATTGTTTTAACCAGTTATATGATATTTTCATTTGCTTAGTATCAAGTAAGGAGTATCGAACATCAAGACTATGCCTGATTGATAATCAAATTTTATAAAATGCAAAGATATTATTTAAAGCCCAAAGCAGAAAGCTAAACAAGAAATCTTGATGTAATAAATACTACTAAATTATAATCTTGGCGAAAGCACAACCCTATAACACCGGAAACCAGCCTCCATCTCGACCGGAGTGCAGCGAAACGGAGATGGCTTTGAACAATACATAATCAAAGATTTCTCCACTACGGTCGAAAGGACGACTTGAAGAAATCCCTAGAATAAAATTAGAATATGGCCACTAAAACCAAAGGCGAACAAAAACTGGTAAATGATCAGAAAAATATTTTTTGTCTTTACTATCGCTTAACACTGCAAACTTCTGAACTTTAAACCCCTTGTTTACAAAAACATAATCAATTCGATTCTTCAGTTCACTATTAAAATCAAAGTTATTAAAAGTGCCAGTCGGACCGTAGGGAGGTTCTGTTGTAATCTCTTTAGCATCCTGAAGGAAAGATTTTATAGTCGCAATCGCATCAGTTTCTGGGGTTACGTTTAAATCTCCAGTATAAACAACAGGCAGCTTTGGCGCAATTTCTTGTATTTTTTGTTTAATCAGTTTCGCCGATTCAATTCTAGCTTTAACCCCAACATGATCGTAATGTGTGTTAAAAACGATAAACTCTTTTTTATTTAATTTATCGAATAATTTAACCCAGCTACAAATCCTTGGTAATACAGCATCCCATCCTTTTGAAGGAACATCTGGTGTTTCCGACAACCAAAAAGTACCACCATCTTTTTTATCGAACCTTGTTTTATCGAAAAATATTGCAGAAAATTCGCCTTTGCGTTTACCATCATCACGACCAACCCCAACAAAATCGAAATCTGTATTTTCACTTAAAGCATCAAATTGTTCGGCAAGCGCCTCCTGCACACAAAGAATATCTGCATCATGAAATTTCACCAATGCTTTAACATTGTCTTTTCTGTTTGGCCATGCATTTACTCCATCGCCAGGATTATTGTAACGGATATTGTAAGTAATTATATTAATCGGGGTTTCTTTTTTCTGAGCAAAAACGGCGGCAGACAAAAGCAAACAGATTAGGAAGGATGTTAAAGTTTTCATCCCGCCAAATTACAAAATTGTTTAATTTCAATATTGATTTATTGTTAAGTAACAATTGTTTTATTGTTTACAGTTAAAGCAAACCTTCGTCTTTATAACTATAATACCCGTTATCGGTAAATATAATATGATCTACAACTGGTAAACTTAACATTTGTCCAGATGCTGCCGCATCTCTTGTTAAGAGATCATCACTTTCGCTTGGCTTTAAATTTCCCGACGGATGATTATGCGCCATTACAATGTAGGCAGCATTATTTTCCAAGCCAATTTTAAATATAATTTTAGGATCAGCAACAGTTCCAGCTTGCCCACCTTTACTAATTAGGTATTTACCAATAATTCTATTCGATCGGTTTAAAAGTAATATCCAGAATTCTTCGTGATTAAGATGTACAAAAGTATTACGCAGATATTTATACACATCGCTTGATGCCGTTACCTGAATAATTTCATCAACCGGGCTTTCTTTACGCCTTAAGCCTAATTCGAGCGCCGCTACGATGGAAATGGCTTTCGCCTCCCCTATTCCCTTAAATTTAGAAAGTTCAGAGATAGAAGCTTTCCCCAGTTTGGTTAGGTTATTTTCGTAAAAGCTTAAAATTCGCTTACTTAAATCAACTGCGGTTTCATTTCTATTGCCAGAGCCAATTAAAATTGCAATAAGTTCGGCATCAGTTAAATGTCTGCGGCCATTTTTTAAGAGTTTTTCTCTTGGTCGGTCTTCTTCGGCCCATAGCTTAATACCGATTTTTTGTTCGTAATCTGCCATTTTTTAGATAAAAAAAAAGGCATCCCAACTTTTGGTTGGGATGCCTTTCACTAATATCGTAATAAAAAAGCTTATTTCAAACCGTTAACGAATTTCGTTAATTTAGATTTGTTGTTAGCTGCTTTGTTTTTGTGAATAACATTTTTCTTAGCTAAACGATCTAGCATAGAAATTACTTTAGGCAATAAATCTGAAGCAGTTTTTTTATCTTCTGCTGCACGTAATCTTTTAATAAAAGTACGTGTAGTTTTTGCCTGATATCTGTTACGTAAACGTTTTGTAGCGTTTGCTCTAATTCTTTTTAATGAAGATTTATGATTTGCCATTTTAATTTAGCCTTTATTTTTTTCTAATCGTTTCCTATAATTCGGGTTGCAAATATAGGATTAATGTTTTTAAATTACAAAACACTTTTCAATTTTTTATTGATTTTTTTTATCCTTTTATTTGAACTGCAAAAATACATTAATTTTAGCAGTTTTAAGCAAATAAATTAATGTTATAAAAAACATCATCTATTAAGAATACCTGCCTAAAAATGTTATTTTTGGGGAAAACGAATTTTGAGTGAAAAAACGAATAGCCATATTTGCTTCAGGTTCGGGCTCTAACGCCCAAAAACTAATGGAGCATTTTAAAAGAAGTACCGATACAGAAATTTCTTTGGTATTAACTAATAATGCCGACGCCTATGTTTTACAAAGGGCAGATAATTTCGAAATCCCAAGTCATATTTTCGATAAGAACGAATTTTATAAAACCGATGAAATTATTGATCTACTCAAAAATCTCGATATAGATTTTATTGTACTCGCTGGATTTCTTTGGCTTATTCCTAAAAATTTAATTGCAGCTTACCCAGGCAGAATTATAAATATACACCCTGCCATTTTACCAAAATTTGGAGGAAAAGGCATGTATGGAGATCATGTCCATAACGCGGTTATTGCATCTGGCGAATCAGAAGGCGGTATCACCATTCATTATGTTGATGAAAACTACGATGAAGGGGAATACATTTACCAGGCCAGGTATAAAATAGATAAGAACGATAATTTAGAAATGGTTAAGTTTAAAGGCCAACAGCTAGAGCATTTGCATTATCCAAGAATTGTAGAAAGTATTGTTAAAAAAATTAAGAAATAATTTTTATTGAATTAAAATCTGAAGTATTATAGCAAGCTATCTTCAAAAAAACGATTACTGTAGGTTTTATTTAATTACGACTTCAGTCCGTAAAGTATTGCTTCTTCTAAAACATCAATATTTATATCTTTTAATGCTTTAAATTTAATGCAATATCCAGTCACGCTTGCTTTTCCTATTTTTTCAGCAAAGGCTTGGGCCAGATAACTTTTATCTTTAATGCCTAAAATATAAACAGAAATTCCAGTTGTGTTTGCGCTCAAGCCTATTTGATAAAACACTTTAGTTTTACCGCCGGCGTAATTTATGGTGTGAGATCCATAACCTATATTGGGATTAGACACCGTTTTACCCGCACTATTTTTACCATCCAGGAACCATTATTTACAACCTGGCATTAATTGCAGAATAACCTGATGTAATGCTTGCATATCAATGCGTTTCGATACGCTTTGGCCAGCAATATATTGTTCAATTTGTGCTTCTATATCCATATAAAACTAGGAGTGTTTCTTTTCCTTAGATCTTTATTTAAAGTTCCGCCTGAGTATTATTATTCATGCTGTTTGATGTCGTTATACTGCCAAAGAACATTAATAATTTTCCAAATACCATTAAGCTTCACAATGTGAATATAATCAATCCATTCATCGGCAATTAACTTTACCGAAGCTGTACGTTCCGAAACATCAAGAAATAAGATTTGTTTTTTAGGTGGTTTAGGGAATTTGTCACCGTTTTTGTTATAAGTTTCCGCAAGCAAAACCATCGATTCTGTTGTGGTTTCTCGTACATAATCTTTACCCGTTGCTTTATCTTTCCAAAAAGTACGTTTTACCATTCTTGGGTGTAATGCAGCTTCCATTTGTCTTGGATCTGGTTTATGCTGAGATTCTATATAATCAAGCGCTGCTTGTTTAATAGCTAAACTATCTTGTTTAGTCTGTCCGAAAACTAAATTAGCCACCAGCAACAATATAAGGCACAAAAAAGGTTTTATTATCTTCATTTTCTCTAGTTTATCGAAATTTGAATTATATTTTTTTCGACTATATAATTTAATGCAGTTACGCCACAATCAAATTGCCGGGTATCCAATAAGCTGAGTTTTATTTTTTCTTTAACATCTACAAATAAAGGAATGCCTCGTCCAAGAATAACTGGATTAACAAATAACCAGTAGCCATCAATTAAATTCTGTTGAATAAGTGAATGTGTTGCGGTCGGGCTACCAAAAAGCAAAATTTCTGTATCTGTTTGCTGTTTTATTTCTTTTATACGATCAGTAAGGTTTTCGCTAATTATCTCTGTATTAATCAATCCCGCATTATTTATTGTTTTTGATAATACAACTTTCTGAACTTTACCATACCATTTTGAGTGTTCAATGTCGTGCCTGCTTGCTGTCGGGTGGTCTGCTGCCGTCGGCCAATAACTTTCCATCATCTGATAAGTTAATCTTCCGTACAAGGCTGTATCGCTTTTGCTAATGCGCTTTCCTACATAATCAAAAATTTCCTCATCAACTTTAATCCAGTCCATTTCTCCATTCTGACCCGCTACAAACCCATCAAGCGATATATGCATAAATGAAATTATTTTCCCCATAGGATTCTAATTTAGTGATATATTGTTTTTATTGCTCCATGATTAAGATATTTAATAACTTGAAATTTTAGGACCAAGAATTTTTTTATATTTGAATATCAAGGCATTGATCAATCCAATATAGTAACTTTTCCATCATTTTCTAAAATATCAAATCCGTATCCAATCAGACTCCAGTCCGTGTTTTAGCTATGCATGCTTGCCCCATGCTCCCACAATGCTTCGGGTTTGCTTCGAGAATACTTCAACATATGAAAACGTATGCCCGAAGCAGGTATCACCGTTGAGACTGGTGTGGGGAACAGCAAGAGTACTAAGCGAAGGCGAAGAAAGGATATAGCTGACCCGATTAAGTGGCGATCACAACAGGTTTCTTCCACCATGTTATTATGAAAATAAACTAGAAAGATAACCGAAAAAACGCACACAATTAACTGATAAAATTGCCGAATCTTTTTTTTCTTAATGATGGCATTAAAATGGGTGGAGAAAGCCTGTAGTTAGTTTTTCGAACCGGAAGATGATTAATATTTTTATGCAAGCCAGGTTTATTAATTTATTTTAATTATTTAATCGATTTTTACATGCTTAACATACAAAAAAAACAATCCTGTTTTACTACCTTTGCGGCTCAAAATTTACAGTAGAATGAGTCAGTCCATTAAAATCAAAAACGCTTTAATTTCAGTATATTATAAAGACGGTTTAGCCCCGTTGGTAGAATTGTTAGCCGCTCAGGGCGTGCAGCTATTCTCGACAGGTGGAACCGAGCAATTTATTAAGGATTTAAACCTGCCTGTTACCGCGGTTGAAGATTTAACTGGTTACCCTTCTATTTTAGGTGGACGTGTTAAAACATTGCACCCAAAAGTATTCGGTGGAATTTTAAACCGCAGAGGCTTAGAAGGCGATAAACAACAAATTGCAGAATACGAAATTCCAGAAATTGATTTGGTTATTGTTGATTTATATCCATTCGAAGAAACCGTAAAAGCAGGTGGTACAGCAGAAGAAATTATCGAAAAAATTGATATCGGTGGTATCTCATTAATTCGTGCCGCAGCTAAAAACTTTAACGATGTAGTCATTATTGCATCTAAAAACGATTACCCAACTTTACAAGCCCAATTAGAGGCGCAAAATGGCGAAACTACATTAGCGCAACGTAAGTCTTTCGCGAAAACGGCTTTCCATACCTCTTCTCATTACGATACCGCAATTTTCAACTATTTCAATCAGGAAGAACCACTTGATGTTTTCAAACAAAGTGTAACTCAAGCTAAAACTTTGCGTTATGGTGAAAACCCACATCAAGGTGGTGTATTTTATGGCGATTTAGATGCAATGTTTACCAAATTAAATGGAAAAGAACTTTCTTATAATAACTTGGTTGATGTTGATGCAGCTGTTGCCTTAATTGATGAGTTTGAAGACCCAACTTTTGCCATTTTAAAACATACAAATGCTTGTGGTATTGCTTCTCGCCCTACTGTTAAACAAGCTTGGATTGATGCATTAGCTTGCGATCCAGTTTCTGCTTTTGGTGGTGTTCTTATTACCAATGTGGAAGTTGATTTAGCAACTGCTGAAGAAATTAACAATTTGTTTTTCGAGGTTTTAATTGCGCCATCTTACCAGCCAGAAGCTGTTGAGTTATTCAGTAAAAAGAAAAACCGTGTTATTTTACAACGCAACGAGGTTGAATTGAGTAAAAAACAATTTAAAACATTATTAAACGGTGTAATTGAGCAAGATAAAGATTTAATTATCGAAGGTCCTGAGCAAATGACAACCGTTACCGATAAAGCGCCTACAGAACAAGAATTAAGAGATTTATACTTCGCGAACAAAATTGTAAAACATACTAAGTCGAACACCATCGTTTTGGTTAAGGATGATGTTTTAATTGCAAGCGGGGTTGGTCAAACTTCAAGAGTTGATGCTTTAAGACAAGCGATTGAAAAAGCGGCATCATTTGGTTTCAGTGTAAAAGGAAGTGCAATGGCATCGGATGCTTTTTTCCCTTTCCCTGATTGTGTGGAAATTGCTGCTGAAGCTGGAATTACAGCTGTTTTACAACCAGGAGGTTCGATTAAAGATGCTGATTCGGTTGCAAAAGCAAATGAAAAAGGCATTGCAATGGTTACAACGGGCGTGAGACACTTTAAACACTAGTTTAGGTTTAAGGCTTAGGGCTTAAGGTTCTTAACTTGAGATTACCTTCATGCTCGTTATTGCGAGGCACGAAGCACCTGCGAAGCAAGCTTGAATACCATTAAAAACAAAATTAGGAGATGAAAAATCTTAAAGTGATAGAAAACTTTTAGTCAATTTGGCGACGGTTTTCGACGTTCTCAGACTGACAAATGTTTGGGATTTTAGAAAAGGAATGGCATTTGAAAAACCAAACCCGAGTAAAATAAACCCGATTGAGATTACCTTCATGCTCGTCATTGCGAGGCACGAAGCAATCTTAAAGCGATAGAAAACTTTAGTCAACTTGGCGATGGTCTTCGACAAGCTCAGACTGGCAAATGTTTGGGATTTTTGAAAGGGAATGGCATTTGAAAAACCAAACCCGAGTAAAATAAACCCGATTGAAGTGGAAATACTTTTTGATAGCGGTCTTCGACAAGATCAGACTGACACGCACAAAAAGATTGAAACAGATAGCGGGCTGATTTAACCTAAGAATTACAGGTTTTGATTTTCGAAATATTTTAATTGCAACAAAATCAATTAAATGCAGGATGAAAATAAAACTTAAAGCAATAAAAAAGCTATTTTTACATTAGGAATAGTATAGATTTAACAAAATTAAAATAAAGACACCTTCTACATGGGATTATTTAACTGGTTTACGCAAGAAGTTGCCATCGATTTAGGCACTGCGAATACCCTTATTATACATAACGACAAAGTGGTTGTAGATGAACCATCTATCGTTGCTTTTGATCGTACTACAAACAAAGTTATTGCTATTGGTCGCCAGGCCATGCAAATGGAGGGAAAAACCCACGATAATATTAAAACCGTTCGCCCATTAAAAGATGGCGTAATCGCCGATTTTAATGCTGCTGAGGCTATGATTAAAGGTATGATCAGAATGCTAAATGGCGGTAAAGGCTGGATGTTTCCTTCTTTACGTATGGTAATTTGTATTCCTTCGGGCATTACCGAGGTGGAGAAACGTGCGGTACGTGATTCGGCTGAAATTGCAGGTGCTAAAGAGGTTTATTTAATTCACGAACCAATGGCTGCTGCAGTAGGTATTGGAATTGACGTGGAAGAACCGATGGGTAATATGATTATCGATATCGGTGGTGGTACGACTGAAATTGCGGTTATTGCTTTATCTGGTATCGTTTGCGACCAGTCTATCCGCGTTGCGGGAGATAATTTTGACTCTGATATTGTAAACTACATTCGTCGCCAGCACAACATTATGATTGGTGACCGTACGGCTGAGAAAATTAAAATCGAAGTTGGTGCAGCTTTGCCTGAATTACAGGATGCCCCTGCTGATTTCGCGGTTCAAGGTCGTGATTTAATGACTGGTGTACCTAAACAAATTACGGTTTCTTACACCGAAATTGCGCATTGTTTAGATAAATCGATCTCTAAAATTGAAGAAGCGATTTTAAAAGCATTAGAGATTACACCTCCAGAGCTTTCTGCAGATATTTATCAAACTGGTATTTATTTAACTGGCGGTGGCGCATTATTAAGAGGACTGGATAAACGTGTTGCGGCTAAAACAAAATTACCTGTTCACGTTGCCGAAGATCCGTTACGTGCGGTTGTTCGTGGAACTGGTATAGCCCTTAAAAACATCGGAACTTATAAATTCTTAATGCAATAATTCATATTATACGTTGTAAGTTATAAGTTTTAAGTCTTGTAACTTACAACTTATTACTTATAACTTATTACAAAATGCGTAACCTTTGGATTTTCATAAGCAGATATAACGCATTCTTCTTGTTTATAATTTTCTTTATTGTAGGGATTTACTTAACGGTAAAAAACAATTCATATCAACGTAGCGTAACTTTAAACTCGACCAACGAAATTGTCGGTACTGCTTACGAACGATTAAATGTTTTTAAAAGATATTTAAATCTGGGAATGGTAAACGATAGTCTTGCGGCAGAAAATGCTAAACTTAAAACAACATTATTAGGTTTAACTACGATTGATTCTGCAAAAGACACAAAAGTTATCGATACCACAACCAACCAACAATATACTTATCTGGCAGCTAAAGTTGTTAAAAACTCAATTACTTTGCGTAATAACGTAATGACGGTTAACAAAGGTACGCTGGATGGAATTGAGGCTAATATGGCTGTAATTTCTCCGCAGCGGGGCGTGGTTGGCTTTATACGAGATGTATCTCCACACCTGGCTACCATTCAGTCGCTACTGCATAAAGACACTAAAATAAGCGTTGTTATTAAAAAGAATAATGCCATTGGCTCGTTAGTTTGGGGCGATGGAAATTTTGATATCAAAAAGGCATTTATTAAGGAAGTGCCTAATCATATCAAAATGAGTATTGGCGATACAATAGTTACTTCGGGTTACGGAAAGTTTCCAGCTGGAATTCTTGTTGGCCGATTAAGCAAAACAAATATTGCCACAAATGATAATTTCTTATCGGGAGAGGTTAGTTTATTTAACGATTTTGGTACACTGCAATATGTCTACGTTATAAAAGATAAATTAGCAAAGGAGCAAGAAACTTTAGAAAACCCTGTTAAATTAAAATGAACAGCAGATTAATCATAGTTAACGTAATCAGATGGTTCATCCTTTTATTTGTGCAGATCTTTCTGCTCAAAAACATGGGTTTCTACGATTTGTCTACGCCTTTTATTTACGTATTATTTCTATTGCTCCTGCCATTTGGAATTCCAAATATTGTATTGTATTTACTGGCATTTGGAACGGGTTTAACACTCGACACCTTTTACGACACAATGGGTGTACACGCTACTGCCTGTGTAGTTTTGGCTTTTGTTAGAATCTCTTTTATTTCGATAAGTTTAAACAAAGATGCAATTGACGATCCTGAACCTTCTTTAAGTTATATGGGCTTTCAGTGGTTTTCGCTATATGCTTTTCTGTGTGTAATTACGCATCACCTTGTGCTATTTTTCTTAGAAACATTTAGGTTAACAGAAATTGGTTATACTTTAGTAAGATGCGGATTAAGCTGTATTCTTACCTTACTAATTATCCTGCTGGTTGAGTTTATCTTCTATAAAAGAACATCTCGCTAATGGAACAGTTATTTAATCGAAAATATGTAGTACAGGGCTTGTTTGTTGTGGTGGTGCTTATTTTACTGGCAAAACTCTTTTATATACAAATTGTTAGCGATAAATTTTTTGTTGCTGCCGAAAGTAACGTACTTAAGAAGAAATTTAAATACCCTGCCCGTGGGGCCATTTTAGACCGCCATAATAAGGTTATCGTGCAAAACGAACCTGTTTACGATTTAATGGTGATTCCGAATGAGGTAAAGCCTTTTGATACGGTTGCCCTTGCTAATGCACTTGAAATTTCGATCGAAGATGTACGCAAAAATTTAAAAAAAGCAAGAGGAAAATCTAATTATCAATCTACTCCTTTTTCCAAGCAAATTTCTGTTCAGAGTTATGCCCGCTTGCAGGAAATTATGTATCGATTCCCTGGTTTTTCTACACAGGATAGAACCATTCGTCATTACCCAGACAGTGTTGCAGGACAGTTGTTTGGTTACGTAAAAGAGGTTAGTCAGGTAGATATTGATAAATCTGAAGGTTACTACCGATCTGGTGATTACATTGGTAAAAGCGGACTTGAACGCTCTTACGAAGAGGTTTTACGTGGAGAACGCGGAGTAGTTAATACGGTTTACGATGCTAAAAACACACCACAAGGAAGTTACGCTGATGGAAAATACGATATTAATGCAGTTTCTGGCGAACGGTTAGTTTCTGGAATTGATATTGAAGTTCAGAAACTGGGCGAAGAATTAATGCAAAATAAAGTGGGGGCAATTGTAGCTATAGAACCTTCATCGGGCGAAATTATTGCAATGGTTAGTAGCCCTGGTTACGACCCAAATTTGCTGGTTGGAAAAAGCCAGGGAAATAATTATATGAGCTTGATCGGGAATCCCTATCGCCCTTCTATGGTAAGGCCTATTCAAGGATATTATCCTCCAGGTTCTTCTTTTAAACCTATTGATGCGCTTATCGGAATGCAAGAAGGTGTTATCGATGTAAATACAACTTTCAACTGTCCAGGTTATTACATGGCAGGAAATCATAAAGTAAAATGCGAACACGTTGATGGAAACATCAGCATGCGAAGGGGAATTGCCAGAAGTTGTAACACATATTTCTGTTATGTTTTTCAAAAACTGATTACCAAAAACGGCATGAAAAACCAACGTCAAACCTATCAAGACTGGCGTGATCGGGTATCAAAATTTGGCTTTGGCATTAAACTCGACATTGATCTACCTTTTGAAAAGAAAGGTTATTTTTATAATGCGGATCATTATGATAAAATATATGGTAAACGCTGGGGTTATACCACAGTAATTTCACAGGCTATTGGTCAGGGTGAAATAACGGCAACGCCCCTACAAATTGCTAATGCAATGGCAATTATTGCAAACAGGGGTTATTACATAAAGCCGCATTTAATTAAAGCCATGGGCGATAAAATGCTGGTAAAAAAAGAATATGTAACCAAAAATTATGTTGGTGTAGATGCAAAACATTTTGAACCTGTAATTGATGGAATGCAGGATGCTGTTAATAGTCCGTGGGGAACGGCAGTTTTATCGCGTATTCCAGATATTATAATGTGTGGAAAAACGGGTACCGTTCAAAACTCCAGAGGTAAAAATCACTCTGTATTTATTGGTTTTGCTCCTCGCGACAATCCGAAAATTGCAATTGCGGTTATTGTGGAAAACGCTGGTTATGGCAGTACTTACGCTGCTCCGATTGCCAGTTACATGGTAGAAAAATATATCCAGGGTAAAGTAACAGGTACAAGGGCTAACCAGGTAGAATGGATGAAAAACCAAAACTTACTACCTGCATTAATCGATAAAACAAAAAAAATAAAATTAACAGCCGCAGATAGCTTAAAATTAAAAAAAGCAGATTCTATTAAAAAAGTTAACGATAGTTTACGGATTAAAGGCCAAATAACTAAAAAGCCCCAATCCGTAAAATTGATTAACAAACCGACTATTAATGCTAATAAAATAGAAATCAATAAAAAATGATTCAACAACAGGGAAATCGTTTCTTTTTTAACGTAGATTGGATTACTGTTTTAATCTATATATCGCTTTGCGCCATTGGCTTTACCAATATTTATGCATCTATTCCCCATCCAGAAAATGCTACAGCTTTCGATTTTACAAGCAGTTATGGTAAACAATTAATCTATATTGTTTCGGGCTTAATATTGGGTTTATCTATCCTGCTGTTCGATGGAAGATTATTTAATGTATTCTCGCCATTTATTTATGGCATTACCCTGCTGCTTTTGGTTGCAGTACTTGTTGTTGGTAGAAATGTTGGTGGTAACCAGGCATGGATACCGATAGGTTCTTTTAGGCTACAGCCATCAGAATTTGCAAAATTTGGAACGGCACTATTTTTAGCACGTTATGTAAGTACTTTTAATCCAAAATTCAGAGATTTTAAATCGATATTTTTTGCCGCCCTAATCGTATTGGCTCCCTTGGCATTAATCATGCTTCAACCTGATACAGGATCGGCATTGGTTTTCCTTGCATTTATGTTCCCTTTATATAGAGAAGGTTTATCTGGTTATTTTCTATTGATATTTTTAGGAATGATTGTGCTTTTTATCGCTGATTTCCTGGTTCCGACATATATATTAATTATTGTTTTAACTACTATTGGCGGTTTATTTATCTACGCAAATAAGCGCAAACAAAAGCTCATCATTACAACAGTATTCGTTACGTTATTTGCTATAGGATACCTGTTTTTAATTAAGGTTGCTTACGAAAAAGTTCTTGCTCCTCATCAGCGTAGCCGTATTGAATTAATGCTTGGTTTGAAAACCGATAATAAGGGGGCAGGTTATAATGTAATTCAATCGCAGATTGCCATCGGCTCGGGCCAGGCAACTGGAAGAGGTTTTATGCAGGGTACACAAACAAAGTATGGATATGTACCCGAACAAAGTACCGATTTTATTTTCTCAACCGTTGGCGAAGAATGGGGCTTTTTAGGCTGTTCTGTTTTAATTGGCTTATATTGTTTTCTTTTGTTAAGATTAGTTAACCTGGCAGAAAGACAACGATCTACCTTCTCGAGGGTTTATGGATATAGTGTAGCCTGTATTTTATTTTTTCACATTTTTATAAATATCGGCATGACCATCGGTATTATTCCGGTTATTGGCATTCCCCTTCCATTAATTAGCTATGGTGGTTCGTCGCTTTGGAGCTTTACCATATTGCTGTTCATTTTCCTTAAACTGGATTCGAACAGGATGGGTTTTATTTAAGAGCTAGATTAACAAACAAATACCAACTAAAAAAGATATACTAAATTCATAGCTATTTATTCTTTCTTTAATGCCTGCTCTATTTGCTAAATCTTCTGTTTAATAATTCGTAAAACTGATCGACTGTATTTTGTTTTCCGGCCCAATTATTTTTAATTGCATAGTTATTTTGCAAGAAACTATCAGCAGATTCAAAATTTGGCATTTTATTTACGATATCAATCGCCTCAGAATAAGCCATATTATAACCGCTAAAAAGATCTTTAATAAACAATAACTTTTCGTTTAAATTAATGGCCTGTTTCAAATCAGCAATTGGCGCTTTAACGGTTTCTGTTTGCCCATTAGTTTTGGCTAATAAATCATTTAAACTTGGCGTTGGTTTATCAGCTTTTGGCTCTTCTACAGGTTTTACAGGAACTGCTTGTGGAACAAAAACAGGGCGTTCTTCTACAGGTGGAGAAATAATTGGATCATCAAATTTCTCGACTTTAATATCTTCAATAGGTTTTGATTCTACTTGTGTAAACAGCGTTTGGGATTCCTCTTTAGCTTCTTCTTCATGAGGAATTAAGAAAGGCTCTGGTCCTATTTCATCATTTTCTGCTTCTAAAGATTCGTTTACAGGTTCTTGCTCTTTCTCGTGAATTCTTTTCTTCTGCGCTAATATTTCTTCTTCAGCTCTGCTTAAGGGGCGGTCGAAAATTTCATCAACTGATTTTTCTTCAAAATCGAATTTATCATCGGCAGAATGATTCCCTAATACAAATTCAAAGGTATGATCGTCCTGATCTGGTTTAAAAAAATCCTTTTCCAACAATTTTTCGGCGGTTTCCTGATGAATAATTTCATCCTCGATGCGCTCTTCTTCAGGCTGTATATCTACACGTTCTTCTTCTTCCTCCGCCGTTGCAAATGCTTCTAATTCAGAAGATGACTTAGGCGCTTCTTCGTCTGCCGCATAGCTTTCAGTTATCTCGGGTAAAACAATGGTATTTTGTTCTTCCAATAAAAAATTTGGATCACTTTCTGCTGGGTGCGTTGGAGCAGTTAAGGTATTTAGTTTCTGTGCAATTCTTACATGATCTGACAGGAAATCTGCATTAGCCAGAAAAAGTTCCATTTCAAGTTCATTAAGATTTTCAGCATTTTTAGCCAGAAACTGGTATTGTTCATTTAGTTCCGTTAATATATTGCCTATCTTTCTGAAAATGTCTTGTTGATTCATCATATAATATTAAACGATTTTTTTGCCGATTTATGTTGGTAACTATGTATTCAAAAATAACACATAATTCTCATATTTGTTCGGTTTAAAAATTATACTTTCTTTATCAAATTTAACTTAAAAAAGAAAGTTTTATCCTATTTTCAAATGCTTTAAAAAATTTGAAACTGAACATTATAAGTATTGAGCATGTTATTTAGTGAACAAAATTTTAGAAGAAGAGGCGAATTTTCGGGTAGCATAGAGGTGGTATGCGGCTCGATGTTTTCGGGCAAAACGGAAGAATTAATACGCCGATTAAAGCGTGCTCAGATTGCTAAATTAAACGTTGAAATTTTTAAACCCCGAACAGATACACGCTATCACGAGAGTGCCGTCGTATCTCATGATTTAAATTCAATAAATTCTACTCCTGTCGATAGCGCATCTGCAATTTTGCTTTTAGGCACCAATACCCAAGTTGTTGGTATAGATGAAGCCCAGTTTTTTGATGACGAATTACCCGATGTTTGCAATAAACTTGCTATGAAAGGCATTCGGGTTATTGTTGCTGGTTTGGATATGGATTTTACTGGGAAACCTTTCGGACCAATGCCCGCTTTAATGGCGATTGCTGAGCACGTAACAAAAGTGAATGCAGTTTGTGTTTGCTGTGGTAATCCTGCTTTATACAGCTATCGTACGGTTGCCGATGAATCGACTGTTTTACTTGGTGAAAAGGAAAGCTACGAACCGCGTTGCAGAGCTTGCTATAATTTAGATAAGGGCTAAATTTGGCCAATTGTTAAATTGTTTTATTGATTAATTATTTTAATGAGAATTTCATTCTTGATATGGATAGACAATTTCAACTTAATGCTTTTAGAACTGGTATAGCCCAATTTGTAACGTTTACCGAAAGGGAGTGGGAAGTTTTCATTCAACATCTAAGTTTCTCAAGCTTAAATAAAAAAGAACATTTTGCCATTGAGGGAAAAGTATGCGATCACATGGCTTTCATTGTGAAGGGTGCTTTGCGTTATTATCATCTAAAAGATGGACAAGAAATTACAGGTTATTTCAGTTTCGAAAATGAATTGGCAAGTGCCTATAAAAGCTTTCTAAGACGCACACCTAGTACAAATTATATTCAGGCATTGGAAGAAACTGAGCTTGTACTAATCTCATATAACAATTTTCAGAAAATGTTAAGCCTGCCGTTATTAGCCCTAAAAATAGAACGCTTTGGCCGTTTGGTTGCCGAATATTACATTTGTTGTTATGATGATCGGGTAACCTCTTTTATTACCCAGAGCCCCGAGGAGCGATATACCAGCCTCGAAAAAACAAGGAGTGATATTTTTCAGCGTGTTCCCCAACACTTTATTGCCAATTTTTTAGGCATTACACCAGTTTCTCTATCCCGTATCCGCAAACGGACGCTATTACAATAAAAAGCGTTAACTATGGATGCCCTTGAGCAGTTAATGATTATAATTACTCCATCTGTAATCCTTATCTTTTGTTAACGTTTTTATCCTAACGCGTGCGCTAACTTTGATTTAATCAAAAAGAAAAAAGATATGCACACAATATTAGGCGCTGGCGGGCCAACAGCAAACGCACTTACTAAAGAATTAACAGCCAACAATGAAACGGTTAGATTAGTAAGCAGGAAACCCGTTTCCACTACCAATCCTAAAGTAAGCTGGGTTAAGGCCGATTTATTAAACCAACAAGAACTTTTTGCCGCAGCAGCAGGTTCGACCGTAATTTATCTATGTGCAGGTTTGGTTTACGATGCCAAAATATGGCAGGAACAATGGCCTGTTATTATCGAAAACGTAATTAATTTATGCATAAATACAGGTGCGAGGTTAATATTTTTTGACAATGTATATATGTACGGACTGGTGAATGGCGCTATGACTGAAAGCACGCCATATAATCCGCAAAGTTTAAAAGGAAAAGTTAGGGCTAAAATAGCTCAACAGCTAATGGAAGAAAGCAAGACAGGTACAATTAATGTAACCATTGCACGTGCAGCAGATTTTTATGGTGCTGACTCCATGAATAGTTTTTTCGATATGATGGTACTGGACAAATTTGCCAAAAACAGCCGTGCACAATGGATCGGCAATCCTAATACACTACACAGCTTTACTTATATTGAAGATGCAGGTAAAGCCATGTTTTTACTCGGACAAACTCCGAATTCGGGTAACCAAATCTGGCATTTACCAACATCAGCACCTTTGAAAGGAAAAGAATTTATAGAAATGGCGGCAAAGATTTATGGAACCAAACCCAGCTACTCTACCATTAATAAGCTAATGTTACATTTGGTGGGTTTCTTTAAAAAGGTAGTGGCAGGGACGGTAGAAATGTATTATCAGTATGATCATGATTATCACTTCGATTCTTCAAAATTCGAAAAGGCCTTTAACTTTAAACCAACGAGCTATTACGATGGAATTTTAAAACTATCTGAAACGATGTACGAGAAGCAGAATTGACCAGAATTTGATGGTGAAACTGCCTATCTTTAAAGCATCGATTAACTCTCGGTTGGTGTCTTCATCGACTGAAATAATTGATAATAATTAAACTATCGATTGGTGTCTTCACCGACCGAAATAATTGATAATAATTAAACTATCGGTTGGTGTCTCACCGACCGAAATAATTGATAATAATTAAACTATCGGTTGGTATCTTCACCGACAGAAACGATTGATAATAATTAAACTATCGGCTAGTGTCTTCACCGACCGAAATAATTGATAATAATAAAACTATCGGTTGGTGTCTCACCGACCAAAACAATTAATATTTTAAGACCATATTAATATATGATTAAAACTGTTTCTATTTTAGGTTGCGGCTGGTTTGGGTTGGCTTTGGCAAAGAAGTTGGTTGCTGAAGGCTATTTGGTTAATGGTTCCACTACAACGCATGAGAAAATTCAATTGCTAAGTGAAAACCACATTAAACCTTTCTTAATCAATTTCACCGCTGAACATATTCAGGCAGAGGAAATTTTCTTTGAAGCAGAGGCACTTTTTATCTGCATTCCACCTAAAAGAAATTCGAATGAGTTGCATAGTTATCCTGATAAGATTAAAGCGATTTTAAACGCTGCAAAAGGGAAAACATCCAAAGTTATTTTAATCAGTTCGACAAGTGTTTACAACGACGAGAATAAGATAGTAAATGAAACCAACGAAACTAGTCCGGATACAGATTCGGGAAAAGTGGTTTTATTGGCAGAGCAAATCTTAAAAGAATATTACCCAAATGATTTTACGGTTATCCGCTTCGCGGGATTAATTGGTCCAGATAGAAACCCAGGAAGGTTTTTTGCGGGAAAAAAGAACCTTGCAAATGGCTTAGCTCCTGTTAATCTGATTCATCAAAAAGATGCAGTAGGTATAGCCGAAGCCATATTGGATAAACAAGCATTTGGAAGAATTTATAATGCCTGCTCTCCAGATCATCCGACAAAGAAAGATTTTTATGTAAAAGCAGCAAAACAATCGGCAATCGAAGAACCGGAATTTTTGGAGGAAAAACAAAGCTGGAAAATTGTAGAAAGCTTAAATGTGCCTAATTATTTGGGTTATGAATTCCAGATAGCATTGTAGATTAGATTCTTCCGCAGATTTCAAAGCATTAAAAAAACGTCGATTTAGAAAATAGATTTTTTCTCCCGCTAATTACTAGGATTAACTTAACAGTCCTAACAAAGCTTTTTTAGTTAGATTTTTAAATATAATACCTTCATTTTGGATCAAATCTTTTACTAAATCCTTCTTAACGGATTGTAACTTCATTATTTTCTCCTCAATTGTATTTGGACAAATTAAGCGTACAGCCATCACATTTTTATGTTGCCCAATGCGGTAAGCCCTATCAATGGCTTGATTTTCAACAGCTGGATTCCACCATGGGTCTACTAAATAAACATAATCGGCTTGTGTTAAATTCAAGCCTGTTCCACCAGCTTTTAAGCTAATCAAAAACACAGGAATATCGGCGTTATTCTGAAAAGACTGAACAATTTCTTCTCTTTTACGGCTTTGACCTGTTAAATATTCGTAGCGGATTCCTTTAGCTTCAAGCTGTTTTTTAATCAAATCGAGCATGGTAACAAATTGAGAAAAAACAAGGATTTTGTGATTTCCTGACTTGCTTTCTATTTGCTCCATCAATACATCAATTTTTGAAGAAGCCTGTAAATAGGACTTGCCATCGGCAAGTAAGGCGGCCGAATTGCAAATTTGCCTTAAACGTGTAATGCTTCGTAGCACATGCATAGAGCTTTTGGGTAAATCATCTTCGCTTTTACCCATAATATAATCTTGAATTTCCTTTTTATTGGCCTCGTAAACTTCTCGTTGCTCCTCACCCATTTCGCAATACAAAACAATTTCAGTTTTATCAGGCAGTTCTTTTGCTACCTGCTCTTTGGTTCGTCGGAGAATAAAGGGTTTTATTTTTCTTCTCAATTCTGCAGCTCGTTTACTGTCTTTAAACTGATCAATTGGCGTAGAATATAGATCGGAAAATTGTTGTTTGCTACCGAATAAACCAGGGCAGGCAAAAGAAAGCTGTCCATATAAATCAAAAGTATTGTTCTCTACGGGCGTGCCTGTAAGGGCCACCTTATTCCTGGATTGCAACATCCTTACCGTTTTATAACGCTGCGATTCTGGATTTTTAATATTTTGAGATTCATCCAGGAAAATATAATTGAAACGGTAATCCTTTAGAAAACGAATATCAGAAAGTAAGGTTCCATAAGAAGTCAGGATGATTTCAAAACCTTCAAAATCATTTGTATTTTTGATTCTGTCGGCACCATATATAGTTTTAACCTTAATCGATGGTGCAAACTTCTTTACTTCGGCTTTCCAGTTAAAAATTAACGAAGCTGGAACAACCACAAGGTTGACATTATTTTCTACCTTTTCTCTTTGCGATAAAATAAAGGCGATAATTTGGATGGTTTTCCCCAAGCCCATATCATCGGCAAGTATAGAGCCGAAATTAAAATCATCCAGAAAATTAAGCCTATTTAAGCCGTCTTTTTGGTAATGACGAAGGGTTGCTTTTAAAGCTTTTGGTAGCTCAACTTCTTCCGCAGCATTAATTCCATCAAATTTTTGTCTCAAATTCTGCAATTCATTCCGTACCTGTCCATCAAGCAAGGCATCTTCATATAAATCATCTATCGAAGCATATTTGATTTTATGCGTAAATAAACTGTCTTCAAAAATTTCGCCAGCGTTAAAATAGCCTGTAAATTTTTCTAGCCATTCTTCAGGTAAAATTCCTTGTGTTCCATCATCAAGGGTAATAAATTTGCTTTTATTTCTTATGGATTTATGAAGATGTTTTAGTGCTACTTTTTGCTTGCCAAACTTTACCTGAACCTTGGTTTCAAACCAGTCGGTACCGCTTAAAACCTCAATATTAATTTCGGCCTTATGCTGGTTAAGCTTATTATTTTTAAGCTGATTAAAGCCCAGGATATGAATATCTTTACTGCGCCAGGTTTCAAAAGCATCTAAAAACCAGGCTTCCTCTAAAAAACGTTTCCGATGAAGGTAATAGGAATCGTTCGTTTCCTGGTCGTAAAAAAATGGGTGTTGCTTTAAAATTTCGGCCGTAAATTGTAATTCAGCATCTTCTTCGCGGTGTAACGTAAAGAGATTTCCAAATTTATCTTGTGCCTGTATTTGCTTTTTGGATAATACGGGTATTTCCAAATTTCCATAGCGCATTACTGGCGTAATTAAAATGTAATCTTCCGATTCGGAAAGGTAGATCAGTTTCTCGTTTTCTAAATCGAAGCCCTTTTCTTCAATCTGCTTTGGTGTTGCGGGTTTTAAGTACGAATAATCTACCTGTATGCTGCCTTCGAGCTGAATAAGAATATTCTTTTGAAATTCTGCATACTTGCTTTTATGAATAACCAAACGATTACTTTGTTTGATAAAAAAGCTAATGACTTTAACCAAGTCGGCACGTGGCAGCAAATAAAGTTTATTATTTAACTGCACAAAATACTGATGACGAATCCTTAAGTTTTCTAAAGCATAGGCATTGCCTTCAATAATTAATCGTCCACTGATTTCAAAGAAATCGTCTTTCTGATTAACGGTTAACCTTAAATCTGCATCCAAAACCATCAACTCAACTGCTGCAATTGAAGACGCTTGGATATTTACAGATGCCTTTGCATCGTGCAAATAAACAGGGATATTCAACGGGTTTTTAGCGATCGCCTTTAACGCTTCAAGTTCGGTTTCTACCTGACCTGGTGTATAATTATTCTGAAATTTAGAAACCCCACTGTAATATTTAAGTGCTGTATTGTCTTCTACTTTAAATATTAAATCGGCAGGACTAACAGATTTAAAGGGATTTTTAGCCTTTCCTGTTTTGGTAATTTGTGCTTCGAATAATTCTATATTCAGATTATTGTAATAACGATGCTGGCTTAAAACCAGAATCATTTTATTGGCATCTTTTTGATTCCTAGGCGGAATTTTTAATTTCTTATCGGGCAACAAAACCGCTTCTAGTTGCTGCTTGGCTTCGGTATTAAAAGCTTGCAAGGCAGCAATTTTAGGTTTAATTGTTAATTCTCCGTTTTCGAATTTAAGGTTGAATCGTGTGTCGAGATTTTCTTCGTTTTCCAAGCCATAATCAACCGCAATCTTTTTAAGTTTTTGCCTACGAAGGTTTTCATCAAAAAATACCAGCAAATCCTGGCGTTGTAAAATGTTATACAAAACCTGCGCCTGGTGTTCGCAAAGTTTGTTTTTAGGCGTATCGCAACGGCAAGATAACTTTACCAGGTTTGCGGTTTGCTGCACTTGTACTATTGGAAAAGGTAAAATAGCCGATTCATGACTAAAAGCGCCGAAGTCTATTTCAATCTGTTCAGGGAAAAGACTAAAAAAACCTTTGGTATCGGTATGAATTTGTTGCCTTAAGTGTTTCAGGATAAATAAATGACTCAGGTGTTTGAGATTAAAATCCGATAAGATATAATCGTATGGATTTATTTCTTTTTCGCCTGTTTCGGTGTTTTTTTCCTGCATTTAAAAGTAAATATTGAGGAATAAAAGTAAGGAAACGCTTTTAAATTTATGGCTTTAAAAATTCATTAAGCGTTTATTGGCTTACAACGACATTTAAGAAATATAGGTTTAATTTGAACTTATATTTCTTAAATCGTCAATTTATGGTGGTTAGCCTAGCAAGCCTTTGATATCGGCAGGCGAATAGTTTATTGATTTTAAAGTTTTATCATCCGATTTTCTGAATACTAAAAACAATCCGTCGATTTCTTTATAGTATGATTCAGTTTGGTCTTTATCAAAATAGAACTGAATAGTTTGTTCTGCTTCTTCTACAGTTTTGCAAGCTTTGCTCATGTTCGAACGGTGCACTTCATCAAACAAGGTTTTAAATTTTCCACCCAAACCAAATTCGTGAATGGCGCCTGCTAAAACATATTGCAAATCGCAAAGTGCATCTGCAACCTCAACTAAATCATCATTTTCAACCGCTTCCTGTAATTCTTTTAATTCTTCTGCTAAAAGTGAAATGCGAAGATTTGCACGTTGCTTCGATGGAATAACAGGCGATTCTAAAATCGGGTGTTTAAATGTGGTGTGAAATTCTGCAACCTGGTTTAAAGAATTCGTTTCTTGCATAATAATGTTTGGTTTTATAATGCTGCAAATTTAAAAAAATCGATATAAATATTTTTGTCGTTTTATAAACATCAATCAGGTTAATCACAATTATAAAAAATCAGTTTATTTGTTTTCTCTAACGATTTTAAAAAAATCTTCTTTATAAGTATCCCCAATTGGGATAGATTGATCGCCAATGTAAAGCGTATTGCCATCAATCATTTTAATTTTTTCGAGTGATATGATATAGGATTTGTGAACCCTGTAAAAAGGTGGTTGCGGTAATTGTGTTTCCAGTTCGCGTAATGCCTGATAAGTTACGATTCTTTGATTTGCTGTGTAAACTGAAACGTAGTTTTTCAAGCCTTCGATGTATAAAATTTCATTATAATTTACCTTAATAAATTTGTTTTTGGTGTCGCCTTTAATAAAGATAAAATCGTTGGTTGTAGCAGGTTGATTTACAACTTCATTTTGTGCGGGTGCTATAATTTGTTGTGCTTTTTGCGCAGCTTTATAAAAACGTTCGTAAGAAATTGGTTTTAAAAGATAATCTACTACATCCAAATCAAAACCATCGAGTGCATATTCTGGATATGCTGTAGTTAAAATTACCCTACATTTATCTCCACATATTTTCAAAAACTGAATTCCAGTTAATTCAGGCATTTGAATATCCAGAAACACCAGGTCTACCTGGCCATTTTGAACTAGGTTTAAAGCTTCGAAAGCATTAGTTGTTGTGCCAACTAGTGTTAAAAAAGGAGTTTTATTAATAAATGCGGCAATAATATCTGATGCGTAAGATTCATCATCAACAGCTAAACATCGAATCATAATTAAAGATTTATTATTAATGTGGTTTTATAAGTATTTCCGTTATTCGAAATTAATAATTCGTGCTGATCTGGATAAATTAAATCTAACCTACGATGAATATTAACCAATCCAACGCCACTTGAATGATCTTTTTGTGCATGGCTAATTTTATTGCTTACCTCAAAACTCAGCCTTTTTCCATTTACTTTTAATTTTATCCTTACGGGATGTTTTTCATCGTTTAAAACCCCGTGTTTAAAAGCATTTTCTACGAAAGGAATTAACACTAAAGCAGCAACTTTTTGCTCTACAATACCTTCAGCATTAAAATCGACAAAGAAATTAGGCTCAAAGCGCATTTTAAATAGTTCAATATAACTTTCTAAATATTCTACTTCTTTAACGAGGCTTACTCGTCCGTCAGGGCTTTCGTTTAAAGTGTAACGCATTAAATCAGATAATCGCAATATAGCATTAGCCAGTTTATCGGAAATAGGAATGGCCAGTGAATACACATAATTTAAAGTGTTGTATAAAAAATGCGGATTGATTTGTGATTTTAAAAAAGCAAGCTCTGATTTTACAACCTCATCCTTTAATTTTCTATTCGCAATTTCTGTTTTAAAGTTCTGTTGTACACTATAAACCGCAGCCGAAATGGTGATGTAAGAAATACCATAGTAAATGTTATCTATAATGTAGCTAATTGTAGTGGTTTGGTCGGAGTAATTATGAAAATTAAACCATTTCAAATACAATATCTCCTCAATAAGAAAACGTAATGCTATAAAAACACCCAGCGCAAATATTACACCTAAAACTAGCTGAGGAATTTCACCCTTTTTCAAATACTTAGGATACACCCATAAGTAGCAAATATAAAATTCAACAATTTGAATAATTGTCATGGAAACGCCTAAGGCAATACTAACAAAACTTGCTGATTCTATAAGGTAGCCACTATATTGGTAAGTAAGAATTAATACCCAACAGAGCAGGTGTATAAAAATGACTTTTGTATTTTTCATGTTCTAAAGCTAGACAAAGCATTTCAAAGGCTAAATCTTCTTATTCCAAACCTAAAAAAAATTATCCCAACACCTCAATATTAAGGACAAAGTCTATTTTAATAAGGAAACTGATACTTGTACTCTTTGGTTCAAAAAATCACCCAATCAACAGATAAAAAGATTATTATCCTTTTAGGTTGAGGACATATTTCGATGCTATTAATTAAAGCACCAACAACATCCAAATGTTACAAGCAAAATGGCCTGAATTGCCAAGCGCATGATCTAATTTCTTAAAACCTGCTTTTTCGTACATTCCAATTGCAGTAGACAATTCGGGGAAAGATTCTAAGTAAACTTCATTATAACCATAGTGTTGGGCAGATTCTATACTTTTTTGCATTAAAATTTTGCCAATTCCTTTACCCCGTGCATCCGCAGAAAGGTAAAACTTCACCAACTCCACGCAACCATCGGGCAAACCAGCTGTTGGATAAATGCCGCAACCACCAAGTATAACGCCATCTTCTTCTGCCAGCCAGTAGTCAGAACCTTCTTGCTTAAAAACATCATACAAGTGGTCGGTAGTCGGATCAGTATAAACAGTGCCTGGCTTATCAATTTTAAATTCTCTGAAAATTACACGAATAAGCGTTGCTAATTCTTTATTATCACTTTCCTCTATTTTACGAATCTTGATGGCCATTTTCTAATTAATTATGGGAGTATAAACTTTACGATATAATACTTATTTGATATTCTGTTAATATACCAAAGGTACATTTACAAATATTTTAATCGAAGACATGAATCAAATATTTAGTTTATTTATTCCAAAAGATAAAACTTTTCAACCATTGTTTGAAGATGGCGCTGTTAATCTTTCGAAAATTTCTGAAGCACTTGTTCACTTCATCCGCTCGAAAGATGAGACTGAAAGAAGCTTGCTTTCTAAAGAAATAAAGGCATTGGAGTTGGTTGGAGACAAAGCTACAGATGCGATTTATGAAGAATTAAATAAAAGCTTTATTGTACCGTTTGATAGGCAAGATGTACATGCTTTAGCAACTAAAATCGATGACATCGCTGATGATATTCTTGCCATTATGCTAAATATGGAACTTTATCATTTAAACGTTTCAAATGATGCAATGTTAAAACTTGCAGAAATTATTGCTAAAATGTGCAGCGAACTTGCTGTTGCAATTAAGGAAATAAAACACTTTAAAGACAAGCAACTCATTATAGACATTTGTTATAAAGTTGGTCAGATGGAAAGTAAAGCTGATCGACTTTACGAGCAATCCATCTCCCTATTATTTGAAAACGAAACAGATGCGATTTCGTTAATCAGACAATCTGAAATTTTGAGCTTACTTGAAAAAGCGACAGATAAATGTGATGATTTAGCAAATGTAATCGAAACCATCTTTTTAAAAAACGCTTAGTTTTCCGCCAATTAAAGGGGTATTTTATATCCTTTTATTTAAAATAATTGATAAATATTAAAACAAAAGATGATCCTAAATCATTTGTTAAAGAAAAGATATTTATGGAAAATCAAGATAAAAACACCAACAATCCACATCCAAAACCATCTGATGATGCACAGGCACAGGTAGAAACTATAATTCCATCTACTGAAACCGAAGAAAGCAAAACAACGGAAGTTAAGCCAGTTAAACAAGAGGATACAAGCGACAAAGCTGAGGATAAAAATAACGAGGTGGCATCTCAGAAAAAAAAAGATGAGGTCACTGATCCAGATGATTTAACGGATGCTGAAGACACCGAAGCCAATGCTGAAGAAAAAACTGATGAATCTGACAAAGGTGATCAGATCGAAACTGTTGCCCCTTAAATTTTCGAACTTATTATATTTAAATCAATGCTGAAATAGTTTTGCTAATTTGGCGTTATGATTAGCATGAAAAAGAAACTATTGCTTTGCCTCTTAACCGTTTCAATGTTCGGTTGTGGCATTAACAAGCAAGCACAACAAATAAAGGCACTTGAAGCCTGTACCTATAAGGTTAAAAACGTAAATCAAATAAGTCTTGCTGGTACAGATTTAGCCAAATTAATTAATGAGCAGAATTTTAGTTTGACAAGTTTACCAGGTGTTGCCTTAGGTTTATTGAGAAAAGATATTCCGTTAAGCGCAAAACTGAATCTGGAAATTACTAATCCTTCATCAAACTTAGCTGCAATTAATCAGTTTGAATATAAAATTTTAGTAAACAATACCGATTTAGCAGAAGGTATTATAAATCAGGCCGTAAGTATTCCACAAGGGCAAACCGTTTCTGTACCTGTACAAATGACTAGCAATATTTATGGTTTAATATCAAACGGAAACGTTTTAAATGATATTATAAAAGCTGCTCAGAAAGGCTCTAAAAGTGATGAAAAGTTAGGTTTATTGACAATTAAAATTAAACCAACAATTATGATTGGGAATACACCAGTAAAATATCCCGGTTACATTACCATTAATAAGGATATCAGTAGTAAAATCCTATTATAAACAAAAAAAGTCCTCAGATATTAAATCTGAGGACTTTTTTTGTTTATTGACCTATAATTAAAACTTCTTACGTGGTTCTTTTACCATTCCTTTAAAACTATTTTGGTCCAGAGTTTCTGACACTAAGTTAAGTTCTGCAACTGATAACCTTGTTGGCATTGTTGTAGATTGGGCGCTTAAGCTTGACGTTTTAGCCGCCGTAGTTACGAAACTACCTGTTTTTGCGTAAAGCAAAGCGTATGACAATAGTGTTTCTGATTCATCTCCCCAAGCTTTTGTTAAATCTTCAAAAGCTTCTTTGTCAACAGTTAACCCTGCATAATAACCACCAGTTCCAGTTTGATTTTTGGTTTCAAACTCAGGAATATACATATCTACTTTATCAATTTTAATTGGGAAAAAGCCAACTGGCTTACCATAGGTGGTTGTTCCAATTAATTTAACATCCATAACAGGCTTTAAACTATTAATGGTTAATTCACTTGCTGAAGCAGTTGCATTGGTTACAATAAAATATACTCTACTTAGGTTTAATGCACCAGATTTTGCAAATTTCTCAATATTATCTGCCGAAGTTGATGAATAATTTAAGTCGGCATAAGTTGCATAAGTATCATTTACACCACCCTTAAATGGCTGTAATTTACCTGCATCATCGGTTATTGGTTGCTTAGCTAAAATAGATGCTTTTCGCTGTGCTGTAGTTAGGCCCTGCAAATAAGCATTATAATAAGAGGTATACATTGTATTACCCGTTTGCGCAGCAGGACCAAGTATGTTAATAATTTGTGTTGCAGTACTTACATAACCACCTCCATTATACCTTAAATCTACAATCACTTCGGTTGCACCCTGACTTGCAAAATTTGCAAATGCTGTACTTATTGCTGCATTCGCATTATTGGTATAGCTATTAAAAACAATGTATCCTACCTTTTTTGTACCAACCGTATATACGTTTGTGTATAATATCGGATTTAAAGTATAGGTAGCTCTATTTACGGTAACAGTTTTAGAAACACCTGCCAAATCGGTAAAGGTTACTGTTACACTGCTATTTGTACCAAATAAGGCACTATTTAAAAAAGTAACGTTGCTTGAGCTGTAAGTTAAATTTGCTTGCGAATTTACGGCTGTAATCTTACACCCTCTTGATAAACCCTGCTGACTTGCAGGCGAATTTGGATAAACGTATTTAACGCGTAAATCTGTAGTCGTGTTATATAAAACTGAAAAACCATAATCGGTTTCACTGCCATTTATATCTGCTTTTAAAGATGCTGTTTTCCCTGTGGTACCATAATCAAAAAACGAATATTTAGGCGATGTACTTCCATTAACATATTCATAAGGTTTTCCTGTAGCTGGGTTTAAAGAAAATTGCGTAATTGCATATAATTCTGTTTCATTAGAACTGTAACTGCGGGGTTTAAAGGCCTCGTACGTTGGTAACGATGTATTCCAGTAGTAAAGTTCTTTAGCATATAAAAAAATCGAATCCTTTGTTAGCTCATCTCTTGTAGCAGCCACTGGAGTTGGAGTCGGTGTAACCGCTGGTGCGGGTTCGCTTTTCTTACAAGCACTAATCACCGATATACTAATAAGGGTTATTAGCATAAGGTATTGTCGGGTAGATCTTTTCATGGCTGATACAATGTTCTAACGATATTAAACTAAATACGTTTTTTTTGGCATAAAAGTTTGTTTTAAAAAAATTTCGCAGAAAAAACAGATAATCTAATGTAAGGTTATTCCAAATATATTTAATCAATGTACCGTTAAATAACAATTATTTAACGATAAAAAGCCTTTCAATCCTGAAAGGCTTTTGTTGTAGCTAAATGGGATGACATTATATGCTACAATGAATCTCAGTTCTTCTACTAACTGAAATGGGTTTAAACAGGAATAGTTTAAGTAGTTTTTTTATCAAATAGCTTCGCTTAAAATGTAAATCATTTGCCTGTTATCGAGTAAAAACAAATATTCTCTCCCTATGGTAGATTTTGTTTTGTTTATTTTGACAACCTTACCTTGGTTCTCATATTCATCTACGATCTCATCGCCGATTTTAACCCGATTTAATTTTCGTAGAGATGTTGTATAAGTTACATTTATCATACGCTTGTTTATTTATCTATAATAAAAATAGATAATACTTTGAAGCTAATTTAATAAAGTAGATGAAGGCCTGAATATAGTAGAGGTAAATAGAATTACCGAAGATTAGAGCTAAAAGCTATATTGCAAAGAATAGTAGAAATATGCTTTTATCACTCTAATCAAACGTTTGTTTAGTATTTTACAGAAGAAATAAGTAGACCTAAATGCCTTTTAATTTGTCTCTCTTACACCCCAATAACTTATAGAGAACAATGTATATTTAATTTGGAAAATTAAAATCTCAGAAAATGGAAAAAATAGAATTTAAAAAAGAGGTTAAAGCATCGGCAGAAAAAGTTTGGGACATTCTGTTAGGCAAGGACACTTATCCTAAATGGACTTCAGTTTTTGCAGAAGGTTCTTCGGTAGAAACAGATTGGAAAAAAGGTAGTAATGCAATATTCGGAGATGGAACAGGAAATGGTATGGTTTCCAGAATTGAAGAAAATATACCTTTTAAATTTTTATCTATAAAACATTTGGGAGAAATTAAAGATGGAAAAGAGGATTTAGATAAAAATTGGGGTGATGCGTATGAAAATTACACCTTAACAGAAAAAGACGGACATACCATATTAGATATTGAACTAAATATTAGCAACGACTGGAAAGATTATATGAATGATACCTGGCCGAAAGCATTGGCTCTTGTAAAAGAATTGGCTGAAAAATAAACCTGTTAAAACCAAAAAAGCCTTTCATTTCTGAAAGGCTTTAGGAAGTGGTGCCTGCTGGAATCGAACCAGCGACACAAGGATTTTCAGTCCTTTGCTCTACCGACTGAGCTAAGGCACCTCCCTTTTGGGATTGCAAATGTAATATTCTTTTTTTCAAATCCAAGAACCGAATTGAAAAAATATTCGCTACTGTTCTCAACTTTAAAAACCAAAAAGCCTTTCATTTCTGAAAGGCTTTGGAAAGTGGTGCCTGCTGGAATCGAACCAGCGACACAAGGATTTTCAGTCCTTTGCTCTACCGACTGAGCTAAGGCACCTTCCGTTTGGGATTGCAAATGTAGCGTTCTTTTTTCAAAAGCAAAACTTTTTCTAAAAAAACCTTTTCACTAACTGATTATCAATTAATTAATTTTTACAGCGCTTTAAATTTAATGCGAAAACTAAATTTAGAATAAATACAAACAACAATTTATCCTATTTTTTTATGCATGCATAGTAATTTATTTGAATTAAATATCCTAATTTAGCACTAACAAACCTAAAAACAGATGGTAAGCCAAATTCTTTTTCTCCTAATAACATTGGCCGCAGTTGCGCTATTTTCAGTTAATTTTCGAAAAATTATCCGCAATATACGCTTAGGTAAAGCTGTTAATCGTAACGATCAACCTAAAAAAAGGTTAATAACCATGATTAGGGTAGCCTTTGGCCAATCGAAAATGGTGGTCCGCCCTATTCCAGCATTTTTACACTTTTTCGTTTATGTTGGTTTTGTAATCATTAATATCGAGGTTTTAGAAATTATGATCGATGGCCTTTTCGGAACCCATCGTATTTTTCACGGCTTAGGCGGTTTATATAACTTCCTTATTTGCTCATTTGAGATATTAGCTTTTACAGTATGGCTGTCATGCGCAATATTCTTAGTTAGGAGAAATATTTTAAAATTAAAGCGCTTTAGAGGTGTTGAAATGACAAGTTGGCCAAAATCTGATGCAAATTATATTTTGATCACCGAGATATTATTAATGTCGGCTTTTTTACTGATGAATGCAGCTGATGCGAAACTACAGGCTTTAGGCGCAGGCCATTACGTTAATGCAGGCTCATTTCCCGTAAGTCAGTTTTTACAAGGCCTGTTGCCAAATACAGTTAATGCATTAGAATTGATCGAAAGAGGTTGTTGGTGGTTTCATATTATCGGCATTTTAGCTTTTTTAAATTACCTGCCCTACTCAAAACACTTTCACATTCTATTTGCCTTCCCGAATACCTACTTTTCAAACATGGAGCCTAAAGGTGAATTTACTAACATGGCTTCTGTTACAAACGAGGTTAAAGCCATGCTCGATCCTTCTTTTGTTCCTGCAGAAACTGAACCAGGTAAATTTGGTGCAAAAGATGTAACTGATTTAACATGGGTAAACCTGATGAATGCTTACACTTGCACCGAATGTGGCCGATGCACTTCTGTTTGCCCTGCAAATATTACAGGTAAATTATTATCGCCAAGAAAAATTATGATGGATACCCGCGACAGAATTACTGAAGTAGGTAAAAATATAGATAAGAATGGCGCCGAACATCAGGATGGCAAATCCTTACTTGACGACTATATTTCGAGAGAAGAAATTTGGGCTTGCACCAGTTGCAATGCTTGTGTGGAGGCCTGTCCAGTAAATATAGACCCGTTGCAGATTATTATGGAATTACGTCGCTTTGCAGTGATGGAAGAATCGCAGGCACCATCGAGCATTAATGCCATGCTTGGCAATATCGAAAACAACCAGGCACCATGGAAATATTCACCTGCCGATCGTTTTAACTGGGCACAGGAAAATTAGTTTAGAATTATTAATAAACCTCAGGTTTTTGAACTTGATACTTGATATTTAAAAGATGGAATTTAAAGTCCCTACAATGGCCGAATTAATGGCCGCAGGAGAAGAACCAGAAATATTATTTTGGGTAGGTTGCGCTGGAAGTTATGACGAAAGAGCTCAAAAAATAACCCGCGATATTTGCAAGATATTACATCACGTTGGGATGAAATACGCTGTTTTAGGTACCGAAGAAAGTTGCACAGGCGACCCTGCAAAAAGAGCTGGAAATGAGTTTTTGTTTCAGATGCAGGCCATGACCAACATTGAGGTATTGAATGCATACAACATAAAAAAAATAGTAACAGGCTGCCCGCATTGTTTTAATACTATTAAAAACGAGTATCCAGGCTTAGGTGGCACTTACGAAGTTATTCATCACACCCAGCTTATTCAGGATTTAATAAACGATGGCAAATTAAAAGCAGAAGGCGGCGAAAGCTTTAAAGGACGTAAAATTACGTATCATGATCCCTGCTATTTGGGCCGTGCAAACGGAATTTACGAAGCTCCGAGAAAAGCTTTAGAAGTTTTAGATGCGCAACTGGTTGAAATGAAACGCTGTAAAAGTAACGGCTTATGCTGTGGCGCTGGTGGTGCACAAATGTTTAAAGAACCCGAAAAAGGCAACAAAGATATCAATGTAGAACGCATTGATGAAGCATTGCAAACAAATCCACAAGTAATTGCCGCTGGCTGTCCATTCTGCATGACCATGTTAAGCGATGGAATTAAGCTAAAAGATAAAGAACAGGAAGTTAAAGTTTTAGATATTGCTGAAATTACGGCAAGAGCAAATGGGCTGTAATTAAATCGGCTTTGCTGAGGAATTACAAAACCTTCTCAGCAAAGCTTTATAATAAAACTTAAGGATTATTAATTTTAGTTAAGCGTTCTTTCATAATATTTAAATCTTCTGCTTCAATATTTTTTAAAGGAATTACAACACAGGCAGCCATCGAATCTACATCGCCTTTTTTATCATTATAGGTCTGAACAATAACATCGTCACTTTTAGTTCTTAAAAATAATTGTCCAGAGCTTGCGGTTCCATAGTAATCCAAATCTTTAAATTTAGCCAGTTTAAAAGCAAAGTATTCTACTTTTCCATTATTAAAATAACGTTTATACCTGCAAAAACCATTGTTGGTAACATTCAGTTCATACTTCTTAACCAACTTGCTTTCCTGGCTCGAATCATAATGTTCAATCAGGCTTTTTTGAAGAAATTCAGCATATTCTTCTAAAGAATCTCTAAAAGAAAAAGCGCATAAAAGCAAACAAATGGCAGGAATACAAAGTAATTTCAAGCAGAATGTAAACTTTTTCATAGGGATGGCGTTTAGGATATACCAAGTTAAATAAAATGATAAATTTGTAGTATGATTTTTTCTCCACAATCAAGAGTTTGGATATACCAAAGCAATAGAAAGTTTTCTTCGGTAGAAGAAATTGAGATTTTACATAAACTGGAAGCCTTTACAAGCCAGTGGAAAGCTCATGGAAATGAATTAATGGCGAAAGCCGAAATCAGATATGGCTTTTTTATCATTTTAACAGTTGATGAAAGCCAGGCCAACGTAACTGGCTGTTCTATTGATAGCTCAGTAAGAATTATTAAAGATATTGAGCAAAGTTATCATGTAGATCTATTTAACCGTTTTAATATGGCTTACAAAATAGGTGAAGAGGTACATGTACAAGGCAAGGAAGATTTTGAAACATTGGTAAATATTAAGCAGATTACTACAAAAACAATTGTTTTTAACAACATGGTGCAAACTTTACAAGAGCTTGAAACCAAATGGGAAGTTCCGTTTGAAAACAGTTGGCATGCAAATGTTTTTGCTCACCTCCTATAATATATAATTCCACCCCTTTTATCTCTTAAATAATTTTGCCCTTAGCCAAACAAAATCGCTAGGAAAAGCTTTATATTACCGAATATAAACGATCTCTATGGCAAGGTGGCTCAAAATTTCTCTAAGAATTCTTTCGGTATTTGTTGGATTGATCATATTGACTTGGCTTGCAGGTGCTTTTTACATCAACCGAAATAAGAAAGAAGTTTTAGCCTCTATTTTAGAGCAGTTAAATAAAAACCTTAATGGAAAAATAACGGCCAGAAGTATGGAACCTACTTTATTGAAAGGTTTTCCAGGTATATCTGTTTCACTAAATGACGTTTTACTTCGAGATAGTTTGTGGGCGCAACACAAACACGATTTGCTAAAAGCACAAGATATTGATGTTTCCTTAAACCTATTTTCTTTGTTTTCTGGCAATGTTAATATAAATAGAATCAGCATAAACAACGCTTCCGTTTACATCTATCAAGATTCTTCGGGCTATAGCAATACCAGTATTTTCAAAAGCAAACCTGCTCCAGAAAAAAAATCATCTCCGAAATCATCAGCGCTTGAAATAAAAAATATAAATTTTAACAATGTAAAATTGGTTCTCGATAACCAAAAACGTTTTAAATTATTCAATTTCGCTATTGATCAAATTGAAGGTAAAATGGAATACCCAGATAGTGGTTGGACAGGAAAGATCAAGTTAAAAACAATGGTTAATAGCTTTGCCTTTAACACCAGAAAAGGGAGCTTTTTAAAAGACAAATTACTTGAAGGTACTTTATCAGCTCATTACAGTCGGATTGAAGATGCCGTAATTTTAGCTCCAGAAATACTTAAAATTGGCGCTAACCCGTTTAAAATTGGTGCGAAAATAGATTTGGCCAACTCGGGCTTTAACATAAGCATAGCTGTAGATCAAATTTTATACAAAGATATAGCCTTGCTCCTTTCTCCAAACATTTCTTCGAAACTTTTAAAATTCGGAATCGAAAAACCAATTGATGTAAGAGGAAATATTATCGACGACGGCTCGGGAAAATACGGCGACCCTTTAATTCGAGTTGGTATAAAAGTAAGAGATAACATCGTTTCTATTCCCGCAGGAACATTAACGGCTACAAATTTCGATGGTTCTTTTACCAATCAAGATACAGTTGGTGGCATTATTGGTGATGAAAATTCTTCTATAAAATTTTTGAAATTAACAGCAAAGTACTTCAATGCTCCGTTAAAAATCGATACCCTTACGGTAAACAATTTAGCCCGCCCTATTGCCACTGGGTTGATTACCTCTCAGTTTCCACTTTCAAACCTTAATAACTCAATAGGAACTAACGACTTTGAATTTAAAAACGGAACAGCCAGTTTAAGTTTATATTGTAAAGCCGATATTGATAATTTCCGTTTTACCAAACCCGTGGTTTCTGGTAAAATTAAAATTGCAAATGCAGATATCCTATACATCCCCAGAAAAATGCATTTAGTTAAAAGTGCTTTAAATATCGATTTCAATCAAAACAACTTATCAATTCAAAACGGGCACTTTCAATTAGGTAAAAGCGAGCTTAATGTAAGTTGCAACATAGCAAATTTTGCAAATCTATATTATACCGACCCAGAGAAAATTTTAGTTAACTTAAAAATGCATAGTCCTCAGCTTTATCTAAATGAGTTTTTGCCATTTTTAGGCCCAAGGACGGTAAAGAAAAAAACGAAATCCTCTGCAGGCACAAAAACAGTATCGAAAGAACTAAGTAATGTTTTAGAAGTTTCTAAAATGAATATTCGGCTAACTGTAGATAAAGCTATCTACGATAAATTTACGGCCAAGAATCTTGATGCAGATATTTCGCTTCGTGGTGAGGGTATTTTCCTCAACAAAATAAGTGTTGCACATGCTGGTGGCTTGCTTTCTTTAAATGGTAGCATCATCCAGGAGTCAGCTTCAAACCGCTTTAAAATTAACTCAAAGATTAGCCACGTAAGTGTTAAAGATTTCTTTTATTCATTCGATAATTTCGGTCAGAAAAGCATTACCAATCAAAATTTAAGAGGTTACTTATCCGCCTTGGTTAATATCGGTGGCCGAATTTCGCACGGTGGAAAAATTCTACCAAGGTCCATTAACGGAAAAGTAGTTTTCAACCTTAAAAATGCCGCTTTGGTTAATTTCGAACCATTGGAAAAAGTAGGCAAACTGGCCTTTGCAAACCGTAATTTATCCGATATTCGAATTAATAACCTCGATGGAACCTTAAATATTAATGGAGATAAAATAGCAATAAGTCCGATGCAAATTAATTCGAGTGTATTAAACCTTAATGTTAAAGGCATTTACGGCTTAACATCGGGCACTAACATTGCTATGGATATCCCTTTAAGAAACCCTAAAGGCGATGAAGTGCTCGACAAAAAACAAAAACGCGAAGCGAGGATGCGTGGAATTGTTTTACATCTAAAAGCTGTAGATGAAAATGGGGAATTAAAGGTAAGGTGGAATAAGGATCACGATTAATTGGCTTGTTAGTTGTTTAGTTGGTTGGTTTTTTAGCTTACTTGTATTAAACGAAAAGAACAACGAAAATCAACTAAAAATCCAAAGGCCCCAATCTTTTCATATTTCTTAAAATCAGGTACTGGCGATGCCTGATGTATGGTGTCGCATTTTTAGGTGTCCACCGCAATGGATTTGGAAAACAGGCAGCAATTAAGGCCGCTTGATTTCGGGTTAACTTCTGGCAGGATTTACCATAATATTCTTGCGATGCAGCTTCTGCGCCATAAATACCATCGCCCATTTCGATTACATTCAAATAAACTTCCAGAATACGTTCTTTACTCCAAAACATTTCGATTAGTAAAGTAAAATAAGCTTCAAAGCCTTTACGAATCCATGAGCGACCAGGCCACAAAAAAACATTTTTAGCCGTTTGTTGCGAGATTGTACTTCCACCTTTTACTTTTTTTCCTTTTGCATTACTGGCAAAAGCCTTTTCTATAGATTTAAAATCGAAACCAATGTGCTTTAAAAACAACTGATCTTCTGCCGATACCGCTGCACGTTTCATATTATCAGACATATCCTCGAATTTAACCCACTTTTTATCCGTTTTAAAAGACTTTCCATCTGCTTTACGCTCAATGTTTCGCAAAACCATTAACAAGGTAATTGGTGGATTAATAAAGCGAAGCGTAATCACCCAAAACACCGACACACACAAAAAGTAAATAAATACCTTAGTGGCTATATCAGTAATGCGTTTTAAACGTGGGTGCTTTGTTTTAGTTTTAGCTTTAGTATTTCGGGATTTAGCCATAACACAAAGTTAGCAAAATCTTAATCTTGCTATAATTTCAATCTAGTGGTAAATGACAAAAATTAAACGTTTTTTTAAAGTAGCTTAAACATATTTGCATCTTATTCGTTAAATCAGAAACGAAATTATGAGGAAGAAAGTAGCATTAATTACTGGAGGAAGCAAAGGAATTGGATTTGGGATTGCAGAAGCCCTTTTAAAAAATGGATATCAGGTTGCCATCACAGCTAGAACCATTGCAAGTGCAAATCAGGCAGCTTCAGAATTAGTTAAACATGGCGATATTTTGGCGATCGAAGCTGATGTGAAAGATTTTAACTCGCAAACCGCTGCCGTGAATTTGGTTGTCGAAAAATGGGGACAATTAGATGTGCTGATCGCAAATGCAGGCGTTGGACATTTCGCACCAATTGATGAAATGGATGTTAACCTTTGGAATGAAATTATCGACACCAACCTTACTGGAGTTTTCTATAGTATAAAAGCTTCTGTTGAAGAAATTAAAAAAACTAAAGGCACTATTTTTACCATTTCCAGCTTAGCGGGCACAAACTTCTTTGCTGGTGGTTCTGCTTATAACGCAAGTAAATTTGGCTTAACAGGATTTACACAGTCGGTTATGCTCGATCTAAGAAAATATGGTGTAAAGGTAAGCACCATTATGCCAGGTTCTGTTGCCAGTCATTTTAACGATCATAATCCCGATGCCGAAAATGATGCGTGGAAAATTCAGCCAGAAGACATGGGCAAGCTAATTGTTGATTTATTGGCAATGCCAGCGAGAACCTTACCGAGTAAAGTCGAAATCAGGCCAACTACGCCAAAAGGATAAAAAGATGTAAAAAGGAAGTATATTACGTTCCAGATCAATATATTTTCCATAAAAAAAGTCCTTTCACAATGAAAGGACTTTTTTATATTCTTCAAGAAATGCTTATTCAGCGATTACTGAGAAAGGAACCTGAACTTTCACTTCTTTGTGTAAGTTTAAGTTAGCGATATAATCACCAACAAATTTAGGTTCAGTTTCAAAAGTAATACGACGACGGTCAACATCAAAGCCTTGAGCTTTTAATGCTTCAGCAATTTGGATTGTGTTAACAGCACCAAATATTTTACCGCTTTCGCCAGCTTTAGCACCGATAGAAAGTTTAACATCAGTTAAACGTTCAGCGATACCTTCAGCATCTTTCTTAATTTTATCTTGTTTAAAAGCAGCTTGCTTTAAGTTTTCAGCTAATACTTTCTTTGCAGAAACAGTTGCTAAAGATGCAAATCCTTGCGGAATTAAATAGTTACGACCATAACCTGGTTTTACCGTAACGATATCGTCTTTCTCGCCTAATGATTTAATATCTTGTTTTAAAATAATTTCCATATCAAATCCTCCTATTTTAATTGGTCAGCAACGAAAGGTAACAAACCGATGTGACGAGCACGTTTAACAGCCTGAGCCACTTTACGTTGAAATTTTAACGAAGTACCAGTTAAACGGCGTGGTAATAATTTACCTTGATCGTTAATGAATTTTAACAAAAAGTTTGCGTCTTTGTAATCAATGTATTTAATACCGTTTTTTCTGAAACGGCAATATTTTTTACGGTTATCCTCTACTTTAGGGGCAGTAACGTATTGTATTTGTTCTCTTGCCATTACGCTGCAACCTCCTTAGTTTTTTTGTTAAACGCACCGCTGCGTTTTTTAGCGTTATAAGCAACTGCATGTTTATCTAACCTGATGGTTAAGAAACGAAGCACACGCTCATCACGTTTTAATTGTAATTCTAATTTAGCAATCAAGTCACCTGGAGCACTATACTCAGTTAAATTGAAAAATCCGTTTGATTTTTTAGCGATCGGATACGCTAATTTTCTTAAACCCCAATTATCTTCGTGGATAATTTCGGCACCGCCATCAGTAAGAACTGCTTTGAATTTAGCCATAGCTTCTTTCGCAACATCTTCTGATAACAACGGGGTTAGAACGATAACAGTTTCGTACTGATTCATTGTTATAAAATTTTTAATTTTTTAATCCCGAGGTATATTACGGGGACGCAAAAGTAACAATATATTTCTTAAAATCAAACCTTTAATAAGAAAAAGAGCTAATAATTTTCTTTAAAAACCGCTGCTGATCATGATCGATTCATAAGCGTTTGATTTTAAACACTCACTTACGCCTACAAAAATCACGAAATTTGTCCAATATCACATCAATACGATCACAAATCGGCTCAATATTTGCTCCCACCCTGATTATAATTTCAACGCAAAACCCAATTAGATGATGATTAAACAACAAACACTATCCAAAAAAACACTCTTTTATTTTTTAGCCTCTGCTACCCTCTTCTTATCTGCTTGTTCAGAAACACCTGAAAAATTCTTTGACATCACTATCCTGAACACCAATATGGTTAACGATTTTGCCAGCCCTGATTTGGCCCGTCATATAAATGATGAAACGAAAGAATATCCAGATATTCCATCGAGTAAAAAAGTAGGAAACGAAGCCACCACAAATCTCACCAATAAAATTTTATACCTGGAGCAATCGCTGGAAAAAGTGAAAAAACTTTCTGCATCGGGAGCGGATGAGGAAGAAATTAAAAAATTCTCTATACAGCTTTATGAATTGGTAATTCCTGTTTATAAAAATGAATACCTCGCGTACGCTAAAATTTGCGATAAAAAGGGAAGTCAGGAAGATAAAGATGCGCTTATACAGAAAATAGATCAGCAATACCGTTCCCGTTTCGAGCAAACTTACGACAGCTTAATGAACAAAGGCAAAGCATATGCTGCAAAGCATAATATCCAGGTTAATTGGGGCAAATAAGCAATTGAAGTAAATATCATTCAAAACGAAAAAAGGGATTATCTTTTCAGATAATCCCTAATCAATTTAATATTTAATTGAATTAGCGAATTTGAACAGTTTTAACAGCTTCTTGATTGTTTGACTTTACCAGAAAAGTTAGTTCTTTTCCGTAAGTTTTTAATGTTTCGAATCTTTTTACCACTTTCGATTTGTTGGTGAAAGTTTCTTTATAAAGTTCCTCATTATATTCGTTGTAAACCGCAACTTCAACAGGCTCTTTTCCTGCATTATCAAGACTAAGGGTAATCAATGAGTTTTCTTTTGTGATCACTGGCTTGAAAACATTTTTAATAGTAGGCTTCGAAATAACAGCTTTGTTATTTGCAATAACAATTTTGTATTCTGCTAATTTAGAATCAGATTCTACTTTAAGCACATATTCGCCATTTGGCAAAGCATTTAAATCATAAGTCTTTGTAGAAGCACCTTTCGAATGAATGCTTTCTTCAAACAGAACATCATTGTTTACTTCTCTGATTGATAAATTAATATCAGAAGCCTCATCGATAAAGAAACGGATAGATTTGCTATCGTCTGCTTTTACCTTAAGTGTGTAAACTTCGTCGTTTGCGTATGTTGCTGAAGCAGTAAAAATAGTTGCTGCTAAAAGGCTGATTTTAAGTAAATTTTTCATGATCAATAATTTTTAAGGGTTTGTAATTATTTGATAATGCTAAATTACCACTGTTTCAGGCACATAGTTGATTCTATATTCACCGATTACTATGCTATTTTACCCTTAAATATCAAATTCATACATAAACCAAACAATAAAGCATATTTTATTTTGTATTTTTGATTTATAAATGAAGAAAATTAGACCCAGTTTTGAAGTTGTAGAACCTTCTTTCGGAAGCTCGTTTTATTATTCAAAGTACATTGAGAATGCCAACAATAAAGCGCATTTATGGCATTACCATCCAGAAATAGAAATGGTTTTCGTTAATGGCGGTTCAGGCAAGCGGCAAATCGGCAGCCACGTATCGTATTACACAGATGGCGATTTGATCTTAATTGGCAGTAATTTGCCGCATTGCGGCTTTACGGATACCAATACTGGTAATAAAACAGAAGTTGTGGTGCAAATGAAACCCGACTTTTTAGGCGCTGAATTTTTAACACTTAAAGAAACCAGAGGAATAGCTAATTTATTTGAAAAGGCTAAGTATGGCATCGCCTTTGGTAAAGACACTATGAAACTTGTTGGCCCGACATTAGAAAAAATGCATAACGCCTGGCCATTAGAGAAATTACTAGCCTTGCTTGGTGTATTACGAGAATTAGAACAGGCTTCTGACTACAAACTCTTGAATGCACAAAATTTCTCTCTCGAAATGCAAGTACAAGACAATGACCGTATAAATATGGTATTTAATTATGTTAAGGATCATTTTTTGGAGGAAATCAGCTTAGAACATATTGCAGAAATGGCCAGCATGACTGTTCCATCGTTTTGCAGGTATTTTAAAAAGATAACCAAAAAAACTTTTACCAAGTTTGTAAATGAGTACCGTATTGTACATGCATCTAAACTATTGGCAGAAAAACCAATGAGTATTGCTAATATCTGCTTCGAAAGCGGCTTTAATAACTTTAGCCATTTTAATAAGATTTTTAAAGAGTTTACAGGGAAAAGTGCTTCACAATATAGACAGGAGCTGAAGGCTGTAATTAAGTAGCTTAGGCTAAAATTGTTCTAATGGTATATTTTCATTGTTATTTGACGATCGCAATTTGATAATTTGTAAGTGAAAATTTGAGATCTACAACGACCAGCGATAAACGAAATAGCAGTATTAAACCCAACTTTTCAACATTATAACTTTTCAATCCCTCAACACCTAAATTTTTCCTATTTTCGTGCCGATGGAAAATTTTATCGTTTCTGCCCGTAAATATCGCCCTGCAACGTTTGAAACCGTTGTTGGTCAACAGCATATTACAGGTACGCTAAAAAACGCCATTAAAAACAATCAACTAGCGCAAGCATTTTTATTTTGCGGTCCGCGTGGAGTAGGTAAAACAACTTGCGCACGTATTTTAGCTAAAACCATAAACTGTACTAATCCTACAGCAGAAATGGAAGCTTGCGGACAGTGCGAGAATTGTGTTTCTTTCCAAACTGGTCATTCTTTTAACATCCATGAGCTGGATGCGGCATCTAACAACTCTGTTGATGATATCCGTAGTTTGATTGAGCAGGTTCGCATACCTCCACAAGCAGGCAAATACAAAATCTACATTATTGATGAGGTTCATATGTTATCGCAAAGTGCATTTAATGCATTTTTGAAAACTTTGGAAGAACCACCTTCTTACGCGATTTTTATTCTTGCAACTACCGAAAAACATAAAATTTTACCAACGATTTTATCTCGTTGCCAGATTTTTGATTTCAACAGAATTCAGGTTGAAGATATTTCGTCTCATTTAGCTACAATTGCTGGTCGCGAAAATATTGCTTTTGAAACCGATGGTTTACATATTATTGCTCAAAAAGCAGATGGTGGTTTACGTGATGCGCTTTCGATGTTCGATCAAATTGCGAGTTATGCAAATAAGAACATTACTTATAAGGCGGTAATTGATAACCTTAATATTTTAGATTACGATTACTTTTTTAAATTAACTTCGTACTTAACTGCAGCAGAAGTTAGCCAAACGCTACTTTTATTTGATGAGATTTTAAATAATGGTTTCGATGGCAACAATTTCATAAATGGCTTAGCTTCTCACTTTCGTAATTTGTTGGTGGGTAAAGATGGTGCGACCATTAAACTGTTAGAAGTAAGCGAAAATATTAAACAAAAGTATCTTGAGCAGTGTAAACAAACCGAACTTTCATTTTTGTTAACAGCGCTGAACCTAGCTAATAGTTGCGATTTAAATTATAAAAACTCTAAAAATCAGCGCCTGCAGGTAGAGTTGGCATTAATAAAAATGTGCCATATCCGCTCTGTCGTCCATTTGGCGCAGCAACCTTTAAACCTTAGTAACACAGCAACTGACCAAGATCAGGATAAAAAAAAAACTAATGTCGTAGCCGAAACAGCTCCACAAGCAGAGGGTTTAAAGTCTAAAACTGAAAGTGAAACTTCTGTTCCAACGGCCACAAACATTACAAAACAAGAAGTTCCTGTAAGTGTTCCATCAGATCAAGCCAGAGAAACACAAAGAGTTAATCCAGCACCTTCGGCAACATCGATAAGCATTAAAATTCCTAAAGCAAATCCTGCGAGCACATTAATTCCATCATTAAATGATTTGGAGCGAGTTGCTAATGGAGAAGACGATGGAAAGCCGAAAACTGTTACTGGAGAAGCCCGTCAAACTTTTACTTACGAAAGGCTTTTGGAGGTATGGAACAATTACATCCAGATTTTAAAAGCAAGTGATAAGATTAACTTGTTTACGATTTTAAACAATTTTGCACCGACTTTACTGAGCCCCGTTTTAATCGAAATCTCTGTCGAAAGTAAAACCCAGGAGCAATTTATTGTACAAGAATCTGTAGATCTTATGAATTTCCTTAGGAATGAGCTACAGAATTTTGCTGTAGACATTACCTTTAAACTAATGGAACGTAAGTTGGAAAACAGGCTTTATGGCAATCGGGAGAAATACGATTACCTGGTTAACAAAAACCCAAAGCTGGAAGAATTGAGGAAACGATTTAATTTAGATGTAAATCCATAAAAAAGCAGAATTAACACCATTAATTCTGCTTTTTTATTATTGTGCTTTTATAACAATTTGTAATATTATTTTGCAGGTACATCATTTACTGGATAACCCTCTTCATCCAAATCATCCCGATTATCTTCGTCTGTACGAGCTAAAATTTCATCCTCTGTACTTAACTTAACGCTTTCTCCATTATCAACATGCATGCCCAATTCTTCTAAATTATCATCAGCAATTTCTTCCTTTCTGGCGTATTCATCACCGACATAAGGATTTGCTTCATCATAGGTAGAATCATCATCAACAGCACCAGCCGCAACTGTTTCATAACCCATCGGATGATCATAATCTTTATCCTCACCCTTTACATCAAGTTCATAACTTTGTTTATGCTTATCGTAAGATAAATTTTCTTTATTGATTTCGCTATTTTGAGTGGTGCTATGAATCTTATCCTGCGACCCTTTATTTTCGTTATCTGCCATGATGGTATTTCTTAATTTTGTATTTAATTATAACAACTGGATTGTTCGATGGTTTTGGAACCTTAACAAATATAATCTTAATTCTACTGATTTAATTATATTAGTAGTTTAAGAAAACTAGTTACAATGATTATTCTTATAATAATAGAATAACCCAGGTTAACTACACACAACAGTAAAATAAACAAATGGAACAAAAAAACCTCTCAGAATTAACAAACAAAGAGCTATTACTGGAAGCAAAGGAGATGAAGTCTTTCTCCATAATCAATGCCTTTATTATTGGCTTTTTGGCAGGCATTTTATTTATAAGCGTTTACTTCAGCGCTTACAACCTTTCTTTACTAATACCGCTTTTTTTAATTTATAAATTAACAAATGACCCAAAGAATAAAAAAGCAAAAGAAATAGAAGTGCTCATGAAGGAACGAAACTTACAATAAGAGACGGGCTCAACGTGACAAATAACGAATTTCCTCCCGCTGATTAGGATGATTAAACCAGATTTTAATCGTCGTCATTTCGACCGTTGCGGAGAAATTCTTAATATAATTACTCGGCTTTCATAAAAACAAAAAGCGCTGGCAAAAATAATTTTACCAGCGCTTTTCTTATACCTAAAGCTTAGCTATAAACTTGCTAAAGCATTGTTTAAAGTTGCGCTTGGACGCATTGCTTTACCAGCTAAATCATCATTAGGGTTGTAATAACCGCCAATATCTTGTGGCTTACCTTGAGCACCAATTAATTCTTCATTGATTTTAGCTTCATTTTCAGTTAAAGCTTTTGCTAATGGTGCAAATCTTGCTTTCAAATCGGCATCTTTAGATTGAGCAGCTAAAGCTTCAGCCCAATATAACGCTAAATAGAAATGAGAACCACGGTTATCAATTGTACCTAACTTACGGCCTGGAGATTTATCTGTAGCCAGGAACTTAGCATTTGCCTCATCTAAAGCATCGGCCAAAATCTGTGCTTTTGTATTGTTTTGCGTTTGCGATAAATGCTCCAAAGAAGCTTGAAGCGCTAAGAACTCACCTAATGAATCCCAACGCAAATAACCTTCTTCTATAAATTGTTCGATGTGTTTAGGTGCAGAACCACCAGCACCAGTTTCGAACAATCCACCACCATTCATTAAAGGAACAATAGAAAGCATTTTAGCAGAAGTACCTAATTCTAAAATCGGGAATAAATCTGTTAAATAATCACGTAATACGTTACCTGTAACTGAAATGGTATCTTCACCTTTTCTGATACGCTCTAAAGTAAATTTAGTTGCTTCAACCGGGGCAAGAATACGAATATCTAAACCTGTTATATCAAAATCTTTTAAGTATTTGTTAACCTTAGCGATGATTTCTCTATCGTGTGCTCTGTTTTCATCTAACCAGAAAACAGCAGGTGTTTCAGATAAACGTGCTCTGTTTACAGCAAGTTTAACCCAATCCTGAATTGGAGCATCTTTAGTTTGGCACATGCGGAAAATATCGCCTTGCTCTACCTTCTGATCGAAAAACACTTTACCGTCAGCATCAGTAACGCGAATTATGCCAGTTGCAGTAGCCTGAAAAGTTTTATCATGAGATCCATATTCTTCAGCTTTTTGTGCCATTAATCCAACATTAGGTACCGAACCCATTGTCGTTACATCGAAAGCACCATGCGCTTTACAATCTTCGATGGTTGCAGTATAAACCCCAGCATAACAACGGTCAGGTATTAGTGCTAAAGTATCCTGAGCTTTTCCTTCTTTGTTCCACATTTGGCCCGAAGTACGAATCATTGCAGGCATCGAAGCATCAACAATTACATCACTTGGAACATGTAAGTTCGTAATTCCTTTATCAGAATTTACCATTGCTAAAGCTGGTCCGTTTTCTATTGCCGAAGCTAAAGCTGATTCTACTTCTGCCTGTTTGGCGTTGCCCGCAATTTTTGCATAAACATCACCTAAACCATTACGGGTATCAACATTTAATGATTTAAAAAGGTCTGCGTATTTAGCAAAAACATCAGCAAAATAAACTTCTACTATTGCACCAAAGATAATTGGGTCAGAAACCTTCATCATCGTTGCTTTTAAATGGGCTGATAATAAAACACCAGCTGCTTTTGCTTCTTCAATTTCTTTAGCAACAAAGGTTTTTAAAGCGGATAAACTTAGTGCAGAGCTATCTATTACTTCGCCTGCTTTTAACGGAGCTAAACCTTTTAATTCAGTTACGGTTCCATCGGCTGCAACAAATTCAATTTTAAACTGACTGGCATCTGCAACGGTTGTCGATTTCTCTGAACCATAAAAATCTCCTTCGCTCATGCTTGCCACTTTAGTTTTCGAATCGGCAGACCATTTACCCATTGAGTGCGGGTTTTGTTTAGCATAATTTTTAACCGCCTTAGGTGCTCTTCTATCGGAGTTACCTTCGCGTAAAACTGGATTTACAGCTGAACCTAAAACTTTGGCATATTTAGCTTTGATTGCTTTTTCTTCTTCTGTTTGTGCATTATCTGGATAGTTTGGTAATGCAAAACCTTGTGCTTGCAACTCCGTAATTGCGCCAACCAATTGAGGAATAGAAGCTGAAATATTTGGTAATTTAATGATGTTTGCTTCGGGAGTAGTGGCTAAACCACCAAGTTCAGCTAAAGCATCACCAATCTTTTGGTCGTCTTTTAAATATTCTGGAAAGTTTGCCAAAATTCTTCCCGCTAAAGAAATATCTCTGGTTTCTACATCAATACCAGCTGATGCAGTAAAAGCTTGCACAATAGGTAACAATGAATAAGTAGCCAACATTGGCGCTTCATCGGTTTTGGTGTAGATTATTTTTGATGTATTTGACATATTATATTTGATTTTTTACTAATTATTTAATGAAACAATTGGATTTTTGTTTAAAACCCGTCTTTTTTAAAATCGCCTAAAGATAAAATAATCGATTGAATTTAGGAACATCGTAATGTTATTTATAAGGTGCATTTGATAAACAAAACGCCGTATTTTCTAATTGTTACAAACATAGCTTTGGTTTTCGGTGTTATCATTTGCATAAATCAGTACGATAAACACCTAAGTAAACTCGATGAAAAAACAAATTTTATACTCAGCCCTATTATCATCAGCTGTGCTAGTGAGTTGCCAGTCTAATTCAAATTCCGATAAAGGAAGTGATAGTCTCGAAAACGATACAACTGTAGCCACATCTGTTCAGGAATTGAATCTTCCAGCGCCAGATACCGCAGCATCAAAAAATAAATTCAGCAAAGTAATCGACTGGCCCGCTGGCAAAACACCAATTGCGCCAGAAGGTTTTGCAGTAAGCAGATTTGCAACTGGGATAAAAAGCCCCCGAAATATGATCATCACGCCAAACGGTGATGTTTTAATTGTATTAACAAACTCTGAACGAAGTGCCGTAGAAGCAGTTGCCAATACCGTAACTGGCAAAGCAAAATCGGAAGTTCCAGGTAAAAGTGCCAATTCAATTCTGCTTTACCGTGATGCCGATAAAGATGGTAAGGCTGAAACGATTACAACTTTCCTGAGCGGACTAAATCAGCCTTATGGCATGACCATAATTGGAAATAATTTTTATGTAGCCAATACAGATGGCATTTTACAATACCCTTATAAGCCTGGCGATACAAAAATTACTGCTAATGGGAAAAAGATTTTGAGTCTGCCCGCAGGCGGTTATAATAACCATTGGACCAGAAATTTAATTACCAATGCAGATAAAAGTAAGATTTATGTAACCGTTGGTTCTGGCAGTAATGTTGGCGAAAACGGCATGGAAAATGAAGTTAGACGTGCGAATATTTTAGAAATTAATCCTGATGGAACTGGAGAAAAAATTTACGCGAGCGGATTACGTAATCCTGTAGGCGTTGATTGGGCTCCTGGCACGAATATGCTTTGGACAGCCGTTAATGAGCGGGATGGTTTAGGTGATGAACTTGTACCTGATTACATTACCAGTGTTAAGCAAGGCGCATTTTATGGCTGGCCGTTTTCTTATTACGGACAAAATGAAGATCCAAGAATGAAAGGTAAAAATCCAGAATTAGTTAAAAAAGCAATTGCGCCTGATGTTCCAGTTGGTTCACATACCGCATCTTTAGGCTTAGCTTTTTATAAAGCCACGAAATTCCCTGCTAAATATCAGGGTGGTGCGTTTATTGGTCAGCATGGTTCATGGAACCGCTCTGCATTAACTGGTTACAAGGTTGCATTTGTTCCATTTAAAAATGGTAAACCAACTGGTAAACCTGAAGATTTTTTAACAGGCTTTATTGCAAATGCAGAAAAAGGTGAAGTTTACGGCCGACCTGTTGGGGTAACGCTAACACCAGACGGCGCATTATTAGTTGCGGATGATGTAAGTGGCATTGTTTGGCGTGTAGCCGCCAAATAAATCAAAATACTCAAAAGGCCGAATAAAATTGTAATTTTATTCGGCCTTTTGTTTTTACAGAAACCCTTAAAACCATCCTCTTGAAATTACTTTTTACTTCCGTCCTTTTCGTACTATACGTTTCTGTATCTGCACAAATCTCTAAAACCGATAGCGTAAAGAAATTAAATGAGGTAGTTGTTAATGGCTATTACAATCGTCAACCTATTTTACGTTCCGTTTCAGCCGTTAGTTTGGTTGATAGTAATTTGATTAGAAACCAGCAAAATAGCTCCTTGGTAAGCACATTCAATATAGTTGCAGGAGTAAGAATGGAAGAACGTTCTCCAGGAAGCTATCGTTTATCATTAAGGGGTAGTTTACTTCGATCTCCATTCGGGATTAGAAATATTAAAATATATGTGGATGATTTTCCGCTAACAGATGCTGGTGGAAATACCTATCTAAATCTTTTGGATGCAGCTGCTATAGGTTCTATAGAAGTTTACAAAGGCCCTGAAGCCAGTATTTTCGGCGCAAATACGGGTGGAGCAATCCTTATAAATTCAGCAGAAATTAATAATAAGATCGAAGCAAGCATAACTGGTGGTTCCTTCGGATTACTGCACCAAACGACTGGTATTCAGCAGCAATTTAAAAATTACAGCTTTAGCTTTAATCAGGGTTATCAGCGAAGCGATGGCTATCGAGAAAACAGCGCTATGAACCGAAAATATTTCCAAACTACACAACAATGGAATTATAGTGGCTCAGGCTTTTTAAAAGCTTTTATTTTTTATAGTGATTTATCCTACCAAACTCCTGGTGGTTTAACCGCCGTACAGTTAGAGCAAAACCCAAAACAAGCCAGACCCGCTACACCAACCATTCCTGGTGCCGTAACACAGCAGGCAGCTATTTATAATAAAACGATATTTGCAGGACTATCCAACACATATCAAATCGATAAAAATTTTAGACATGTAGTGGCATTATTTACCTCTTACACCGACTTCAAAAATCCATTTATTACCAATTATGAGCAGCGTTACGAAAGTACTTTAGGTTTAAGAACATTTTTAGAATTCGCGGAAGTTAACGAGCATTTTAAATGGAATGCTCAGGGTGGCGTGGAAAGCTCGGGAACGAGAACACAGGTTAAAAACTTCAATAATAATGCAGGCTTTCCAGCTGCTATGCAAGCTTATGATGACTTAAAGGCTAATCAAAATTTTGCATTCCTGAGATTTAACTTCGATATCAATAGCAAAATACTAATTGAACTCTCCTCGAGCTTAAACTTTTTCCATTATAAATATGAAAGCTTTTTTCCGCTAACAGTTGCAGAACAGAAAAGAAAATTCACCGCAGCGTTTATGCCTAAATTGGCCATGTCCTACTTATTAAGTCCTGAATTTTCAGTACGGGGTTCAATCAGTAAAGGGTACTCCCCTCCTACACTAGCAGAAGTTCGTTCATCTGATAATAATATAAACAATGATTTACAAGCTGAAAAAGGCTGGAACTACGAATTAGGGTTACGCTATAAAACAAAAAATAACCGCTTTTATGCCAGCGCAAATTTATTTAACTATCAGTTAGAAGATGCAATTGTAAGAAGGCTTAATGCGAACGATACCGAATATTTTGTAAATGCTGGCGGTACCAATCAAAAAGGTATTGAGCTGGAAACTTCTATTTTGATTCTTCAAAATAATGAAGGCTTTTTAAAAAATTTGCAATTGAAAAACAGTTACACGTTAAGCCACTATCGTTTTAAAAACTTTATAAATGGAAATACTAGCTTTTCAGGCAATAAATTAACTGGCGTTCCTGGAAATGTTATAGCTAGCAGTTTGGAATTTAATTTTCAAAAAGGCTTTTATCTTTTTGGACAACATAATTATACATCATCTATTCCGCTCAATGATGCAAATACCGTATTTGCAAAAAAGTACAACTTAATTGAAGCTAAAGCTGGAATTAAAAATTTAAAAGTTGGAAAAATCAGATTTGAAGTTTTTGCTGGCGCGAATAATTTGCTGAATGAAAAGTACAGCTTAGGCAACGATTTAAATGCAGCTAACAATCGTTATTTTAATGCCGCAGCAACACGAAATTTCTACGCAGGTTTAGCTGCAAAGTTATAAAGCCTTACCTGGTTAGTTTTACCAGATAAGACTCAAAAAATAGCGACAATTTTTCCTTAGCAAGGATCAATAAAAGTAGAGACAGATAAGGAAGGGATAGCTTTTAAGCTGTTTATCGAAATAATGTTAAAGAAACTTACTTTAGTGTTCTCTAAATAAAAAAAAGTTATGTCACAACAAGATGTAGAAACTTTCTACCCAGTGAGTTCGGCCGATTGGAGAAAGTGGCTTAAAAAAAACCACGAGTCTAAACAGTCAGTTTGGGTTATTCAGTATAAAAAGATGGCAAATATTCCAACAATTTCATGGAGCGAATCTGTTGATGAGGCTTTGTGTTTTGGTTGGGTCGATAGCATCAGAAAAAGTATAGACGATGAAAAGTTTATGCAGTTTTTCTGCAAACGAAAAGCAAAAAGTACCTGGTCTAAAATCAATAAAGAAAAAATTAAAGTATTAATAGCTCAAAAGCTGATGGCGGAGGCAGGCTATAAAAGTATTGAAATTGCGAAACAAAATGGTTCCTGGACAATTTTAGATGAAGTTGAGGAGTTGAAAATACCTTTAGATTTAGAACTAGCATTTAAAACGAAAGCGGGTTCGGCAGATTATTTTGCATTGTTGAGCAAATCTGTTAAAAAAGCGATATTACAATGGCTTATGTTTGCCAAACGTGTTGAAACCAGAGAAAAAAGAATTAATGAAATTGCCGAACTCGCAGCGCAAGGTTTAAAGCCTAAGCAGTTTAGATAAAAAGTTATTTAAAAACATAGCGTTTAACCAGGTATTAAAACTTAATTCTCTATAAATAATTTATTTTTGCTTCCGTCATTTTGGCTACAAGCTTACTCAATTTAGATACATTGGAATTTCTTATACCGTGCACCTTTGTTGTACAAAAAGAAAAAAGCAATGAAAACTATTTTTATCACAGGCGCCTCTACTGGTTTAGGTAAGGCCGTAGCTAAGTTATTTCAATCGAAAGGCTGGCATGTTATCGCAACTATGCGCAACCCAGAAAAAGAAACAGAGCTAAATTTAATCGAAAACATAACTTTGTTACCACTGGATGTAACCAATATTGATCAGATTGCAGAAACTACAAAGCTTGCAATTGCTACGGGTAATATCGATGTTGTTTTCAATAATGCAGGATATGGTTTAATGGGACCTTTAGAATCTACATCCGATAATCAATTAACCCGCCAGCTAAATACCAATATTTTAGGTGTTATCAGAGTAACTCAAGCTTTCATCCCGTACTTTCGAGAAAAAGGTTCTGGTTTGTTTATATCCACAACGTCTATTGGAGGCTTAATCACTTTCCCTTTCAGTTCAGTTTATCACGCAACAAAATGGGCGTTAGAAGGATGGAGTGAGAGCATGGCTTTTGAATTAAAAAAAATTGGTGTGGGAATTAAAACAGTTTCACCAGGTGGCATAAAAACCGATTTTCTAAACCGATCTGCTGATATGTCTGCGCATCCTGCCTATCAAAAATGGGTTGATAAAATGTTTAATGGCTTAAACGAAGATCATTTTACAGAAGCCGAGGATATTGCAAAAGTAGTTTATGAAGCCGCTACCGATGAGAAGGAGCAATTGAGGTATGTTGCAGGTGAAGATGCAAAAGCACTTTATGCTCAGCGTTTGCAATTCGGCGATGAAGTGTTTAGAAAACAAATGGCTGAAATGATTTCAGAAAACTAAATCTTTATATTTATAAAGTGAAAAAAGAAGATTTTACCCCTCACCAGTTTGATTCCATATCCGATTTGCATAGGATGCTTGGCTTACCAAAGCCTTTGCATCCTTTGGTAACTTTGGTTGATAACACACATATTTCGGTCGATAAAGAAGCTTTGCCCGCTGCTTTTCTATTTAATTTTTACAAAATATCGTATAAAAAAACACTTAAGGGAAAAATAAGATACGGGCAGGGATACTACGACTTTGACGAGGGTGGCCTTGTTTTCACAGCTCCGAATCAGATACTGGCAACTACTGATGATACTGAATATTTGGGTTATACATTACTGATTCACCCTGATTTTATTAGAAATCATGTTTTAGGGCGAAATATTAAAAACTATGGTTTCTTCTCTTATGCGGCTAATGAAGCATTGCATTTATCAGATAAAGAAAAAAATACTATTATTTCAATTTTCAAAAATATTGAAGAAGAGTTAAAATCTAACATTGATGATTTTAGTCAGGATGTAATTATTTCGCAGATAGAATTGATTTTAAATTACAGTAACCGTTTTTACAAACGACAGTTTATTACCAGGAAAGCAGTTAATCACGATTTATTAACGCATTTAGAAAGCATAATGAATAATTATTTCATCGATGAAAAACCCTTAACAATTGGTTTGCCAACAGTTGAATACCTGGCGGAAAAACTAAACCTTTCGCCCAGATATTTAAGTGACATGCTTCGCTCATTAATAGGTCAGAATACGCAACAATATATCCACGAAAAGTTAATTGAAAAAGCAAAGGATTATTTAACTTCCGATCATTTATCCGTAGCTGAAATTGCTTATCAATTGGGCTTCGAACACCCTCAATCGTTTAACAAAGTTTTCAAAAAGAAAACAAACCTTACCCCAATACAATTCAAACAATCATTTTATAAAAATTAAATATGTCGTATTGCAGTGCCATCGAATACATGGAGCCCAAAGAAAGAAAGGATTTGCATAAGAATTACCATGATAATTATTATGGTTTCCCTATTCATGATGACAATGAACTTTTTGGCAGGTTAATTATGGAGATTAACCAGGCGGGTTTGAGCTGGGAAACTATCTTAAAAAAGGAAGAATCCTTTAGAAAAGCGTATAACGATTTCAATATTGAAAAAATTGCAGCTTACACGGAAGCGGATTGGGAAAGATTATTGAGCGATGCAGGAATTATCAGAAATCGTTTGAAAATTAATGCAGCCATTGAAAATGCAAAAACGATACTTGCGCTAAAGAAAGACTTTGGTTCATTTGAGAATTGGTTAACCTACCACCACCCAAAAACAAAAGAAGAATGGATTAAGATTTTCAAAAAGACTTTCAAATTTACTGGAGGAGAAATTGTTAACGAGTTCTTAATGAGTATTGGTTATTTACCTGGTTGCCATGATAGTAACTGCCCAGTTAACAAAGAGATTCTGAAACAAAAACCGATGTGGTTAGTTAAAAAGTAATTATTATGGAGCATTTGGATTTAAAAGAAGTAATTGATCGTTCTTTAGAAATAAGAAAATCGTATCATAAACTTGAGCGAACGCATCATGGCAGTGAATGGTCTGTTGAAGAAGATGCACTTGCGTTCTTAACAGACGCAGGTTTGGTTGGAAGGCACACCATGTCGCAACAAGGGCGCTGGCCAAAAGCAGATACCAAAGAAGAACTGGAGCATAAACTCGGCGAGTGTGTATGGTGGTTAACTATATTGGCAAATCGAATGGATTTAGATATTAACGATGCGATTGAAAAATTTTTAACAAAGACAGAAGATTTATTACGACCTTAAGATGCTATTTGGTTATGGAATTTAGATGTGCTATTAGGAGATTGAAATTGATTATTTAGTATATAAGCTGCTGGCTTTATTTTAAAAAGAGCTAATTATTTATGATTAAATTAAGGTGACTAAACAGGCTATACAGCACTTGTTGGAGAAAGTGTGCTTATGGAATGTCTTTAAAATCCTTTAGAATAGCATAATTATAGCTGTCTTGAATAGTGTTGCAATATGACCTAAACAACCCTTTTCTCAAACTACATTCCGTATTAATTTTGATTAAGATGAATTAAGTTTTAAATTGTTTTAATCAAATTACAGAGATGGATACGAGCATTGAAAACGTAGAAAGCTATATTGCAACTTTCCCAAAAGAAACACAGAAACTGCTTGAGCAAATAAGGCAAACCATTAGGTCAGTTGCGCCCAGAGCTACTGAAAAAATTGGTTATGGGATTCCAACATTTGTATTAAATGGCAATTTGGTTCATTATGCGGGTTATAAAAATCATATTGGATTTTATCCTGGAGCAGCTGGAATAGCAAAATTCCAAGAAGAATTATCTGTTTACAAAGGTGCGAAAGGTTCAGTTCAATTCCCTTTAGATCAACCGCTTCCTTTAAAACTTGTAAGTGAAATTACAAAATTCAGAGTTGTCCAAAATGAGCAGAAACCGACAACTAAAGGCAAAAAGAACTCATGAAAAATACAGTACAATTAAGCGATAAGGAACAGGTTAATCTTTTCATTCAAAACCTCGAAAAAGAACAGGCTGAAATTGTACAACGCATCAGGGAAATCATTTTAAAAACCGATATAGAAATAGCCGAGCATATAAAATGGAATAGTCCGAGTTTTTACTATTCTGGAACAATGAAAGCCTTCGATCCAAAAGAATATAAAAGGGATTTAATTGTACTAAATCTTCATAAAGGAAGAATTATGCTGGTTTTACCAACTGGTGCTAAAATAAGTGACACTACGAATTTACTGGAAGGAAAATACACGGACGGCAGGCGTTTAATAAACTTCAAGAATTTGGAAGATGTAGAATCAAAAGCAGGTAAGCTTCAAACCATTATTAAAGAATGGCTAAAATTAATCGAGAAATAATATTTCTTTTAAATATCGCAAGTATCGGGTAGCTTAAAATTTTTATCAGCACTACTTTTGTATATAAATAATGATCATATGAAAGTTCAAGACGAGATAAACTTTAATCGGATTACAGCTGCCATTAACTATATTCAGGCTAATTTTAAAAGCCAACCTAGCTTAGAAGAAATTGCTGAAAAGGTAAATTTAAGTCCTTTTCATTTTCAAAAACTATTTAGCGAATGGGCTGGTACAAGTCCGAAGCGGTTTTTACAGTATATAAGTATAAGTCATGCAAAAAAGCTGCTTAAGGAGAACGAAACCTTATTTAATACGGCTTTGGAAACTGGACTTTCGGGCACAGGCAGATTACACGATTTATTTATAAATATCGAAGGCATGACGCCTGGAGAATATAAGAATGGCGGTGAAAATTTAAATATTAATTACAGCTTTGCAGAAAGTCCCTTTGGCAATTTAATCGTTGCTTCTACACAAAAAGGGATTTGCCATATCGCATTTTACAATGAGGAACTTTCGGCTCTAAGTAATTTGAAAAAACTTTTCCCTTTAGCCAGTTATAAGCAAATGATGAATTTGGATCAGCAAAATGCACTGTTTATCTTCAATCACGATTGGAAAAAGTTAAATCAAATTAAATTACATCTTAAGGGCACTGATTTTCAATTAAAGGTTTGGGAAACATTACTTAAAATCCCAATGGGAAAATTATCTACTTATGGAGCAATTGCCGATAAATTGCAAAATCCTAAAGCTTCGAGAGCAGTTGGAACGGCAATAGGCGATAATCCAGTCGCATTTTTAATTCCTTGTCACCGGGTAATTCAATCGAGTGGAGCCTTAGGAGGCTATCATTGGGGAATGGATAGAAAAAGTGCGATTATTGGTTGGGAAGCCGCGAAAACAGAAACTGATTTTTAGCATGTTTAATGTGTTAAAACATAGTGAGCTAACGCAATCAATATTAAAAAGTAAAATAAGAAATCAAGAGATTTGTTTTGGTGGGAACCTTCGTTTAAAAATTTACGGTAAACTAAGCTGCAAATCGGGTCAGCGTATGAAACCAGAAAACAGGGTATTTTTTAAAACAGAAAAAGAAGCTTTGGAAAACGGTTATCGGCCATGCGGCCATTGCCTTAAAATGAAATATAAAGAATGGATTTATTTAACCAGGAAATAGACATCAATAAAAACCTTTTGCCATACGGAGGAACCGTAAATTATTATGGCAAATTATTTAGCCATACAGAAGCTAATCAGTATTACCAGCTATTAATGGACACAATTGAATGGAAAAACGATGAGGCTTTTATTATGGGTAAACACATCATTACCAAAAGAAAAGTTGCCTGGTATGGAGATGAGTCTTACGCTTATACTTATTCAAATGCATCAAAATTTGCTCTACCATGGACAAAAGAACTCTTAGAATTAAAAAAAATAGCAGAAGAAAAAACAGGCACAAATTTTAATTCGTGTCTGTTAAATTTATATCACAATGGTGACGAGGGCATGGCCTACCATAGCGACGATGAAAAAGCTTTAGCCAAAGATTCGGCAATTGCTTCGATAAGTTTTGGTGCCGAAAGAAGATTTCTGCTTAAGCATAAGCAAACTAAAGAAACCATTACCACCTTTTTAGAGCATGGAAGCTTACTAATTATGAAAGGTGCAACCCAAACCAATTGGCTTCATCGATTGCCGCCAACTAAAAAAGTAAACACGCCAAGGGTAAATCTTACTTTTAGAACGATGGTTGCATAACATGCTTATTTGATATCGCTTAAATCAACAATTTTATTACTGTCGTATTCTTTTAAAAACATCGATCCCTTAGCACTTTTTTCCCAGCTGTAATTCTGCATAATATCTTTGGTAAAGGTTGCTGCATTTAATTTCCCTGGTGTTACGGGCATATTAAAGATTTCACCTGTTTTATAATTTACCTGATATAAAGAGTTCGATGTTGCGAATACCAATGTACTTCGATCGCCAGAATTTAATAGAAAACGACCTTGAATACGTTCTGCATCATTTTGTCTTTTAAGCGGATAAACCATTCCGTTAATCAGCGTTACCACAAAATCATTATTTACTAAAACTGTGCTCAAACTAATTTCCTGTAAGCCTATAGTTACCTTTTTATCATCCTTTCCGTTAGAAGCACGCTCCAGTTTTATTGCATCGGTTTCGCCATCTTTTAAAGAAATAATATAAAATGGAGAAACTAAATTTGAACTATCTGCTACCTGAGCCAAAACTGCAGTTTTCTGTGTATTTAAAAACCTCATCAGGAAAAACTTATCTGCTAAGGGTTTCGGATCATCCTGAACAGCGATTAAAGTATCCTTAAACTTAATCGCATATGTATCGCCCAATTTTCTACCTGAATCTATTTTAACAAAAGCTAAACCCTCTCCTTTTACCTTTGGAAATTCGTTAAAACTTTCACCTAATTTTAAATCTCTGGGATGAATTACTTTTTCATTTTTTTGTTCCTTGCAGGCCAAAAGTGTTAGGGATAAAAATAAAGCTAGTAGTGTCGTTTTCATAAAATGCAAGTTGTTTTTTTGGCTAATTTATTACCTTTTTTGTTTCTAAAAAATTGAAATACGTTAAAAATAAAGATTGTAGTTTTTGGTTAGTTAGAAACAGATTATTTTAAAATCAAATTTAGCAAGCAAAAATAGAAATTCAATCCTTTATGGATTCATTGATTATTTTATTGTTTTCGATATTTTAATTAGCATATAAATTCTAAAAAAAGCAAAAACATTATTCACTTAAATTAAGTATCAAAAAGTAAACAATCGAATTTCTTAATAACTTGTGAAAAATACTGAAACCGCCTAAATAAGGCAGAAAACAATACTTAGCTTTAACTGTAGCATTTGGTTTAATTTTTGCGTTTAAAAGAAAAACAAATATCATGAGACGTATAATCATCCTAGGCATTATTATCTGCCTTTTCAGTTCTTGTTTAGAAAAAATTGACCCAAAATCGTTAACCAATACAAACTGGCAATTAACAGAATTAACAGGTAAAACTTTGCCAGTTAATGCGATGGCAACGCTTAATTTTGCTGAGGACTTAAAATTTAGTGGAAAATCTTTCTGTAATAATTATGGTGGTCAGGCTGTAATTGAAAATAAAAAAGTTAGCCTTAAGAACGTTTTTGGAACAAAAATGTTTTGTCAGGAAACAGCATCAGAAGAAAATGCTTTTTTAAGTGCATTAAATGAAACCACCTCAGCCAAAATGGTGGATGGCAAATTGCATTTATTAAAAGGCGAAGAAACAATTTTAATTTTTACGAAAGTAAATTAATATAAATTATCATCTACTGATCGGTCCGAATAAACTATTTTTAGTATTTTCGGACTTTTCAGTTTTTAAACCCGCCGAATGCCCCTACTTTTAAAAGAAGACTTAAAGTTTTTTTTCTCAACTCTGAGGAACGCATTTAATTTATTTCAGAAAAACGATCCTTTAAGACTTGCAGGAGCAACCGCATTTTTTACAAACTTCGCATTGCCTCCGATTCTGATCATTTTAATCAGACTCTTTGGAATGTTCACCGACAGGCGTTTACTGGTTACTCATCTTTTTGAAAGATTAAATAATATTCTTGATGATGAGAGCATTGCTCAAATCAGATTAACGTTGCGCAACATCAGAGGTATTGACCAGGCCTGGTACATCACACTCTTCAGTTTTATTTTCTTTCTATTTGTAGCTACAACACTTTTTAATGTAATTAAAAATTCATTAGAACAGATTTGGAACATTGGTATGAAAGATAAAAAAGGAATTGTGAACACCTTAAAATCAAGAGCAATTTCTGTAACTATAATTTTGTTGGCAGGTATTTTATTTTTATTTGGCTTACTTGCAGATAGTGTTCAGGCAATTATTGGTTCGTATCTTAAAACGAATTCGCCATCCTTCGAATTGGTTGTTACCTCTATTATTAATCAGATTATTTTCGTAATCATTGTAACTGCATGGTTTAGCATACTTTTTAGGTTTTTAACTAACGGAAGACCAACCTGGAGGGCGGCAATTTCTGGAGGTTTACTAACTGGGTGCCTTTTTACCGCGGGGAAATATATCTTAAGAATTTTGTTGCCATTGAGCAATATCAGTAACATTTATGGCTCGGCTGGCTCCATAATTGTAATTATGCTCTTCGTATTTTATTCTTCACTTATATTTTACTTTGGAGCATCGTTTATCAAAGCCCTAAGCGTAGGCAGAGAAACACCTATCGAACCTAAAAATGGTGCATTTGCTTATGAACTTACCGAGGTTGAAAATGAGATTGAAGAAATCATCGAAAATAAAAAAGGAGAAGCTAAATAATAGCTTCTCCTTTTTTATACTTAGCTGAGTTTTTACAGCATCATATAATATTTACAAAATACGATAGCCCAGGCCAATTGTAAATAAGTTTAACTTTGTTGGTGGGTAACCGTCTTTGTTAAGCTTAGATAGACCAAGTTCATAACGGGCATCGATACTAAGCTTTTTGATGTCTAAACCTGCACCAAATTGCCAGGCAAATGCCTGATCTTTAAAATTACCCTGAAAAACATTTCCAGTTGCCTGTCCTAAACTTTGGTTTTCATCTAAAATTAAAGAAAACATTGGACCAGTATTTATCCTTAAACCAACACCTGCAGCACCGAATTTAGTACCGATTAATAATGGTACATCTAAACTGGTAAAGCGAACCTGATTCACGGCACCAGTTGCATCGCTAATTAAGTTGGTTTTTTTGCCTGAAACATATAATTCAGGTTGAAAATAAACACCAGCAGCACCTACCCTTGCCCACAATCCGCCGTAAAACCCTGTTCGGTTATCACTGCTAAAAGTATTTTCGGTATCAAATTTCGAAAAATTTGCACCAGCCTTTATTCCGAGCTGGAAAGTAGGCAGAACCTGTGCACTGGCACAAAAGCCAATAAACAAACAGGTTAAGGTAAGATAAATTGATTTCATAAAATTAGGGATGATTAATAGTTTTTAACTTGTTGCATTGTTAATAGCCTCTTGCTCTTTAAGCGCATCAACATTGTTTTTATCGCCAAAGTTTTGAGTCTTATCTGCAAAGTAATCTAAAATACCTGATATAGTGTCTAAGTTATCTGCAAGATTTTGATGAATATCTGGTAAATCTTTTTCCAGGCGTTTTTCGCCTAACTCTATATTGTCAACTTCGATTTTACCAATCTTTTGAATAAGTGCCTGTTGAGAATTTTGTAAGTCTTCTAACTCACGCACAATCTTTTCCATTAATTCAAACTTCTTTAAAGTATTCATAGGTTCTTATTTTAATTTTTAATGTTCAGATAATAAACCCCTATAGTCCAATTTTGTTTTTTTTGAATAAATTTTAACATAAAATTGGAATTAACGAAAACAACTAATAATTTAGTTTAAAATAAAAAACGATGAAAAAGTTATTTTCTGTTATATTTTCCGTGTTATTAAGTTTAGCACTCTTCGCTCAAAATCAGCCTGCACTTGATAAAGAAAAACTTTTCGACTTATATCAATCTCAAAAATATGGCGAAGCTGCGGTTTATATAAAAAGTGTATATGGCGATGATGTAAATGATTTTAAAATCATTACTCAAATCGGTTATTGCTATTTAATGAATGGCGACAATGCAGAAGCAGAAAAGTTTTACATTAGGGCTTACCAGCAACAACCACAAAATCTTCCAGTACTTTTTAGTATTGCAAGGTTAAATTCAAAAAGAGGAAATGTTGAAAAAGCAAAATTCTATTACGGCGAAATTGTAAAAATTGATAGTAATAATTTTAGTGTTTATAAGCTTTTGGCAGGTTTATATAATTCAAATAAAGATTCTACTAAACTTATTTACCTTTTAAAGGCCAGTAAAATTAATCCACAGGAAGGCGATGTGGCATACGACTTAGCGGATGTTTACATGAAATTTCAAGATCGGGAAAAAGCATATCAAGTTTTGAATGTTGCAATCGCTGCTGATACTGGAAATATCATTTTACAAAAAGCAATACTTCCTGTTGCAAATTTTCTAAAAAAATACAACGAGGTTATTATATCAGGAGAGAAAATTTTACTAGCAGATGCTGATCCAAATGTGATAAAGGATGTGGCCAAAGCCTATTATTATCTTAAAAATTACCAGAAAGCGATCAATTTATTTAAGCTTTTAGAACTGTCGAACATGCAAAATGAAACAACTCTGTACTTAACGGCTTTATGCTACAGAGGCATTAAAAACTACCCTTTGGCAACAACATATACCAAAAGAACAATTGATGAAGGTATATCGACTAATACAGCCGAATATTATGCTTTACTTGGATTAGTTTATTCGGAAAGCGATAAAGTAAGTCAGGCTAATGCGGCTTATAAAAAGGGGTTGGAATATAAGGCAGCTCCAAATATTTACTACCATCTCGCAGTTCTATACGATACTAAGCTAAAGCAAATGAAGAACGCACGGAAGTATTATAACTTATACCTAAAAAGCAAGCCTAACGCAAAAGATAACAAGGAGGAAATTGCCTTCGTAAAATCGCGAATTGAACAAATTAAATCAGCAGATTAACTTAAATCTTCGAATACTGGTTTAACATTATCCCAAAATTCATCAAGCGCAATAATTCGGGGTTTGAAGAAGGAGATTAATTCTGGCCAATGCTTTTGATTGTAAATATTAACATTGGTTAATTCAGTTGTAATCAAGCTCACGGTTTTTCCAAATTCGTCGGTTGCATCTTGTATCCAATCCCACTCTTCGTTTAATGTAGCGCTTAGCATCGATTTAAATTCTTCGAACTGATTGAAAATTAAATGCCTTACTCCATAATCAGGATGGGCAAGTTGAATGGATATAACTGCTTTTTTATTGTCGACATCCATTTTGAAGAAAATCTGCTTTACACCAGTTTTATAATTTATCCAGTGTATGGTTGAGCCACTTGCTGATGGAACAGGTTTCATGTATTGCCCAAAACTTATCCAGAATTGCTGGCGCAAGCGTGTGGCTTCTTCTTTACTATACATTAAATTAATTTACTGATTTCGATTTTTTAGCGTCTGATTTATAACGATCAAGCCAAATTTTGTTTTATTTATTGCCCATCAGGCGAGCAACATATTTACCAATAATATCAAATTCTAAGTTAACTGTATCACCGACCTGAACTTCCTGTAAATTAGTATGCTCAAATGTGTAAGGAATTATAAAGACAGAAAATTCATCACTTTGTGAATTTACCACTGTTAAACTGATGCCATTAACACAAGCTGAGCCTTTCTCTACCGTAACGTTACCAGATGAAGCATCATACTTAAATCGATATTCCCAGCTACCATCTAATTCTTCACGCTTAATACATATTGCGGTTTGATCTACATGGCCCTGAACGATGTGCCCATCCAGGCGGGCGTTCATTTGCATACAACGCTCTAGATTTATCTTACTCCCAACTTTTAGTTGCCCTAAACTGGTTTTACTCAACGTTTCATCAATTGCGGTAACGGTATGGTTTCCATCATTTAAAGCCACAACGGTTAAGCAAACGCCATTGTGCGCCACACTTTGATCGATTTTTAACTCGTGGCTAATTGCTGAAGCAATAGTAAAATGAATGTTTGTATGCTCTGTTTTAATGGCTGTTACTTCGCCAAGCGTTTCTATAATTCCAGTAAACATTATTTATGATTAAAATTTCAATCTGTTTTTTCTCCAATCGGATGAAGTTTTTGTAACCTGTTTTACAGTTTCAGTGCTCCCACCCTTTTGAAATAATTTTGCAGCAATAATTGCAGCGATTAACGCTTCAGTTTCATCCTCATTTTTTAAACTTTCGCTATTAAAATATTTGCCTACAAAATGAGTATCAAAACGTCCTGTTTTAAAAGCTTCGTGCTGCATTACAAATTTACCAAAACCTAAAGTAGTTTCTATCCCTGTAATCTCATATTCTTCAATTGCCCTAACCATTCGTTCGATGGCTTCTTCCCGATCTTTCCCAAAGGTGATCAGCTTGGCAATCATTGGGTCGTAATAAATGGGTATTTCCATCCCTTGCTCAAAACCATCATCAACCCGAACGCCGTTCCCTTTTGGAGTTTTGTAGGTATGTAAAGTACCAATATCTGGCAAGAAATTATTATTCGGGTCTTCTGCATAAACCCTAAGTTCAATTGCATGACCGCTTATTTTCAAATCTTCTTGCGTAAAGCTTAACTTTTCGCCAGCTGCTACTTTTATTTGTTCTTTAACTAAATCTATCCCTGTAATCAGTTCGGTTACTGGGTGCTCTACCTGTAACCTGGTATTCATTTCAAGGAAGAAAAAGTCTAGATTTTCATCCAGAATAAATTCAACCGTTCCTGCACCAGAATAATTAACTGATCGGGCAACATCTACGGCACACGCACCCATTTTCGCCCTTATTTCTTCGGTTAGTACCGATGAAGGTGCTTCTTCAATCACTTTTTGGTGTCGCCTTTGAACAGAGCATTCGCGTTCGAATAAATGAACAATATTGCCATGATTATCGCCTAAAACCTGTATTTCAATGTGCCTTGGTGAGGTAACATACCGCTCGATAAAAACAGCACCATCTCCAAAAGCAGAGGTTGCTTCGCTAACAGCCAATTGCATTTGCTCTTCAAAATCATCAGCCTTTTCTACAATCCGCATTCCTTTGCCACCACCACCCGCAGCAGCTTTTATCAAAATTGGAAAACCAACCTCAATGGCTCTCTGTTTTGCTTCATTAACATCCTGAATTGCTTCTTCAGTTCCAGGAACCATGGGTATATTATATTTTAAAGCCGCAGCTTTTGCCGACAATTTATTACCCATAATCTCCATTGCCTGTGGCGAGGGACCTATTAAAATTAAACCCGAATCGGCAACCAATTTTGCAAAACCAGCATTTTCTGATAAAAATCCATATCCTGGATGTATTGCTTCAGCGCCTGTTTTTTTTGCTGCATCAATAATTTTTTCTCCTAAAAGATAACTTTGATTAGACGGTGGAGGACCAATACAAACTGCTTCATCGGCGTAACGGACATGTAAGGCATTACGATCGGCTTCTGAAAAAACAGCAACCGTTTTTATACCCATTTCTTTTGCAGAACGCATAACACGCAATGCAATCTCTCCACGATTGGCAATAAGAATTTTTGAGATTTTAGACATTTGGTTAAATACTGAATTACAAATGTAATATTATTTCTATCGCACGGTCAATCATCTCTGCACTAAGATCCAGGTGAGTTACCAAGCGTACCGTACTTGAGCTTGTTGTGTTGCAGAGCAAGCCTTTTTCTTTAAACTGGTTAACAATTTTATCTGCAGATCCTTTTTCAACTTCAAAAATTACAATATTGGTTTCTACTGGCATTACCGATTTTACATAACTTACCGCACTTAGAGTTGCGGCTAAAGTTTTAGCATGGTCATGATCCTCTTTTAATCGTTCTACATGATTATCTAGCGCATAAATACCAGCAGCAGCAAGAAAACCAGCTTGTCTCATTCCGCCACCAAAAGCTTTTCTTATTTTCCTTGCCTTGTGAATGGTGGCTCGATCGCCCAGTAACACAGAGCCAACTGGCGCCCCAAGCCCTTTAGATAAACATACTGAAATGCCGTCGAAATATTGACCATAATCATGTGCTTTATCGCCTGTAGCCACCAGCGCATTAAAAATTCTGGCTCCATCCAAGTGTAATTTTAACCCTTTAATATTGCAAAGATGATGAATCGGTGCAATTTGCGATAAAGTATAACAACTTCCACCGCCCTTATTTACTGTATTTTCTAATACCACCAAGCTCGAATTAGGATAATGAATGTTATCCTCATTAATTTCTGGCTCTATAAGTTCGGGCGTTAAAATGCCACGTTCGCCATAAAGCAATCTAACCGAAGCGGCAGAATGAAAAGCAATACCACCAATTTCGTAACGGTAAACGTGCGCTGTCTGATCGCAAATTACCTCGTCCATAGGTTGGGTAAAACACTTTATACCGATTTGATTAGTCATGGTACCCGAGGGGCAAAATAAACCTGCCTCCATATTAAAAATATTTGCAAGTTTTGTTTCCAAAGTATGAACAGTTTCATCTTCTCCGAAAACGTCATCGCCAACTTTAGCGCTCATCATAGCATCGAGCATACCCGCTGTAGGTTTGGTTACCGTATCGCTCCTGAAATCCAAAATTTTATTAATCATATCGATAAAAATTGTAAAATATTGTTGACGTATAAAAAATAATACCAATGCCTTATTTGGTATAATTTTAAGGTTTTAAGCTGATTAAACAGCTTATATAGTGTATTTTTTACACACTTAAATTTCAACAACAACAAATTGTTAAAAAATTATTAAAAAAAAAGATACAAAATATAAGAGTTTTTATACTTTTATCGTGCTAAAACCAAAAATAAATAAAATGATAGTAATTGCAGACGGTGGATCTACCAAAACAAATTGGTGTTTGATTAACGAGGCCGGCAGAAAAATTTACTTTAATACCGAAGGCTACAATCCTTATTTCTCAAAAGAGGAATACATTGTACAATCTTTAAATGAAACTCTTCCGGACCACTTAGAAAGAGAAAAATTAACAGCGGTTTATTACTACGGTGCGGGTTGTTCTACACCTGGTAACAAGAAAATTGTTGCTGATGCCATGAAACAGATTTTTTTAAATGCAGAAATTTTCGTTGGTCATGATTTACTCGCTTCTTGCAGAGCACTTTTAGGAAACGAGCCTGGATTTGCTGCTATTTTAGGAACTGGTACAAATTCATGCTTGTATGACGGAAATGACATCACTTTAAATATCGATTCATTAGGTTATTTCTTAGGCGATGAAGGTAGTGGCTCTTACATCGGTAAACGCATATTAAGTGATTACATGAAAGGTTACATGCCTAAAGGTTTAAGAGAAGCTTTTTATGATAATTATGCTTTAACTAACGAAGATATTTTCGACAATATTTACAATAAACCACTGCCAAACCGTTTCTGCGCAAGTTTTAGTAAATTTTTATACGACTTTAAAGATACTTACGAAGATTACACCTACAAAACGATCGATTATGCTTTCACTGCATTTTTCGAAGCTTTGGTTGTACACTACCCTAACTACAAAGACCATAAATTAAATTGTGTAGGTTCTGTAGGTTATAGTTTCCGCGATATTTTAAGTATTGTTGCCGATCGTTACGAAATGGGTGTAGGTAAAATTATCCGTTCGCCAATAGATGATTTGGTACATTACCATTTAGAGTTAGCTCCAAAGGGATAGTTTAGAGTGAAAAGTATAAAGTTTAGAGTTTAAGGTTTAGAGTACAAAGTTTAAGTTCTATCAATAAAAAAGGTTCAGTTTGAAATTTCAAACTGAACCTTTTTTATTGATAGCCTATCGGCTTAACGCCTTTCAACTTTTTACTTTTTACTTTTTACTTTTTACTTTTTACTTTTTACTTTAGCTATCAGCTTAAAAAGATATCTCTTTACCAAAAAGCTTGGCATATTTGCGTTTATCAAACCTGTATAAAGTAGCAGCTCTGTAAGAAACACCTTTTTGTTTTTCATCAAGCTCTTTCAAAACACCAAAGCTTACAATTTTCTTTCTAAAATTTCTTTTATCGAGTTTTTTACCTAAAACCAGCTCATAAACATGCTGCAATTGCGTTAATGTAAATTTCTCAGGCAGCAATTCAAAAGCAATCGGCTGATGCTTAATTCTACGCTTGATTTTTTCAAGTCCTTTATCATAAATCTTTTGATGGTCGAAAGCAAGTTTTGGCAAATCGGTAATTGGCAGCCAGTTTGCCTGCTTTGCATAATTACTTATCGGACGAAGATCTTTATCTCCGCCTAAGCGAATTAAAGCGTAATAGGCCAAAGTAATCACACGCCCTTGCGGGTGCCTTCCTGGATCTCCGAAAGCATAATATTGCTCCATATAAATCCCTCGTAAACCAGTTAGTTCATATAAAATACGGGCAGCAGATTGGTCTAAACTTTCGTCAGCACCAACTATATTTCCAGGTAAAGCCCACCAATCTTTAAAAGGTTCTTCATTCCTTTCGATGAGCAAGATTTTTAATTCCTTACCGTCGAATCCAAACAGCACACAGTCAATCGAGAAAACGGAATCTAAATGAGGTAAAATTTGTTCCAATGTAAAATTTAGTTAATTTAAGCGTTAAAGGTATGACTTTCAATATTAAGTAAAAAAAATAAAATAAATTACTTAGTGTAGAAAATACACACTATATTCGTAGTACGAAGATGAAACCAAATATTAAAAATATAGCTGTACTTACTTCAGGGGGCGATGCGCCAGGCATGAATGCTGCGATTAGAGCAGTTGTACGTACAGGAATTTACCATGGCATCAGTATGTTTGGTGTTATGCAAGGCTACCAGGGTCTTATTACAAACAACATAAAACCAATGGACGCCCGTTCTGTAAGCAACATTTTACATTTGGGCGGAACGATATTAAAAACAGCTCGTTGCTTAGAATTTAAAACAATTGAGGGCCAAGAAATTGCTTATAATAATTTAAAAGCAAACGATATCGACGCTTTAGTTGTGATCGGTGGGGATGGTACTTTTACAGGTGCTAAACTTTTTGGCGAAAGATATGGCGTAAAAGTTATCGGCATACCTGGCACTATAGATAATGATTTAAGCGGATCTGATTTTACTTTAGGATATGATACCGCAATAAATACAGTAATAGAAGCAGTAGATAAAATCAGAGATACCGCTGATGCACACGATAGATTATTTTTTATCGAAGTAATGGGTCGGGATTCTGGCTGTATTGCCCTAAGAAGCTCTATAGCGAGTGGTGCTGAAGCTGTTTTATTACCAGAATTTGAAACCAGTGTTGATGAGTTAATTCAAAAACTGACTTTAGGTGCAGCGACTAAAAAATCATCAAGCATTGTTATTGTAGCCGAAGGGCATAAACAAGGTGGCGCTTACGAAATTGCCAAAAAGGTTAAAGAAACTTTCGATCATTACGATACAAAAGTTACAATTTTGGGTCATTTACAACGCGGAGGTAGCCCAAGCAGTTTTGACAGAATTTTAGGAAGCAGATTAGGCTTTGCGGCTGTAAACGCACTAATAGCTGGAGAAAGTGCTCAAATGGTTGGTTTACGCGGTAACGAGATTAAATTAACCAGTATTACAGATGCATTAAGTAGCCATACTTTTAAATTAGAGAACGATTTAATGGAGATGACGGAGGTTTTATCCATATAAAATATGATAGCAGTTGTTTATAGCGGTTCGAGAACAGCTTTTTGGAAACTTACCCAAAATGGAGTGGTTGTAGCGCATTGTAACACCACTGGTATCAATCCTTGCTTTGTTGATCCTAAAACAATTCTTCAAATTTTAAACAAGAAGGTAGTTTTAGTAAATAATGCAGAAAGTATAAAGAAAATTTATTTCTTTGCCGCTGGAGCATCATCACCAGATAGAAAAGAGGAACTTGCAAAAACTTTGTCATCTTTTTTTAGATATAGCAAAGTTGTTGTAGAAAATGACTTATTTGGCGCCGCTAAGGCAGCGTGTTTTGATCAGTCTGGCATTGTGGCTATGTTAGGAAGCGGTGCAAACTGTGCTTACTTTGATGGCAAAAAGCCTTTGGATAATAATTTTGGCATGGGCTATATTTTAGGAGATGAGGGCTCGGCAAACTATCTTGGCAAAATGCTCTTAAAAAGTTTTTTAAATAAGAAATTACCAAAAGAACTTGAAACTAAATTTAGCAGAACTTATGTTTTGGAGCGTTCTCAAATATTTGAAAGAATTTATAACAAGCCCCAGGCGAATATTTTTTTAAGTTCGTTTTTTGATTTTTTTATTCAGAATAAAAAACATGGCCATATTATTAGGATGGTAGATGAAGGGTTTGAAAAACATTTTCAAACATATATTTTACCAATGGTAGAAAAATATCCCAACGAGGACTTACATTTTGTAGGTACTATAGCGGCAGAATTTGAAGACAGGCTTAGACATACGGCAGAAAAATACGATTTAACTATAAAAAGCATAACTAAAGAACCTATACTTAATTTATTAAAACATTACATTAATTAACAAAAAACAATGAGCAAAATTGGAATAAACGGCTTTGGCCGTATTGGCAGACTGGTTTTCAGAGCTGCTTTAAAAAGAGGTTTAGATATTGTAGCAATTAACGATTTAATTGAGCCAGATTATATGGCTTATATGTTAAAGTATGATACTACTCACGGCAAGTTTGATGGAACAATTGAAGTTGTTGATGGAAATTTAGTGGTAAACGGTAAAACTATTCGTGTTACTGCAGAACGTAATCCTGCTGACTTAAAATGGGATGCTGTTGGTGTTGAAGTTGTAATTGAATCAACTGGTTTATTCTTAACACGTGCTGATGCTGAAAAACACATTGCTGCTGGTGCTAAGAAAGTAGTTTTCTCTGCTCCTGCTAAAGATGCTGATATCCCTACTTACGTAATGGGTGTTAACCATGATAAATTAACTGCAGACCAAACAATTGTTTCGAATGCATCTTGTACTACAAACTGTTTAGCACCAATTGCTAAAGTATTAAACGATAACTTCGGTATTGTTGAAGGTTTAATGAGCACAATCCATGCGGTAACTGCAACACAAAAAACTGTTGATAGTCCATCTGCTAAAGATTGGAGAGGTGGCCGTGGTGGTTTCTCTAACATTATTCCTTCATCTACAGGCGCTGCTAAAGCAGTAGGTATGGTTCTTCCTGAGTTAAAAGGAAAATTAACTGGTATGTCTTTCCGTGTTCCTGTTGCTGATGTTTCAGTTGTAGATTTAACAGTTCGCTTAGAAAAACCAGCTACTTACGAGCAAATTAAAGCAGCTATGAAAGCAGCTTCAGAAAGCGGACCATTAAAAGGTGTTTTAGGTTATACTGAGGATGAAGTTGTTTCTTCTGACTTCGTTGGTAACGATCACGCTTCTGTTTTTGATGCTGGTGCAGGTATTTCATTAAATGATAACTTCGTAAAAGTTGTTTCTTGGTATGATAATGAGTGGGGATATTCTTCTGCTCTTGCTAAATTCGTAGAATACTACGCTAGCTTATAATAAAAACACAGCCTAACGGCTAATTTCTATAAAATAAAAGGCAACATTATTCATTTAGTGTTGCCTTTTATATTTAAATGTATTTTTTGGATATAAATTTCCTTTCATAATAGTTACAATTCACAATTAATTGCTTAAAAAACACATTAATTAACCTATTAAAATAGCAATCACATCAAAAAAGACTGATTTTTCTTAAAAAAAACTTAATCAACAGACATTATGATACGATTTGCATATATCATATCATATTTTGATAATATTTAACAATTAGTTAACACTTTTTCAGCTTATATTTGCAACACTGTCATTTTAGGTTGCATAATCTGCTATAAAAGACACCGCAATTAAAAAATGACAAAAAAAATACTTAAAAATTTCTTAGTGTATTTTTTACACTATCATTTTTTTTACTATATTTGTAGAGTAATAAATGAAGTATTATTTATTACCATAAAAAAAGATAAATCTTCTCTTGATAAGCGTTATGCTAAAATGGAGAATAAAGACAAAGCCTGGCTCATAACAGGTTTATATTTGGTTAGAAAAAAAGGAGACGCTTGGATGAGGTCTCCTTTTTGTTTTAATGACGTTTTCTAATCTTATATATACTCCTCTTGTATTCATTAGTATAATTTAAAATCTTACCTTAGAGCTAGAAATTAACATAAATAAGTTTATAATAACTTGCACAAACAAAATTATTATTAATGTTGCCTCTCCAATTAACCACAGCAATAATTGAGCCCGCAGTTATAAAACAAATTTTAATCATAAATGCTCAAACCACAAGAAAATTAAATGAAAAAAGTCTTTAACGCTTACAGCTCTTACTACAATCTTCTTTACAAGGATAAAGATTACGTTTCAGAAGCAGATTATATAGTTGATTTAATCAAGCAGCATAAACCTGAGGCAAAAACATTAGTTGAATTTGGCTCAGGAACTGGAAAGCATGCACTTTTATTTTGCGAAAAAGGATTTCAAGTTAATGGAGTTGAACCGAGCGCAGAAATGCTAAAAATTGCTCAAAGCAATTCACATACTAATCTTTCCTTTACTCATGCCTCTATGGAATCTTTAGCACTGGCTGAAAAGTTTGATGTAGCAACTGCCCTATTTCATGTTGTTAGTTATCTAAACGAGAATGAGGAACTTATTAACTCTTTCAGAAATATCCACAAACACCTAAATGAGGGTGGTTTATTGATTTTTGATCTCTGGTATACACCAGCAGTATTATCTCAGGTACCAGAAAAGCGCACGAAGGTTACAGAAGATGATCACATAAAAGTTATCAGAAATGCAACGCCCGTTAATCACTGGAATAAGAATATAATTGATGTTATATATGATATTAACGTATTTGATAAGGAAAATAATGAAGATTATGTTTTATCAGAAACACATAACATGAGACACTTTAGCATCCCTGAAATTGAACTCCTTGCAAAACTAACTGGCTTTGAAATTATTAAGACGGAAGAATTTCTTTCAGGCGAAACACCTGGGCCTAATACCTGGGGGGTTTGCTTTGTATTAAGTAAAGTATAAAAAATTCGTACATCCACAGCGTGCAGATCAATTAAAGAAACTGTACATACCCCAGTAAACTTGCAGGCTGATGTTATTTCTTTTTAAAACTAATTCCATTATTTACTGTTAAATAATCAAAAACAGCATTATGATTAATCCAGATGAAAAAATACCTGTTGACGATAGCTCAAGCAATGAAGCAGAAGATCAACAAAGCCAAAAAGACATACACTCTAATGGTTTAGATGAAAAAATTGTCGAAGAAAATCATACTAATAAAGATTTACTAGATGAAGCTTATCGTGCTTCGGAATCGGCTTATACTTTAAATACGGATGATAAGCAGGAGAATGTCCCAGACGAAGATTAAAATATAAAGAATCTCTGCAGTTAAAAACCTAAATTATTGTTATATATTGGAATAATTTAAGGTTTTTAACTTATTCGCTTTCAGATAAATAAAAGTTCTATTGGCATCAATGATGATGTTAAATCTTTTTAAAACGTCACCACCTATAATACTCATTTTTTGTCGGCCTATTCCGCCTGAAAAAAAAGAAACGGGTACATTTGGCAAATTCATGTTACCAATAGATAATAAAGGTAAAACGGCTTTTTGAGTTTTCAAGATATTGCCATAAGAATCTTTCAGTTGCTTTTCATCAACAATTTTTAATTTTTGATCGAGTTTATTTTCAGCTACAAATTTGTCATCAAACAAAAGGGCTCCCGAATAACCAGAATGTATTAAAAATTTATTACTAAGCGTTAGGTCAGCAATTTTAAAACTTGCTTCAATAAACATATAATCGTTTTCGAAACCTAATTTAAGTTTTTGGTATTTTTTAATTTTATCAGGTAAATTATTGCTGATTCGCATAACATTTTCCTCAAAATCCAATTCGATTACTTTATTTTCAAAAAGATCAGTTCCGAATTTCCCATCGGTTTCTTGTCCTGAGTTTTTATTTTCCCATATAGACTGTCGCTCCCATTTTAAGGAACCAATCTGTAAGATATTATTCTTGCTAAATCTGGATTCATTGTCTGATCCACCCCAGCTTTTCACTGTATCAACACCGCTAAAGCTTAAGTCATTTAATCGCTTAATGGTTTCTTCTGTTAGCGTTAAAGCATTGGCTGCTGTATGAAACATTAAATTCAAACTATCTTTTCCATTTAAAATAGCAGGCACCGATAAATTATTATAGCTGGTTAGGTGAAACGGAATAACGTAAACACTATTGGTATTATCGCTTTGCTTATGGCGTTGCGCAAATACCAATTGACTTGAAGCAATAAAAATTAACAGGCAATATTGTTTTATTTTAAACATGAATTGGACTTAAAACTGAATTGTATTAAAATTTAACACGAAGCTTTTCAGAAACTAACTGACCATTTTGATAGTATTCAAAAAACCAATCTCCATTCTTTTTTAGCAGCACTCCATTTACGGTTTCAGTACTTGCAATAAAATAATCTGGTACAGAGGTTTTAAGTAAGGCTAATACTTTTTTAGGGCTGCTATCAACCAACTGGTATCCGTTTGCAACTGGCTGGGCATATAATGTTTCTTCAATTTGTTTGCTTATTGGAGTAGCTTGATTAGGTGTGGTTTCAACTTTTGAAATAACCTCTTGCGCTAATGGTTTTGGTGTTTGGTTTGAAGGTGCCTTATAAGCATATTTAAAATCGTTTAACGAGATAAACGCATCTTGTAACGCCAAGTTATAAGATTCACTATACTCTTTTTCTCGGCTCTTACCTTCTTTACTTTTAAATACAACTTGCCCGCCACAATCTTTTAGTATAAGGGTTAAATTTGTTGAAAACATACTATTTTTCTCTAAAATTTCGGCTATAAGTCCATCACACTTATTAGTGGTAAGTTCTGCTGGTAATTGAGCATCATCAAAAAAAACAGCAAACCCTTTATTCTCCAGCAATTCTTTTGTTAAAACATTTAAACCATACTGGTTTGGTTGCTTTAAAAAAGCATATTTTTGAGGAACTATTATGTATTTATAGTGATTTAAATTTTCTTGTGCGAAAAGTGAAAGAGACAAGAAAAAAAACAAGAACAACAAATAAGCAGACCTTTTCATTTGAATTAAATTTATTAAATATATTAATTATTTGTTTTTAAATATAATAACCCCAAGGTTAACCATTTCATTTTAATTAAATGGGTTTCATTATTTGTTAGTTGCCTCAACAATCATTCGAAGCGAGAATTTTTATTTTATATCGAACACCACTAAAGCTATACATGTTAAGCCCAAGATAAACACTTACTTATATCATCCAATCAGAATATCGTTCGCGTTGACTTACATTTTACGGCAATTATGCATTCCTACGGGTTGTGCGAATATGCCTCTGTATAACATAAAAGTGGCAATGTGTTAATAATAATTCCCGAATCTTAATTATATAATTGTTCAACTATTTTTATTACCCAAACCTACAAATTCTAACTTCTACGCTCCTCGAATTTGCTTGCCATAATATGAATATTTAAATATATTTTAGATTCAATATCCTATTTTGAAAAGACTATATGCCTTATCGTTTTTACTGTTGTGTTTACTAACGGCAAAAGCTCAGTACGAATTTCGTGAAGAAAATTTACCCGAAGAAGTATCAATACTAAATTTTGCTTCGATACTAAACACTGGATCGGAAGTACTGCCTTTAAGCAAAATAATAGATGGCAAACAAATGCTACCATTTAAACCATTAAGCGGACAGCTGGGCAATTTAGGCTTTACAAGCAATAATTTTTGGGTAAAATTTCAAATAAAAAACACCCTAAAAACTCCATTAGTTTATTATTTACAAACTGCAGAACCTGTTACTGATAATGCAAATTTGTTTTTGATTGATGCAAATAATACAACGCAGATTCAACGAAGTGGGGATAATTTAGATTTTTCACAGCGTAGCCTTAAAAACCGAAAAACATTATTCAAAATTGAACTTAATGGAGGGGAAACTAAAAGTGCATTCCTGGAATTGAAAAATGACGGAGAGAAAAATACCTTGCCACTTCTTTTAATAAGTCAGGAAAGGTTTCTTGAAACAACCTATTCTGATCAGCTAATTATGGGGATATTTTATGGCATCTTAGCTTTTATTGCCATTACTTACTTCTTCTTCTATTTCGCAATTAAAGAAATTTCATTCCTATATTATTCGCTTTATGTATTATTTGTGGGTTTATGTCAGTTTGCACTAGATGGATTTTATCATCAATATATAGGAACTGGTAATTCTTGGTTCAATCTCCATATTGTTATTATATCAGCTATTTTTAGCTGTTTCTTCTTTGGAAAATATAGCGAAATCATCCTTGAAATTAAACGCAAAAACCAACGTATACACAAGCTTTTCAATCCATTGTATATCGCTTTAGGTGTTGTACTAGTTGGGATTATTATTTTCCCATTCTTTTTGAAATATTCTTACCCCATAATAAACATCCTTACTCTTTTTGGATTGATTTTGATATTTGCATCTATCGCAGTCATCATTTACAAAAAACAACCAATCGATTTATTCTACACCATTGGTATTGCAATTCTAGCTTTGACTATAATTATGGCTGTACTTATGAATTTTGGTGTCTTTCCTGAAAACTTCTTTACGGATAATATTACCAAACTCGGTATCGGCTTAGAAATTATGGCCTTATCTCTATCTATGGCTAATCGAATTGGAATTCTAAGAAACAGGAAGGAAGAGCTTCAAAATATAGCTTTACAGAAATCAGAAGAAATGAATGATATGAAATCTTACTTTCTTTCTAACATGAGCCATGAATTGAGAACACCATTGAATGCTATTTTAGGCTTAGCTGCCATTATGGAAAAAGAGAGTAATGACCCTAAGGTTATTGCAAATTGTGAGATTATTAAGTACTCTTCGCATGGTTTAATATCATCGGTTAACGATATTCTCGATTTTTCAAAAATTGAAAAGGGTGACCTGGAACTGGACAAAAGCGAATTCATACTACATGAACTTTTGAATAAATTAGCTATAAGTGCTGAAAAACGGAGCCATAATAAAGGATTGAAATTTAATTTTTACTCTTCTTTAGATAAAGAAATGGTAATTATTGGCGATCCCATAAGACTTGAACAAATTATTTACAATGTTTTAGGTAACGCAATAAAATTTACTTCAAAAGGTAATATTAACCTAGAAATTGTAGCAGAAGCCGAGCAAAATACGCTCCTGTTAAAAATTATAATAAAGGATACTGGAATTGGAATAGAAAAAGAAAAACTGGAAACAATATTTGATCTATTCTCTCAAACCAATTTCAATAACAAAAGGAAACATGGCGGATTTGGAATTGGATTGAGTATTGTAAAAGCGCTAACCGATTTACATAAAGGTGAAATAAAAATTCAAAGCGAATTAAATGAAGGTACAACCTGCGAGATAGAAATTAAATATCCTATTCAGGAAAGTGTTAAAAAACCAATTACTATGTATCCTGAAGATGATTACGATTTAATGGGGAAGAATATTTTAGTTGTAGAAGATAATCCTATGAATCAAATGATTGTTCAAATGATGCTAGAAGATTGGAAAAACACGACCGTAACGCTTGCCGATAATGGAGCAGAATGCCTAGAAACAATTAAAACCAAAGACATTGATTTGGTATTGATGGACTTGCAGATGCCTGTTATGGATGGATATGAAGCTATTTCATCTATAAGAAACGGTTTGGCAGGAATAAAAAAGATTAGTGTACCAATCATTGTTCTAACTGCTGATATCACAAAAGCAACAAAAGACAGGATTTTTAATATTGGTGCTACAGACTATATGAATAAACCGGTGGAAGAAGAAATTCTCTATAAGAAAATAACAACAGCTTTATCTGCTCATCATCAATCTAACAACGATCTGAGAATAGCATAAATCGACATTTATCACCATTAGGATTCTTGATAATATCCAATTCAACTTAAAAAACTGGGCACCTTATTCCGCGATAGTTGCCAGACTTACGTCGAAAAAAAGTAAGTGAAAATTCGAAAGTATTAGTACTCGTTCCTGAACTGCGTAATCCAGGATTAACATCATAACTCATTCCAAGCGTAAAATTATTAAATGTAAAACCAGCATAAGGTACAACTGCATCCTTCAATCGTAAATTAGCTCCAGCAATTAATTCTGAAGTTTCTCCAAAGGGTATTGTAAAGTAAACTCCAACCATACGCTCCTGTGCATTACCCTGGCGAGCATACATAAGATGCGGAATAACGACCATATCATTCGCCAATTTTATACTTACCCCCGCATTAAACAGGTATCTGATTGGCAGAAATAATTTCCCCTCTGAATCGACAAATGGATCAACAGGTTTTGTTAAATGGTTCAACGAAAATGCTGCATAAAAGTTCGCTCGTTTTAAAGGATTTGTATCAAAAAAAGCTACTCCAGCGCCAGCATCCAGAACTGTTGATGCACTATTATTGAAATTATCAGCCGTTGGAATTAACGGAGTAAATCCAACGCCAGCTTCATACTGATCACCTAATTGAAATCTACTTGGATCAAATCTTCTATTTAAAAACCCAACATTCATTCCAAAGGTTACGTTGTAATCCTCATTATAGCCTAATTTAACGCCAGTATAAGCCAGAGATACAGCCCCGTTTAAATAACCATAACCACCACTGGTAGCGGTTTGATTGAGTACGTTCAAACCGATATTTATATTCTGATTTGTTGACATTTCGGCAGATAATCCTGAAGTGCTAAAAGTATTAACATTGCCAAAGTTTTGATTTCGGTGAATTAAAGTAGCCCTGTAATCCATTTGCGAAACACCTGTTAATGCAGGATTCATCCATAAAGCGTAAGCATAATATTGGGAAAAATGTGGATCAACCTGAGCTTTCAAATTTGAATAAACCAGCAAAAAAATAAATGCAAACACTCCCCTCTTCATAGCTATCTTAACAAATTTATCGAGCCGTGTTTAACCATCTCTTCACCATCGGTGAATCTCACTACACACTTATAAACGTAAACACCAACAGGCTGCATAACTCCCCTGAAACTACCATCCCAGGCGGCATCTCTTTCTTTTGATTTATAAACTAATTCTCCCCATTGTGAGTAAACAGACCAATCGATAGTTTCTATACCAGTCCCAAGAACCTTCACGACATCATTTTTCCCATCACCATTGGGCGTGAATGTATTTGGAATAAATAAATCTCTTTTTTTATCAAGGGTAATTTTTATCGTTGCCGAGGCTGGACACCCATTTTCCGAAATTGCATTTACTTTTACTATAATTTCATTCTTAAACTCAAAAATCTGATTTATTGCCCCTGCATCATTAAAAAGATTTGCCGGAGACCAGTTTAATACCTTGTATTTTAAGTTTGAATTTGTTTTTAGCTCCACTTTCGAACCAAATTCAGCTATAGTCTTACTTGCAGTTAAGGATAACTCAAAGGCTTCAACAGAAATTGAAATAGAATTTGAAATTAAACTCTCACAGCCAGAATTATTTTTCGTCTTTACGCTATAGTTACCTGCAGCATTTGCCAAATAATTTTGACTGGTGGCGCCATTGATTACCACTCCATTTTTAAACCATTGATTACCAGAGCTGGCAGATGAGACTAAAAGTGCAGCACTACCTTTACAAATAACTAAAGAACTTTGAGTAGATATAGTAGGTACTTTTGGTGGAGCATTAATGATTACATCTATTGGATCCGAAATCTGGCTCACACACCCTCCTGCTGAAATCACACCCAAAGTGTATCGCCCTGCTAAACTCGCATTGAAAGTTGTATTTGTTGCACCTGGAATTATTACCCCGTTTCTATACCATATATTTCCTGATGGCGCAGAAGAACTAAGTTGAACAGTATTGCCTTCGCAAACTTCTAATGGAGTTTCTGCTGTAATAGTAGGTCTAGCAGGAATTCGTTCTACAATTACATTTGTACTTTCAGAAGAAACACTTTTGCAACCATTTTCATTTAATGATACAACGGTATATTTTCCACTAGCTGCTACAATAAGAGTTTGCTCAATTTCTCCTATCATAATTGAATTATCTTTGAACCATTGATAATTGCTTGAATTGCTAGATTTTAACACAACTGAACCACCCACGCAAAAACTAATTGGGCCAGAAGTGGTTATAACCAGTTTCTCCTGAATAGGCTTTACGCTAACTTTGATAGTGGTTCTAGGACCTTCACATCCTTCAGTATTTACCTGGCTAACATAATATTCTGTTACTCCTGCATTCGCTGTTGATGGTGTTGGTGCTTGCGGTAACAATCCATTCGAATCATACCAGATTAGGTTTGAACCATTCGCCGTTAACACCGATGCAACTTCGTTCTGACAATAGACTACCGATGAAGCCTTTGGCGCTGGTGGAGTTGGCTTTACGGTAACGGTGATAGTGGTTCTAGGACCTTCGCATCCTTCAGTATTTACTTGGGTAACGTAATATTCCGTTACGCCTACATTCGCTGTTGATGGTGTTGGTGGTTGCGGTAACAATCCATTCAAATCATACCAGATAAGGTTTGAACCATTCGCAGTTAATACCGATGCAACTTCGTTCTGGCAATAGGTTGCTGATGTCGCTGTTGGTGCTGCTGGAACTGATTTAATGATAACCTCCAGAGGCGATTTTTCACTCTCGCAACCATCCACACCTATTTTCTGAGTTACGTAATAAGTAATGCTGCCAACAGCAGAAGTTGATGGCGCAATACTTCCGTCAATAACATTACCCGAAGCGTCATACCAGGTGAAAATTGCATTAGTTTCGCCCGTCGCAGTTAAAACTGGCACACCGATTTGATTGTGGCAATATTTTAAATGGGTAGTTCCAGGCGCTGCCGGAACTGGTTTAATAGTAACCTCCAAAGGTGATTTTTCACTCTCGCAACCATCCACACCTATTTTCTGAGTTACGTAATAAGTCGTGCTGCCAACAGCAGAAGTTGATGGCGCAATACTTCCGTCGATGACAGCACCAGATGCATCATACCAGGTGAAAATTGCATTCGCCTCACCTGTAGCAGTTAAAGCAGGCACACCGGTTTGATTGTGGCAATATTTTAAATGGGT
>Ga0247813_10000096_pt1 | contig 108351 bp, 100 predicted proteins | sample UWRJL169409C1_FD_180719 | JGI IMG/M metagenome (GOLD analysis project Ga0247813, IMG submission 180719) | Plant litter microbial communities from Arlington Agricultural Research Station in Wisconsin, United States - UWRJ-L169-409C-1 | ecosystem: Environmental > Terrestrial > Plant litter >...
AACTGTGCCATCATCATCTCGACTGGAGCGCAGCGAAACGGAGAGATCTTTGAACCAGGCAAACCGTGCCCTCGTCATCTCGACTGAAGCGCAGCGAAAAGGAGAGATCTTTGAACTAAAGCAAACTGTGCCCTCGTCATCTCGACTGGAGCGTAGCGAAACGGAGAGATCTTTGAACCAAGCAAACTGTGCCATCATCATCTCGACTGGAGCGCAGCGAAACGGAGAGATCTTTGAACCAGGCAAACCGTGCCCTCGTCATCTCGACTGAAGCGCAGCGAAAAGGAGAGATCTTTGAACTAAAGCAAACTATGCCCTCGTCATCTCGACTGAAGCGCAGCGAAACGGAGAGATCTTTGAACAAGGCAAACCGTGCCCTCGTCATCTCGAATGAAGCGCAGCGAAACGGAGAGATCTTTGAACCAAAGCAAACCGTGCCCGCGTCATCTCGACTGAAGCGCAGCGAAACGGAGAGATCTTTGAACCAAAGCAAACCGTGCACTCGTCATCTCGACTGAAGCGTAACGAAACGGAGAGATCTTTGAACCAGGCAAACCGTGCACTCGTCATCTCGACTGAAGCGCAGCGAAACGGAGAGAGCTTTGAACCAAAGCAAACCGTGCACTCGTCATCTCGACTGAAGCGCAGCGAAATGGAGAGAGCTTTGAACTGTATTATTAAATTAATTTACCAGGACAATATTTCCAGAGATAAATCTTTCCATTCCATGTTTCTTGAATTAATTAATGTTTCTTTTTTTGATCGACTCCACTTTTTCAATTGTTTTTCTCTAGAAATAGCTTCTTCTATAGAGGGATACATTTCATAATAAACACAAATTGAAAGATGGTATTTAGCAGTAAAGGAATTAGGGTTAAATTTATCACGATGCTGAACAATTCTCACCGACAAATCGGATGTGACACCAATATATAGCGTTGTTCTTTGATAATTAGTCATGATGTAAATACATCCTCCCCTCTCCATTAGCGTTTTTTATTTCAATATACGAAAAACGCTAATTTTTAATTAGGAATAATTATTACACCTAGTCCCAATCGTCATCTCGACTGGAGCGCAGCGAAACGGAGAGATCCTTGAACCAGGCAAACCGTCCCCCCGTCATCTCGACTGGAGCGCAGCGAAACGGAGAGATCTTTGAACCAGGCAAACCGTCCCCTCGTCATCTCGACTGAAGCGCAGCGAAACGGAGAGATCTTTGAACCAGGCAAACCGTGCACTCGTCCTCTCGACTGGAGCGCAGCGAAATGGAGAGATCTTTGAACCAGGCAAACCGTGCACTCGTCATCTCGACTGAAGCGCAGCGAAACGGAGAGATCTTTGAACAAAGCAAACTATGCTCTCGTCCTTTCGACTGAAGCATAGCGAAACGGAGAGATCTTTGAACAAAGCAAACTATGCTCTCGTCCTTTCGACAGAAGCATAGCGAAACGGAGAGATCTTTGAACCAGGCAAACCGTGCACTCGTCATCTCGACTGAAGCGCAGCGAAACGGAGAGATCTTTGAACCAGGCAAACCGTGCACTCGTCATCTCGACTGAAGCGCAGCGAAACGGAGAGATCTTTGAACCAGGCAAACCGTGCACTCGTCATCTCGACTGAAGCGCAGCGAAACGGAGAGATCTTTGAACAAAGCAAACTATGCTCTCGTCCTTTCGACAGAAGCGTAGCGAAACGGAGAGATCTTTGAACCAGGCAAACCGTGCACTCGTCATCTCGACTGAAGCGCAGCGAAACGGAGAGATCTTTGAACCAGGCAAACTGTGCTCTCGTCCTTTCGACAGAAGCATAGCGAAACGGAGAGATCTTTGAACCAGGCAAACCGTGCACTCGTCATCTCGACTGAAGCGCAGCGAAACGGAGAGATCTTTGAACCAGGCAAACCGTGCACTCGTCATCTCGACTGGAGCGCAGCGAAACGGAGAGATCTTTGAACTAAAGCAAACTGTGCCCCCGTCATCTCGACTGGAGCGCAGCGAAACGGAGAGATCTTTGAACTAAAGCAAACTGTGCCCCCGTCATCTCGACTGGAGCGCAGCGAAACGGAGAGATCTTTGAACCAGGCAACCCCAACTTTAAAAGATTCTTCAACTGCGGTAGAAAGGATGATTGTAGTGGAGTCGTCATCTCGACTGAAGCGCAGCGAAATGGAGAGATCTTTGAACAAAGCAAATTCCCAACTTTAAAAGATTCCTCCACTGCGGTCGAAATGACGATCATGGAATAAGATTAGTAACAAACAAACCCTAGTTCCTAATATTTAAATTAGATAAAATAACCGCGCAGGCGCCCGCACCGATAACCAGCATAATCACGGAGACCAAAATCAACATTAAGCCAGGTTTTAGTGGTTCATTCTTTACTGACTTAACGATCACCAGAATAACACCAACTACAAACAGCACGGCAACAGCAAACCAATAGATAATAATTCCCATTTTAAGAATTAGCTAACATGACCGCACAGGCACCTCCACCTATTACAACTAAAACAACCGAAGCAATAAGCATTTGAACACCTAGTTTTACAGGCTGATTGTTTGATGATTTCACAATAATGGTGATGATCCCTGCAATGAACAAACCTACGATAGCAAGTCCATAAAGAAAAAACAAAACAACAATCATATTAATTCATATTTAATTTTTCCCTGATGGCATCAATTTTATTGTCACGATAAAAAATATTCATTGTTTCGAAAGGCACCATCTTATATTTATCACTCACAATATGAACGCAGGATTTCTTCACCGCCCGAACATCAAAATCAAGAGGATCCATAAAGTTCATAATAATGATGCGAAACAGATTATCATAACTCAAATTATCTGATTTTACCCGAGGCAAACAACACATCAGTTCACCAAAAGTATCTTCAGCACAATCTACAGAAACACCTGTACTAAATAAATTAAGCATATGTTCTTTCAATTTCTCATCATGCTCAAAAACAATGGTATTTTTAGAATTGTTCAGCAAATCTTCCGGATTAATTAAATGCGTCATCGGAATCACCTCATCACCTATTTTTAAAGCATAAGCCATACAAAGCGCATCCGGATTACAAGGCACCGGAATTAAATCCTGCGGAGTAAACGTTGGGTATTGCTCATAAATTTTGCGCCTCACCTCAGTTAAAGTAATCCTGCCTTGCTGATCATTGTAATCATCATTCCGGCCGGCAACCTGTGTAGGCTGAAAAGTAACCCCACGAACACAACGTTGCTTCAAAGCATAATCCAGGATATCGCCTATTTCATGATCGTTTAAACCATTTTGTAAGGTCACGACTAATGTAGTCGACACATTGAATTGATTCAAATGGTCAATTGCTTTCTTTCTGACTTCAGTTAAATCCTCGCCCCTCATCTTGGTTAATACCTCCGGACTAAAACTATCGAACTGAAGATAGATCTCGAAATCTGGCATATAAGAAGCCAGTTTCTCTACGAAGTGAATGTCTTTTGCAATCCTGATGCCGTTGGTGTTCACCATCAAATGCTTGATCGGCTTGGTTTTAGCCAGATCAAGAATCCTGAAAAACTCCGGATGGACGGTAGGCTCACCACCAGAAAGTTGAACCACATCAGGCTCACCCTCATTCGCCACCACCACGTCCATCATGCGCTCAATTTCAGTTAACGTTCTATGCCTTCCATAATTGGGTGATGACATGGCGTAACACGTAGGGCAAGCTAAATTACAGCGATCAGTCACTTCAATAACAGTCAGGCAAGAATGCTGTTCATGATCGGTACAAAGGCCACAATCATACGGGCAACCATAATGTACTTTGGTATTAAACTTCAGCGGCATTTCCGATTGCTTATTGTAATTGCGGATTTGTTTATAATACTCCACATCATCAGCAATCATCACTTTACTATCGCCATGCGTTCTGCAGTTTTTCAACATAAAAACCTTCGCATCCTGAAAAACGATTTTTGCATCGCAAAGCTGGAGGCATTCCGGACAAAGACTCTTTGTATAATCGTAATAAATGTAATCTCGCGTATTCGCCATATCCCTTTAAGTGAAAATAGTTTTTGTAATCCTGATGATGAATTTATAATAATACGCAAAAATTAATATTGCCGACCAATGAATGCTGCTTAAATTTAAGAATAATGATTGATAAGGCTTTATAAACTCAATTAAAAATCGAAACAGAAAATAAAGCACCATAAACAATTTAAAGCGATCACCATTAATCAGGTTTTTATTTTTAATAGCCCTGAAAAGGCAAAAGAGCACGATCAAATAAAACATTTCATAAAGCATGATCGGATGCCTCATGATGCCATCACCCAAATCCATTCCTGTAAATAAAGCAGTTGGAATCCCATAAGTGGGCTCATCAATCCCCATAGAGAAACAACCGATGCGACCAATAAACAAAGCAACTAAAATTGGAACAACATATATATCTCCTGAAGCAATGTTTACGCCAATAATCTTCTTAATAATCTCTACGCCAAATAAGCCACCCAATAAGCCACCCACAATGGTTTTACTTTGATAAATAAACGAAAAACTCAGATGATTCAAAACCGCTGGAGTTTCCAAAACCGCAACCACACGAGAGCCGATAAGCGCCCCAAACATAGCCCCAAGCATAATCCATAACCGATTCTCATCAGAAATTGGATCGGTAATCCCCCGCTTTAAAAAATAATATACCCGAACGCCTATAATAAAAGCCAGGGTTTCAAAAATGTAATGGTAATGATACTGGTTACCAAACAGCTCAAACTGAAATGGAAACGGGCTGTCCGACTTCGATATCATAGACACTAAAACCAAAGCCGGGCAAAAACAGGTAAATGATCAGAAAAATACCGTTTATCCTTACTATCACTTAAAACCGCAAACTTCTGTACTTTAAAACCTTTATTCACAAAAATGTAGTCAATTTTATTTTTAAGGTCGCTGTTAAAATCAAAATCATTAAAAGTACCGTTGGGTCCATAAGCAGGTTCCTGACTGATTTCTTTCGCATCACTCAGGAATGATTTAATGGTACTAATGGCTTCAGTCTCCGGCGTCACATTTAAATCGCCTGTAAAAACCACAGGTAAGGCAGGTGCAATTTGCTGTATTTTTTGCTTGATCAGTTTAGCCGATTCAATTCTGGCTTTAACACCCTTATGATCGTAATGAGCATTAAAAACTAAAAATTCCATTTTATTCAATTGATCATATAACCTCACCCAACTACACACCCTGTTAAGAGCGGCATCCCAACCTTTTGAAGGAACATCAGGCGTTTCTGAAAGCCAGAAAGTTCCGCCATCCTTTTTTACAAACCGATCTTTATCGAAATATACTGCAGAGAATTCCCCTTTACGCTTACCATCTTCACGCCCTACCCCCACTACATCAAAATTGGATTTTTTTAATAAGGCATCAAACTGTTCAGGCAGCGCCTCTTGCACACAAAGCACATCGGCATCATGAAATTTTACTAAGGCTTTCACATTTTGTTCACGGTTTGGCCACGCATTTACCCCATCATCCGGATTGTTATATCTAATATTGTAAGATATAATATTGATAGGTGCTCCCTTTTGCTGCGCAAATACCATTGTGGAGAGCAATAATAAAGAGAATAAGATTTTAAAAGTTTTCATGATGATTTTCAATTTGCCAATATTAATCATTTAGTGTTAAATGAATTTTAAGTATTAAAGTTGTTATATTCTTAAATAAAAACCTTTATACATCAGCACCTAGAAAATCTAGATAAGATCTTCATCCTTATAACTGTAATAATTGCTCCTGGCAAATATGAGATGATCTACAACATAAAGTCCAAGCATCATCCCAGAGGCCACTAAATCTCTGGTCAGTTTGTTATCACTTTCACTTGGCTTTAAATTTCCCGAAGGATGATTATGCGCCAGAACAATATTGGCTGCATTACGTTCAAGCGCTACTTTAAAAATAATTTTTGGATCAGCAACTGTTCCTGCCTGCCCCCCTTTACTAATGAGATGCCTTCCGATAATATGGTTAGAACGATTAAGCAACAGTATCCAGAATTCTTCATGATGGAGATCCGCAAAAGTGTTGTATAAATAACGATGCACATCACTTGAAGCGGTAACCTGCACAATTTCCTCTTCCTGGATTTCTTTTCTGCGCAGGCCAAGTTCTAAGGCAGCTATAATGGTGATGGCTTTAGCTTCGCCAATCCCTTTAAACCTGGAAAGATCCTGAATGGATGCTTGTCCTATTTTGGCTAAGTTATTCTCATAGAAGGATAAAATCCTTTTACTTAAATCTACAGCCGTTTCATTTCTGCTTCCCGAACCAATCAGGATCGCAATTAATTCAGCATCAGTTAAATGCCTGCGCCCATGATGCAATAGTTTTTCCCTCGGGCGATCTTCCTCTGCCCAAAGTTTAATACCCAGTTTCTGATCGTAATTCTCCATTTTTTTCGACAAAAAAAAAGGCATCCCAACGTTTGGTTGGGATGCCTGATGCTAATATCGTAAAAAAAGTGGATTATGCTAAACCGTTAACGAATTTCGTTAATTTTGATTTATTGTTAGCCGCTTTGTTTTTGTGAATAATGTTCTTTTTTGCTAAACGATCTAACATAGAGATTACTTTAGGCAATAAATCTGATGCAGATTTTTTATCTTCTGCAGCACGTAACCTTTTAATAAAAGTACGTGTAGTTTTTGCCTGATATCTGTTACGTAAACGTTTTGTTGCGTTTGCTCTAATTCTCTTTAATGAAGATTTATGATTTGCCATTTCTATTTAGCCTTTATTTTTCTTAATCGTTTCCTTTAATTCGGGTTGCAAATATAGAGTTTATCTTTTTAAAACGCAAAAGTATTTTAAATTTTTATCCGCTAAAATCTGATCTCAATTCCGAACTGCGAAAATACGATAAATTTATTCATTCACAACACTTTAACGATAGAGAATAAAATTTAATTTGAATACATAAAACATAGGTAAAAATACTATTTTTGAGGAAAACACATTCTGAGTGAAAAAACGAATAGCCATCTTTGCATCCGGTTCTGGCTCTAATGCCCAAAAGCTAATGGAGCATTTTAAACGCAGTAACGACATTGAAATTTCATTGGTGCTCACCAATAACGCTGACGCTTACGTATTGCAAAGAGCTGATAATTTTGAAATCCCAAGCCATATCTTCGATAAAAACGAGTTTTATAAAACAGACGAAGTAATTGATCTGCTGAAAAACCTTGATATCGATTTTGTTGTACTCGCTGGTTTCCTTTGGCTAATTCCTAAAAACTTAATTGCCGCCTACCCGGGAAGAATAGTCAACATTCACCCCGCTATTTTACCAAAATTTGGTGGCAAAGGCATGTATGGAGACTATGTACACAACGCGGTAATTGCAGCTGGCGAAACTGAAGGAGGTATTACCATCCATTATGTTGATGAACATTATGATGAAGGTGAGTACATTTACCAGGCAAAGTATAAAATTGATCGGGGAGATAACTTAGAAATGGTTAAATTTAAAGGCCAGCAATTAGAACACCAGCATTATCCCAGAATTGTGGAAGGACTAGTTAAGAAGATAAAAAAATAGATCCTTCTTGATGATAATGCACCTACACCAATAGCAGTATTTCCGTATTGATTGAGGAAAGGAACCATGCTTACCTCCTTTATGTTGTTTCAGAATTAGATAAAGGTATGCTTCCCGAAAGCAAATGCTACGCCATTGAATGTACCAATGCCCGCTTTTCTTTAAACATAAAAATAATATCATCAGTTTTTAGGCTCAAATGACCCCACCCTGTAATATGCCCCATGCAATCTGCTCCCTGCTATCCGGCCTGGCAGATGGCTTTACCATTGCAAACACCTTTTACAAGTAACCTCAAACACCATCAGGCCAAATGATTAAATCAGACCTTACCTGATCATCACCTTTTTACCAGTTTTTGCAGCAATTTTAGCCGCTTCTAAAATTTTAACCACAATTAAATTATTTGCTAAAGAAGATAAATCATTTTCAGGTATGATTTCTTTTCTCAATACCGCAGCCAGGTAGCCCAAACTATTGGCATAAGCCGGTGCAAGTGCTTTTGCTTTATAAATCTTATAATCGGCATTGCCGTTTTCTTTTAAACGCAACTGCTGTTCATTAACCGCCTGTATATAACCGGTTTTCCCAAATACTTCCATATCCTTAATACTGAAAGGCCAGTTCCACGAAGCTTCAATGATTCCGGTCGCATCCGCGTACTCCAGCAAAATGGTGGCATCGTCATCCACTTTCGGGTAAATAGCAGGTTTAATTTGATGCGTAATGGCCGACACGGAAATTGGCGCCCTGCCATTCATCAGCCAGGTCATTAAATTAGCACCATAACAGCCAAAGTCGGTCAGTGCACCAGCTCCGTTTTTTGCCGGATCAGTCAGCCAGCTCAAAAATTCTTTACTCACCCCAATTTCCTTTGGTCCCTGGTGCCCGTCGTGTACGATCATCTTCCGCACCTCCCCTATTAAATTCTGTTGTTTGATATTCAGGTAAGCTTCCTGGTTACTCGGATACCAGGTCGTTTCATAATTCGTAAGCAAATGGATGTTGTACTTTTTCGCCAGCTGAACCATTTTCTCTGCATCCTTAACCGTTGTTGCCAATGGCTTTTCTACCATTACAGCAATCCCCAGGGGCGCAGCCGCCTCCACCACGGCCAAATGATCGCTGATGGCATTATAAGCCAGCACGGCATCTGGTTTACGTTTTTGCAATAAAGCAGGCAGATCGTGGTAAAATAAGCTATCCGCCAGTTGATAACGCTGCTTAAAACGCTGTATTAAATCCGGATTACTTTCTGCAATACCGATGATGTTCACCTCTCCCTTCTGATAGCTGTTCATAATCAGGTAAATGTGATCATGATTCAGTCCTGCCACGGCAACGTTCAATTTTACCTGCTGCGCCATGGTTTCAAAACAAAACAGGATTGTGGCAAATAGTGCAAATGCAAATTTCCAAATTGGCTTATGGCTCATGGTTAAACGTTTTATAGGTTCGATTAAGGTACGCCAAGGTAAAAATTAATTCAAAAGAACCCTCAGGTATATAAAAATATTACAAATTTGGCTATAGAAACCGGAAAATTCGGGAAGCTTTTTTTGTAATGTTTGAACCAAGGTTTAACAGCGTGTTTCACCACAAAGGGCACAAAGTGACGTACAAAGAACAAAATGTGAAAGCACATCAGAGATGGCGTACAACAAACTGCTATTCCAATTTAAAAATATCCGGAAAATTTCTCTTTGCAGAACGGTCAGCCATACGCGCATTCTATCTGATGCATTTCTTTAACCGCAAAAACTCTTCTGGCAATAGAATTACATACACATGTATCCTTTATATTATTACGAAATAAAACAAAAGTATGTTTTGGAAAAGCGAATGCTACTTCGTCTAATTTGCCAATACACCGCTCTTGTTCAAACATAAAGTAATGCAAACCATTTTCAGGTTCATTTCTACATCCATGCATCATCTTTTCTGCGGGTACTTTCAACTGCGAGGTAGTGAGCACCCGTAAAAAGAGCGATTGCGTATCCGAAACTTCTACCACAATTAAATACTTATCTCTCACATCTGCGCCATTCCCAAAATCGAAATCAAGGATACGTTAAATATGACCAGGTTGGAGCATTAACATATCTATAGCAATTCGTTTTGCATTAAATACGATTGATAGGCTACTTCAAAAGCTGATCTTTTATATTCAGTGTCCAGTAAATCGGTTAATTCGATAATAAAATCAGATCGGTTACCTTTAAGTTCAAATTGTTGATCTAGATGATTAGCCTCCACTAATTTATGCCACAAAGTACCTTTAGCATGTAACAAATCTATAATTTGATCAGAATTAAGTTTACCGTAGGCACTTATAACAGCATCTAAAATTTCGATATCATAGTCAGAAAATTTTGCATCATCAAAAGCCCTCACAGGCGTTAAAAGTATACCATCTCTTAAGTTTTCAAGTGGCTCTGAAATTTCCAAATGCTGGATAGTGTTACGGCCATTACCTTTTTGGTTTTGATGGTAGGCAAATTTTACTTGCTGATAAATATCTTCCGGAACCGGCCCGAGCTTCCAGGCCTTATAATTGAGCCAGGTTATCGGCACACCAGTTTGCCTGATCGCCATTTCATCGGCGAGATAAAGGAGTTTGAAGGCTTTGGTTAGAAATAGTGGTTTAATATTTTCTGCAAAATAAACAAACGCGTTAAAGGCCTTATCCTGTGCTAATGTGATTTCCATATATCTGTAATTGTATACAACGAATTTAATCGCTGAGCAGTACAATACAATGCCTAATTGCTTTATAGTGTAAGCATTTGGCGGTGCTCATTATTTCCCTGGTATTCATCATCCCAGGTTAACTCGACCAACAATTTATCCGACAATCTAATGCACCTCTACAAGTTGCACAGTTTAACGATACCGTAATTTGTTTATTTTTCATTGTCATTAATATAACACCACAAATTACATACACATCTATGCAATGTATTCTCACAACAAATTTAACTTTTGCATCTAAATCCAATTAATGGCTTCTAACAAACGTATTTCCATCCGTTACGTTTTTAAAATCCTTATACCTATTCGCAAAAGAAAATCGATTATTCTAATGGAGAACTTACTATTTCTATTTAAGTAATACCTAATTACGAATTGGAAAGCTTGACATTAGGTTTGGCTGAGCGGGTAAAGGTAAATTATGAGTATATTGCAAACTAATACTCTCATAATGGCAAAGGTAACAGAAACCAGATTAACTATAGCAGCATTCGTTTATGCAATTGAAATTGATTTAAAAATTTTATTGAATCAATATTTATTACCTAATTTTCAGGATCTAAGTTTTTTACGTGAAACAGACGTAATCGAAAAAATCAAAAGAAGATTTAAAGGCGACAATCCAGGACTCTTACCTGAGGACAATTTACAGGAAGTCATAGAGTTTCTTGATTTTCAAGAAACTTATACAACGATTATTAAAAATAAGCACTTTTTCCCTGATAATGTTTACCAAGAAGTAAAAAAATTAGTTCCTGATTTGGATAACTTGGTTCCCATTAGAAATAGAGTAATGCATACAAGACCGCTACTTTCAGAAGATTTTTCTAATACTTGGGTATTTATAACTAGTCTTGTGGAATCCCAAAATATATCATGGAATACGCTTAAGGATACTAAATCAAAAATTGAAACCGATCCATCTTACGTTCTTACCTTAAGCATTCCATCTTATGGAGACAAAATTGACGAAGCTTATCATAACCTGCCAGCTCCGGATTTTGACGAAACCGGTTTTATAGGTAGGAAGAAAGATATTCTGGATGTTTCTAAACTTATTTTAGGAAATAACAGAGTTGTAAGTATAATTGGAGAAGGTGGAGTGGGGAAATCAGCACTTGCTCTAAAAGTTGCTTATGATATTCTAGATCTTAAAGAGCAAAATCCTTTTGATATAATAATTTGGATAACTGCAAAATCTACAATGTTGACCGCAAATGGTATTTTAGAAATAAAAAACACATTAAAAGATTATGCAGGAGTAATTGAGGGAATTGGGGAAATAATTGGAACATCAAAAAACAGCTTAGATGATATTTTAGAATACATGGATGTTTTTAAAGTGCTCTTGATTGTTGATAATCTAGAAACAATTTTAGATGAATCAGTAAGAGAATTCATTAGGGAAGCTCAGATGAAATGCAAAATTTTAATTACTTCACGTATTGGACTGGGTGAACTCGAGTTTCGAAGACCGATTTTTGGTTTGACAGAATCGGAATCAATTTTACTAATTAGACAATTTGCATCTATTAAACAAAGTGATATCTTAAATAGATTACCCTCTAAGCAGCTTGTAGCAATTGCTGAAAAACTACACTATAATCCATTAGCTCTTAAATGGTTTGTCAGTTCTGTTGAATTAGGAACTGATCCAAATGTGGTCGTGAGTGATTTGGAACAGGTATTATCATTTTGTTTAAGTAATGTTTATGAAAAACTATCTCCTGAGGGTAGACTAGTTATCAATACGATTCTTTCTGCTAGAAAGAATCTGAATGATGCGCAGCTAATATATCTTACCGGACTGCCATCTATTGTCCTTAGAAGAACGATAAACGAACTATTCGCAACAACGATTGTAGCTAGAGAAATAATTCACAATGCCGAAGGTAATGAAGTTATGTATCAGATTTCAGAGTTTGCAAAAGACTATATATTATTAAAACATCCAGTTGACGTAAGCTTTGTGAAGAATATTATTAGCAAAATAAACTCTCTATCAAAAACTACTTCGGGCATAAACCAAGCGACACAGGCTAATGAATTTGCAATTAATGCAATTACTATTAGAAATGTAAATGAGAAAGTAACTGCTCGACTAATATCAGAGGCATTAAAATACTCAAAAAACGGAAGTAATTTAGAGACTAGTGGTGATATTATCGGATCTAAGAAAGCATATTTATTAGCTTTAGAAAAGATAAATGAGGCCAAGTCTATTCTTCCAAGTTATTTTGAGATTTATAGAGTAAGCGCTTTTATTAAAGCTACTTCTGGTGATATTCTAGGAGCAGAACAAGACTACCTTACTGGTTTTGAGATGGAGCCAGACAATCCTAGATTATTGTATTTTTATGCTGGTTTTTTACTTTATAGCTTCGACGATGTTGAAAACGCAACCATAGCTGCTGAGAAATTATATAAAATAAAGCCAATTTCTAAACATCCGGCTTTGTTACTGTCTCGATGCTATTCGACAGCAATGAAGCATAAAGAGGCAATAGAACTGGTGGAAAAGGTAATTGAACAGGGTTCACTTACTAAGTCTGAACTTAGAATAGCAAATACAGATTTAATTAGTATGTATGGATATTGGGGAAATGAGATAGTGCAAGGTGAAGGTGATTATCAAAAAGCGATATCAACTTTTATTAAAGGCCTTTCTATCTTTGAATTCTGCGTGGATGAAAGAAACTTTGATGTCAAAATGATCAAGAATTTTTGTTCGACACTTAAGACCTTTATTAAAGCAATTCCAAAAATTCATAACGAAGATAATCTCGAATATATCAAAGAACTATTTATTAAATATGATGATCAGCTAGCCCTTAATCAAAGTAAAAATTACCTTTCAAATATGGTTGAAGAGGCCTACGGCATCGAATTTATAGCGAATTACAATGGACTTCATGGCGTTATTGACAGAATAAATCATACAATGCATTTTGCATTTATTAAAATAAGTGATGGCACAGATTTATATGTAAATGCCAATTCATTTAAATATCGTACAGATTTCGAAAACCTTAAAATGGGAGATCGAGTGAGTTACCAATTAGGTCAAAATAAACAAGGAAAATGTGCAATTAACCTCATTGTAGAATAATATAGCACAGCTCGCAAAATACTGAAACGTAGTTAAAACTAAGAAAAAACACTTCACTAATATTAGAGCTAAAAAAATTATATAACTATCGGTTTGTTAAAAGAGAAAGTAGGGATATTAAAAAATAGCTGTAAAAGAAAAGCCAGATCAGATATGATTTTATTGACATTTTCATCTATGGGCTCATTATCTTAGGCTAGCAGATGGTTTAATATATGCATCCACTACAACTAGTTTAGGTGAATCAACCTTTAGTTTTGCTCTTTCGGCAATGATTTCTTGAATTTCACGAATTTTATGATCCATGCGATCATTTATCCTCAAAATTAAATAAACACTGTTAAGATCATCAATTCTTTCTGCATCATTATATACTTTAAGTTGTTTTGTAAACCCCTCTACCAATTTAGGATTGCTAGAATATTTAATTTCTAAATTCACTTTAGCTAGACCACGAGAAATTTTAAAGTCAAGAGCTCCAGAACCACCATTTATCTCTCGGTTAAGATCAAGATTATTAGCAATACAATATGAATCTGCTATTGAATAAAAAAGAAGCTGCGGAAATCTTTCAGGTCTCAATTTATTAGCCCCGTCGTAAAGGTGGTTTACGAGTCCATTATTTTCAATTAGATTCTTAAACTGCATTGTAATTTCATAAACTACATTACGTATGCTCAATGAAGTGACCTCATTATACTTCTTCAAATCTAAAGGAAAATCCAAAGCTGCCTCGGGACCAATAATATCAAAAACTGTAATTCCAAGGTGATCAATTGCAAAATTATAAGCTATTGAAGATCTAGACTTATATTTAGCCAATAGTTCTTTTAGGAGTTCAGGATGTTTGATCAGTAGTCCTTTTAAATCATTTTTTTTATTCTCTATCGCCACCTTTTTCCATGACTTTCCTATTATTGAATTAAGACTACCTCTTACAGATTCATTATGTGCAGCAGCAATATTAACATCTTCCCATTGAGAAGAAATTGGCAGGTCATTAAGAATAGATCTAGGAATGAAAACTATTTGCATCCCCCTATCATCAGTTGGAATTTTTACCTTAAGTTCTTTTGCAATTCTGTCTGTAAAAGCTAAGAACTCATCTTTCAATATAATTGAAATCATATCACTGATTCTGTCAGAGCCAACGTTTTCCTCCAAAATCGGTACAAGCTCAAATAATTTAGGATCGCTCACACCAGCTGAGACAACCTGACTAACTGTCGTAAGAATCTGTGATGCCATTTTTGGTCCAATCCCACTACCATGTGTACCATTTTTTGAGTACCCAAGACCAGAGTTTAAACCTTCACCGAACGTCAGTTTCTTATGTGCTGTTCTCCAAAAAACATCACCAATTGTACTGGAATGCGAAATAATTGTCAGTACATCATTAAAATAATTTGCAACCCTTGCCTGTCCATTTAAAAATTCTGGGATAGTACAATTTTTCAGAGTAGCAGGATCAATATGAAGCTTACTGTCGAAATCAATCATGGAGTCGTAAACCCCTTTTTCCTTAAGCACAAGTCTGGAGACTCCCATTATTGAGCTAATTCTTATTGGCATAACATTATATATAATTAAGCCTGTTAAGCTTATTTTAAATATTTACTTAACTTTAATTTCCATCCATCTAAATTAATATGAACGACTCTTTCTAGAAATCCTTTTTCGTTCCTAACATTTTGCTTATCCAACGTTGTTTGGGGATTAAATTCAGACATCTTAAATATGAATGTTGCATTGCCAGCCCTTAAATTTTCTAAAATCAGAATATCATCTTTAGCAAATTCAAATTGAAAGTACTCGTTAAATCCTCCAATACCATTATATACATCCGTAATATTATGCTCATTCAAAACCGCAAATCGATAACTATTTCCGGCATTAGCCTCATTAGCATTATTTGATTCTATAGCAGCTTTAATTTCTTGCAATTTATTCGCTACGTTACCTGTTCCTTTTTCCAATATCTTTCTTCCGAGGGTTGCTGTAATTGGCACAATTGGCTCAAAAATATTATTATATATCTGAAAATAGCCTCCTAAATAGATGGCAATATTCATTGCGGCTTTAGCTATGGAGAAGTGTACCTCCTCATCTTTATACTCCAACATTGGAAAATAAAGAATTGTCTCGTCTTGTGGTGATTTTGCTCTTTTTAAACTTAGTCTATATTTGTGAAGAATCTCCTTCTCCCATACTTCATAATTCCTATCGTATTCAACCCTTGTACCATTCTTATTAACATAGTCAATATGCACTTCCTTATCCACTTTTCGAGGTGGTTGTTTTCTTCCCCACTTGCCATCAACATTTTCCTTTAAGGGTCCTTTCCTCCCCATCACAATGATGTCAGAAACATTCCCTTTAATTAATTCAGTCAAATCCCGGTAACCAACTCCTTCTGAAGTTAGATTTTTTACACCAAAGCCTATATAATACTTCACACCATCTGTTAACAGATTTTCTAGGTGTGGTTTTGAATTTAGAACTCTGTTCATATTATTTCTTCTCCCTCCTAACACCCTTAAAAGGCATTCCATCCTGATTCACATCCATAAATCTATCAGTTTCGATATCCCGTTTTGTCCATTGTTCGGTTGTCGGGTTAAAAGTTTGTGAGTGATCTTTTACTGCTCCATGTCGGCGGTTGTCGCCTGATTTGCCATTTGTAGCCATGCTGAAAATTTTAATAATAGGGAATCTATGTCCAATAATTGGACACATTTAATTATTTCCAGAAGTTTTGCAAGGCTGGCATCCCCAAGGCAATGGGAGAAAAGAATCTAAACTTAATGGTGTACTAAAGCATAATAATTTTACTTTTGCACCATTCTAAATAACGAGGCTATCTCATATTCGTTTCTAATTTCCCTAGTTGCGAATAATAAATTTTATTGGGCTCAGGATATGTCGAAGTCTCCTGAGCCTCTTTATTTTTTATTACTCCAATCAATATTAAGTATTACTAATAATACTAACTTACACAAACTGATAGGCTAGTTTTATGCAAGTTATTAACAACACAACATTTATCAATTAATTGCTAAATCATTGATTGTGAAAACTCATGCACAATGAGTTTAGCCTTTAAATTGTTAAATCGAAGACAATGTTAACAAATTAAAAGCCTAATTAAAAATTAAATAACTGAAAATAAGACACTTTACGGAAAACCGTAAAGTGTTGAATTACGAAAATCGCCTATAATGGTACGCTTGAATTATGCAAAATGTTACTGTATAACGATAATTAAATTTTGAATGATTCTATTTATATTCCAGTAAAGATTCAACAAATAAATTAACACTTCACGCACTCCTCTCAACACACGTTTTATTACCATTACTATTTTAATAAAAACAGCCACCTTTAGAACCTTGATATAATTTTTGTCCAGACTTATAAGTACCGCATGGTGTGTAAGTATCTGTATCTGGGCCAACTTCATTTTATTTACTACAGGCCAGGAAGAGTATACTTAAAAACAGTATAAAATAAAATCTTTTCATGGCACCAAGATACCTGTCCGCGAAGATTAACATTTACGGGTTTCCGTAATACGAGAAAATTCTTAAAAATTAGCTTTTAAGCCATCAACCGATCGATAGCCCGTAATTTAAAATCTGTTAATTCTATTCAACCAATTTGATAGTTCGGAAGATAAATCATGGCGTTTTACCTGCATAATAACGCCGATCGCCAAAGCGGGCCGTATCGGTAAAAAATGAAATGCCCATAGCGAAGATTAAAGCTTTATCACCCTTGTGGTACCTCCCCCATCCATTCTAAATCAGCATCTTTATAGGCATCATATTTCTTCAGCTTAATTTCCATCATTCTTCTTTTTAAGCTGTTTAGTGCTTTGTTCTAAATGCTTTACGAAGTCTTGCTCAACTTTAGAGAGTTCGTTTTTCTGGCTTTCTTTATAGCTGGTGTATTCTTCTTTAGCTTTGTTTAAAGCTTGTTGGTGGCTAACCGTACCGGCATGGGTTAAAATATCATTACCCGTCATTTGCAAAAAATCGTCAACACGTTGCAGCCAATCTTGCATGTGCATGGGTTTGCGGTTTAAAGCTTGTAATTCGGCTACCTCTAAATAAGCCGTTACCATTCGGTTAAGCACATTGAGTTCTTGCTCGTTTAAATAATTTTTAGCTACGGCAATTTCTTGTTGCGTAGGCTGTACGCCTTTAAAGTTCGTTAAGCCTAAAAAAGGTTTGGCTGCATCAATTCTACTATAAACCACTTCTGCGGCGGTTTGTCCATGTGCTGCCCAATGCATTTTGTTTTGTATGGTTTTAAAAAAGGTTTGCGAGGTTTCGGTATGTGGATCGTAATCTATACTAGTGGCATACACGTCCAATATCTTGCGCCAAAATACTTTTTCAGAAGAACGAATGTCTCTAATGCGAGCCAATAACTCATCGAAGTAATCGCCACCACCTGCCTGTTTCAGCAGTTCATCGTTCATGGTAAAACCTTTAACAATATATTCTCTCAGTCTGGCGGTTGCCCATTGCCTGAACTTGGTACCCTGCAAGCTTTTTACACGATAGCCTACAGAGATAATTACATCGAGGTTATAATGATTGGTTTGGTACGCTTTTCCGTCTGCAGCAGTTGTTCGGAAATTCCGAACAACTGAATGTTCGTCTAATTCACCCTCTTCAAAAATATTTTTAATGTGTTCGCTAATGGTAGATTTAGCTTTACCAAACAACTCAATGAGCTGTGCTTGAGTAAGCCAAACGGTCTCATCCTCCAAACGGGTTTGTATTTTAGTTTGCCCATCATCAGATTGATATAAAATTAATTCAGAGTTCATATTAAGCAAAGTTTAAAATTTCACGGAATAAACCATCACGCTCATTTTCTAGTGCAAAAAAATCGGCTGTTACTTCTTCAATTGCATCAGCATCTTCTTCTTCGTCCCGGTAACTTTTAAGTTTTATACCGAAACGGGAATCGATTACAGCCTTACCATCTTTGATGGATTGCTGTTCACTTGCCCAACTTTTACCATAAGGCAGATTCGACAACATAAAATCGAACGTTGTTCCTGCAAACTCATCTGTTGATATCGAAACTAATTTATTAAGTACAGCAGTGTTCATATATGATTTTAAGGCCACAAAGTAGCGTTTTTTTTTAACGATTAAACTAAACACCATCGATAAAACAAGCGTCAAATTTGATATTTTTTTTTAGATACGCTATATGGTTTCCCGTACCCTATACAAAAATAAATTAACCTATTTTTAATTAAAACCCGAGACTAAAATAACAGCAAACTCAACCTTCCTCTACCGCCCAGCTTAACTTATCCACCGGCTCCAATAACTCCTTTTCAACTTTTAGTTGCGCCACAAAATCGACGATTATACCATTCTTTAAATGTAGGGCATGAATAATTTTACCCGCATAATAACGCCGGTCGCCAGAGCGGGTGGCACCAGAAAAGAAGGAAATGCCCATGGCGAAGATTAAAGCCTTATCCCCCTGATGATTCAGGCTTAAGGATAAGACTGTTTTCGGGAAATGGCTGTTGCTTAAAGGTATAACCAAGTCATTCACCTCAATAATGTCGTAGCCGCCATCACCATCCAGTTCGAAATGAAAGCCCATAACCTGCAATCGGGCTTCGGTCGCCTTAGGATGAGGTTTCAGGAGCGATTTTATTTCACCTTTAGGCAAAATAAGTTGTACTAATCCATCAGGTTCTATACGCAAATCCGATTCGCTAAGCCATAAAGTTCCGAGAGGTTTGCTGCTGTTAAATTCGAAACCCTTAAGCAAAGAGAGGTCACCATCAATCAATTTTTTATGACCAGCCTGTTCCGCTGGGATGGTTTTAAAGATTTCGATAAAACGTTTGTTCAGGCGATTAAGGAGATCGCCATAAGCATAAAGCTTCACCAGCGGTGCAAATGCTTTTCTGATATAAGCAGCATTTCTGCTGGCCATGCCAAAATCACGACTGCTTTTTTTGCTCGCTTCAGTTTGCTTTTTGTGGGCAGCTTTTTGTCTGACAACATCCGTATTTCCAAGTTTGTAAAAAACAAGATCGCCCAGTTGCCCATTAATTTTGATAATTCCATTCTGACTAGCCATAATTTTAGTATATTAGGTTAAACAAAAGGGATGATCACCCAATTTAATCAATCTCTGATTAAAAATCCAAAAAAAATATTCCAAACCCCACCTTTACGCCACATTTACCCCACGTTTCGGCCACCTTCCGGCCAGATTTGCTTCTACCCTGCTGTGCACTTACTTGCCTGCTGCTTCAGACTTGCTTTAGTAAAATTAAGGCTTAGATGAAGATCGGCCATGTCCGAAATTTGCATCGCTTTAGATTAGCGAGATAAGAATAGCTAAATAAAATATAAAGAAAAACCTATTCTTGGGTTATTTTGAGCCATAGCTGTGCCGGTATTCCGGTATGGAAAATGATAAGGGAGGCAAAATATAAAACGCCCGGATAGATTAGCCACACGCAGTTGTACCAATTTCACATCGGTACCGAGGCAAGACCGAGCGAAGGGCAAACTTCTTAGGGGTAGTGAGTAAACACAAACAAGTGCGAAGCACTTACAGATCCTTCGTACCTCAGGATGACAGAACAACATAGTAATTATGGTATAAATCGCAGATTACCAATAGTAGTAAGATTCCTTCCTCAGCTGAAAAATCCTCATAGCAATGACAAATTGATCGAAATAGAAATCACACGAATAATCTCCATGCTATCTGCACCCTGCTCACCGGCCTGGGAAATGATGGAAGGAGAAAACGTTTAAAGCTTCGACCACAAACTTTCATAACCAACAACCCAAGGCAGCGCACCCTTTCCGACCTTTCGTCGGAACTTGTGCTGCCAAAATAAAGCTTTAACGAATTTATCCGACATCAGATCCAAGCCTTGATTTTTGGTTACCTTTTTATCAAGAAAAAGGTAAGAGCCCTTCGGTGGCGGCGAACCGAAGCAAGACTGAGCGAAGGTCAAACATATTTAATTTCACAATAATAGCGAAAGCATTAAGATTCCCATCAGCGCGGGATCCGATAGCTATCGGATGACTACCATATGAAAAAGTACAAAGATCTCTCCACTACGGTCGAGATGACGACCCAGGGTGCCCCTCAAAGTTCAAATAACATATCTCTTCGAATGCCTGTCTCTGCTCCATGCTATCTGCACCCTGCTCACCGGCCTGGGAAATGTTGGAAGGAGAAAACGTTTAAAGCTTCGGCCACAAACTTTCATAACCAACAACCCAAGGCAGCGCACCCTTTCCGATTTTTCATCGGGTGCTTGTGCTGCCAAAATAAAGCTTTAACGAATTTATCCAACATCAGATCCAAGCCTTGATGTTATTCATAAGTTGTTCATGTTTTTATAGGCATTCATGAGCTAGCAGAAAAGCTCGGTTTTGTTTCTTTATCATCAAGGATAAAGAAAGAGCCCTTCGGTGGCAACGCAGTTGTACCAATTTCACATCGGTACCGAGGCAAGACAGAGCGAAGGGCAAACATATTTAATTTCACAATAATAGCGAAAGCATTAAGATTCCCACCAGCGCGGGATCCGATAGCTATCGGATGACGACCATATGAAAAAGTACAAGGATCTCTCCGCTACGGTCGAGATGACGACCTAGTGTGCCCCACAAAGTTCAATTAACATATCTCTTCGGATGCCTGTCTCTCCTCCATGCTATCTGCACCCTGCTATCCGGCCTGGGAAATGATGGAAGGAGAAAACATTTAAAGCTTCGGCCACAAACTTTCATAACCAACAACCCAAGGCAGCGCACCCTTTCCGACCTTTCGTCGTAACTTGTGCTGCCGAAACAAAGCTTTAACGAATTTATCCAACATCAGATCCAAGCCTTGATGTTATTCATAAGTTGTTCATGTTTTCATAGGCATTCATGAGCTCGCAGAAAAGCTCGGTTTTGTTACTTTTTTGATCAAGCAAAAAAGTAAGAGCCCCCTCGGTGGCTAACCGAGGTAAGCCCGAGCCTGGGGCTAAGAATAGCCAACACATTAAGATTCCCACCAGCGCGGGATCCGATAGCTATCGGATGACGATCGTATTAGAAAGTACAAAGATCTCTCCACTACGGTCGAGAGGACGACCCAGCGTGCCCCTCAAAGTTCAAATAACATATCTCTTCGGATGCCTGTCTCTGCTCCATGCTATCCGGCATAGGATATGATGGAAGGAGAAAACGTTTAAAGCTTCGGCCACAAACTTTCATAACCAACAGCCCAAGGCAGCGCACCCTTTCCGACCTTTCGTCGGAAAGGGTGCTGCCGAAACAAAGCTTTAACGAATTTATCCGACATCAGATCCAAGCCTTGATCTTTTGTTTCTTTTCTATCAAGAGAAAAGAAAGAGCCCCTCGGTGGCGGCGAACCGAAGCAAGACAGAGCGAAAGGCAATTTAAAGCTAGTGAGTAAACATAAACATCTGCTAAAAACATAGAGATCCTTCGTACCTCAGGATGACAGAACAACACAGTAACTGTGGTATAAATCACAAATTACCATTAGTTTACCTTTTTATCAAGCAAAAAAGCAAAAGCCTTTCGGCGGCAGCGCAGCTGTACCAATTTTTCATCGGTAGCCGAGGCAAGCCATCGCACAATACCATAGTCATCTCGACCGCAGCGGAGAGATCTTTGAACTTTGCTACACTTTAGATCTTAATATAAGGTTGAGCAACGCTATTAGTAGCAATATAGCTTTAAGCCAATTGTTGGAGGGTCTCAGCGAGACGCTAATGCCAGTTATAATGCTAAAATCAGGCATTTAGCAACAAGTTTCAAAGATTTCTCTGTTTCACTATGCAACAATCGAAATGACGAACCATTCGCATATTTTTTTCCCTGTCCAACATAACAAAAAAACCATCCTCTTTTACTACCTTTGCGGCTCAAAATTTACAGTAGAATGAGTCAGTCCATTAAAATTAAAAACGCTTTAATTTCAGTATATTATAAGGATGGTTTAGAACCATTGGTAAAATTATTGGCCGCTCAGGGCGTTCAGTTATTCTCTACCGGCGGAACAGAGCAATTTATCAAAGATTTAAATTTACCGGTTACAGCAGTTGAAGATTTAACAGGATACCCATCAATTTTAGGTGGACGTGTTAAAACCTTGCATCCAAAAGTTTTTGGTGGAATTTTAAACCGCAGAGCGTTAGCGGGCGATCAGGAACAAATTGCAGAATACGAAATCCCTGAAATTGACCTGGTAATCGTTGACCTTTACCCATTCGAAGAAACTGTAAAAGCGGGTGGAACACCCGAAGAAATTATTGAAAAAATCGACATCGGCGGTATTTCACTCATCCGTGCGGCTGCGAAAAACTTCAATGACGTAGTGATTATCGCTTCCAAAAACGATTACCCAACTTTACAAGCACAACTCGAAGAACAAAATGGTGAAACCACTTTAGCCCAACGTAAATCTTTCGCTAAAACCGCTTTCCATACCTCATCTCACTACGATACTGCCATCTTCAACTATTTTAATGAAGAAGAGCCTCTTGATGTTTTTAAACAAAGCGTAACTGAAGCTAAAACTTTGCGTTATGGCGAAAACCCACATCAAGGTGCCGTATTTTATGGAAACCTTGACGCCATGTTTACCAAATTAAATGGAAAAGAACTCTCCTATAACAATCTGGTAGATGTTGATGCAGCTGTAGCCTTAATTGATGAATTCGAAGATCCAACTTTCGCCATCTTGAAACATACGAATGCTTGCGGTATTGCCTCTCGCCAAACGGTAAAACAAGCCTGGCTGGATGCATTGGCTTGCGATCCGGTTTCTGCTTTTGGTGGTGTTTTAATTACCAATGTGGAAGTAGATTTAGCTACCGCAGAAGAAATTAACAACCTATTTTTCGAAGTATTAATTGCACCTGCTTACCAGCCAGAAGCGGTAGAATTGTTTAGCAAAAAGAAAAACCGCGTGATATTAAAACGTAACGAAGTTGAATTGAGTAAAAAACAATTCAAAACATTATTAAACGGCGTAATTGAACAAGATAAAGATTTAATTATCGAAGGTCCGGAACAAATGACAACTGTTACCGACAAAGCACCAACAGCACAAGAATTAAAAGACTTATATTTCGCCAATAAAATTGTAAAGCATACCAAATCCAACACCATTGTTTTGGTGAAAGATGACGTATTAATTGCAAGCGGTGTTGGTCAAACCTCACGCGTAGATGCTTTAAGACAAGCGATCGATAAAGCTGCTTCATTTGGATTCAGCGTTAAAGGCTGTGCAATGGCATCTGATGCCTTCTTCCCTTTCCCTGATTGTGTAGAAATTGCTGCTGATGCTGGCATTACAGCTGTTTTACAACCAGGTGGCTCTATTAAAGATGCAGATTCTGTAGCAAAAGCAAATGAAAAAGGTATTGCAATGGTTACTACCGGCGTTAGACATTTTAAACACTAGTTTAAGCAGAAAAGCGAAAAGACCAAAGCTTAAAGCACATTATCCACAGCTTTAAGCTTTGAGCTTTAATCTTTCAGCTGGTACCTAAAGAAAATAAAACTTAAAACAATAAAAAAGCTATTTTTACATTAAGAATAGTATAGATTTGATAAATAAAGAAATTAAAACTCATACATGGGATTATTCAATTGGTTTACGCAGGAAGTTGCCATCGATTTAGGTACTGCGAATACCCTAATTATACATAATGATAAAGTTGTTGTAGATGAACCATCTATAGTAGCTTTTGATCGCACAACAAACAAAGTCATAGCCATCGGCCGTCAGGCGATGCAAATGGAAGGTAAAACCCACGATAACATTAAAACAGTTCGCCCCTTAAAAGATGGTGTAATTGCCGATTTCAACGCTGCTGAAGCCATGATTAAAGGCATGATCCGGATGTTGAATGGTGGTAAAGGCTGGATGTTTCCTTCCTTAAGAATGGTAATCTGTATTCCATCAGGAATCACTGAAGTAGAAAAACGTGCAGTACGTGATTCTGCTGAGATTGCCGGAGCAAAAGAAGTTTACTTAATTCATGAGCCAATGGCAGCTGCGGTAGGTATTGGAATCGATGTAGAAGAACCAATGGGTAACATGATCATCGATATAGGTGGTGGTACTACTGAAATTGCGGTAATTGCCTTATCTGGTATCGTTTGTGATCAGTCTATCCGTGTGGCAGGAGATAACTTCGATTCAGATATTGTAAATTATATCCGTCGCCAGCATAACATCATGATTGGTGACCGTACTGCAGAGAAAATTAAAATTGAAGTAGGTGCTGCTTTACCTGAATTACAGGACGCACCTGCAGATTTCGCCGTTCAAGGTCGTGATTTAATGACAGGTGTTCCTAAACAAATTACAGTTTCTTATACCGAAATTGCACATTGTTTAGATAAATCGATCTCTAAAATTGAAGAAGCCATTTTAAAAGCATTAGAGATTACCCCTCCAGAGCTTTCTGCAGATATATACCAAACCGGTATTTATTTAACAGGTGGTGGTGCGTTATTGAGAGGCTTAGATAAACGTGTTGCAGCAAAAACAAAATTACCCGTACACGTTGCCGAAGATCCACTTCGTGCCGTAGTTCGTGGAACAGGTATTGCGTTGAAAAACATTGGCGGCTATAAATTCTTAATGCAATAAGCGCAGTTACGAATGTAGATTTTAGATTGACGATTGATGAATAGCGAGACGTTAAAAATTAGAACCAAAGCATATTCTATATCAATAGGAAAATTAATAATTTCTTTACCTTAGAACGTTTTAAATAAAAATTATTCAAATCAACTGGTTCGATGCTCAAGTTCTGTAGGTGCCAATTATAGGGCAGCATGCAGGGCTAAATCAACTGCTGATTTTTTGAATAAATTAAAAATTGTAGAAGAAGAATTAGATGAATCGATGTTTTTTCTTGAGTTGCTGGAAGAATTTAACCCTGATTTAAAAGTAGAGATACTTAAAAACTGGAAAGAAGGAAATGAATTACTTTCAATTATAGTTTCTTCCATTATTACTATCAGAAAAAACGAACAAAATCGTAAAACATCTTAAATCTGAATTGGAAACTATGCCGGCAATCTTAAATCGTAAATCTAAACCCGTAAATTAGTATGCGTAACCTTTGGATTTTTGTCAGCAGATACAACGCATTTTTTTTGTTTATTATTTTTTTCCTTATCGGGATCTACCTCACCGTAAAGAATAATGCCTACCAAAGAAGCGTAACACTAAATTCATCGAATGAAGTTGTTGGAACAGCTTACGAAAGACTAAATATTTTTAAAAGATATTTAAACCTGGGCATGGTTAATGATAGTTTAGCCGCCGAAAATGCTAAACTTAAGAGTCAGCTACTGGCTTTAAACACCATTGATACAGCTAAAGACATTAAAGTAATTGATACCTTAACAGATCAGCAATATACCTATCTGGCCGCCAAAGTGGTTAAAAATTCAGTTACCCTGCGTAATAACATCATGACCATCAATAAAGGAAGTTTAGATGGAATTAAAAACGGGATGGCCGTAATTGCCCCTCAACGCGGTGTAGTGGGTTTAATCCGGGATGTTTCCGAGCACCTGGCAACCATCCAATCTCTTCTACATAAAGACACCCGGATCAGTGTAAGTTTAAAGAAAAATCATGCGCTCGGTTCTTTAGTATGGGGCGATGGCAATTTCGACATTAGAAAAGCTTTCATTAAAGAAGTACCCAATCACATTAAAATGTATGTAGGCGATTCAGTCGTAACATCAGGATACGGCTCCTTCCCTGCCGGCATTTTTGTAGGAAAAATTATTAAGCCGAATGTAGCCACCAACGATAATTTCTTATCAGGAGAATTAAATCTGGTAACCGATTTTAGTACTTTACAATACGTTTACGTCATCAAAGATAAAAAGGCAGAAGAACAAAAAGCTTTAGAAAGTTTAGTGAAACCGAATGAATAGCAGAATCATAATCGTAAATATTATCAGGTGGTGTATCCTGCTCTTTGTTCAGATTTTTCTGCTCAAGAATATGGGTTTTTACGACCTTTCCACGCCATTTATTTATATCCTCTTCCTCCTGCTTTTACCATTTGGTATACCAAACATTTTGCTGTATTTACTGGCTTTCGGAACAGGCTTAACACTTGATGCTTTTTACGATACCATGGGTGTACACGCCACGGCCTGTGTTGTACTGGCCTTTGTCAGGATTTCATTTATTTCCATAAGTTTAAACCGAGACGCAATTGACGACCCGGAACCATCGTTAAGTTATATGGGTTTCCAGTGGTTTTCACTTTATGCTTTTCTTTGTGTGATTGCACACCATTTGGTGCTGTTCTTTTTAGAAACATTCAGGTTATCAGAAATTGGTTACACCTTAATGAGATGCGGCTTAAGTTGTATCTTTACACTACTTATTATTTTATTGGTAGAGTTTATATTCTATAGAAGAACGTCGCGCTAATGGACCAGTTATTTAACCGAAAATATATCATTCAAGGATTATTCATTGTAATTGCCCTGATTTTACTGGGGAAATTATTTTATATCCAGGTAGTGAGTGATAAATACTTCCTTTCTGCAGAAAGCAACGTTTTACGGAAAATTTATAAATACCCCGCTCGTGGTGCCATTTTAGATCGAAACATGAAAGTGATCGTTCAAAATGAGCCCGTATACGATTTAATGGTAACCCCAAGCGAGGTGAAACCATTTGATACCCTGGCGCTGGCACAAGCACTGGAAATTTCAATAGCTGATGTACGTAAAAAGCTAAAAAAGGCCAAAGCACAATCTGCTTATCAGGCTACTTTTTTTGACCGTCAGATTTCAGTACAATCCTATGCACGTCTTCAGGAAATTATGTACAGGTTTCCTGGTTTTAGAACGCAGGACAGAACCATCAGACACTATCCCGATAGCATTGCCGGCCAGCTTTTTGGTTATGTTAAGGAGGTAAGTCCAGATGACATTGAAAAATCGGAAGGCTATTATAAACCAGGTGATTTTATAGGCAAAAGTGGGCTAGAGCGCTCTTACGAAGATTTCTTACGTGGAGAAAAAGGCGTAATAAATATGCTTTACGATGCCAAAAATATCGCAAAAGGAAGTTATTCTGAAGGTAAATATGATATAAATGCAGTTTCTGGTGACCGGTTAATCTCATCTTTGGATATAAGAATTCAAAAACTTGGTGAAGAACTGATGAAAAATAAAGTTGGTGCTATTGTAGCGATAGAGCCTTCAACAGGTGAAATTCTTGCTTTTGTAAGCAGCCCAGGTTATGATCCGAATCAACTTGTTGGAAAAGACTGGGGTAAAAACTACATGGGTTTATTGGCTAACCCCTATCGTCCACAAATTGTTCGTCCAATTGCCGGTCAATATTCACCCGGATCATCATTTAAACCAGTAGATGCTTTAGTGGCCTTGCAAGATGGCGCTATTGATCCAAATACAACTTTTACTTGTCCAGGTTATTACCAGGCCGGAAATCATAAAGTAAAGTGCGAACACATTGACGGTACCATTAATATGCAGCGGGGAATTGCCAGAAGTTGCAATACCTATTTCTGTCACGTTTTTCAGAATATCATCACCAAAAATGGAATGAAAAATCAACGTCAGACCTATGCGCACTGGCATGATCAGATTGCAAAATGGGGGTTCGGACAAAAATTAGGCATAGACATGCCCTTCGAAAAAAAGGGAATCTTTTACCAGGCAGATCATTATGATAAAATTTACGGCAAACGCTGGGGCTATACTACAGTGATCTCTCAGGCCATCGGTCAGGGAGAAATCACCTCTACCCCACTTCAAATGGCTAATGTAATGGCAGCCATAGCAAACCGCGGTTATTATCTAAAACCTCATTTAATTAAAGGTATCGGCGATAAAAAGGTTGTCAAAAAAGAATACCTGGAGAAAAACTATGTAGGTATAGATGAAAAATACTTTCAGCCGGTTATAGAAGGCATGAGAGATGCAGTAAATAGTCCATGGGGCACAGCAAAAGAATCAAGAATTCCAAATATCCTGATGTGTGGTAAAACAGGTACCGTACAAAATCCGCATGGTAAAAATCACTCTGTATTTATAGGCTTTGCACCAATGGATAACCCTAAAATTGCCATAGCTGTGATTGTAGAAAATGGCGGATTTGGTGGATCTTATGCAGCACCAATATCCAGTTTTATTGTAGAAAAATATTTAACAGATTCCATTAAACCAAAGGCAAATGGCTATACGGTTAAAGCATTTGCAGAAACCAATCTATTGCCTGCCATCATTGATAAAACTAAAAATCCAAAGTCTATAAAAACAGATAGCATTTCAGCTAAAAAGCTTGATTCCATAAAAAAATTAAAAGATAGCCTTAAATTGAGATCTGTAGGAATAAAAACTGTTTCTACCAAACCAAAAGAATTAAAGAAAGTATTAACCGATAAACCTGTAATTCAAAAATAATATGCAGCAACAACAGGGAAATCGTTTCTTTTTTAATGTAGACTGGATTACTGTTTTAATTTATATTGCCCTCTGTGCAGTTGGCTTTATTAATATTTTCGCTTCCGTTCCTCCTGAAAAATCATCTGTATTTAATTTCAATACGCTATACGGAAAGCAGTTAATTTATGTGCTAACAGGTCTGGTGCTTGGCCTTTCAATATTACTTTTCGATGGGAGAGTATTTAATGTATTTTCCCCTTTTATTTATGGAGGCACATTACTGCTTTTGCTGGCCGTTTTAGTCATTGGAAATAAAGTGGCCGGGAATCAGGCATGGATTGCCATCGGTTCCTTTAAGCTACAACCAGCAGAATTTGCCAAGTTTGGCACGGCATTACTACTGGCCAGGTATGTGGGCAGTTTTAACCCGAAGTTTAGAGATTTCAAATCCATTGCCATAGCCGCATTAATTGTTGGGGCACCATTGGTATTAATTATGCTGCAACCCGATACAGGCTCTGCATTAGTATTTTTAGCCTTCATGTTTCCCCTATACCGGGAAGGTTTATCAGGTTATTTTCTATTGATCTTCCTGGGGATGATTGTGCTGTTTATTGCAGATTTTCTCGTACCTACATACATTCTGATTATCATCATTACCACAGTTGCTGGCCTGTTTATCTACAATAACCGCAGGAAACAGAAAATAATCTTTTCTACTGTTTTAGTTACGGTATTGGCTATTGGTTATTTATTTCTAATTAAAGTGGCCTATGAAAAGGTATTAGCCCCGCACCAGAGAAGTCGGATTGAGCTGATGTTAGGCCTTAAAACCGATAACAGAGGCGCTGGTTATAATGTGATTCAATCGCAAATTGCCATTGGTTCCGGACAGGTAACAGGTCGTGGTTTCTTAGAAGGTACGCAAACCAAATATGGCTATGTACCCGAGCAAAGTACCGATTTTATTTTCTCCACCATTGGTGAAGAATGGGGATTTCTAGGCTGTTCGGTTGTTATTGCCTTATATATTTTTCTGCTACTAAGATTAATCAATCTCGCTGAAAGGCAAAGATCTACCTTTTCCAGGGTTTACGGTTATAGTGTGGCCTGTATTCTTTTCTTCCACGTATTTATCAATATCGGCATGACGATTGGCATCATTCCCGTAATTGGAATTCCTTTACCTTTGATTAGCTACGGTGGTTCCTCCCTCTGGAGTTTCACCATATTATTATTCATCTTCTTAAAACTGGATTCAAACAGGATGGGTTTTTTTTAATGAAGGTAAAAGCAGAAGCTGAAAGCTAAAAGCCAAAAGGTGAAAGACCTTTCTCAAAAATCAATGAAAATTTAGTGCTTTAAGCTATAAATGAGTTACCCGATGTGTGTTTTCACAAATTGCAGCTTTTAGCTTTCCGCTTTAATCTTTAAGCTATAAACGAAGTACCCAATGTGTGTTTTCAAAAATTGCAGCTTTTAGCTTACCGCTTTAATCTTTAAGCTATAAACGAGGTATCCGATGTGTGTTTTCACAAATTGCAGCTTTTAGCTTTCCGCTTTAATCTTTAAGCTATAAATGAGTTACCCGATGTATGTTTTCACAAATTGCAGCTTTTAGCTTTCCGCTTTAATCTTTAAGCTATAAACGAGGTACCCGATGTATGTTTTCACAAATTGCAGCTTTTAGCTTACCTACTAAACCTTCTGTTCAATAATTCGTAGAACTGATCAACGGTTGCCTGTTTACTGGACCAATCATACTTCATCGCATAATTACTTTGCAAAAAGTTATTGGCTGTTTCAAAGCTATTCATTTTGTTAACGATATCGATTGCTTCTGAATAAGCCAGGTTATACCCTTTAAATAAATCTTTAATAAAAAGCATTTTCTCATTAAGGTTAATGGCCTGTTTCAAATCAGCGATAGGTGCCTTAACCGGTTCATCACCCTGCGCATTGGTTTTAGCCAACAAATCGTTTAAGCTTTGAGCTGGTTTAGCAGTTGCAATGGGTTGTTCTGCAGGTTTAACTGGAATCGCTTCTGGTGTAAATATTGGTTTATCGTATACTGGCGGAGAAATGATAGGTTCATCCATCTCGACATCCTTAAGCGCAGGTATCGGTTCAGATTTCACTACAATGGGCGTTTCAATTACAGGCTCTTCCGCAAAAACAATAGGCTCAGTGGTTTCAGGAACTTCCGCTTCCACCTCCTCTTCATGTTCAATTAAAAAAGGCTCCGGACCAATTTCATCTTCTTCATTCAGCACGGTCTCATCCTGGGTAGTTAAAGGCGCCTCTTCTTTTTCATGTATTTTTTTCTTCTGCGCCAGAATCTCTTCTTCAGCCTTACTTAAGGGCCTGTCGAAAATCTCTTCTACGGATTTGGCTTCATAATCAAACTGGTCATCAGCACTATGGTTTCCTAAAACAAATTCAAAACTGTGGTCATCCTGATCTGGCTTAAAAAAATCCTTTTCAAGTACCTTCTCAGCAATATCATTTTTTATCGCCTCATCATCTAACAGTTCTTGCTCTGGTTTCACGTCTATCCGTTCCTCCTTTTCCTCCGCAGTAATCACTTCTTCCAATTCCTGAGGATCAAAGGCCTGATCATCCTCTAAATAACTTTGTGGTGTCTCTGGTAAAATGATGGTATTTTGTTCTTCCAATAAAGGCTGATTGATAACCGAATTTGGCTTTTCATTAATCACATTCAATTTCTGAACAATCCGAACATGATCTGCGAGAAAATCTGCATTAGCTAAAAACAATTCCAGTTCCAGGTGATTTAACTGTTGTGGATTCTGAGCAAGAAATTCATACTGCTCATTTAATTCTGTTAAAATACTACCGACTTTTTTGAAGATATTTTGCTGATTCATCATAAACTTAAAACGGATTTTGTGCTGATTTATGTTGGTAACTATGTACCCAAAAATAACACATAATTATGATATTTGTTCGGTTTTAAATTAATAGAGAACACACCAGGGCATAATAGATCGGACATGTTATTTAGTGAACAAAATTTTAGAAGGAGAGGCGAGTTTTCAGGCAGTATTGAAGTGGTATGTGGTTCCATGTTTTCTGGTAAAACGGAAGAACTAATCAGAAGATTGAAAAGAGCTCAAATTGCTAAATTAAATGTTGAGATTTTTAAGCCACGAACCGATACCCGCTACCATGAAACAGCCGTCGTTTCTCACGATTTAAATTCCATCAACTCTACCCCTGTAGACAGTGCTTCAGCCATCTTATTATTAGGCACCAACACCCAGGTAGTGGGCATTGATGAAGCACAATTCTTTGATAATGAACTTCCAGATGTTTGCAATAAACTTGCACTGCGGGGCATACGGGTAATTGTTGCCGGTCTGGATATGGATTTTACTGGCAAACCCTTTGGTCCGATGCCCGCATTAATGGCCATTGCAGAACATGTAACTAAGGTAAATGCCGTTTGTGTTTGTTGCGGTAATCCCGCCCTTTTCAGTTATAGAACAGTGGCAAACGATTCGACCGTTTTATTAGGTGAAAAAGAAAGTTATGAGCCGCGATGCCGTGCTTGTTATCACCTGGATAAAGGATAGAATTTTCTTATCTTAGTCTATAGAAATAAGGCTTTAACTTCCATCATGGATCATACCATACACCTGAATCATTTACGCACTGAGTTGAAAAAATTTGTTTCTTTCTGTGATGCTGAATGGGAAATTTTTAAGCAATACCTCGAGTTCAGGCACTACGACAAAAAAGAATTTTTTGCTGTTCCTGGTGAAATATGTGATCATATGGGTTTTATTTTGTGTGGCGCCATGAGGTATTTTCATGTTCGTGAAGGCATAGAAATTACCGGGTTTTTTAGCTTTGAAAATGAACTGGTGAGTGCTTATAAAAGTTTTTTAACCCGCCAGCCCAATACCAATTATATCCAGGCAATAGAAAAAACCACCTTGATTCTGATTTCTAAAAAGAACTTTGAGCTCATGGAAAATAATCCGGCCATTGCCTTTAAAATTGAACAGTTTGGCCGCCGGATTGCGGAATATTACATCTGCTGTTATGAGGATAGAGTAGCCAGCTTTATTATTCAAAGCCCTGAAGAACGCTATCTGGATATGCAGAAGAATGCAGGAGAATTATTCTTGCGCATCCCTCAGCATTATGTAGCTAATTTTTTAGGAATTACCCCAGTATCGCTTTCGAGAATTAGAAAGAGAACATTAAAGGTGCATGCCTAAATTCAGCATTAAATCAAAAACCTTATCTTTTGTTAACGTTTTAAACCTGAATGGCTGCCTATTTTTGGTTATTATTAAAACAAAAAAATATGTACGTAATATTAGGAGCCGGTGGACCAAGTGCCAATGCACTTACAGCAGAATTATTAGCCCATCAAAAAACCGTTCGCCTGGTGAGTAGAAAACCAATTGCAGTTTCCAATCCAAACCTGAGTTGGGTTCAGTCAGATTTATTAAATGAAGCACAGGTATGCGAAGCTGTTAAAGATGCAACTTTGGTTTACCTTTGTGCAGGAATTGTTTACGATGCTAAAATCTGGCAACAACAATGGCCATTAATCATTGATAATGTGATTACTGCAGTGAAAAGTGTCGGCGCTCGCTTGATTTTCCTGGATAATATTTACATGTATGGACTGGTAAAAGGTCCGATAACGGAACAAACACCATATCATCCCTGTAGCGTTAAAGGCGAAATACGCGCCAGCATAGCCACCAAACTAATGGATGAAGTAGCCGCAGGAAATATTCAGGCCAGCATTGCAAGGGCAGCTGACTTTTATGGAGCAAGTTCTATGAACAGTTTTATTGATATGATGGTGCTTGATAAATATTCAAAAAACCAAAGCGCCCAGTGGGTAGGCAATCCTAAAATGCTACACAACTTTTCATACATACCCGATGTAGGCAAGGGCTTGTATATTTTGGGACAGGAACCAAAATCGAACAATCAAATCTGGCACCTGCCTACAGCCAAACCCATTACAGGTAATGAGTTTATGCAGTTAGCTGCACAAATCTACCAGGTTGAACCGAAGCATACGAACATTAATAAACTGATGCTGCGTTTAGTCGGACTTTTCAAAAAAGTAGTTGCAGGTACGGTAGAAATGTATTATCAATATGATCATGACTATCAGTTTGATTCTTCGAAATTTGAGCAATACTTTGATTTCAAACCCACCAGTTATGCTGATGGAATTAAAAACATTTCAGAAACGATGTACAAAAAGCAAAATATTTAACCATTCCCCTACCAGTTAAATGCAGAAGGATTATCTTTGATTATGTTGATAAATCAGAAATTTGTATCAAACAAAAACATCTCCATTTTAGGTTGCGGCTGGTTTGGTCTTGCTTTTGCAAAAAAACTTATTGCAAGTGGTTATCAGGTTAAAGGCTCTACCACCACTACTGATAAATTAGCCATACTTGCCGATGAAGGCATCCAACCATTTCTTTTGAATTTCAGTGCGGATCAAATCGTTGCAGATCAGGAGTTTTTTAACACAGATATTTTATTGATCTGTATTCCGCCGAAGCGGAATTCTCCTGAGTTAAATGATTATGCACAAAAGATAGCGGCAATCCTTAACGCTGCAATGGACAAAGTAGAAAATATTATTTTAATTAGTTCTACAAGCGTTTATGGTGATGAAAATCAAATTGTAGACGAAATAAGTGAAACAAAGCCTGATACAGATTCAGGTAAGGTGGTATTAGCAGCTGAAGAAGTGTTGAAAAAAGAAATGCCTGATCACTTCACCATTATCCGCTTTGCGGGATTAATTGGACCAGACCGAAATCCTGGACGATTCTTTGCCGGCAAAACAAATATCCCAAATGGTTTAGCTCCGGTTAACCTGATTCACCAAACAGATGCCATAGGGATCGCAATGGCCATTATTGAAAAACAGGCTTTTGGCAGAATTTATAACGCTTGTTCTCCTGATCACCCCACCAGACAAGAATTTTATACCACTGCCGCTAAAAATACAGGTTTGTTAGTTCCTGAGTTTATTTCAGAGAAAAAGGCCTGGAAAGTGGTGCGAAGTGTACATGTTCCGAAATACTTAGAGTATGAGTTTCAGGTTGAAATAGCGTAAGCATTTCGTTTTATGCAAGGAGGATAATTCTTACCGCCTTTTCGAAGCCAGTTTTCTCTGGCCGAAGCCAACCCTAACTCGTCCTTTAGAATCTGATTCTTCATCAGCTGAAGCAATCTTTCATGCCGTATACGCTTAGCAAGTCAGATTGCTTCATGCCATCACCAAACCCTACCCTTCGATTCGCAATGACGATACCGCTCCCTGTCATTGCGAGGCGGCTTTTTCAGCCAACGAAGCAATCTTTTTCACAAACCAAATTGCCATGCACCATCACCAAACCCTACCCTTCGGTTCGCAAGGACAGATTTATAACGAAACTGGCGAAGTCTTGCTACGCTCTGCCCTTTGAGACTTCGCAAGTTAGACAAAACCGACTTACGAAGTTTCAGCGGGATTGGGGGGTTGGAAAACTTCGTCAGTCTAATTGCAAAAAATTGCCTTGCACCATTACCAAGCCCTACCCTTCGGTTCGCAAGGACGGATTTATAACGAAACTGGCGAAGTCTTGCTGCGCTCTGCTCTTTGAGACTTCGCAAGTTGATCTATTTTATGATCCTTACCCCAACAAACCCAACAACTCTTTTTTACTCAAACCCTTAAAAAACCCACCATCAGTTTGAATGAGGTTTTTCACCAGATCTTTTTTAGAAGCCTGCAGTTTCATGATCTTTTCCTCAATCGTATCCGGACAAATCAACCGCACCGCCATCACATTCTTATGCTGACCAATCCGGTAGGCACGATCGATCGCCTGATTCTCCACCGCAGGATTCCACCATGGATCTACCAGGTAAACGTAATCGGCTTCGGTTAAATTCAGTCCCGTTCCACCCGCCTTCAAACTAATTAAGAAAACCGGGATCTCTCCATTTTCCTGAAAAGATTTAACCACCTCTTCCCTATTTCGAGTCTGGCCTGTCAGGTATGCGTATTTAATATTTCTTTTCTCCAATTCTTTTTTAATCAGATCCAGCATGCTGACAAACTGTGAAAATACCAGTATCTTATGCTTTTGCGATTTACCTTCAATCTGCTCCATCAATACCTCAATTTTTGATGAAGCCTGGAGATACGATTTACCATCGGCCAACAACGCCGCAGAGTTACAAATCTGTCGCAGCATGGTGATGCTTTTCAACACATGCATGGCACTTTTAGGCAATTCATCTTCCGTTTTACCTAAAATATAATCCTGAATTTCCTTTTTGTTTGCTTCGTAAACCTCTCGCTGTTCTGTACCCATTTCGCAGTAGAGAATAATCTCCGTTTTATCCGGAAGTTCCTTAGCCACCTGTTCTTTGGTGCGCCGCATCATAAAGGGCCTAATTTTCCTTTGTAACTCTTCTGCCCGCTTTTGATCTTTAAACTGATCTATTGGCGTAGAATATAAATCAGCAAATTGCTGCTTGCTGCCAAACAAACCTGGGCAAGCAAAAGACAATTGCCCGTAAAGATCGAAGGTATTATTCTCTATCGGCGTGCCCGTCATCACCACTTTGTTTCGCGATTTTAGCAACCTAACCGCCTTGTACCGTTGAGATTCAGGATTCTTAATGTTTTGAGATTCGTCCAGAAAAATATAATTGAATCGATAATCCTTTAAATAGCGGATATCTGAAAGCAAGGTTCCATACGAAGTAATGATGACCTCAAAACCATCGAAACGATCAGTGGTTTTAGTTCGTTCCGTACCGTAAATGGTTTTGACTTTAATTGATGGTGCAAATTTTTCAATTTCCGCTTTCCAGTTAAAAATCAATGATGCAGGAACCACCACCAGGTTAGTATTATGGTTTACTTTTCCACGTTGTGATAAAATGAAAGCCAAAATCTGGATGGTTTTACCCAGTCCCATATCATCCGCCAGGCAAGCACCGAAATTAAAATCATCCAGAAAGTTTAGCCAGTTTAAACCATCTTTCTGATAAGGACGCAAAGTAGCTTTCAGGCTTTCAGAAACCTCAATTTCTTGTATAGAATCTGTACCCTCAAACTTTTGCTGGTAGCGTTTCAACTCATTTTTCACTTCTCCATCCAGAAGCGCATCTTCGTAAAGATCGTTTAAAGTGGCAAACTTAATTTTAGGCGTTAGAATGGCTTCATCAGTTACCTCTCCTGCATTAAAATAGTCGGTAAATTTCTGAATCCATTCATGTGGTAAAATGCCCTGCGTTCCATCATCAAGGGTAATAAACTTACTTTTATTCCGGATTGACTTATGCAAATGTTTCAAGGCAACCTGCTGTTTACCAAACTTTACTTTCACTTTGGTTTCAAACCAATCGGTACCACTTAAAACCTCGATATTAATCTGAGCCTTATGCGAATTGAGCTTATTATTTTTAAGTTGATTGAAACCTAAGATATGAATCCCCTTATTGCGCCATACTTCGAAAGCCTCTAAGAACCAGGCTTCTTCTAAAAAACGTTTCCGGTGTAAATAGAAAGAATCATTGGTTTCCTGATCATAGAAATAGGGATGTTGTTTTAAAATGCTGGCAATAAACTGTAGTTCGGCTTCCTCTTCACGGTGGAGGGTAAAAACATTACCGAGTTTATCCTGTGCCTGAATCTGCCGCTTAGAAAGCACCGGAATCTCCAGGTTCCCATAACGCATCACGGGTGTAAGTAAAATATAATCTTCTGATTCAGATAAATAAATTAACTGTTCGTTTTCAAGATCGAAACCCTTTTCTTCCAGTTGATCTGCCGTAGCAGGTTTAAGGTAGGTATAGTCAACCTTAATACTCCCTTCTAACTGAATCAAAATGAGCTTTTGAAACTCTGGGTACTTTGTTTTATGTAAAATTAAACGGTTACTTTGCTTTTGAAAGAAGCCAATTACACGCAAAAAATCAGGCCTGGTGATTAAATAAAGCTGGTCTTTAAGTTTAACGAAATATTGATGAACCAGAACCACCTGATCCAGTTCATAAGATTTACCTTCAATGGTTAAGCGACCTGTAATTTCATAAAAATCATTTAGCTGATTGACTGAAAGCCGTAGGTCGAGATCAAGTAACTGTACCTTTACAGGGCTAATAGTTGAAGCCTGAATATTGGTTTGCTTTTGATCCTGCAGATAAAAAGGAATGTTCTGCGGATTTTTAACGATAGCCTTAAGGGCTTCAATTTCTTCACCGGTTTGATCATTATTGTAATTGGCCTGGAAGGTAGAAATGCCACTATAAAACTTCAGTTCATCATTATCATCCGTCTGAAATAACAGGCTATTCAGGTTTATCCGTTGTAACGGATTTTTAATCTTCCCGGCCTTTGTTTGATCTGCCTTATATAATTCGATGGATAGATTGCTATAATACCGATGCTGGCCCAATACCAAAATGATTTTACTCAGATCATGTACAGGTTTTAATCTACTCGTGCTTTTTTGCTGAGGCAATAAAATATCTGCCATTTGTTGACTTGCCTCTTTATTAAATGGCTGCAAAGCCCCCATTTTAGGCTTAATTTGCAACATTCCATCCTGATAGCTTAATACAAAAACAGCATCCAGATTCTTCTCCTTTTCCAGTCCGTAATCTAGTGCAATGGTGTGTAGTTTTTGCCGACGTAAGCGTTCATCAAAAAAGATAGCCAGATCTTCCCGGTTTAGAATATTGTACAATACCTGCGCCTGATGCGCACATAATTTGTTTTTTGGTGCAGCACAGCGGCAGGATAATTTTACCGCATTTTCCGTTTGCTGTACTTGAACGATTGGAAAAACGAAATCTGATTCCTGGTGACTAAAAGCAGCGAAATCAATTTCTATTTGTTCTGGATGGAGATTAAAAAAACCTTTGGCATGTGTATGAACTTCCTGACTAAGGTGCTTTAAAATGAAAATGCCATTTAAATCCTTCAGGTTGAAATCATGCAATACGTAATCATATGGATTAGAGAATAATGATGATGTTCTTGCCTTATCTTCGCTCATTTAAACAAATTTGTAAAGTGTAAAAATAGCATAAACCTTGCAGGTTTTGAAAATCAGTACCGTTTCAAAATGATTAAGTTTTAATATTACAGTGAATTTCTCAGATTGAGATAAAATGGAACAGCAACTTTTTCTGTTTTCCCGTTTAGCACAAATTCCGCAGCCTGCGTACCTAAAAAACTAAAATCGGTAGATATCGTGGTAATTCCATCTAAAATAATCCTCTTTAATGGGGTTTCATTATAAGAAATTACGCCTACATCTTTTCCTATTTCAAGTTTTAAAATAATCAGCCGCTCAATTAGGATAACTAAATCGTCTTCCATTAAGTTGATATAAACTTCACCAGGTTGAATTTCTTCTTCCTTAATGTTGTGGATTACCTTATGCGCAAATGCATATTGCTGGCAAAACCTGTAAAAACCACTTAAAATTTCTTGTGGGAAATAACTATTCTTAGGGAAAATAATTTTGAGTGTGGTATAATTGGAAAGTCGGTTAAGGGCTTGCTCTAAAGCTGCATAAATGTCTTGTGCAAAATTCTCATAAGCCGCAGCGTAATCTCCTGTTACTCCGGGTAAGAGCTTATCCAGGATGATTAGTTTCTCTTTTGGTATCATGTTAATGACTTCATGAGCGTTCTCTCCCCCTTCCAAAAAATGTGGAATAATAACGAAGTGTGTGTAATCATCCTTTTTGCTGATGATCATTTTCTTGAAGAAAACATAATCATTGTTATAGATGTAAAAATCGATTGCCGCATGTTCTCCAATGGCCCTGGTAAAGGAGTCGTAAATGATTTTTTTGTGGGTACTCAGTTTATTAAAGAGCAAACAAACCTTTAATTTCCTGGTAAAATCGGTATTAATGATAAAATATCCTTTGCCTGGAACAGAATCTACCACACCAAGTTTACGGAGGTTGCGATAGCCCTTTTCTGCCGTATCTCTTGACATTTCAAGACTGAAGCTGAGCTCATTTATAGAAGGAAGCAAACTCCCTTTTTGCAACTTACCCATATCAATCCCATTCAAAATAGCATTAGTTAACTGCTTATATTTCGGTGTGGAGGAATACTCATCAATTTGAATATAACTAAGGATGTCTTCTGGTTTCAAATGATTTTTTGCTAGGGTTTCGAAATATATAAAAAAATCTGCTATGTAATTAGATTTTGCATTATAAGGTTCGCTGAATGGCAGAATAATACTTTAGGTTAATCATATCAGTTGGTGCAGGATTGTCATTCCAAACGTTATTAATGGCCAATGCAGTTCCAATTGCAGTAGCCTGCGATACAGAAGAGGCATAAACTTCAATATCTGGCACGGCACTGGCCAGCAGATGCATATAGATGGCATTTTTCCCAAACCCACCATCAACAAAAATTCGCCTTACGCCAGCATTTAAAATCAGCTTAAGTGAATAAACCTGCTGCTTAATTAAATCTATAATCAACTGATGATAAGCTTCTTCTGCTGTTTGGAACACATTTAAATCCCTGGCCGGAAAAGCAGAAGTTAATGAAAATGCCGTTTGTGCCTGTTGATTTTCGGGCACTTTATTAACCAGCTTTAAAACCAATCCGGGATTAAACTTTAAATGTTTGAAAAGGTAGGCTGCACGATCAAAATGCAATGCAATTCGCTTAAGCTGCACTTCATGTTCATTCCCTGCAAAAATTCGGGAAGCCTTTACCGCCTTACCTTTAAAATGCATGTAGCATAAACAATCCTTCTTTAATTCATCTGCCTGAAGTGGCTCCTGATTAAATGGATTAAGGCTGATACACCATGTTCCGGTAGAAATGAGTACAAAAGGTGTATTAAAGTTTGCCAGGTATGGAATTAATGCAGCGGAACTATCATGCAGGCCCACACCAACACTTACTTCTTTACCCAAAAATGTGGTTTTAATGGTTGTATCTGCAGGCGTGAACTCACCAAATTTTTGATCTATTTCTTCCGTTTTAACCCATTGGTGGTATTCATCTTTGTTAAAATCCCAAAGCTGTGTATGGCAGCCAATACTCGTAATATCTGCAACGGCTTTTCCAGTAAGCAGGTAGCTGAGGTATTGCGGTAAATGCAAGGCATACTTGATGCGATTAAACAATTCAGGCCTTTCATTTTTCAGGCGGTAAAGCTGCATCCCTGAATTTAAACTTCCCAAAACAGGTGAGGCGGTTTCCAAAGAAATTTTTTCTTCCCCTCCGTATTTAGCATAAAAGGCTGCCTTAAGTGCTTCCGGATACTCCTTTAAATAATTGTAAAGTGGTGTTAAGGGCTCACCCTTTTCATCAAGATAAACAAAACTGGCACCATAGGTTGAAAAATTGATAGCTTTAATATCGAACTCTTTTAACTGCATGACTTGGTTCAACGAATCGTATACGGAAGATTTTAAGCTTTCGAGGTTTTCGCAAGCTTCGCCATCTTCATCTACCGTTTCTACAAAACGTGCCGACCTTTCGTAAACAATGCTGTAATTTTCGTCAATTAAAAATAGTTTTTTATTTGTTTTTCCAACATCAAATATAGCGATAACAGGTTTAGGCATTTCTACTTCCTCTTCAATTATAAACCTGTAGCTACAGTATTTCCACGGTGATTAACTAAGTTATTTCTTACGGCTAAATCGCGGTATAAGCCAATTGGCGATAATGCTGCACCAGCTCTTAATCTTGCTTCGGCAACCAAAGGTCTTAAATCACTACGGAAAGTATTTTGCAGAATTTCTTGCGCTTTTGCTACGTCATTATTATCCTGAGCAGCCTTTAAAGCATTTCTATCTACTAATAAAGCCTGTGCATAAGCAATCATAATGGCTTCTACCGATTGTAGTAAATCTTCTAAAGGATCCTTTACGTTGTGCGATGCATCAATCATCCAGCCTAAATCTTTTGCGTGGTTCAAGCCTTTTGCATCCATTCCTTCAACAAGTTCGTTAAAGATCAGAAACAATTGATAAGGCTTAATACTCCCAGCGGTTAAGTCATCATCACCATATTTAGAATCGTTGAAATGGAAGCCGCCTAACTTTCCTTCCATTAAAAGTAAGGCTACAATTTGCTCGATATTGGCATTTGGCAAATGATGACCTAAATCTACCAGCGTGTAAGCTTTTTTCCCCAATTTACTGGCGTATAATAATGATTGACCCCAATCGCCAACGGTTGTAGAATAGAAATTAGGCTCGAAGGCTTTGTATTCTACAAAGATTTTCCAGTCTTCCGGTAAGGCAGCATAAATTTCCTGCAGACTTTCTAATGTATTTTCAAAAGCTTTGCGGAAATTCAATTGTCCAGGGAAACAAGATCCATCAGCCAACCAAACTGTTAAGGCATCAGAACCTAAGGCTATCCCATGTTTAATTACTTCGATATTGTGTTCTATGGCCTGCTTCCGAATGGCTTTATTTACATTTTGAAGTGAACCGAATTTATAACTATGCGGAGCACCTACCTGATCCTGAAAGGTATTAGAGTTCATAGCATCGAACTTCAAGCCATAGCTGGAAGCCAGACTTTTTAAGCTTTCTGCATTTTGAGGGATATCCCATGGAATATGTAATGATATGGCACCACTGGCTCCATTTAAGGCATGTAATAAACCTACATCTTCAATTTTTTCTTCAATTGTTCGGGGTTCACCACCTATTATGGCGAAACGTCCGAAACGTGTTCCACCTGTGCCTAAGGCCCAACTTGGAATGGCAATCTGAAAATCTACCAACTTCTGGATAATGCTTTCCAAATCAACATGGGACCAGTCTGCTTTTAAAAAGTCAATCTTGCGCTGATGAGAGGTAGAAAGGGAATCGTTATGTTTTTCGACCTGGTTCTGTTCGATATTCATGGCTATACTTGGTTATTTAGGCTAATTATTGTGGCGATCAAGCGCCTTTTTTTACCATCCTCATTGTAAAGGAAGAATGATTTTAATGATAATTTTAGTGGATTAGGTCATTTTCGGTCCGTGGAAACACAGACCATGAAAACAACCTACTAAAACTAAATTTATTTATTTTTCAAAATTTTATGATCGATATAAAACCGATCATAAAATTAAATGCTTCACTATATTTTATCTTACAAAGGCCATGGCCACGCCACCATCTACATTTAATACGTTACCTGTAGACTTTTGCAATAACCCACCTACAAAGGCAAAACATGCATTAGCAATATCATCAGGTAAAATAATTTGGTTTAGCAAAGTGCGTTTGGCATAATACGCAGGCAATTCGGCAACAGTAACACCATATGCTTTTGCCCTGCCTTCTGCCCATCCACCGGCCCAAATGTTGCTATCGCTGATGACTGCATCCGGATTAACCACGTTTACACGGATATTATCTGCACCCAATTCGGCAGCATTTAGTCTGCTTAAATGAAGTTGAGCAGCCTTTGCACTTCCGTAACCAGCATTATTTGGTCCGCTTACCAATGCGTTCTTACTTACAATATTAATGATATCACCACCAACATCTTGCTTTTGCATCATCTTTGTTGCAGCCTGAGTGATAAAAAACTGGCCTTTTACTAAAACATCATACAACAAATCCCAGTCTTTTTCAGAGTGATCACCAATGGTTTTAGAAATGGATAAGCCCGCATTATTGACAACGATATCAATTCCGCCAAATGCCAGCGCCGCATCATTAAAAGCTCCATCTATATCTTCCTGACTGGTTACATTTAAAAGCGCTGTACTGTAAGTATCTTTACCAAACTGTTTGGCAAATTCAGCACCTGCTTCTTCCAAACGCTCTGCATTCATATCATTTAAGATCACCACACCGCCTTCAGCAACAAATTTCTTTGCAATGGCTTTACCAATACCGCCTGCGCTACCTGTAATTAAGGCAATTTTACCCGTAAGTGGTTTGGGCTTCGGCATTCTTTGCAGTTTCGCTTCTTCTAATAACCAGTACTCAATGTTAAATGCTTCCTGGTGAGGTAAAGAGGTATATTCCGAAATCGCTTCAGCACCTTTCATCACATTAATGGCATTGATGTAAAACTCTGCCGCAACTCTCGCTGTTTGTTTATCTTTTGAAAAGGTAAACATCCCCACGCCCGGATATAAAATCACCACCGGATTAGTATCACGAATGGCTGGGCTATTAGAATGCTTGCAAGTTTCATAATAATCTGTATACATGGCCCTGTATGCTTCAAACGCAGGTAACAGTTTTTCTTTTATTGCTTTTAAATCAGATAGATCAGCATCGATGGCTAAATCTAAAACCAGGGGACTAATTTTTGTTCTTAAAAAATGATCCGGACAGCTGGTACCCATGGGTGCCAAACGGGCAAGATCATTGGAGTTTGTAAATTCTAAAACGCGAACATCATCAGTAAAATGGCCGATCATGTGTTGTTTAGAAGAACATAAACCACGAAGTACAGGCGCTAATGCAGCAGCTTGTTTTTTGCGGTTAACATCAGTTGCGCTTTCAATTTTTTGTCCGCCGAAAACCGGTCCTTTTTTACCGTAGTTTTGAGCCAGATAATCGGAACAAATTTCAATTACATCTAAAGTATTCAAATAACTCTCGTAAGCGGTATCACCCCAGGTAAATAAACCGTGAGAGCCTAGCATGATGCCACGAATGCCTGGATTTTCATCTAAACATTGTTTTAATTGTAAGCCCAGTTCAAAACCTGGTTTTTTCCATTCTACCCAACCAATGGTTCCGCCGAATAATTCTTCAGTGATCTTTTTCCCATCTTTAGCTGCAGCGATAGCAATAGCCGCATCCGGATGCAGGTGATCAATATGTGCGAACGGCAGAAAACCGTGTAATGGCGTATCAATTGATGGTGCTTTAGAACTCAAATCAAAAATGCAGTGGTTAAAGAGTTCTACCATCTCATCTTCGTGTTCTACTCCACGGTAAATATTTTTTAAACTGCGCAAACGATCCACATAAAGTGCCGCTAAACCACTTTTCTTTAGCGTACCTAAATCTCCACCAGATCCTTTAACCCACATTACTTTGGTTTCATTACCCGTAAGCGGATCTTTTTCCATTAACTTGCATGAGGTATTACCGCCACCATAATTGGTCAGACGTAAATCAGCACCTAATAAATTAGAGCGATAAATGAGCAATGCAACTTCATCTCCAGCAAGTTTTGCGGCCTCTTCTTCATCCCATAAGTAGCTTACGTACTTATAATTTGTTTCTTTAACAGACATGTATATTAATGATTACTTTTTTTATTTATTATTTAATTGAATTACCATAACCCACAATCAAAACCGAAATAATGATGGTTAATATGCCTGCTATGATAGTATTTAATGTTTTCCTTGATACGCCCTTCCATTCTTTTAAAATCAAACCCCACACGTTGGCAATCAGGATGATAAACGCCATGTGCAAAATCCATGAACTGGCACCATTACCCATTTTGCTTTCTCCCATTCCGTAGAAAAAGAACTGCAGAAACCATGTGGTTCCGGCAAGTGCAGAAAAGATGTAATTTTTTAATAATGGAGTTGATTTTTTAGTGTAATCTCCGAAGGTTTTATTGCGGGCATTCAAAATCATGCACCAAATAAAATTAGTGGTTAAGCCACCCCAAAGCACTACTACATAGGTTACATTGTTTTGAAAAAGGAAGTTACCGGTTTCTGATGGATGGGCAGCCTTCCAGATTGTGTTAGCTGCATCGGCCATAGGTTTCCCAGATTCTAAACCAAAATTAAAACAAGCACTTAATATGCCCGAAACGATTCCAACAAATAAGCCCAGACCAAATTTAAATTCCGTTTTAACTTCAAGCCCATGTGGATCAGTAATGTCTGAATTGATTTCTTTTTCTTTCATTACCCCTGCCTTACCGCAGATGATAATGCCAATTACGCAAACAAAAAGCCCTAGCATAACCATTCTGCCCCAATCGGTTTGCACAAACATGGTGAAGGTGTCTTTTCCTTCCTGCGGAAAAACATCAAAATAAATAGATGGCAAAATAGACCCGATGACCATCGATAAGCCGAGAATAATGCTGCTACCCAATGATACGCCGAGATAGCGAACACCTAAGCCATAGGTTAAGCCACCTATCCCCCAAAGCACACCAAAAAAATAGGTTAAGATTAAAATATGGCCATTGGTAGTGGCTATAATTTCGCTAAAATTTGGAATGGTTAAATACGCAGCTAGTGGTGGTACAATGAGCCAGGAGAAAATTCCACCAACGATCCAGTAGCTTTCCCAGGCCCAACCTTTAACTTTCTTGTATGGGATATAAAAACTTCCTGATGCGAAACCACCGAAAAAATGAAAAATGACGCCTAAAATTGCCTGCATGCTCTATATTGGATATTTGGTTGGTCCAAAATAGAAATTAAGGCATATTTAACTGTCATGCACTGTTATGTCGGTAAACATCATTTACTTTTCGCAATGATCATCATACGAGTTAAAAAGACGATAAAACAATGAAGTGATTTAATGCTCATAAAAAAAGAGCATTAGCGTGATTTCGTCATTTCGACCGCAGTGGAGAAATCTTTGAACTAAGTAATAAGAAGCTCGTTATTGAGAAGAGGAACGAAGTAGCAATCTAATCCGCTAAATAGATTGCTTCCTCGGCTGAAAAAGCCTTCTCGCAATGACGATCATACGAGTTAAAAAGACGATAAAATCATGAAGTGATTTAACGCTCGTTAGAAAATAGTGTTAGCGTGATTTCGTCATTTCGACCGCAGTGGAGAAATCTTTGGAGCTAAATAATAGATAAATCGTCATTGAGAAGAGGAACGAAGTAGCAATCTAATCCGCTAAATAGATTGCTTCGTCGGCTGAAAAAGCCTTCTCGCAAAGACGATCACTCGAGTTAGAAGACGATAAAACAATGAAGTGATTTAATGCTCATAAAAAAAGAGCATTAGCGTGATTTCGTCATTTCGACCGCAGTGGAGAAATCTTTGAAGCTAAATAATAGATAAATCGTTATTGAGAAGAGGAACGAAGTAGCAATCTAATCCGCTAAATAGATTGCTTCGTCAGCTGAAAAAGCCTTCTCGCAAAAACGATCACTCGAGTTAGAAGACGATAAAACAATGAAGTGATTTAATGCTTATGAAAAAAGAGCATTAGCTTAATTTCGTCATTTCGACCGCAGTGGAGAAATCTTTGAACTAAGTAATAAGAAGCTCGTTATTGAGAAGAGGAACGAAGTAGCAATCTAATCGCTAAATAGATTGCTTCGTCAGCTGAAAAAGCCTTCTCGCAAAGACGATCATACGAGTTAAAAAGACGATAAAACAATGAAGTGATTTAATGCTCATAAAAAAAGAGCATTAGCGTGATTTCGTCATTTCGACCGCAGTGGAGAAATCTTTGGAGCTAAATAATAGATAAATCGTTATTGAGAAGAGGAACGAAGTAGCAATCTAATCCGCTAAATAGATTGCTTCGTCGGCTGAAAAAGCCTTCTCGCAAAGACGATCATACGAGTTAAAAAGACGATAAAACAATGAAGTGATTTAATGCTCATAAAAAAAGAGCATTAGCGTGATTTCGTCATTTCGACCGCAGTGGAGAAATCTTTGAACTAAGTAATAAGTAGCTCGTCATTGCCTTTGGTTTACCAAAGGCAATGACGATCATACGAGTTAAAAAGACGATTAAATCATGAAGTGAATAAAAAAAAAGCCGGCGAATTTGCCGACTATAAAATAACTTGATCTAAAGCTTCATTAAAGCAAATGTAATTTCAAATCAGCTGGAGAATAATTAATTGATTTTAAGGTCTTATCATCTGCCTTTCTGAAAACTAAAAACAATCCATCAACTTCTTTATAATATGATTCCGTTTGATCTTTGTCGAAATAATGTTTAATGGTCAATTCTGCTTCTTCCACTGTTTTGCAAGCCTTGCTCATGTTAGAGCGGTGCACTTCATCAAATAGGATTTTAAATTTACCACCCAAGCCAAATTCGTGTATTGCACCAGCCAAAACATATTGCAAGTCACAAAGTGCATCGGCTACTTCAACTAAATCGTCGTTTTCTACAGCTTCCTGCAATTCCTTTAACTCTTCTGCCAAAAGTGCAATTCTTAAATTTGCCCTTTGTTTTGATGGAATGGTAGGCGTTTCCAGAATAGGGTGTTTAAAAGTGGTATGAAATTCTGCAACCTGATTAAGTGAATTTGTTTCCTGCATGTGGTTTGGTTTAATTTTATGGCAGCAAAAGTAAAAAAAACAGCAAGACTTATCTAAACATAATTTAAACATTGCCAGGAAAGCAGCAATGATTTCACTGGTTATTTCTTATTATAAAACGAGCAGCATCCAAACATTACAGGCAAAATGGCCTGACTGGCCTAAAGGTTCAGATAGCTTTTTGAATCCGGCTTTTTCGTACATGCTAATTGCTGTAGATAATTCAGGAAACGATTCCAGGTAAATTTCATCATATCCAAATTGCTGAGCAGAGGAGATACTTTTCTGCATCAGCATTTTACCAACTCCTTTACCCCTTGCTGATGAAGCAGTATAAAGTTTAACCAGTTCTACACAACCATCTGGCAAACCTGATGTTGGATAGATTCCGCAACCACCGATAATTTTACCATCTTCTTCCGCAATCCAGTAAGCCGATTGCGGCACTTCAAAAACTTTAGATAAATAATCCGTTGTCGGATCTGTATAAACAGTTCCAGGTTTATCAATCTTAAACTCTTTTAATACAGTTCTGATTAATGAAGCAAGCTCCTGATTATCCTTTTCTTCTATTGCTCTATAAATGATGGTCATGATTTTTTTCTCAAAGTTAATGGTTGATAACGATGCACTGAAGAAATTTGAAACAAAACTGTAGTTCAATTCATTTAATAAAGAAAAGATATTACTATGGAAAACGATAAAATAACGAACGAAAACAAAAACGAGCATCCGAAACCGACAGATGAGGTTCAGAAAGAGATTGAAACCGTAGTACCATCTGCTCACAAAGCAGAGGTTACACCAGGTAAACCTGAAAAACACGATGAAGTTAAAGATGATCAGTCAACCGATGAATCAGAACCCGAGGAGGCTAAAAAAGTAACCGAAGGTGAGGGTACGGATCAAAGTGAAGAAAAACCATCTGCCTCAAATGAATCAGAAACTAATCAGGAAGCCGATATTGAAGATGACACAGATAATGAAGGTAAAGAAGGTTCGAATAATGAACATAATGGAATTGAAACGATAACCCCATAAGGTATCATGCTAATTTTTGTTAAAGCTTTCTTACTGCTGAAATAGTTTTACTAATTTACCGTTATGATTAACATGAAAAATACACTATTGTTATGCCTCTTTACCCTAACTATATTTGGTTGTGGAATAAATAGGCAAGCACAGCAAATTAAAGCGCTGGAAGATTGCACTTATAAAATTACAGGGGTAAAACAAGTATCAATTGCTGGTGCAGATATTAAGCAATTAATGCAACAACAAACCTTCAGTTTAACCAGTTTACCTGGCGTAGCACTGGGTTTGCTAAGAAAAGATATTCCACTTCGGGCAAACCTGAATCTGGAAATCACCAACCCCTCTAGTAATTTAGCTGCCATCAACCAGTTTGAATACAAAATTCTGGTGAATAATACGGATCTAGCTCAAGGCATCGTAAATCAGAATGTAAGTATTGCTCAAGGACAAACAGTTACCGTTCCGGTACAATTGGTGAGCAATATCTATGGCCTGGTATCCAATGGAAATGTTTTTAATGACATCATTAAAGCAGCACAAAAAGGTTCTTCTTCAAAAGATGAAAAGCTTGGCCTGTTAACAATTAAAATTAAGCCTACCTTTATGCTTGGAAATACTCCGGTAAAGTATCCCGGATACATTACCATCAATAAAGACATCAGTAGCAAAATTCTGTTATAGAACAAGAAACCCTCGCCGTATGAATCAGCGAGGGTTTTTTGTTTAAAATTTCTTTCCGGGCTTAAGCAACATGCCTTGAAAGCTGTGCTGATCAAGACTTTTGGCTACTTGCTTGAGTTCTGCAGAAGATAATTTTTCTGGCATTACACTGGATGAGGCTTTCAAACTTGCTGTTTTTGCTGAGGTTGTTACAAAACTTCCCGTCCTGGCATATAAGAGCGCATAGCTTAACAACGTCTCCGATTCATCGCCCCAGGTTTTGGTTAAATCTTCATAAGCCTCTTTATCAACAGTTAATCCGCTATAATATCCACCAACGCCAGATTGATTTTTAGTTTCAAATTCAGGAACATACATATCCAGTTTATCTATTCTTATCGGGAAAAACCCTACAGGCTTGCCATAGGTGGTTTCACCAATAAGTTTTACGTCCATTACAGGTTTTAAACTATTTATAGCCAGTTCACTTGCTGATGCTGTAGAACCGCTTACAATGAAATATATTCTTGATAAGGTTAAAGATCCAGATTTGGCAAAAAGTTCTATATTATCTGTTGATCCTGAAGTGTAATCCAAATCAGCATATGTGGCATATTTACCATTTACACCTGTTGTAAAAGGCTGGAGCTTGTCGTCACCATCCAATAATGGCTGGTGCGCAAGGATAGAGGCTTTTCTTTGTGCAGTTGTTAAATTCTGTAAATAGTTATTATAATAAGTTGTGTACATGACTTTACCATTCTGCGCAATTGGAGCAGCAAGGTTAATCATCTCGGTTGCTGTAGAAACATAGCCACCTCCGTTATACCTTAAATCCACTACCAGTTCTGTTACACCCTGTGAGGCAAAATTGGAAAAAACAGTTTTTAATGCCGCAGAAACATTATTGGTAAAGCTATTGAAAACAAGGTAACCAACTTTTTTAGTACCAACGGTATAGGTATTAGTGTAAAATATAGGATTAACGGTATAGCTAGATGAATTTATAGTTACCGATTTGGTTACATTATCTAAACCTATGAAGGTAAGCGCAATAGATGCATTGCTCCCAAAAATAGCATCATTTAAAAAGTTTATAGTAGAGCTACTATAGGTTAAATTGGTTCTTCCGTTAATACTGGTAATTTTGCAACCTCTTGTTAAGCCCTGATTACTGGCTGGTGAATTTGGATAAACATATTTTACCCTTAAGTCTGAAGTAGTTTGATAGTTTACAGAGAAGCCATAATCATTTGATGTTCCATTAACATCAGCTTTCAAAGCAGACACTTTAGCTGTTGTAGCCACATAATCAAAAAAAGAATATTTAGGGTCGCTTGAACCATTTACGTATTCATAAGGCTTTCCTGTAGATGGATCTGATGAATATTGTGTAAGCGCATAAAGCTCAGCTTCATTAGAACTAAAACTACGAGGCTTGAAGGCATCATAAGTAGGCAATGAAGTATTCCAATAATAAAGTTCCTTTGTGTAAAGGAAAATTGAATCTTTCGTTAATTCATCTCTGCTGGCGGCTACAGGCGTAACAGGTTGTTCAGGTATAACGTTCTCCTTCTTACAGGCCATAAACAAGCTTGTTGCCATTAGTATAATACCCGTGAGATAACTGTATTTGTAATATTTCATATTTGCATGGATAGAGAATTTTGTAGATATACGAGGGTTGACATTGAAAAGATGCTGAACCTTAACATTAAATCATTTCATGAACTAAATTTATTCTTAATTATTGTAATAACTCATCGGTGCATCGATAATAAACTGCAATTAGTCTATTAAATTACTTTTAACTGAGAATAGGAAGGTATGGTATCAGTTCTAAAATGACCTATAATTAGTAAATAAAATATATTAAAACTTAGAAATTGAGAAATCTATATATGCCATAAAAATAATAAAGCCTTTCATTTCTGAAAGGCTTTTGGAAGTGGTGCCACCTGGATTCGAACCAGGGACACAAGGATTTTCAGTCCTTTGCTCTACCGACTGAGCTATGGCACCATCCGTTTGGGATTGCAAAGGTAGTATTATTTTTTAAAGTTGCAATTCTTCTTTAATTTTTTGTTAATTTTTTCAGCGTATTTCATCTTAACTAAGATGCTTTAAAAAAATATATTCAAAACCATCTATATCATCCATAACCTCACCAATCTTTTTAAAGCCTAAGCCTAAAATAAGTTTAAGTGAATCTTTGTTATCTGGTGAAACCGACGCAATAAAATTGACAACGCCAAATGTTGTCTGTGCCCAATCTATCAAGGCAATAACGGTTTCTGTTGCATATCCATTCTTTCTGTAATCCTTAAATATCTGATAACCAAACTCCACAGCATTACTTGCATAATTTTTTAAATATCCTGGATTAGGCTGGCTGTGGAATCTCACCAAACCTACCATTTGATTAGCTTCAGGAAGAATAATTGCTCTGGCCGCCCAAGGCAAATAGGATTCATCCTCTTTAAATTGTTTTATAGCATACTGCAAGATAGTAGGGTAATCAAGTATTACTACAGGAACCCTGGCTTTTAATAAATGCGCTGCCCCTTCCGGATTTTTCTTCAAACAATTGGAAATAACGGCCTCATCCATTAAACGAAGAATCAGCCTTGAAGTCACAATATCATCTGTCGGTTTTTGCATAAAGCAAAACTGGGAATTACTTATGAAAACAAGATGCAATTCAACAGCAATAAAGAGATTTAAACCAAAAAAGCCTTTCATTTCTGAAAGGCTTTTGGAAGTGGTGCCACCTGGATTCGAACCAGGGACACAAGGATTTTCAGTCCTTTGCTCTACCGACTGAGCTATGGCACCATCCGTTTGGGATTGCAAATGTAGCGTTCTTTTTTCAAAAGCAAAATTTTTTTTTAATTATTTAATCGCAGAACTGATTATCAATCATTTAAATTTTAATTAGATGATTAAACCAATCAAAATCTACCTTAGAATGAGTACAAACAAATAATATTGCACTTTTTTTTATGCATGCATAGCAATTTATTTAGATTATTATCCTAATTTAGCATAAACAATCTAATATTGCATGGTGGCTCAGATCATTTTTCTAGTAATAACACTGGCAGCAATTGTGCTGTTTACCATAAACCTGCGTAAAATTATTCGCAACATCCGGCTTGGAAAATCTGCTGACCGGAATGACCAACCTCAAAAGCGGTTAATGACCATGCTTAGGGTTGCATTTGGGCAATCTAAAATGGTAGTAAGACCAATTCCTGCTTTCCTTCACTTTTTTGTCTATATCGGTTTTGTGATTATCAATATTGAAGTGGTAGAAATTATGATCGACGGGGTTTTCGGCACACACCGGATCTTTCATGGACTGGGTGGAATTTATGATTTTCTGATTGCCTCTTTTGAAATTTTGGCATTTACCGTATGGGCTGCCTGTATAATTTTCCTTATTCGTAGAAACGTGTTGAAATTAAAGCGCTTCAGCGGCATAGAAATGACCTCCTGGCCAAAATCAGATGCCAACTACATTCTAATCACTGAGATATTACTAATGTCTGCTTTTTTGATGATGAATGCCGCAGACCTTAAATTGCAAGTTTTAGGTTCAACACACTACATCACAGCAGGCGCATTTCCAATCAGCCAGTACCTGACTAACCTTTTACCTTCTTCAGAAAGCGCTTTGGTAGCCATAGAACGTGGCTGTTGGTGGTTTCACATTATTGGAATCCTGGCATTTTTAAATTATTTACCCTACTCAAAACACTTCCATATCCTTTTCGCTTTTCCAAATACATATTTTTCCAATCTTGAACCAAAGGGAGAATTTACCAATATGCCATCTGTAACAAATGAAGTGAAGGCTATGCTCGACCCTTCTTTTGTTCCGGCGGAAGCCGAAGCTGGAAAATTTGGCGCCAAAGATGCAACAGATCTTTCCTGGGTAAATTTAATGAATGCCTATACCTGCACGGAATGTGGCCGATGCACTTCTGTTTGTCCGGCAAATATTACTGGTAAGTTATTGTCTCCTAGAAAGATTATGATGGATACCCGGGATAGAATAACAGAAATCGGGAAAAATATAGATCAAAAGGGTGCAGAACATCAGGATGGAAAATCTTTATTGGATGATTATATTACCAGAGAAGAAATCTGGGCCTGTACCAGTTGTAATGCCTGCGTTGAAGCTTGTCCTGTGAATATAGATCCGCTTCAAATTATTATGGAGTTGCGTAGATTTGCTGTAATGGAAGAATCTCAGGCACCTGCCAGTATCAATGCCATGTTAGGAAATATTGAGAATAATCAGGCACCGTGGAAATATTCACCAGCTGATCGTTTTAACTGGGCACAGGAAGATTAGTCCTCATTCTGGAGTGGTGAGTCAATTCTTCAAATAAATAGTTTAACACATGAGTAGTAAGTCAGGTCTTGAGACTAAATACTGCTACAAATACTTGATACTTAAAAGATGGAATTTAAAGTACCTACAATGGCCGAGCTAATGGCCGCAGGTGAAGAACCGGAAATATTATTTTGGGTGGGATGTGCTGGAAGTTATGATGAACGGGCACAAAAAATCACACGCGACATTTGTAAAATCCTGCATCATGTAGGTATAAAGTATGCCGTTTTAGGAACAGAAGAAAGCTGCACGGGTGATCCTGCCAAACGTGCGGGTAATGAATTTCTTTTCCAAATGCAAGCCATGACTAATATTGAGGTCTTGAATGCCTATAACATCAAGAAAATTGTTACCGGTTGCCCACACTGTTTCAACACCATTAAAAATGAATATCCAGGTTTAGGCGGAAGCTATGACGTCATCCACCATACCCAATTGATTCAGGATTTAATCAACGACGGTAAACTAAAGGCAGAAGGTGGAGAGAGTTTTAAAGGTAAAAAAATCACTTTCCATGATCCATGTTACCTAGGCCGAGGAAATGGTGTTTACGAAGCGCCAAGAAAGGCGTTGGAAGTATTAGACGCACAATTGGTAGAAATGAAACGCTGCAAAAGCAATGGCTTATGCTGTGGTGCAGGTGGTGCCCAAATGTTTAAGGAACCAGAAAGAGGCAAAAAAGACATTAATGTTGAGCGTATAGAAGAGGCTTTGGAAACAAACCCACAATTTATTGCTGCAGGTTGTCCGTTTTGTATGACAATGTTAAGTGATGGAATTAAGCTTAAAGATAAAGAACAGGAAGTTAAAGTATTGGATATCGCCGAAATTACGGCAAGGGCAAACGGTCTTTAGTGTTAAATATTCAACCCTTATAGGCTCTAAAAACCTATAAGGGTTATAAGCCGCAAATTTTAGTCAGGTTTTCTCTGATAAAATTTAAATCCTCAGCCTCTATGTTTTTAAGCGGAATAATTACCTGGGTAGCCATAGAATCTACGTCTCCTCCCCTATCATTATAGGTTTGGACAATGACATCATCACCCTTGGTTCGTAAATAGAGTCGACCAACGGCAGTAGTCCCTTCATATTCCATATCTTTAAATTTTGCTAACTTAAATGCAAAATACTCCGTTTTTCCGTTATTAAAATATCTCTTGTAACGAAAAAAGCCATTGTTAGTAATATTGAGTTCATAGCGTTTAATTTGTTTTGCTTCCTGGCTGATATCATAGTGTTCAGTAAAGGATTTTTGCAAATAACCAATATACTGCTCCATGGATTCCGGATCTGAAAAAGCGAATAATAACGTTGCTACAGCTGAAATAAAGCTTATTTTCAAGCAGAGTGTAAACTTTTTCATAAGGGGATGATTTAGGGTAAACTAAATTAATTAAAATTATAAATTTGTATATGAGTTTTTCTCCACAATCAAGAGTCTGGATCTATCAAAGCGATCGTAAATTTACCGCAGTAGAAGAAACGGCGATATTAAATAAGTTAGCCACATTTACCAGCCAATGGAAAGCGCATGGAAATGAGTTATTGGCAAAGGCAGAAATTCGCTATGACTATTTTATTATTTTAACCGTGGATGAAAGTCACGCTGGTGTTACCGGCTGCTCTATTGATAGTTCTGTAAGGTTGATAAAGGAAATTGAGCAGGAATATCATGTAGACCTGTTTAACCGTTTCAACATCGCCTATAAATTGGGCGACGAAGTGAAGGTTCAGGGCAAAGAGGATTTTGAAACACTTGTAAATATCAAACAAATTACACAGGATACAATTGTTTTCAATAACATGGTGCAAACATTAGCTGATCTGGAATCTAAGTGGGAAGTTCCATTTAAAGATAGCTGGCATTCTACCGTATTTTCACACTTATTATAATGCAATAGGATTTTTTGCGGTGCGGCTTTAATCTCCGCATTTGTTATTTTTAGTTAAGCCTAAAACAATTAGATCAAAAAAGCATTATATTGCTATAATCAAATCCTGTTTATGAAGCGCTGGCTCAAAATCTCCTTAAAGATACTTTCTGCAATTATTATTCTTGTTATTTTAACCTGGCTTGCTGGCGCCTTTTATATTAGTCGCAACAAGAAAGAAATACTATCATCCATATTAGCTCAGCTCAACAAAAACTTAAATGGGCAAATCACGGCAGGTAGTATGGAGCCAACGCTTTTAAAAAGCTTCCCAGGCGTTTCTGTATCATTAAATGATGTTTTATTAAGAGATAGTTTATGGGCACAGCATAAACACGATTTGCTTAAAGCTAAAGAGATTAACGTTTCCCTGAATATACTTTCCCTAATTGTTGGCAATGTAAATATCAATCGAATTGCAATTAATGATGCCGCAGTATACATTTATACTGATTCTACCGGATACAGCAACACCAGCATATTTAAAAGCAAACCTAAAACAGAAGATAAAAAATCAGCGCCCAAATCTTCTGCACTTGAGGTGAAGAAAATTGATTTTAACCGTGTAAGTTTAATCCTCGACAATAAAAAACGTTTTAAGTTATTTAATTTTAATATTGACCAAATTCAAGGTAGAATGCAGTATCCTGATAGTGGATGGACGGGAAATATAAAACTTAAAACGCAGGTTAATAATTTCGCCTTCAACACCAGAAAGGGTAGTTTTTTGAAGGATAAATCGCTGGAAGGAACTTTATCGGCCCATTACAGCAAAGAACTGGATGCGGTAATTCTGGATCCAGAAGTCTCAAACATTGGCGGACATCCCTTTAAAATTGGCGCAAAAATAGATCTTGGTAAATCTGCTTTCGCCATTAGCATCGCCGTAGATCAAATATTATTCAAAAATGTAGCCCTTTTACTATCTCCCAATATTTCGTCTAAGCTCTTAAAATTCGGGATAGAGAAACCGATTGATATTCGAGGAAATATTATTGATGATGGTTCAGGAAAGTATGGAGATCCATTAATACGCGTGGGTATTAAAGTTCGTGATAATGTCCTTTCTATTCCGGCAGGAAAATTAACAGCTGCCAACTTTGATGGGTCCTTTACAAACCAGGATACTGCGGGAGGAATTATCGGCGATGAGAATTCTGCAATAAAATTTCATAAACTAACGGCCAGGTATTTTAACGCCCCCATCAAGATCGATACATTTACGGTAAATAACCTCGCCAGGCCTATTGCCACCGGATTGGTAACTTCACAGTTCCCACTTACTAATTTAAATAATTCACTAAGCACCCAAGATTTTGAATTCAAAGCCGGAACTGCAGATTTAAGACTTTATTGCCAGGCAGATATTGATAATTTTCGCTTTACAAAACCAGTTATTTCCGGGGGAATCAGAATTGCCAATGCCGATATCATGTACCTTCCGCGCAAGCTTCATCTGGTAAAGAGTGCGCTAAATATTATTTTTAATCAGAATGATCTTTCTATTCAGGACGGGCATTTCCAACTTGGCAAAAGTGAGCTTAATGTGAGTTGCAGTATTGCTAATTTTGCAAACTTATATTATTATGATCCCGAAAAGATTTTGGTTAACCTTAAAATGCACAGCCCGCAACTTTATTTAAACGAGTTTATGCCATTCTTAGGTCCTAGAAGTACTAAAAAGAAAACAACATCAGGTAATTCGATGAAAACAGCATCAAAACAACTGAGTAACGTGCTGGAGGTTTCTAAAATGAACATCAATCTTACTGTGGGTAAGGCAATTTATGATAAATTTCTGGCGAAAAATCTTGCGGCAGATATCTCACTTCGTGGCGATGGTATATTCTTCAACAAGATAAGTGTAGAACATGCCGGCGGAACACTGTCATTAAACGGAAGCATTATACAACAAACCGGTTCAAATCTCTTTAGTATTAATTCTAAAGTGAGTCATGTGAGCGTGAAGGATTTCTTTTACTCTTTCGATAACTTCGGGCAGAATACCATTACGAATAAAAACCTAAAAGGTTATTTATCCTCTTTAGTTGACATATCCGGCAGAATATCGCATACTGGTAAAATCATTCCACGATCTATAAATGGAAAAGTAATTTTTAATCTCAATAATGCAGCCCTGGTGAATTTTGAGCCGATGGTGAACGTAGGTAAATTCGCATTTGCCAATAGAAATCTTTCTAATGTTGAAATCAAAAAACTAGATGGCACACTTAATATCAGAGGGGATAAGGTAGCGATTAGTCCAATGCAGATCAATTCCAGTGCGATGAATTTTAATGTTAAAGGCATTTATGCCCTAGGTGCAGGAACTAATGTTGAAATGGATATTCCATTAAGAAACCCTAAAGGTGATGAAAATTTAACCCGCCAGGAAAAACGTGAGGCCAGGATGAAAGGAATTGTACTTCACCTAAAGGCCATTGATGATGAAAAGGGTGGAATAAAAATCAGATGGAATAAGGATCATGAATAGCTAGTCTTGAGTCCAAAGTTTTAAGTCGGTAGTCTTCTCTCAGTAGTTTAAATAGTGTAGCTAAGTTTTAAACCTTTGGACTTTTGATTAAATACTATAGACTTAGGACTAATAATTAAAAATCCAACGGACCTAATCTGTTCATATTTCTTAAAATCAAATATTGGCGATGCCTGATATATGGTGTTGCATTTTTGGGTGTCCATCTTCTTGGATTAGGGAAACATGCGGCAATTAAGGCAGCCTGCTTTTTTGTTAACTTTACGCAGGATTTACCATAATATTCTTGCGCAGCTGCTTCAGCACCATAAATCCCATCTCCCATTTCAATCACATTAAGGTACACTTCCAAAATCCGCTCTTTACTCCAGAAGATTTCAATAAGCAATGTAAAATAAGCCTCGAAACCTTTTCTAATCCACGATCTCCCAGGCCATAGAAAAACGTTCTTAGCTGTTTGCTGTGAGATTGTGCTCCCACCTTTAACCTTCTTACCTTTGGCGTTGCTGGCGAAAGCTTTTTCAATTGCTTTCATATCAAAACCAATATGTTGTAAAAAAAGCTGGTCTTCTGCTGATACTGCTGCCCGCTTCATATTATTAGACATATCCTTAAAATCAACCCATTTCTTTTCTGTTTTAAATGATTTTCCATCAGCTTTTCGTTCAATGTTGCGAAGCGCCATTAATAGTGTTAAGGGCGGGTTAATAAAACGATAAGCGATTACCCAAATGATAGAAACAAATAGAAAATAAAGAAAAACCTTACTAACGATATTAATAATCTTCTTCAATAATAGATTTTTAGAATTTGATTTAGAGGGTCTTCTTTTGGACATGGCACAAAGGTATGAGAAATTAATGTGGTTATATAGCACAACAGTTGTAAAGACTGCAAACACTTGTAACGTTTTTTGTATTTTGCCTTAAAATCATCCAAATGAAAAATCTAACCTATTTAACCTTATTTATAATAATAGCCGGATGCTCAACCAGTCGCAACCACATACCTCCCAAAAGTGAATGGACTTCACTCTTCAACGGGAAAGACATTAAGGATTGGAATGTAAAAATCCATCATCATGATTACAATGAAAATTATGGTAACACTTTTAGGGTTGAGGATGGGATGATTCGGGTAAGTTATGATCAATATGGAGATTTCAATGATCAGTTTGGCCACCTGTACTATAAAACCCCCTTCTCCAGTTACCATTTAAAGTTGAAATATCGCTTTGTAGGTCAATTACAAAAGGGGGCACCGAGTTATACCTTAAGAAACAGCGGCGTCATGTTTCAAAGTCAGGATCCTAAAACAATGCCTAAAGAGCAGGATTGGCCAATCTCCATTGAGATGCAATTTCTAGGTGGTTTAAGCGATAGAAGACCCCGCCCTACCGGGAATATGTGTTCTCCAGGAACTGAAATTTTTTATAGGGGAAAGTTATATCATGAACATTGCCTTGACTCAAAATCAAAAACATATGATGGCGACCAATGGGTTTCTGCAGAACTAATTGTATTAGGTGATTCCCTGATTAAGCATATCATTAATGGCGATACTGTTTTACAATACAGCAAACCCCATATTGGTGGTGGAGTGGCTAATGGATACGATTCTAAAATAAAAATTGATGGAAAAGCACTTAAAAATGGTTTTATAGCTTTGCAAAGCGAGGGCCAGCCTGTTGATTTTAAAGATATCTTTATTAAAAAACTTTAAATTTAGGCATAAACATTTTATACCTGATTACGTTAATAAGATATGAAAGTAGCATTAATAACAGGAGGAAGTAAAGGGATTGGATTTGGAATTGCCGAATCACTCTTAAAAAGTGGCTATAAAGTAGCCATTACAAGCAGAACAATAGACAGTGCGAACCAGGCTGCATCACAATTGGTTGCCCATGGCGATGTTTTAGCTATTGAAGCTGATGTGAAAAATTTCCAGTCGCAGCAAGGAGCTGTTAATTTAGTGGTTGAAAAATGGGGCCAGCTTGATATTCTAATTGCCAATGCTGGTGTGGGTGCTTTCGCTCCTATAGACGAAATTGATATTGAACAATGGAATGATATCATTGATACCAATCTGACGGGTGTTTTCTACAGCATCAAAGCTAGTGTTGATGAAATCAAGAAAAACCAAGGTTATATTTTTACCATTTCAAGTTTAGCGGGAACTAACTTCTTTGCAGGGGGTTCTGCTTACAATGCTAGTAAATTTGGCTTAACAGGCTTTACACAATCAGTAATGCTTGACCTTAGAAAATACGGGGTGAAGGTAAGTACCATTATGCCAGGGTCTGTAGCCACTCATTTTAATGATCACAGTCCAGACGCTGAAAGCGATGCCTGGAAAATCCAGCCAGAAGATATGGGTAAATTGATTGTAGATCTATTAGCGATGCCAGCAAGAACACTGCCTAGCAAAATTGAAATCAGACCAACTACACCGAAAGGATAAATAGTAGTTAGATACAAATAATAGTTTTATAGTTTTTTAATATTCTGATATAAATAAAAAAATGCCTTTTGATTTGCATCAAAAGGCATTTTTTATAACTTATTTAAGAATGCTTATTCAGCGATTACTTCGAAAGGAACCTGAACTTTAACTTCTTTGTGTAAGTTTAAGTTAGCAACATACTCGCCAACAAATTTTGGTTCAGTTTCGAAAGTAATACGACGACGATCTACATCAAAACCTTGAGATTTTAATGCTTCAGCAATCTGGATAGTGTTAACCGCTCCAAAGATTTTTCCGCTTTCGCCAGCTTTAGCACCGATAGAAAGTTTAACAGATGTTAAACGCTCAGCGATACCTTCAGCATCTTTCTTAATTTTATCTTGTTTAAATGCAGCTTGCTTTAAGTTCTCAGCTAAAACTTTTTTAGCAGAAACGGTAGCCAATGCTCCAAATCCTTGAGGGATTAAATAGTTACGACCATAACCTGGTTTTACGTTTACTACATCATCTTTCTCACCAAGGCCTTTAATATCTTGTTTTAAAATAATTTCCATATCTCTGAGCCTCCTATTTTAATTGATCTGCAACGAAAGGTAACAAACCGATGTGACGGGCACGTTTAACTGCCTGAGCCACTTTACGTTGAAATTTTAATGAAGTACCAGTTAAACGGCGCGGTAATAATTTACCTTGATCGTTAATAAATTTCAACAAGAAGTTTGCATCCTTGTAATCGATGTATTTAATTCCGTTTTTCTTAAAACGGCAATATTTTTTACGGTTATCCTCTACTTTAGGGGCTGTTACGTATTGAATTTGTTCTCTTGCCATTACGCTGCAACCTCCTTAGTTTTTTTGTTAAAAGCACCACTACGCTTTTTCTCATTGTAAGCAACCGCGTGTTTGTCTAAACGGATAGTTAAGAAACGTAACACACGCTCATCGCGTTTTAATTGAAGCTCTAATTTTGCAATCAAATCACCTGAAGCTTTATATTCAGTTAAGTTGAAGAATCCGTTTGATTTTTTCTCAATTGGATACGCTAATTTTCTCAAACCCCAATTATCCTCTTGGATAATTTCGGCACCGTTATCAGTAAGAACTGCTTTAAATTTAGCTAATGCCTCTTTTGCAGCCTCTTCAGATAACAATGGGGTTAGAACGATAACAGTTTCGTACTGATTCATTGTTATAATTATGTTTTTAATTTTTTAATCCCGAGGTATATTACGGGGATGCAAAAGTAACAATATATTTCTTAAAATCAAAGCTTTAATTAAAAAGACTAAAGTAGAAAAAGAAAGCTTAAAGACTAAAGCGGAAAGATTAAAACAGAAAGATTAAAGCAGAAAGCTAGAAGACTAAAGAGCAAAGAACATAGGGCATATTTAAAAATCCTCAATAATAATATCTAGTAATGTCAAACATGCTTTAGTTGGTTAAACCAATAACATCAATCTCAATGTAAATAAAAAAAGAGATCACTATAACAGTAATCTCTTTATCAATTAGCAATATTTAACCTTAATATAATTCTATCGTTTTAGAGAACTGTTTACCTTTTACATTAATTACAAAGGTAAGCGACTCAGAATCTGTTTTGCTGATATTAAACTTCCGTTGTAATACAGATTTGTTTTTAAAAACCTCTGTATAAACGTTATCGTTATATTCATTCATCACCTGAACTTCAATAGGATTACCTTCTTCATTTTCAACTTTAAGAACAATAAAGTCTCCCTCTTTTTTGATTAATGGATGAAACAAATCTGAAAATACCGGCTCAGAAACAGTTGCCTTACCATTATATATTCCAACTTTATAATTAGCTAGTTTAGTGTCTGATTCTATTCTAACAGTATATTTTCCATCAGGCAATGCATTTAAATCATAAAGTTTGCTGGTAGCTGTTTTTGCCTGGATATTCTCCTGAAACAAAACTTCATTGTTATTCCCAATAATAGAAAGGTTAACATTTTCATTACCTTCAAAAGAAAAGCGAATTGATTTTTCCTTATCATCTTTAACCTTTAAAGTGAAATCACCATCTTTTGCATAAACACCATTAGCAGTTAAAAACAACACTGCAATTAACCCGATTTGTAAGAACTTTTTCATAATTAAATAGCTTTAAGCGTTAACAATTAATTTATTCTGCTAAATTACTATGCTTTTAAAAACAGAAAAGAAACCATATTTTCCAATATCTATGCAAAATTAACCTCTGCTATAACTTTTTATTACATATAGATCAATACAGCACATTTTATTGTTATTTTTGTTTATAATAATCATGAAAACTTTAAAACCAAGCTTTGAAGTTGTAGAACCTTCTTTCGGAAGTTCTTTTTATTATTCTAAATACGTGGAAAACGAGAATAATAAGGCCCATTTGTGGCATTATCATCCGGAAATAGAAATGGTTTTTGTAAATGGCGGAGCGGGCAAAAGGCAAATCGGGAGCCACGTTTCTTATTATACAGAAGGCGACCTTATATTAATAGGAAGCAATTTACCTCATTGTGGATTTACAGATACCCATACCGGAAACAAAAACGAAACCGTAATCCAAATGAAACCAGATTTTCTGGGCAGTGGTTTTATGACCCTGCAAGAGGCCAAATGGATTGGTGAATTGTTTGATAAGGCTAAAGGTGGTATTGCCTTTGGTGAGCAAACCAAAAAAGAAGTAGGCAAACTTATAGAGGACATGGAGTTCCAACAACCCTTTAATAAACTACTAACATTGCTTGGTGTACTAAAAGCACTGGAAACAACTAAAGATTTTAAAATTCTAAATGCTTCAGGCTTTTCTATAGAAACACAAATTCAGGATAATGATCGAATAAACATGATTTTTAATTATGTAAAAGATCATTTTCAGGAACAGATTAGCCTGGAAGATATCGCTGAAATGTCGGCCATGACGGTTCCTTCTTTTTGCCGGTATTTTAAAAAAATCACCAAAAAAACTTTTACCCGTTTCGTAAATGAATACCGGGTGGTTCATGCTTCCAAACTTTTATCTGAAAAACATATGGGCATTACAGCCATTTCTTACGAAAGTGGCTTCAACAATTTCAGTCACTTTAATAAAATCTTTCATGAGTTTACCGGAAAGAGTGCATCTGAGTATCGGAATGAATTGAAATCAATTATTAAGTAGCGCAGCGTGAAGTGTTGAATAAGAAAACTCATTTTCTAAATCTGGTGTTCACAGCCAAATCCAGCTTCTTTAATTCAAAGGCTTTCCACTAACCAAGACCTTACTTTTCAACATTTAAATTTTTCAACCCAACAACATCTAAAAATTTCCTATTTTCGTGCCAATGGAAAATTTTATTGTTTCTGCCCGTAAATATCGTCCGGCCACGTTTGAAACCGTTGTTGGGCAACAGCATATTACGGGTACTTTAAAAAACGCCATTAAAAATAATCAACTTGCTCAGGCATTTTTATTCTGTGGTCCGCGTGGTGTGGGAAAAACCACCTGTGCCCGGATTCTTGCAAAAACCATTAACTGTACAAATCCTACAGCAGAGATGGAAGCCTGCGGACAATGTGACAACTGCTTATCTTTTCAAAACGGACATTCTTTTAATGTTCATGAGTTAGATGCGGCATCTAACAATTCTGTTGATGATATCCGTAGTTTAATTGAACAGGTCCGGATCCCGCCACAAGCTGGCAGATATAAAATTTATATTATTGATGAGGTTCACATGTTGTCGCAAAGTGCATTTAATGCCTTTTTGAAAACATTGGAAGAACCACCTTCTTATGCCATTTTTATTTTGGCTACCACAGAGAAACATAAAATTCTGCCAACCATCCTATCCCGTTGTCAGATTTTCGATTTCAATCGCATACAGGTAGAAGATATTTCTAATCATCTGGCTACTATAGCACAGCGAGAAAATATTGCATTTGAATCTGATGGCCTGCACATCATTGCTCAAAAAGCAGATGGAGGGTTGCGTGATGCACTTTCAATGTTTGATCAGATTGCAAGTTATGCAAATAAAAACATCACTTACAAAGCAGTAATCGATAATCTTAACATTCTAGATTACGACTATTTTTTTAAGCTTACCTCCTATTTAACTAATGCAGAAGTAAGCCAAACCTTACTCCTGTTCGATGAAATTTTAAATAATGGTTTTGATGGCAACAACTTCATTAATGGTTTAGCTACCCATTTCCGGAATTTATTAGTCGGTAAGGATGCTGCAACTATCAAATTATTAGAGGTTAGTGAAAATATTAAACAAAAATATTTAGACCAATGCAGACAGACGGAATTATCATTCTTGTTGACAGCCTTAAATTTGGCTAACACTTGCGATCTAAATTATAAAAATTCTAAAAATCAGCGTTTACAGGTGGAGTTGGCACTCATCAAAATGTGTCATGTCCGATCGGTCGTCAATTTAGCCCAACAGCCTTTAAGCCCTAGTAATACAGCAACTGACCAAGATCAGGATAAAAAAAAAACTGATGTCGTAGCTAAAAAAGCTGATATCGTAGCTGAAAGTGAAAAGATTAAAGCTGAAAGCGAAATCCTGCCACCAAAAGTTGTCTCTCCATCTTTGCCACCTGTAGAAGAGAAACCGAAAACCATTTCCCCTTCTTCAACAACATCGATCAGCATTAACATTCCTAAAAAAAATGTGGGCACTTTAATTCCCTCATTAAATGACCTGGAGCGACTTGCTAACGGAGAAGAAGATAACGGGCCTAAAAAAGCTACAGGTGAAGCCCGCGAACCTTTTACTTATGATCGATTACTAGAAGTATGGAATCAGTACATTCAAATTTTAAAAAGTACAGATAAGATCAACCTCTTTACCATCCTAAATAATTTTGCCCCCAAACTCCTTAGTCCGGTATTAATCGAGATTTCAGTGGAAAGCAAAACACAGGAACAATTTGTGGTTCAGGAATCGGTAGAACTGATGAACTTCCTCAGAAATCAGTTGCAAAATTTTGCCGTCGATATTACCTTTAAACAGGTGGAACGGAAAATTGAAAACAGATTGTATGGCAATCGTGAAAAGTACGATTACCTGGTAAATAAAAACCCCAAACTAGACGAATTGCGCAAAAGATTTAATTTAGATATTAATCCATAGAACATGAATGCCGACCAAAAAGCAAATCTAAAAAACGTAGCGATAGCTTCTTTATCATTCACATTTCTTTTTGGAATTATTGAAACATTTATTGCGGGCATTGCCTATGCTGTAATTGCAGCCCCTATTGCAGGTCTTATTTTTGGTTTATTGATGTATTTATTTGTGAATTCGAAGAAAGTGAAGGAACAAACTGCACTTGCAAAAGAAAATCAGGGTGGAATTATTTATTCAGGCGCTGCCAATCATTTCAAAAATGCAGAGGCAGTAGGCGGAAAATTATATTTGCTCAATGATAGAGTAGAATTCAAATCTCATGGTTTCAACATCCAAAGCCATTCCTTTAACATTTACTTAACTGAGATTAAAGAATTGAGCTTTTATAAAACCATGGGCATTGTACCAAATGGCCTGAAAATTACTTTAAGCAATGGTGAGGTTGAGAAATTTGTGGTAAATAATAGGTCTACCTGGAAAACAGAAATCGAAAAATTAGTAATTGTATAGTAAGCAAAAAGCAGAATTATACACTTCAATGTAAACCCTGCTTTTAGCAATTATATTTTAGAAAACAACTATAGTCTGACTATTTTTCTGGTGCGTCATTAATCGGATAACCCTCTTCATCCAAATCATCACGGTCGTCTTCAGGTGTACGCGCTAAAATTTCATCTTCCGTATTAAGTTTTACACTTTCACCATTGTCTACATGCATACCTAATTCATCTAAATTATCTTCAGCAATATCTTCATTACTTGCGTATTCATCACCTACATATGGATTGGCCTCATCATAAGTAGAATCATCATCTTTAGCACCTGCAGCAACGGTTTCATATCCCATCGGGTGATCATAATCCTCATCATCACCTTTTACATCCAACTCATAACTTTGCTTATTTTCATCAAAAGATAAATTCTCTTTATTGATTTCCGGATTTTCTGTAGTGCTATGTATTTTATCTTGTGATCCTTTGTTTTCGTTAATTGACATGATAATATCTCCTATTTTAGTTATTGTGATAACAAATGGTTTGGCAGATGGTTTTTGAGAGGTTATGTATTTTAAAAGGATCTATCAACTATTAAAGCTAATTATCAGGTTTTCTAATTCCAAAATTCGCTTTATATTAGTGTACCCATCCCTATAAATCAAGCTTATCAAATGATTTATATAAACTCATAATTTACACCATCATGAATGAAAAATATCAAAACAAATACAGAATTTCTTCTGCCCGTTTACAAAGTTGGGACTATGCTAATGAAGGTGCATATTTTATTACCATTTGCACCCATAATAGATTGCATTACTTTGGAGAGGTCAAAAATGGGAAAATGGTATTATCAAGGATTGGTGTAATTGCGAACTTGATGTGGCATGAAATTAAAAACCATGCTATAAATATAGAATTAGGAGATTTCATTGTAATGCCAAATCATGTGCATGGGATTTTGATTTTAAATAATATAAATCCTTTGCCTGCAGTACAGACAGGGCATGCCCTGGCTCTAGCTCCCGGGCAACAACGCTTTCAAAATCAGGGAAAAAACACAGTGTCATCCATAATTGGCTCTTACAAATCTGCGGTGACTAAACATTGTAATCGATTAGGTTTTGACTTTGGATGGCAGACCCGCTTTTACGACCACATCGTTCGTGATGAAAGGTCTTTTCAAAATATTTCAAATTACATTATTAACAATCCTATGAACTGGGAAAAAGATAAATTTATTAAAGATGAATAACATCTTTTCAATAAAAAATTAAGATATAGAAACAAAAAATCCCCAATCGAAAATTAATTCAATTGGGGATTTAAATTTATTTATGGGGCCTTACAATCCAGCCAAAGCAGTATTCAAAGTCTCACTCGGACGCATTGCTTTATCGGTCAATTCATCATTCGGATGATAATAACCGCCAATGTTTTGCGGCTTACCCTGAGCACCAATTAACTCTTCATTAATTTTTGATTCGTTTTCTGTTAATGCTTTTGCCAATGGTGTAAACCTGGCTTGCAATTCAGCATCTTTGGTTTGAGCAGCTAATGCCTCTGCCCAATATAATGCTAGATAAAAATGTGAACCACGGTTATCAATGGTACCCAATTTTCTACCAGGAGATTTATCTGTCGCCAGGAACTTCGCATTTGCTTCATCCAATGCATCAGCTAAAACCTGAGCTTTAGCATTATTTTGAGTTTGTGATAAATGCTCTAAAGAAGCCTGAAGCGCTAAAAATTCACCTAATGAATCCCAACGTAAATAACCTTCTTCAATGAACTGCTCAATGTGTTTAGGAGCAGAACCGCCGGCACCCGTTTCAAATAAACCACCGCCATTCATTAATGGAACGATTGATAACATTTTCGCAGAAGTTCCCAGTTCTAAAATCGGGAATAAATCCGTCAGGTAATCACGCAATACATTGCCAGTAACTGAAATGGTATCCTCACCTTTACGAATACGTTCTAATGTAAATTTAGTAGCTTCAATTGGAGAAAGAATACGAATGTCAAGACCAGTAGTATCATGATCCTTTAAATAAGTATTTACTTTAGCAATGATTTCTCTATCATGTGCCCTGTTTTCATCTAACCAGAAAACTGCTGGCGTTTCAGATAAACGAGCTCTGTTTACAGCTAATTTTACCCAATCCTGAATGGGCGCATCTTTTGTTTGGCACATGCGGAAGATATCACCTTGTTCAACCTTTTGATCAAAGAAAACTTTACCATCTGCATCAGTTACCTGAATAGTTCCATTTGCTGTAGCTTGAAAAGTTTTATCGTGTGAACCATATTCTTCAGCTTTTTGAGCCATTAAGCCAACATTAGGCACAGAGCCTATTGTTGTTACATCAAATGCACCATGTGCCTTACAATCATCAATAGTTGCAGTGTAGACACCAGCATAGCAGCGATCTGGAATTAAGGCAATAGTATCTTGAGATTTACCTTCCTTATTCCACATCTGACCAGAAGTACGAATCATTGCCGGCATCGAAGCATCAACAATCACATCACTTGGAACGTGAAGATTCGTAATCCCTTTATCAGAATTTACCATTGCCAATGCAGGACCATTTTCAATTGCTGCTGCAATTGCTGCCTCAACTTCTGCCTGCTCAGGGCGACCAGCAATTTTTGCAAAAACATCGCCTAAACCATTGCGTGTATCTACATTAATTTCTCTAAAAAGAGCTGCATATTTAGTAAAAACATCAGCAAAGTAAACTTCTACAATCGCACCGAAAATGATTGGGTCAGAAACCTTCATCATGGTTGCTTTTAAGTGTGCAGACAATAATACACCTGCTGCTTTGGCTTCTTCAATTTCTTGAGCCACAAAAGATTTCAAAGCAGAAAGGCTTAGTGAGGAACTATCAATCACTTCACCAGCTTTTAATGGCGATAAACCTTTTAATTCAGTAACTGAACCATCTTCTGCTACAAACTCTATCTTAAATTGGCTGGCATCCTGAACAGTTACCGATTTTTCTGATCCATAAAAATCGCCTTCTGCCATGCTAACCACTTTTGTTTTTGAATCTGCAGACCATTTACCCATTGAATGCGGGTTTTGTTTTGCATAATTTTTAACTGCTTTTGGCGCCCTGCGATCAGAATTACCTTCACGTAAAACAGGATTTACTGCAGAACCCAGCACTTTTGCATATTTCGCTTTAATCGCTTTTTCTTCTTCTGATTGCGCATTATCCGGAAAATTAGGAATAGCAAAACCCTGAGCCTGTAACTCCGTGATGGTACCTACCAATTGAGGAATAGATGCTGATATATTTGGTAATTTAATGATGTTTGCTTCTGGAGTGGTAGCCAATGCACCAAGCTCTGCTAAAGCATCACCAATTTTCTGATCGTCTTTTAAATACTCTGGAAAGTTTGCCAAAATTCTTCCCGCTAAAGAAATATCTCTGGTTTCTACATCAATACCCGCTGATGCGGTAAAGGCTTGTACAATAGGTAAAAGTGAATAAGTTGCCAGCATAGGCGCCTCATCGGTTTTGGTGTAGATAATTTTTGATGTATTTGACATGTTAATATTGATTTTGCTTTATAAAGGTTAACTATTTAATCGGTTAAAATTATAAACCGACCTTTTCTTAAAATCGGCTAAAGATAAAATAATCGAATGAATTAAGGAACATCCTAATGTTATTTGTGTTTTCCCAAAGCTTAAGTTTTATAACAAATTTTGCAATAAAAACCTGAATTATTCAATTTTTTGCACCTAAAATATGACAACCAGATTTGCTGCGTTTTTATAAATGGATCAGGATTTGTTATAAAAAAAACAATTTATATGAGTAGCTAAATACGGAAGTACTATCTTCCCTATTTAGAGCGCTACAACGCATAGCTCTTATTTAAACCTATATCCTTATTTTTATGAGTGAACAAAATTTAGAACAGCTTTTAATGCAGGGACACTATGATCAGGCACTGCAATTACTTCAATCAGGCGAGAAACTATCAAAAGATCTTCCCGAGCACCAAAAATCTCAAATTTTGGAGCGATTGTTCAGTAATGACCAATATGAACTGCTCAATCAATTGGTAGACAGTAAATGGATTGAAACAGATGTTTATGAATTTGATAGTTTTGATAAAAGCGTATTTGGCAAGATCATTTGGAACCTTAAAAACGACGATAAAGCCATTAGCTTTTTTCAGGATTTCATTTCTAAATTCGAAAATATTAATGATGAGGTAGAAGCAAAAACGCTTTTAAGCTATTTTTTGGAAAAAGGAGCAAGTGTAGAAAAAATTAAAATACTCATAGAGTCTGGATGTGATATAAACTTCACCAATAATGCTGAAGAAAATTTCATCCATCAGGTCATCAGAACTAACCTGATGAAACCGCAGCTTTCTACCTCTTACCTGGAGCTTTTAATTAATGAGGGCTTAGATGTAAACGCCACTAACATCGTAAAAAAAACACCATTAATTGCTGCAATAGAATATAACAAACCAGAATACCTGGACATCCTGTTACAAAATGGTGCAAATCCTAATGATCAGGATCAGGATGGAAATTCTGCGTTCTATTATGCTGTTGCACATAAGCAAGACTTAAATATTTACCTTAAACTGAGAGATTTCGGCAGTCCTGATTTTGACACCGTTAATAAGAATGGTGTCTCCACACTTTTTGAATATTTGAGAATGATGTACGTTAGTGATAGAAATCTTGAACTTTTAAGTAACCTTATCAGTGATGGTGCTGATATTTATCAGGCCAGTATTTATTATAGCAAAGAGAAAACACCTGTAGATCTGATCGCTGAAAAACAACCAGAAGTGCTTCAGGCTATTTTAGCTTCTGGCAACCTGGATGTGAACAGGCAGGATGATCACGGCAATACCCTTTTGCATAAAGTTTGCGCATTTAACGTAAATTTTGAAGCAGAGAAGGCAAAAGAGACTTATAAAAAAGTAAAATTATTATTGGAAAACGGAGCAGATGCTGGTATTAGTAATGATGAAGACAAAACGCCTTTGATGCTTGCATCTGACGATAACCTCAAAATAAAAACAGTAGAACTATTAATGAAAAATTCTTAATCTGATTCAAGAAGAAATATGTCGATGTCATTTATAATTGCCTGCGAAAGTGGCAAAAGAAAAATAGCCGAGCTTTTATTGGCAAATGGAGAAGTTGAGGTAGGTTACACAGATGAAAAAGGTAGAACAGCATTACATTATGCAGCTCACCGTGGTTATTTAGATCTTGTTCAGCTTTTAATTGGCGCTGGAGCTGATATAAATTATGAAGACCATGCCGGAGAAACACCACTTTATTTTGCCTGTTTGCAAAAACAAAAGCAAACAGCTCTTTATTTGCTCTCTCATGGAGCTAAATCAGAAATTAAAGATTTAAAAGGAAATAGTTTGCTTCACCTAACTGCTCAAAGCGGACAAATTGAGGTTTTAGAAAAGTTGCTGGAAAAAGGCCTTGAGGTAGATATTGAAAATAATGAGGCAGAAACACCGCTTCTGATAGCAGCTAGCTGGAGAAATAAAGAAATCGTAAAACTCTTGCTGGATAATGGAGCGAATATAAACACCACTAATAAAAATGGTAACTCACCGCTATTATTTGCTGTTGCATCTAAAAATATCCCTGTAACAGAACTCCTTTTAGAAAATGGTGCAAACATCAACCATGTTAACCATCATGGAGAAAGTGCTTTGCTTCAGGCTTGTTATGATAGTAACAGAATGCTGATTAAGTTACTGATGGATAAAGGTGCTGATGTTTTTGTATCCTCAAAAAATGGGCAATCACCAATATGGTATGCCTGTTCAAACAACCAAAAAGAAATTGTTGCGCTATTTTTAGAGAACGGTGTGGATGTAAATTACGCAAAGCCAATTTCTGGTGATCAAGAATCGATGTATTCTTACCTGGACTGGGTAGAAACTGCTACCAATTTATCTTCATCCAGTTCCTTCTCTTTAGATACCGATTATGGTTATGGCGGGGAGAGTCTGCTTCATGTTGCTGCAAAAAGCGGTAATATTAGTATGGTGAAATTATTGCTTGAAAAAGGTGCTAATATTAACATTCAGGATGAAAGTGGCAATACCGCCTTACACTATGCTGCGGCAAATGGAAAAAAAGATATCGTAAAAGCCTTGTTAGAACATCAGGCAGATGGCACCATCGTTAATGCCAAAGAGCAAAAGGCGATAGATTACGCCAATATCAAAGGGTTTAATGAAATCACTGCTTTACTCCTTCAGTTTAATCCATCTGCCCAGGCCAGTTTTAGCAAACCCACAGAACCAACTTCTGAAGAAAAACCTAAGCCAGATCTGGCCAGTAAAAAACAAGCTTTAATGGATTTAAAGGAATTATTGGATATGGGCATTCTCTCACAAACTGAATTTGATATAGAAAAGGGAAAGATTCTGAGCAGTTAAAATTTAAAATGAAAGCATTATGAGTTATTCGTTTTAGTGATTTAAATAGAACTTATTTAACAAACATCTATGCAGATAATATGTTATCAAACTGAAGATCTTCTAATCACGAAAATTGAAAAACATGAAAAAATATTATTTTTACGCTTCTTTGCTTTCAGTGGCTTTCCTGGCGAGTTGCCAATCAAACTCAAAATCAGGTCCACAAGGAACAGATACTACTGTTGTTACCAATAATGATTCAATTACTTTACCCGCGCCTGATACCACAGCTTCGAAAAATAAATTCAGCAAAGTAATCGGCTGGCCAGAAAATAAAACACCAGTGGCACCCGAAGGTTTCGTAGTGACAAGATTTGCAAGCAATATCAAGAGCCCAAGGAACATGATTGTTGCTCCAAATGGTGACGTTTTGGTTGTACTTTCTAATTCCGAACGCAGTACAAAAGAGAAAGTAGCCAATGTTGTTACCGGAAAGGCAAAATCAGAGGTGGCTGGTCAAAGTGCCAATACCATACTCCTTTACAGGGATGCAGATAAAGATGGAAAACCTGAATTAACCACTACATTTTTAACGGGCTTAAACCAGCCTTATGGCATGTTGATTATTGGCAATTCATTCTATGTAGCGAATACGGATGGTGTATGGCAGTATCCGTACAAAAGTGGAGATACAAAAATCACCAGCACCGGAAAAAAGATTATGAGTTTGCCTGCTGGAGGTTATAATAACCACTGGACCAGAAATCTAATCGCTAATGCTGATAAGAGCAAAATCTACGTAACTGTTGGCTCTGGAAGTAATGTTGGTGAAAACGGAATGGAAAATGAAATTCGCAGGGCTAATATTTTAGAAGCTAATCCTGATGGAACCGGCGAAAAAATTTATGCTTCTGGTTTACGTAATCCGGTAGGTATTGATTGGGCACCAGGCACAAATATGCTATGGACAGCTGTGAATGAGCGTGATGGTTTGGGTGATGATTTAGTTCCAGATTATATTACCAGTGTAAAAGAAGGCGCTTTTTATGGATGGCCTTATTCATATTATGGGCAGAATGAAGATCCCAGATTAAAAGGTAAAAACCCCGATTTGGTTAAAAAAGCAATAGCGCCTGATGTTCCTGTAGGATCACATACGGCATCCTTAGGATTAGCTTTTTATAAAGGAGATAAATATCCTGCTAAATATCAGGGTGGTGCTTTCGTTGGTCAGCATGGCTCATGGAATCGTTCAGCCATATCAGGTTACAAAGTCATTTTTGTACCCTTTAAGGATGGAAAGCCAACCGGTAAACCTGAAGATTTTCTTACCGGATTTATTGCAGACAACGATAAAGCAGAAGTGTATGGAAGGCCTGTTGGTGTAACGCTTGCTTCAGATGGTGCCTTATTGGTAGCAGATGATGTGAGCGGCGTAGTTTGGCGAGTAGCCTCAAAATAATTAATCACAAGGCTTAAGGGAGCAAATGGCTATGCAGTCATTTGCTCCCTTATTTTTAAAAATCAAGATATTGAAAATAATCTTTATTAGTTTTTCCCTGTTTCTTTCCGTTACAGCTTTTGCGCAGATCAATGTAACAGATTCTGTTAAAAAATTAAAGGAGGTAGTTGTTCGTGGCTATTACAATAACCAACCGCTATTAAGATCTGTTTCATCTGTTAACCTGATTGACACTAATCTCATTCGCAATCAACCTAACACCTCACTCATTAGTACGTTCAACACCGTTCCTGGCTTAAGAATCGAAGAGCGATCACCAGGAAGTTATCGATTATCCCTTCGGGGAAGCCTGCTCCGTTCACCTTTTGGAATCAGGAATATTAAGATATATATCGATGATTTTCCACTTACAGATGCAGGTGGAAACACTTATTTGAATGCACTCGATCCGCAATCGATCAAAAGTATTGAAGTTTACAAAGGCCCGGAGGCCAGTATTTTTGGTGCCAATACTGGCGGAACTATTTTGATAACGCCATTATCTGCAGATCAAAATATGGTTTCAGCATCAGTTACTGCAGGTTCATACGGTTTATTCCATCATACCGCGAGCATTCAGCAAAAGCTTAAAAACTATAGCTTTAATTTGATGGAAGGTTATCAAAAAAGCGACGGATTCCGTGAAAACAGTGCAATGGAGCGAAAATATATTCAAACCAATCACCAGTGGAACTATAACAGTAAGGGCAATTTAAAACTTTATGCTTTTTACAGTGATTTAAATTATGAAACACCAGGAGGTTTAACTTTAGCACAATTCGAAGTTAATCCAAAATCTGCACGTCCTGCTACAGCAACCATCCCGGGAGCAATAACGCAACAGGCAGCCATTTATAACAAAACGGTATTTGCAGGTATTGCTAATGATTATCAAATCAGTAAAAATTTTAAACACGTAGTAGCTTTATTTGGGAGTTATACTGATTTCAAAAATCCATTTATTACCAATTATGAGAAACGATATGAACAAACACTGGGACTAAGAACTTTTGTTGATTTTCAGCAATTGAGAAATAGAATAAAATTTAATGCACAGCTTGGATTGGAGAGCGGTGCAACTAAAACCCAGATTAAAAATTTCAATAATAATGCAGGATCTCCCGCCGCCATGCAAGCTTTTGATCACTTGAAAGCCAACCAGAATTTTGCTTTTTTACGTCTTAATTTAGATATCAACAGTAAGCTTTTAATTGAATTGGCTTCCAGCATCAATTTTTACAAGTATCACTATGAGCGCTTTTTCCCTACAGTAATAGCAGAAAAAGGCAGAAAGTTTGATGTAGAAATAATGCCAAAGTTGGCAGCTTCGTATCTAATTACTAAAGAACTATCTATCAGAGGAGCTATTAGTAAAGGTTATTCTCCTCCTACTATCGCTGAAGTAAGGGCTTCAGATAATAATATTAATAATAATCTTCAGGCAGAATCAGGATGGAATTATGAGGGCGGCATCAGGTATAACCTACCGAACAATCGGCTTTATCTTGCAGCGAATGTATTTCAATTTAATTTAAATGATGCTATCGTCAGGCGTTTGAATGCTAATGATGCAGAATTCTTTATTAATGCTGGCGGAACAACACAGCGGGGTATTGAACTGGAAACCTCATTCTGGCTAATCAGAAATAGCCAATCCTTTTTAAATGGAATTGAGATTAGAAGTAGCTATACTTTTAATCATTTTAGATTTAAAGAATTTACAGCAGGCAATTTAAGTTTTGATGGCAATAAACTAACTGGAGTTCCTTCTAACGTTGCAGTGTCTAGCTTGGATGTTCAGTTTAGTAAGGGATTGTATTTCTTTGCACAGCACAATTATACATCGTCTATTCCACTGAATGACGGTAATACGGCATTTGCAAAAAATTATCACCTCATCGAACTTAAAACGGGTATGCGTAATATCCATCTTAAAAAAGTTAATCTAGAGGTTTTCGGAGGAATCAATAATTTACTCAACCAAACCTATAGTTTAGGCAATGATTTAAACGCCATTGCGGGTAGATACTACAATGCCGCACCAGGCCTAAATTTTTATTTTGGTACTTCGGTTAAACTTTAAAAAGGCATCAGGTATTTGAGCTTTAGCCAACACAATTACCTGATGCAATCTATGCTTAATTTGATAAGTCGATTTCTTTAATGGCAACTTCACTTACTACAATGTCTGTCGTAAATTTTTTAGATCCATCTTTCGCTACATATGATCCTGATAATAATTTACCTTCAACGGTTAATCTGGTTCCCTTTTTAATCTGAGCAGACGCAAAGTCAGCTTTATCGTTCCAGAAGGTGAGCATAAACCAATTTGTTCTTTTAACCTCTTCACCTGAAGCATTTTTGTAATACTCATTTACAGCTAGATTTACCTTCGCTAATCTTTGATTTCCTGAAATATTTTTAACCTCAGCATCTGCTCCTGCAAAACCGCTCAATACTACTTTGTTAATTGCACTTTCCATAATCGTTTAAATTTAAGTTTCTTAATCATTAATGAACGATAGCTTTCCTCACTATCGACAGAACAAAGGTGCAAACAGAAAAAAATTTTATTCGGGTGTTAAACAGTTATAGTCGTTTATAAACGTTTATAAATGGATCTTTACTGGAGCAAAGCAAGCAATTGATCAGATCAGCGGTTGCTACCAATCCTATTTAAACATACTATTGAAAATAATTTACCAGGAATAATAAATTCCTGCTAATACGGTTACAGGCCTCAACGTATACTGATTATTGGTATAACTGGCATCATTCAGTACCGTATACTCATAGATCTTCTCGTTTAAGAGATTGCTCCCTTTTAGATTAATTTCTAAAGATTTAGTGGCTTTGTACTTAAAATTTAAAGAAGGAAAAACAGTGGTAACTTTTGTATCCGCATTTATTCGGTTGAAATAATGATCAACCATTATATCCATATTAAATTTGCTGGTAAATACCAAACCAAGTTTGAATAGTTGACTCAATTGTATTACGTTCTTCTGAATAATTTTTCCAGAAACATATAGGTTACTGATTCTATAAGCAAATTGATAATTAAAATTTAAACGATCATTTAAAGAGAAATTTGTTTTTTGAGTAAAATTATATGAGTCGTTTAAACTTGTAATTTGCTGGTTAGATTGCAACGAATTTAAGGTATTTGAAGAATAAGAGACTGAAAATGAAATCTGCGTTTTTAAAAAGTCAAAGCCCTTACTGGTATTAACATTTAACGACCAATTTTTACTGGTATTTTCAAAAGCAATAAAATTATTTACAGTTAAATAATCAATGTATCCACGAACAGCTGTTTGATTTTGTGTAGTTGGATTTACGCTTCCGGAAAGATTTAGAAAGAAAGCTTTTACCGGATCTCTAAAAGTAACACCTAAAGTAGCATTGGTTAGCTGTCTGGAAAAATAATTTGGATTACCTAATTGCAAACTTCGATAAGTACTAAAAATATAACCAGTATTTAAATTTTCAACGTCTCCTAACTGATTGAAACGATTATAATTGAAATAGGTGGATAGATAGGGATTAAACTTATAGCGAAAATCTAAAGACGGATTGAAAAACAGCAGCGTTTCTTGATTGGCACGATTAGTTTTTAAAAAATTTAAGCTTAATGGCAACTGGGCAACTATACTTAAATCATTCTTACTATAGGTAAGCTGCGGACTACCATAAAGGGTATAATTAGAAAACTGAATATCATTGTCTAAAATGGCATCGCTGGGGAGTTTGTTGAAATTTTTAATTTGAGAAACTAAGTCTTGTGACTTCAGTTTTAGCCCAAATCTGGTATTGAATGAAAAATCTGAAACTGATTTGCCTAATGAAAAATTAAGATGACTAAAGATGGTGCGCAAATTAATTTGTTGAGCGACATTATTCTGTAAATCCTGAGAGAAAGTTAATTTTTGTGGGAGCCAGCTTAGGTAGTTAAAAAAATTTATCTTAAGGCTGTTCTTCTCTATTCTTTTAATCAGGTTAAAATCGTTTTTTACATAAAAATTTGGAATATGGAGGTTTTGAAAATTTGGATCACTGCCTGTATTTTCTACATCTGTAGATGCAAAATCGAATTTCGCATCTAATTGATTATTGAAATAATAGGCATCTATATTCTTATTTACATTAAAATTTCCCTCTATAGAAGTAAGTTTTTCAACTGCAAAAATATTTTCAGTAAACGTTAAGGGTACACTATCCACCAAATACAGTAATGTATTGTTGTTTGATTGATTTGTACGGTAATTCTGAACAACATTCAAATTAAATTTAAGCAGGTAATCCTTTTTTAATTTCAACAATTGATTAGTACTGCCAACAAATGTGCGGTTAAATAGATACTTCTCTAAGCCCAGAACTGGATAATTTAACGGAGTTGATACTAAATCATCATTGTTAATATTATTTTCCTTTCCATTAATGAGATCTTCTAAAGTATGTGGGTGTAAGTCTGTCAGTAAATCTATCCCAGCATTATTGGCTTTCAAAACTGATAAATTTTGATTGTTAGGAGAAATTTTGATTCCGACATTGCTGCTGCTATAGAGCAAAGGTTTCGCGCCTAAAAACTCCTCCAGGCTTCCAATCCATTTGGCTTTTGACCCTGATTTAAGCTTCAGATTTATTGCAGTCCTATCAGAGAATACCTCATTTTTTAAGGCTTTTATAGGCTGATGATTTTCTAAAACTTCTACTGATGATACATCTTTAGCACCCAGGTTATTGGTAGCAAGATTGTATTTTCCATCCAGAAGATTCAAACCTTCAATATAAAATTTAGTGATTGGTTTACCATTATAAAGGATGGTGCCGTTAGGCTGCACATCAATACCGGGAAGTTTTTTAAGTACATCGCCAATGGTCCGGTCTTGAAGAGATTTAAAAGCATCTACATTATAACTAATGGTATCACTTCTAACTGAGATTTTTGGAGGCTTAATCAATACTTCTTTTAAATCTAAAGCCGACTGCTTTAAAATTACATTCAAAGTTTGGTTTTGTGCTTTGTTAACAGGCAAGAATTGGCTTTCATAACCCAACAAGGAAATTTTTAAAAAAAAACTTTCTGAAGCATGATCATAATTTAAATTATAATCACCATTAGACTTTGAAATGGCATAGCTTATGATATCCTTTTTATCTGAACTATATAAAGTTAGATTTGCACCTTCTATTCCCGCTCCATTATCCTTACTGATTACTTTACCTGAAATCACATTTTGAGCATGTGCTACAATATTGATAAAAAACAGAGAAAGACAGTTTAATGCGAAACCTAAAATTATGTTTTTAGTCATTAAGGGATTAACTCAATTGGATTATAAGGCTTTTTTGTTGTTGAATTGCCACTTTTCAATGAAATTGATGCGGGTGAATGATTTTGTATAAATGCAAGTGGTTCAGTACTATATTGTTCAAATATCTTAAAAAAATCTTTTTTAGATAAATTAATATTTCCCTGAGCATTAGCAGGTTTATTTATAGGAATTCCATTCATTTTCTTGATACCTACACAAGTAAAATTATATTGATTTTTAGAATCTTCTATTTGTAAAATAAGCCCTGGCAAACCGTTAAATTTATATGGCCCAAAGCTGGTGGGGATATCGCTTGCAAACCAGGCTATATAATTGCGACCACCAAATGTACAGGTAGCCTTTTGTACCCCATAACCCAACATGTTTTTTTTCTCACTTAAAATTTTCCATACCTGAATACTTTTAGGCTCCTCGTACTGATAGGTATCAGATAACAGTTTTTCAACCATAGTAATTTTATTATCCGGATAATTGGTATACACCGTATATAGAAAACCTCTTTTGCCATACTTGTTCCGGTTAGCCAGCATTTCTAATGGAGAAATTCCATTTTTAGTATCATTTTGAATTAATGAATCTACTCTGACTGTATTATAGCTGTAGAATTTTGAAGTTTTTTTACCAATTTCAAGAATCATGAAATCTTCTTTAGTTACCATTGGCTTCAGGCTATCTGGTACATAAGTAAGTTTATATTGACAATTTATTATTTCCTGATCTATGGCTTGCGATTTTCCTAAAAAGGGAGTGATTAAAAAAAGGAGGAGAAGATATAATTTCATTTCTGTATAAATTTATAAAAATAAAAGGCACTTAAATTGGTTTAAATTTAAGTGCCTTAATTTAACTTTTTTTATTTATCCGCAATCAACCTCGTCTAAATATAAAGCAATGAGCATCAGTTCCGTTGTAGTGCATGATGGACACGTTACACCCCAGACAGTTCCGCTAGAGGTGCTTACTACTACTTCCCTAGGTTTTACCGCCTTAACTAATTTTTTTTTTTGAATTGTTTGTTGCAGCCGTAGATGCAAATGATATGCCTAATAAAAGGCACATTCCGATAAGAGCTTTTTTCATAATTTATTTTGTTATTTAGAATTACATAAATATAATCATACAAAAGCATATTAAGTTTACGCAACTGTAATATTACTTTATCACTAACTGAAATATTTATATCATATTAATGTACACTTAATTACATCATATTTCATTTTCATATGACACATTATTGTATCAGTATTGAGTGGTTGTACCATAATCTTTTTAATCCGATTAGTTTTTAAATTTTTTAAACCACTATAATATTTCTATATTTAATAGTGATGTCTCAAATTAACAGGCAAAAAAGTATACAAAGAGGCCGATTGGTATTCCATTTAAATACAGCGTTATTTATAAATAAACTTTTTGAAAACCTGATCTGGTTAATTTTTTTATCCTTACCTGTTTTGCCATTAATGAATAAAAGCAGTAAGCCAACATTCTCCACACTTAGTTTTACTGTTATTTTTCTTGCTTTCATACTTTCTGGCCTATATTTCATAAATCATTTGGTCACGATCTATGGATCAAACCTAACCTTAAATAGATTGAAAATGATTGAAATTTTAAAGCGAAAATATCCAATGTTTAAAATAGATGATTCTGGGCAAAACATCATAAAATGTAAAAAGAGCGCAACACTCTTTGGCTGGGGAAAGGAAATTATAGTGCTTTTTGATGAACATCGGATTTACATCAACGCCACTACACTGGGGCGTTATCATATAAAATCGCCTTTTCATTCCATCTTTAATACAATCGCCATGCTACAGATTAAAAGAGATTTTTATTAAGATAGATCATGACATAGGACTACAGTTACTACTAAATAAATCGCACAGATATGGTTGTTTAATCATATGATTTTGTGCACAGATAAAATTTTATTAGTTTTAAGCATCATCCCATAATATAAATCTGATTATATATATGGAACGCTTGTGTTTAGATTGTGGTGAGGCTGTTAGAGGCCGAACTGATAAAAAGTTTTGTGATGATAGTTGTCGTAATAATTACAATAACCGTTTAAAAAGTGAAAACGGTATCGTATTCAATAGGATTAATTCAATTCTTAAAAAAAACCGTACACTTCTATCTAAATTTAATCCTGATGGGAAAGTTAAGATATCAAAGAAGAAAATGCTAAATGCCGGCTTCAATTTTGATTACTACACCCATACTTACCATACTCAAAATGGTAAATCTTATATCTTTTGTTATGAATTTGGTTATCTTACATTAGATGATGATCATTATCTACTTGTGAAAAGAGAAGAAAAGTAATTGTCAGACATGTGCCATTGAAACTTAGCAATTATCGGGTATTATTAACTTTATTTGTTTGGTAGTTTTGTGGGTAAGAAATGAGGCTATGAAAACACAAGAGGAAATTAACTACTATAGAATTGCAGATGCAATTAAATATATTCAGTTAAACTTCAAAAATCAACCCAGTTTAGAGGAGCTTGCTGAAAAAGCAAATTTAAGTCCATATCATTTTCAGCGGTTATTTAGCGAATGGGCGGGTACCAGTCCGAAGAGATTTTTGCAGTACATTAGCATCGGTTATGCAAAAAAATGCCTCAAAGAAAATCAGGCATCGTTATTTGAAACAGCATTAGAAACAGGATTATCCGGAACCAGCAGGCTTCATGATTTGTTTGTGAATATTGAAGGGATGACTCCCGGCGAATATAAAAACGGAGGTGCAAATTTAAATATAAATTACAGCTTTGCTGAAACACCCTTTGGAAATATCCTTGTAGCCGCAACATTAAAAGGCATTTGCCATCTGGTTTTTATAGAAGATGAGCAAATCGCGCTAGAAAAATTGACCACTAAATTTCCGGCAGCAAATTTTCATCATACATTAGATCCCATTCAACAAAATGCGCTTTTCATTTTTCAAAATGACTGGTCCGAATTACAGGAAATCAAATTACATTTAAAGGGCACAGATTTTCAATTAAAGGTATGGGAAACCTTATTAAAAATTCCAGTCGGTAAGTTATCCACTTATGGAAGCATTGCCAACAAAGTTGAAAATCCAAAAGCATGCAGGGCAGTTGGCACAGCCATTGGCGATAATCCTGTTGCCTTTTTAATTCCATGCCATCGGGTAATCCAAGCCAGTGGTGCTTTAGGTGGCTACCATTGGGGTACTGAACGTAAAATGGCGATGATTGGCTGGGAGGCTGCAAAGACAAATATTTAATAAAAATAAGAGAGGTAATAATGGATTTATTTAGTGCAATAAAAGATATTAATCAAAATTTTCTTCCTTATGATGGAACAGTATTGTATTTCGGTCAATTATTTTCCAACAAACAGGCAAATGCTTATTACGAGGCGCTTCTGAATACTATTGAGTGGAAGAATGATGAAGCTTTTATCATGGGCAAACACATCATTACCAAAAGAAAGGTGGCTTGGTATGGCGATCAGGAATATGCCTATACCTATTCTAATTCGACCAAATATGCACTTCCCTGGACGACAGAATTAAAAGAGCTCAAACAAATTGCAGAGGAAAACACCAAATCGACGTACAATTCCTGCCTGTTAAACCTTTACCATAATGGCAACGAAGGCATGGCTTACCACAGTGATGATGAAAAGGCGCTGGGCAAAAATACCAGCATTGCCTCAATGAGTTTTGGTGCCGAAAGAAAGTTCCTTTTTAAGCATAAAACATCAAAAGAAACCATTGGCCTATTTTTAGAAAACGGAAGTTTGCTGGAGATGAAAGATGCCACCCAAACACATTGGTTACACCGTTTACCTCCAACAAAAAAAATCAACACGCCACGAATAAACCTTACCTTCCGATCAATGGTTGCCGGATAATCATTCTATTTCTTAAATTCGCTAATATCTACAATGCGGTCATCATCTGGATTTTGCTTTAAAAAAGAAGCTCCCTTTGCATTAGTAGCCCAACGATAACCTTTTCTGATTTCATTGGCAACATTGCCAGATTGCATTACACTGGCAGGAAGTTTTAGTGTAGCCGTTTCTCCTGTACGATAGTTCACCTGATAAAGCGAGCTACCGGTTAAAAAAACCAAAGTTTGCTTATCAAATGAATTGAATAAAAAATCGCCCTGTATGCGTTCATTTTCGCTTTGCCTTTTAATTGGATAAATCTTCCCATTTACCAAAGCAATGGCAAAATCATTATTCACAATGATATTGCTTAAACTCATTTCTTCTATTCCCTTGGTGTATTTCCGATCACTTTTTCCTTCTGATGCTTTGTATAAACTGGTTACGCTTACTTTTCCATCCTTTAATGCAACCACATAAAAAGGAGAAACCAAACCAGAACCATCTTCTACCTGAACCAAGGCTGCCGTTTTTTGCGTATTGATAAACCTGGCTTGTTTAAACTGATTGGCCAGCGGCTTTGGATTATCCTGTATCGCAATAGTGGTATCTTTAAACTGAACGGTAAAACTTTCCTTACCTTCAGGTGTAGCAGGTTCAACGTTAACAATATTCAACGTTTCATTTTTAACCTTCGGAAATTCATTAAAGTCCTCATTATTATAAGCTTTTGAAACATAAGTAGTTTCTAATTTACCTTGTTTACAGGCAAATAAACTGATGGAAAGTAAAATGGCGATTGCTGTAGTTTTCATAGATTTTAATTGTCGCTTTTTTTTGCTAATTTATTATCTTTATTTATTACCTCCGATTAAAATTTCAGTTTTACCTCATTTAGCCTCAAATGAATTATTGGATTAATTATTGTTGATCATTCTGAAATCGCAAAACCTATGAAAAATCTATTTATCTTTGGCATTACTATCTGTCTTTTTAGTGCCTGTTTAGAAAAAAATGATCCCAAAAAACTGGCAAATACCAAATGGGAATTAACAGAATTGCCCGGACTCAAATTACCTGCTACAACAAAGGCAACGCTTAATTTTGGAGATAGCTTAAAGGTTAGCGGTAAATCTTTTTGTAATTCTTACGGAGGCAAAGTTGAAATAATAGATCGCAAGATTAAATTACAAGATCTAATTAGTACCAGGATGTTCTGCCAGGAAACGGATCCTGCTGAACGTGCATATGTACAAGCCATTAATCAGGTAAACGAAGCAAAAATAACCGAAGGAAAACTTACCCTAATGAATGACAAAAAAGTGCTACTCGTTTTTAAAAAGGCTGATTAAATAACAAAAACGGATACAAAACATTGGGGATATATTATTTTGAGTATTTTCGGGGCTTTTAAGAATGAAACATGCTGTTAAAACTAAAGGATAAATTAAGCTTCTTCTTCTCTACTGCGAGAAATGCATTTGTCTTATTTCAACAAAACGACCCCTTACGATTAGCTGGTGCAACAGCATTCTTTACCAATTTTGCACTTCCACCAATATTGATTATTCTGATCCGCTTATTTGGTATGTTTACCGATAGGCGGATTTTATTCACCAATATCTTTCAACGTCTGGCTAATATCCTGGATGAAGACAGTATTAAACAGATTAAATTAACCCTTCGCAATATCAGAGGAATTGATCAGGCCTGGTATATTACTTTATTCAGTTTCGTGTTTTTCCTATTTGTTGCCACTACTCTATTCAATGTGATTAAAAACTCGCTAGAGCAAATCTGGAATATTGGTAATAAGGATAAAAAAGGCATCATTAACACTCTTAAATCAAGAGCCATATCGGTAACCATCATCTTATTTGCCGGAATCCTTTTCTTTATAGGTTTACTTGCAGATAGTGTACAGGCCATTATCGGTGCCTATTTAAAAAGTAGTTCACCTTCATTTAGCCTGATACTAACCTCCATACTCAATCAAATTATTTTTGTCATCATTGTAACCACCTGGTTTACGATGCTGTTCAGATACTTAACCAATGGCAGACCTACGTGGAAAGCAGCCATTTCAGGAGGCCTGCTCACAGGCTGTCTTTTTACCATTGGTAAATACATTTTAAGAATATTACTTCCGTTAAGCAACATCAGCAACATTTATGGATCAGCCGGATCTATCATTGTGATTATGCTTTTTGTATTTTATTCTTCCTTGATATTTTACTTTGGAGCATCATTTATTAAAGCATTAAGCGTAGGAAGAGAAACACCAATTATTCCTAAAAACGGCTCTTATGCTTATGAGCTTACAGAGGTTGATCTCTAAATAAACATCATAAAAAAAGGGCAGATCAAATGTCTGCCCTCTCCTATACTGATCATTTAGTATCAGATTAAAAAATTCTATATCCTAAACCAACGGTAAACAAATTCAGCTTTGTTCCAGGGTAACCGTCTTTATTTAATTTAGACAAACCCAATTCGTAACGCGCATCGATGCTTAATTTCTTAATATCAAGTGCTGCACCAAATTGCCATGCAAATGCCTGATTTTTAAAGTTTCCGTTAAAAACATTTCCGGTAGCCTGACCAAAACTTTGTTTTTCATCTAAGATAAATGAAACCATTGGTCCTGTATTTAATCTAACACCAACACCCAAAGCACCAATCTTAGTTCCAACCAATAATGGAACATCCAAACTGGTAAAACTCACTTTATTTACCTGACCTGTGGCATCACTAACTAAATTCGTTTTCTTGCCTGAAATGTAAAGCTCTGGTTGAAAATGAACGCCTGCCCCACCAATCCTCGCCCACAAACCGCCATAAAAACCAGCACGATTATCACTACTGAAAGTATTATCGCTATCAAACTTTGAAAAATTTGCTCCGGCTTTTAAACCTAGCTGGAAGGTTGGTAATAGCTGTGCACTTGCAAAAAAGCATACAAATAAACAGGCAATAGTTAATGATAAAGATTTCATATAAAATAGGGTTAAGTTAATTAGCTAGTTGCATTGTTGATGGCTTCTTGTTCTTTCAAAGCATCAACATTGTTCTTATCGCCAAAATTCTGTGTTTTCCCTGCAAAGTAATCTAAAATTCCTGATATAGTATCTAAGTTATCAGCTAAATTTTGATGAATATCTGGTAAATCTTTTTCTAACCTGCCGTCGCCTAGTTCGATATTATCTACTTCAATTTTACCAATCTTTTGGATAAGTGCAGTTTGTGAGTTTTGTAAATCTTCTAACTCACGCACAATTTTTTCCATTAATTCGAATTTCTGTAAGGTATTCATAGGTTCTTTATTTTAATTTATACTAATATCCTTATAAACCCCCATGCACTCAATTTGTTTTTATTTACCTCATCTTCGCAAAAAATTTGGAATCATCATCAATAACTAATAAATTAGTTTAAATATTTATAGTGATGAAAACCATATTCTACTCCCTGCTGCTCATGGTATTTTCCCAACAATGCTATGCGCAATCCTCCACTGCTGATCAGGAGAAATTATTAGACTTATATCAAAATCAGAAATATGCAGAAGCCGCCCAATACTTAAAAAATAGCTATACAGATCAAACTCATGATCAAAAAGCATTAACCCAAATTGCTTATTGCTTTTTAATGGCAGGGAACAATGTAGAAGCAGAAAAATATTATAGCAAGGCCTACCAGCTCCAACCACAAAGTTTATCCGTTTTATTTAGTCTGGGGAATATCAGCACCCGGCGGGGAAATCAACAGCTGGCAAAAAAGTATTATGGTGAGATTGTTAAAATCGACAGTAATAATTTTAGTGTTTATAAGCTTTTGGCCAATTTATATCCTTCGCTAAAAGATTCAATGAGATTCGTTTACTTGCTGAAGGCCAATCGGCTCAATCCCAATGAAGCAGATATTGCCATTGATCTGGCAGAAGTATACAGCGTGAGCCAAGAATATGAAAAATCTTATCATATACTCGATGTCGCCATTAAGGCAGATATTGAAAATCTGGTATTGCAACGGGCAAAACTTCCCTTAGCCAATCAGTTAAAAAAATACCAGGAGGTAATTACTTCCGGAGAAATATTATTGAAAGATGGGGATGATGCAGCAGTAATCAGAGATGTAGCAAAGGCCTATTATTACACTAAAAAATATGATCAGGCTATTAAGCATTTTTCCAGACTCGAAAAACTTTTAATGCAAAACGAGAACACACTATATTTTACTAGCTTAAGCTATCGATACCTCAAAAACTATAAAATGTCTGCGATTTATGCCAAGAGAACAATTGAGGAGGCTATTTCACCAAATACAGCAAGTTATTATGCATTATTAGGTCTAAGTTATGAAGAGAATAATCAATTTAAATTAGCGCATGTAGCCTATAAAAAGGGATTAGAGTTTAAGGCTACACCTACCCTTTACTATCGCCTCGCTACACTTTATGATACCAAACTGAAACAGCCTAAACCCGCTTTAAATTATTATAAACTTTATCTGGGCAGTAAACCAAATGCAGAAGATGACCAGGTAGAAATTAAATTTACCAAAGAAAGAATAGCGCAATTGAATCTAGCCGATTAAACCAAATCCTCAAAAACAGGTTTTACATTATCCCAGAAATCATCCAAAGCAATGATTCTTGGCTTAAAAAACGAAATGAGTTGGGGCCAGTGTTGCTGGTTAAAAATACTTACCCCAGATATAGTGATTGATATCTGACTGATGGTTTTCCCGTATTCATCGGTAAAATCTCTTGTCCAGTCCCACTCCTCTTCTAAAGTATTGGTGAGCATTAATTTAAACTCTTCAAACTGATCAAAAATGAGGTGGCGAATATCTTGATCTGGATGAGACAACTGAATAGCAATACTGGCTTTTTTATTGTCGACATCCATTTTGAAGAAGATATTTTTTACACCGGTTTTATAGTTGATCCAATGAACAGTGCTACCACTTGCCGAAGGAACGGGTTTCATATATTGCCCAAAACTAATCCAAAATTGTTGCCTTAACCTGGCCGCTTCATCTTTACTGTACATTGCAATTGATTAATTAAAAGGCAAATTTATTTATTCATTAACCTGGCTACGTACTTGCCAATAATATCAAACTCTAAATTAACGGTATCACCCACCTGAACCTCCTGTAAATTGGTATGCTCAAAAGTATATGGAATGATAAAGACAGAAAATTCATCAGCAGCAGAGTTAACCACAGTTAAGCTAATTCCGTTTACACAAGCTGATCCTTTTTCTACTGTTACATTTCCTGCACTTGAATCATATTTGAAACGGTATTCCCAGCTTCCATCCAATTCTTCACGTTTAATACAAACAGCTGTCTGATCAACATGCCCCTGAACAATATGACCATCCAAACGTGCATTCATCTGCATACACCGTTCTAAGTTTACCCTGCTGCCTACCTTTAAATTACCTAAACTCGTTTTGCGCAATGTTTCATCAATAGCGGTTACTGTATGTGAGCCATCCTGAAGCGACACCACCGTAAGGCAGACACCATTATGTGCCACACTCTGATCTATTTTAAGTTCTTGACTAATGGCTGATGAAATGGTAAAATGAATATTGGTATGATCATTTTTAATGGCGGTAACTTCGCCGAGTGTTTCTATAATTCCGGTAAACATGTATAATAAGTGTTGAGATTTCGGCTAAATTTTCTTCTAAATCATTCAGAAGAAAGTCTGTCAGAATCTGTATTAATATTTTAATCTATTTTTTCTCCAGTTAGATGATTGTGAAGATGCCTGCCCGGCCGCTTCCTTAAATACATCCTTTTTAAAGAACTTTGCAGCAACAATTGCAGCAATCATCGCTTCATCTTCATTGATTTCGTTTGACTCATCTGGCCTGAAATATTTGGATACGAAATGGGTATCAAAATTACCACTTTTAAAAGCTTCATGCTGCATGACAAATTTACCAAAAGCCAGGGTAGTTTCTATCCCCGTAATCTCATATTCTGCTATTGCCCTCACCATTCTGGCTCTTGCTTCCTCGCGATCCTTTCCGTAAGTAATCAGCTTGGCAATCATCGGATCATAATAAATCGGAATTTCCATGCCCTGTTCAAAACCATCATCTACCCGCACGCCATTTCCTTTTGGCGTTTTATAAGTTTGGAGGGTTCCAATATCTGGAAGAAAATTATGCTTAGGATCTTCCGCATAAACACGAAGTTCTATCGCATGACCATTTATTTTTAAATCATCCTGGCTAAAACTTAATGGCTTACCTTCAGCAATTTTAATTTGTTCCTTTACCAAATCCACACCAGTAATAAATTCCGTAACGGGGTGTTCAACCTGTAAGCGTGTATTCATTTCCAGAAAGAAAAAATCATGTTTTTCATCCAGTATAAACTCTACAGTTCCAGCACCGGTATAATTGACTGAGCGAGCCACATCAACTGCACACTTACCCATTTTTTCTCTGATTTCAGGCGTAAGTACAGATGAAGGTGCCTCTTCAATCACTTTTTGATGGCGGCGTTGCACCGAACATTCCCGCTCAAACAGGTGAACAATATTGCCATAACGATCTCCCAGAACCTGGATTTCGATATGTCTAGGTGAAGTAACGTAGCGTTCTATAAACACTGCTCCATCACCAAAGGCGGAAGTAGCTTCACTCACTGCAAGGTCCATTTGTTCTTCAAAATCAGCCACTCTTTCCACAATCCGCATGCCTTTTCCACCTCCTCCAGCTGCTGCTTTAATCAGGATAGGAAAGCCTACTTCAACAGCTCTTTCTTTTGCCTCATTCACATTGGTAATGGCTTCTTCCGTTCCGGGAACCATTGGAATTTGATACTTTAATGCCGCGGCTTTTGCTGATAATTTATTCCCCATAACCTCCATCGCTTCAGGAGATGGTCCAATTAAGATTAACCCTGCATCGGCAACCTTTTTCGCAAAGGCCGCATTTTCAGATAAGAAACCGTAGCCAGGATGAATCGCATCAGCACCAGTTATTTTACATGCATCAATAATTTTTTCACCAACCAAATAACTCTGATTTGATGGTGCCGGGCCAATACATATCGCCTCATCGGCATAACGTACATGTAGTGCATTTCTATCCTCTTCAGAAAAAACAGCAACAGTTTTGATCCCCATTTCTTTTGCAGAACGCATAATGCGCAAGGCAATTTCCCCTCGGTTAGCAATGAGGATTTTAGTTATTGATTTATTGGCTTTTTGGTTCATTCGTTTAACACTATAATAAATCGGAATTAGCTAAAAATAATCTTATTTTTTGAAGAGTTGTTTAATAAAAATAGCTTAAAATCACCTAAATTAAACGCTTCAACCCAGAAAACTATTTGTCTCCATAATGGCCTTGAGCAGATATTACAAATACCTTAACTTCATAATCATTTACAGTATAAATAAGCCTGTGCTTCTGACTAATTCTACGAGACCATAATCCCGTACGCTCATATTTTAATTTTTCAGGCTTACCCGTTCCAGAATATGGGTGAACTTGTAATTCCATTAAAAGAAGTTCTAGTTTTTTAAAAGCATTCTTATCATGTTTTTTAAGTTTTGTAATATCATCTAACGCCTGATGGTGAAAACTTAGTTCATAACTCATAAAGAATCCAACAATGATTTTAAAGCATCGGTAGATTTTATATTAACAACATCATCTGTCGAAGCACCTTTAAGTCGTTCTTTGACTTTTTCGATATTTCTTTTATCAGCCCAATGTAAATCACCACTTGGGCTGATATCAAAGGGATTACATCGATATTCGGCTGGAATAGCTAAAAATTCTTTCACCCATTGCTCACTAAAAAACTGCGAATCCGGTTCATTGGTTACAATAAGATTTACGAATTTATTTCCTCTTTTTACAGCTACCCGTTCTTTTTCTGCTAATTCAAAATAGGTCTTAGCTCCATTTCTAAACTCTCGAGTTGATACTATTTTCATAATTATAATATTAGTACACAAATGTGTATACAAAAATAGCGTTTTTTTTCAGCAAAACAATATTCTATTACAAGTGCAAAATTATTTCAATCGCACGATCAATCATCTCCGGACTAAGATCTAAATGGGTTACCAATCTTACCGTGCTTGCGCTTGTAGTACCGCAGTACAATCCTTTTTCTCTTAACTGCTGTACAATTTTTTCTGCTGTTCCGGCTGCCACTTCAAAAATAACAATATTGGTTTCAACAGGTAATACGGAAAGTACATATTTGGTACTTAATAATGCAGCTGCTAAGGCATGGGCATGCTGATGATCTTCCTTTAGCCTTTCTACGTGATGATCAAGTGCATATATTCCTGCTGCAGCTAAAAAACCTGCCTGGCGCATTCCTCCACCAAAGGCCTTTCTGATTTTACGGGCTTTCCTGATCATATCTTTACTGCCTAAAAGTACTGATCCAACTGGTGCACCTAATCCTTTAGATAAGCATACCGAGATGCCATCAAAATACTTTCCGTAATCATGTGCCTTATCGCCAGTCGCAATTAAAGCATTAAAAATCCTGGCGCCATCCAGATGCAATTTCAATCCTTTGATATTGCAAAGGTGATGAATGGGGGCAATCTGATTCAGATGATAACATTTTCCTCCACCTTTGTTTACGGTATTTTCCAATACCACCAAACTGGAATTTGGATAATGGATATTGTCTTCATTAATTTCAGGCTCTATTAGTTCAGGGGTTAAAATCCCTCTATCGCCATACAACAATCTTACTGAAGCTCCAGAATGGTAAGCAATTCCACCGATTTCATAACGGTAAACATGTGCGGTTTGGTCGCAAATGACTTCATCCATAGGCTGGGTAAAACATTTAATGGCAATTTGATTGGTCATTGTGCCCGATGGACAAAATAAACCCGCCTCCATGTTAAATATATGGCAGAGTTTTTCTTCCAGTGCTGCAACCGTTTCATCCTCACCAAAAACATCATCGCCCACACGGGCAGTCATCATTGCTTCCAGCATACCTGGAGTAGGTCTGGTTACCGTATCACTTCGAAAATCTAAAAAGTTGTTATTCATTTGCACTTAAATTGTAAAATATTCCTGACTAATTAAAAAAAAAGACCAATGCCTTTTCGAGTATAATAATAAGATTTTGAGGCGATTAAAGCCCTTATATAGTGTATTTTTTACACACTTAAATTTCAACAACAACAAATTGTTAAAAAATTATTAAAAAAAAAGATACAAAACATAAGAGTTTTTATACTTTTATCGTGCTAAAACCAAAAATAAATAAAATGATAGTAATTGCAGACGGTGGATCGACCAAAACAAACTGGTGTCTGATTAACGAGGCCGGCAGAAAAATTTACTTTAACACCGAGGGTTACAATCCATATTTTTCAAAAGGAGAATACATTGTAAAATCTCTAAATGAAACTCTTCCAGACCACTTGGAACGAGAAAAACTAACTGCCGTTTATTATTACGGCGCCGGATGTTCTACCCCGGGGAATGTAAAGATTGTGGCTGATGCCATGAAACAGGTTTTTACTAGTGCCGAAATCTTTGTCGGTCATGATCTTCTTGCTTCTTGCAGAGCCCTTTTAGGTAACGAGCCTGGATTTGCAGCTATCTTAGGAACAGGTACCAACTCTTGTTTATATGATGGAAAAGACATTACCCTTAATATTGATTCTTTAGGTTATTTCCTGGGTGATGAAGGTAGTGGTTCATTCATAGGTAAACGCATCTTAAGCGATTATATGAAAGGTTATATGCCAAAAGGCTTACGTGAGGCTTTTTACGATAACTATGCCTTAACGAATGAAGATATTTTTGATAACATTTACAATAAGCCATTGCCAAATCGTTTTTGTGCCAGCTTCAGTAAATTTTTATATGATTTCAAAGATAACTATGAAGATTATGCCTTCAGCACAATAGATTATGCCTTTACTTCATTTTTTGAAGCCTTAGTGATTCACTATCCAAATTATAAAGACCATAAATTAAACTGTGTGGGTTCTGTAGGTTACAGCTTTCGGGACATCTTAAGTATCGTTGCTGACCGTTATGAAATGGGGGTTGGCAAAATTATCCGCTCACCTATAGATGATTTAGTTCACTATCACTTAGAAACATCCAAGAAAGGATAGTTTGGAGTGCTGAGTTGGGAGTCTGAAGTCAGTCAAGAGTCCTAAAAACAAAAAAGTCCCGGCTTGAAATTCAAACCGGGACTTTTCTTTTATACAAAGAGGCCATTCAACCCTATGTATTTCTCTTATTAAAAGGAAATTTCTTTGCCAAATAATTTGGCGTATTTACGTTTATCAAAGCGATAAAGTGTTGCAGCACGATATGAAACGCCTTTTTGTTTTTCATCTAATTCTTTAAGCACACCGAAGCTGACAATCTTTTTTCTAAAGTTTCGCTTATCAAGTTTTTTACCTAAAATCAGCTCATATACATGCTGCAATTGGGTTAAGGTAAATTTTTCAGGCAATAGTTCAAAAGCTATTGGCTGGTGTTTAATTCTACGCTTGATTTTTTCTAATCCTTTGTCATAAATCTTCTGGTGATCGAAAGCCAGTTTAGGCAGATCAGTAATAGGCATCCAGTTGGCACGCTTGGCATAGGTACTAATTGGACGAGGTTCTTTATCACCGCCTAAACGAATAAGTGCATAATAGGCCAGGGTAATTACTCTACCTTGCGGGTGCCTGTTGGGATCGCCAAAAGCATAATATTGCTCCATATAAATTCCACGCAAGCCAGTAAGCTCATATAAAATCCGGGCGGCAGATTGATCTAAGCTTTCATCAGCACCTACAATGTTGCCGGGCAATGCCCACCAATCTTTAAAAGGCTCTTCATTTCTTTCGATAAGCAGGATTTTTACTTCCTTACCATCAAACCCAAACAAAACGCAATCTATTGAGAATACTGAATCTAAATGAGGTAAAATTTCTTCCAAGGTAAAATTTAATTATATTAAACAGATAAAGGTATGACTTTCAATATTAAGTAAAAAAAATAAAAAAAATTACTTAGTGTAAAAATTACACACTATATTCGTAACATAGATGGAGCCAAATATTAAAAATATAGCCGTACTTACTTCCGGGGGTGATGCCCCAGGCATGAATGCGGCAATTAGAGCTGTTGTGCGTACCGGAATCTATCATGGCATCAACATGTTTGGTGTAATGCAGGGATACCAGGGTTTAATTACAGACAACATAAAACCAATGGATGCCCGATCTGTAAGCAATATTTTACACTTAGGGGGAACAATTCTAAAAACAGCACGCTGCTTAGAATTTAAAACAGATGAAGGTCAACAAATTGCCTATCAAAATTTAAAGAAAAATAACATTGATGCCTTGGTTGTGATTGGCGGAGATGGAACCTTTACTGGTGCAAAACGATTTTCTGAAACTTTTGGGGTGAAGGTGATCGGCATCCCAGGCACAATTGATAACGATTTAGTGGGTTCTGATTTCACCTTAGGCTATGATACTGCAATTAATACAGTTATAGAAGCTATAGATAAAATCAGAGATACTGCAGATGCACATGACCGGTTGTTTTTTATAGAAGTGATGGGTAGAGATTCAGGATGTATTGCGCTGAGAAGTTCAATTGCCAGTGGTGCTGAAGCTGTTTTGTTACCTGAAAGAGCAACCAGTGTAGAAGAGTTGATTAAGAAACTGGCTTTGGGAGCAGCAACTAAAAAATCATCAAGCATTGTAATTGTTGCCGAAGGACACAAACAAGGTGGCGCTTATGATATTGCTAAAAAAGTAAAGGAAACATTTGATCATTACGATACCAAAGTCACTATTTTAGGACACCTTCAACGGGGGGGCAGCCCAAGTAGTTTTGACCGTATATTAGGAAGTAGACTTGGCTTTGCTGCTGTAAATGCACTTATTGCTGGAGAAACTGAACAAATGGTAGGATTACATGGTAATGCGATTAAGCTAACCAGCATTTCTGAAGCTTTAACAGCACATAGCTTTAAGCTTGAACCGGATTTAATGGAAATGACTGAAGTTTTATCCATATAATATGATAGCAGTAGTTTACAGTGGATCGAGAACTGCATTTTGGAAATTAACCCAAAATGGTAAAGTGGTTGCACACTGCAATACAACTGGAATTAACCCAACATTTGTTGATGCGAAAATGATACTGCAGATCCTGAACAAAAAAGTTGTTCTGGTAAACCATGCTGAAAATATTAAGAAGATATATTTCTTTGCAGCAGGCGCTTCATCTGCCGACAGGAAAGATGAACTGGCTAAAACTTTATCTTCATTTTTTAGATACAGTAAAGTTTTTGTTGAAAATGATTTGTTTGGTGCAGCTAAAGCGGCCTGCTATGACCAGCCCGGAATAGTAGGTATGTTAGGAAGTGGTTCAAATTGTGCATACTTTGATGGCAAAAAACCCGTTAACAATTGCTTTGGACTAGGGTATATTCTGGGAGATGAGGGATCTTCCAATTATTTTGGTAAAATGCTTTTGAAAAGCTTTTTAAGTGAAGCGTTACCTGAAGATCTCGAATTAAAGTTTATCAGAAATTTTAATTTGGACCGTCCGCAAATTTTAGAAAGAATATATAATAAGCCACAGGCAAATATATTTTTAACTTCTTTCTTTGATTTTTTTACACAAAACATAAAACACGAATATATCCTCAAATTGGTTGACGAGGGCTTTGAAAAATATTTTCAAACTTATATATTACCCATGGTTGCCAAGCACCATGAACAAGACATACACTTTGTTGGAAAGGTAGCCGCTGAATTAGAAGATCAGTTACAGCTGGTTGCAGAAAGGCATCAACTTAAAATTAAAACCATTATTAAAGAACCAATACTAAATTTATTAAAACATTACACTAATTAACAAAACAATGAGCAAAATTGGAATAAACGGCTTTGGCCGTATCGGCAGACTGGTTTTCAGAGCCGCATTAAAAAGAGGATTAGAAATTGTAGCAATTAACGATTTAATTGAGCCAGATTACATGGCTTATATGTTAAAATATGATACTACACATGGTAAATTTGATGGTACAATTGAAGTTGTAGATGGTAACTTAGTCGTTAATGGTAAAACTATTCGTGTAACGGCAGAAAGAAACCCGGCAGACTTAAAATGGGATGCAGTAGGTGTTGAAGTGGTCATCGAATCTACAGGTTTATTTTTAACCCGTGCTGATGCTGAAAAACATATTGCAGCGGGTGCTAAGAAAGTAGTTTTCTCAGCTCCGGCAAAAGATAGCGACATACCTACTTATGTAATGGGTGTTAATCACGATAAATTAACGGCAGATCAAACTATCGTTTCTAATGCATCTTGTACTACAAACTGTTTAGCGCCTATTGCTAAAGTTTTAAATGATAATTTCGGAATCGTTGAAGGCTTAATGAGTACTATCCATGCAGTTACAGCTACTCAAAAAACTGTTGACGGTCCTTCTGCTAAAGACTGGAGAGGTGGCCGTGGTGGTTTCTCTAACATCATTCCTTCATCAACTGGTGCTGCTAAAGCAGTAGGCATGGTATTACCTGAATTAAAAGGTAAGTTAACTGGTATGTCATTCCGTGTTCCGGTTGCTGACGTTTCTGTAGTCGATTTAACTGTTCGTTTAGAAAAAGCAGCAACTTACGAAGAAATTAAAGCGGCAATGAAAGCTGCATCTGAAGGCGAATTGAAAGGTGTGTTGGCTTATACTGAAGACGAAGTTGTATCTTCTGACTTCATTGGTGATGACCACGCTTCAATTTTCGATGCAAAAGCAGGTATCTCATTAAATGATAACTTTGTAAAAGTAGTTTCATGGTATGATAACGAGTGGGGATATTCATCTGCCCTTGCTAAATTTGTTGAATATTACGCAAGTTTATAATAGAAAATAGCCAATAGGCTAAATAAAGTATATTTAAAGCGACATTATCTTTGATAATTGTCGCTTTTTTATTATAAATATAATTTTCACTAATGAAATAGATTTCAAAATTACCTATATAACACATTAGCATTAAAAAAACAGTACTTAAAAAAGTATTATTCTCAAAAAAACCTTGTAAATAACATAAGACATCTATTATATCTGAATAATTAACTAAAAGCTAGATTTATTTAACTTAAAAACTTAAAATTTAATACTATTTAACAATTACTTAACATATTTAGGTCTTATATTTGAAATGTGGATGTTTTAAAGACGATTTGCCTCTGAAAAGCAGGCCACAACTAAAAAATGACAAAAAAAATATACAAAAATTTCATAGTGTATTTTTTACACTATCATTTTTTTTACTATATTTGTAGAGTAATAAACGGAACGATGTTTATTATCATTAAAAAAGATAAATCATTCTCCTGATAAAATATTTTAAATGGAGGATTAAAGACAAAGCCTGGCTCATAACAGGTTTATATTTGGTTAGAAAAAAAGGAGACACTCGGATGAGGTCTCCTTTTTCTTTTTCAGATAAGTTTGGAAATGTTAGTTAGATAAATAAAGGGCTTACAAAAAAGATGCTAAAGCTAAAAAGAATAAATATAAAATTTTAAAAGATAAGATTTGGCTCTATTAAAGGCGGGGTCGTATTTCTGAGATTAATTAGCAGAGTCTCCAATTCTATTATTGGCACTTGAACAACACATTCGATTTTTGATTTATCAGACTCTAATATTAAAACCCCCATATCTTTTTTTTCGAATTCGCAAGGCTTTATTAAGTAATTGAGATTTTCTAAATAAATTTCTTTCTTATCACTCTTAAACCAACCATAATCTGCCTCGTAAATAATTTTTTCATGCCCTATCCAAATAATCTCTTTCCCAAAAGTATTCCATAATGATATTCGAAGCAGATAGTATCCTAACGTAAAAAAAACAGCAATAATTATGAGAGAAAAAAACGTAATTCCATTTCCATGAAATAAATTTAAAGTCACTCCGTAGATTGGCAATAGAAAAAATAAAAATGATGTAAGGAATATAATTACTCTAATTAACAATGGAGATTTACTCCCGGTTAAAGTTAATTTATCATTCTGAAAAATAATGTGTTCCATAATTGTAAGGTTTATACTTCGTTTCTTAATTATTTAATGTTTCTTCATCATTTTACTTCTTCAAAATCTTCATGTATTTGGGTTGGCTGGCCATTCCAAATCAACAGGCCCAGACAGAATCTTAAGCAAACAATACTAATTTGTTTCCAAAACTATTTGATCCCATAATGCGCTTCATTCCCTTTTATAAAACCATATTTGTGCAACTGCGCATCTACCTCAATCTTTAGGTTTGATCTTCCTGGAGCATCTCCGGAAAGTATTAATGCTAAAGGTATCTCTGGGCGATATGAATATTCTGGATTAGCCTTTTCAACTATTAAGACCTGATCTAATATTCCATCAGCACTACTGGTAATCTTCCAATTTCCGTTAATTTTCCTTCTCATTACTTCGCCACAATACGCAGAGATGAGCACGCAATATTTTTCTTGAAAATCTCCGGCATCAAACTTTTTAAGCATTTTATTTATTGATTTATCCAGATAGATAAGACTTTCAAGTGAATAGTCCAACACATCAGCTGATATTGAAAAATCAGATGCCAACACCTTATCAGATGCTAAGATCATTGACTCAAACTCTTTAACTGAAACCTGTATATATCCAGGAAAAGATGCATTAGGAGATATAGCTATTTGGTTTACCAGATTTTCCTTCTCTTTGCCATTATTCATAAAATCAAGATATTCTGAATATCTTTCATATAATATTCCATTTCTCCTTTCAAATGTTGTTCTAAGTATTAGTCCGTAGCTGTCTAAAAGATAATAATCAGACCAGTCTCCCATGTACTCTGGTCTCAAGTCGTTTCTTAGAACCGCCCTTCCCTCTTTTATCCATTCCTCAATCTGTTTCGATTTGACTTGTTTAGTTTTAGGCTTTTTCATCATTTCATTATTGTACTTCTTCAAAATCTGGGCCTGTGTTTGGGTTAGCTCGCCACTCAAAATCAACAGGGCCAGACAGAATTTTCAGCAAACAATACTAATTTGTTTCCAAAACTACTTGATCCCATAATGCGCTTCATTCCCTTTTAAAAAACCATATTTGTGCAACTGTGCATCTACCTCAATCTTTAGGTTTGATCCTCTTGGAGCATCTCCGGAAAGTATTAATGCTAAAGGTATCTCTGGGCGATATGAATATTCTGGATTACCTTTTTCAATCACTAAAACCTGATAAACCATTCCTTCTTCATTTCCTTTTATTATCCATTCTCCATCAATTTGTTTTCTTATTACCTCTCCACAATATGCTGTTATTAAAAACACATATTTCTCCTCAAACTCATCAGCATCCATTAAGTCCAAAGTTTTTTTCATAGCATTACTTAAAAGCTTAAGACTTTTTATCGAATAGTCTAAACTTTTTGGCTTTAAAGAAAAAGATGCTTCAAGCAATTGAGCTGATTGAGGTAATATATCTGTAAAATCCTCTACCTTGATAAGTAAATAACTATTGAATGATGCATCTTTTGGAGAACCATATTTATATATTAGAGCTTTTTTCTTTTCAAATTTTCTTTCCAATTCCTGATATTCATCAAAATTATAATATAAAATGCCATTCTTTTTTTCAAAAACATTTCTTAAAAGGAATCTTCCATCATCAAGCAAATAATAATCTAAAAAGCCTTCCATATCTATAGGTCTCAAGTCATTTCTTAATGTAGCCTTATTTGATTGTATCCATTCTTCGCACTGTTTTGATTTTACTTGTTTTGCTTTTATCTTACTCATAGGATTTTCATTATTGTACTTCTTCAAAATCTGGGCCTGTATTTGGGTTAGCTCGCCACTCCAAATCAACAGGGCCAGACAGAATCTTAAGCAAACAATACTAATTTTTTCCAAAACTACTTGATCCCATAATGCGCTTCATTCCCTTTTATAAAACCATATTTGTGCAACTGTGCATCTACCTCAATCTTTAGGTTTGATCCTCTTGGAGCATCTCCGGAAAGTATTAATGCTAAAGGTATCTCAGGGCGATATGAATATTCTGGATTAGCCTTTTCAACTATTAATATCTGATCTAATATTCCATCAGCATTACTGGTAATCTTCCAATTTCCGTTAATTTTCCTTCTTATTACCTCGCCACAATACGCAGAAATCAGAACGCTATATTTTTCTTGAAAATCTCCGGCATCAAACTTTTTAAGCATTTTTTTTATTGATTTATCCAGATAGATCAGACTTTCCAGTGAATAATCCAACACATCAGCTGATATTGAAAAATCAGATGCCAACATCTTATCAGATGCTAAGATCATCGACTCAAACTCTTTAACTGAAACCTGTATATATCCAGGAAATGATGCATTAGGAGATACAAGCATCTGTTCAGCTTTTTTAACTCTTTCTGTAATTTTTTTATCAAAGACTAAATATTCTGAATATTTTTCATAGAGTATCCCATTTTTTCTTTCGAATGTATTTCTGATAAGCAAGCTTTCATTATCTAATAAATAATAATCTGACCATATTTCCATATCTTCAGATCTCAAATCATTTCGCAATACCGCTCTACCCGCCTTAATCCATTCTTCAATTTGCTTCGATTTAACTTGTTTAGTCTTAGGTTTTTTCATCATTTCATTATTGTACTTCTTCAAAATTTGGGCCTGTGTTTGGGTTGGCTCGCCACTCAAAATCAACAGGGCCAGACAGAATTTTCAGCAAACAATACTAATTTGTTTCCAAAACTATTCGATCCCATAATGCGCTTCGTTCCCTTTTATAAAACCATATTTGTGCAACTGTGCTCCTACTTCTATATCTAATCTATTAGGCACATCTCCGGCAAGGATTCTGGCTAATGCAATCTCTGGCTTATAACTATACTCCGGCTTACCTTTCTCAATCACTAAAACCTGATAAACCATTCCTTCTTCATTTCCTTTTATTATCCATTCTCCATCAATTTGTTTTCTTATTACCTCTCCACAATATGCTGTTATTAAAAACACATATTTCTCCTCAAACTCATCAGCATCCATTAAGTCCAAAGTTTTTTTCATAGCATTACTTAAAAGCTTAAGACTTTTTATCGAATAGTCTAAACTTTTTGGCTTTAAAGAAAAAGATGCTTCAAGCAATTGAGCTGATTGAGGTAATATATCTGTAAAATCCTCTACCTTGATAAGTAAATAACTATTGAATGATGCATCTTTTGGAGAGCTATATTTTGCAATTAGTGCTTGTTTTTTATCAAATCTCCTTTTTAATTCTTGATATTCTTCAAGGCTCTTATACAACACACCGTTTCTCTTCTCATAAATATCAACCAATAAGAGTTCACCTGTGTCCAATAGGTAATAATTCGCCCAACCTAATATTTCTTCCCTGCCTAAGTCATTCCTTAAAATGGCCTTCCCTGAAGCTATCCATTCTTCACATTGCTTTGCTTTTATTTGCTTGTTTGTAATCTTCATGGTTCGAAATAAATTTTCATCATTGTACTTCTTCAAAGTCTGGGCCAATATTTGGGTTGATAGGCCATTCCAAATCAACAGGACCAGACAGAATTTTAAGCAAATTCGTTGGTATATTCGTAAATCTATCATTTGTTGGTGTTAATTTTATTGAATTTAAAAGATATAGCCGATTGTTTATAATAATAACAAAAGCTTGCCTTACCTGCACTCCTTTGCTTATTGCTGTTGCAATAATGCTTGGACTAATTATGGTATTAACCGGTGTAACAAATACCAAAGCTGGCGGTGGAGCATTTGGCACTTTCTTTCTACTTAGTACATCTAGATAGCCGCCAATTTGAAACTTTGATGAAGATAAATAGAGTGTGCCAGTTACTGCCTTGGCATCATAAAACCAATGTTGGCTAAGGGGAACAGATACGCCCATAAAATTAACATCATAGCTCCAATCTGGAATAACTTGACCTGAATTGCCAACCTTATCTTGTCTCCAACTACTAAAAATTGTTCTAGGCTCATACTCAACTCTTGAAAGCTGCGGCGATAACAATTTTTCTTTATAAAGTTTAAATACAGCTTCCTGAAAGGCCTGCCCAATCCTACGGTTAAACTCTAAATTAGTAACGCCCACATCCCAACCCTTATCTCTGCCCATTTGCCTTAACGCCTGCGTGGTACACGGTGCAAAATTAATTGGGACATTAGTGGTACCATTGTTAATTACATTATCATAATTGGGGTCATTTTCAGAAATAGGCTTAAATGAACCATCCACATCATCATAGTAGATGGAATAGTTCATATCCTGACCAGAGCCGTCAGTACCCAAATCACTAAAATCTATACCACCATCAAGATCGGGTGCGATGTAAGTTGCCGTTCCACCACCTGAAGCATCAGGTGGGTAAAGCGAAACAAAATTAAATGTCTGGCCGAATGGCGAATCATAAATGGTAATTGCAGTGCTATTAGTGTTAATGACACCTGATGCATCATTATTACCAATATTATAACTGTTCCCTGTTAAAAATTGACTGGAGCTAAAGTCTGGAGAGAAATAACTTGCAATCAACACCCCATTTGCATCAGTCAATTGAGTCATCATTCCTTCATACTGTGCGCCATTTGGTGTAGTTAATGTAGTATGGAAAGGTGATTTTACGGTTAATCCTGCTGCTCTGGCTGCCGTAAGAAAGGCTTCCATGTTGCTATCACTGATTTGGCAATTTACACAATTTGGATCTACACCAAAATTGTTAGAACCACCTCCACCCGGGCCACTACCACCCCCGCCCGGCTGAAAGCCACCACCAGTATTTCCGCTACCACCACTACCCCCTCCACCAGTACTTCCTCCGCCTTCAATAGGAAAGCAATCAATTTCGGTTGTACCCACTACACTGGTTGTGCAAACTGCATTAGCTGCGTCTCCACCAACACAAATGGTTCCCATTACTGGGAAAACGCCGCAGGCTGGTACTTTTTCTGTTGAAGTTCCTGAAGCTGATTTAAAAAGTGCTATGTACTTTTTATCAATTCTACCACTGGTATAATGCCATCCTATATTATAAGTTCCATTAATATTATAGTATTGGATGATACCAGTTAAATTTTTAGCATTTTTATAATGTACTGCTTGTAAATCGTGATCGCTGTTGTCTACAAGAATATTCATGTAGGCTCCGCTAATTTCTCCTGTATTTTTATCTTTTACAAAAACCAGTCTGAATGAGTTCCTTTTTTCGTAACCTTTATACTCTGATTTATCAATTTTTTTGTTTGCTGTAAACAAATGATTTGAGTTTAATAGCGCTACTTCATATACAGTATTTCCCTCATCATCCAAAACCACTACTTTATCCCATAGGGGAATGAGTCCAGGCAAGACTTCTGCTTTATTATTTGATTTTGTCTTTTCAGTATTATACCAATCTCTTAGTTGGTTAAGCGTGGTATTTGAAACATCATCATGAATAGATTGATCTTTCTTACAACCTGCTACCGTTAACAAAACGGCCAAAAAAAACAATAAAAACGGATTTAGCAAAGAGGCGGGTACATTTGATTTACTTTTCATGCATCTATATTTTTATTTCCAATTTTTTTATTTTGGATGATAGATAATCCTACAAACGAAGATAATTTCGTATTTCAATGGATTATATATTTGGTCAATTATAGAGGATGATGACTAAGACTAAAGGTAGTGTATTTTAAAAACTACATAATAGCGCATCTATAAATTTTTACATGAAAAGTTTACCCATACAGCTTTACACCGATATATAGACGATTATATTTTAAAAAATTACACAAAAGGGGAATATGATATAGAAAGCACTAGTAAGACTAATTGATTTTACCAATAAGAAGCCTGCTTTTTTAATACATTATATATGGATGGAATGATTTAAATATTTAGGGAAACAAACTAAAACACTTAAATATTTGCATAGTAGCGATTAATTTGATTTTGGGCAATTTGATTTAGCCAGCTAAAGATTTTAAGCTTGGATTCATCATAAACAGCAATCAAACTCCAAACGTCAAGAAATATTTTTTCAAGAAGGTTTTCAGCTATTTGCTGATCTTTTACTTTATTTAATACAACGCCGTAAATAGCAGCAGCATATTTTTTATATAAACACTTAAATGCTTCAGGATCATGGCTCCTTAAACGCTCAAAGAAAAATTCCTGATCAGATAACCAAATACTTAGGCCCGAACCTTCTTCCTGTTGATTGACTACATTAAATAAAACTTGCATTTGCTGATCAGTTTAAATAGCTAACACTACATTGAATTATTTGTTCGATTTATAACCCAACTATCAAACAACTCAGCGGAATACACTTAAAAGCTATAAATAAGCATAGATTACCTCATAACTACTACATCTAAAATTTCTAAAGTCAAGTGGTTTTGTTTGAAAACCGAAATATTGATACATGTTTTGTACATTTGGTTCATTAATGAAAATTTTGATCTACTTTCTGAGTTTAGCCATTCTGCTGTTATCTTGCATCACTTGCGAAGATCAATTGGCCCTGGATCACAATCAGCCAATAAGTAGTACAACCTCAACCATTTCAAAAACAGAAAGCATACCTGATAATGATCACTGTTCACCATTGTGTACTTGTAATTGCTGCGGACAACCCATAGTAAACATCACTTACGATTTATCAGTTATTAAGCCTAAATTATTTTCTTCAAATAAAACGAAGTCCGGTTACAAAAGTAGAAATGTAACTGACTATACCCAAAACATCTGGCAGCCGCCAAAATTGAATATCACCCTTATCGGTTAGCCGATAACTAAATTGACTTATATGTAATAGGTCTGATTATTCAATTTATCATATAACAGATGCAAAAAATAACATTATTGCTATGCACATTTTTGTGCGTTGCCAGTGCTTACGCACAGAACAGTCTTAAAATATCAGTCAGGAATAAAACAGATAAAACCATCATCAGTGATGCAACGGTGCTAATTAAAGGCACCAACCTTCTTGCTAAAACTGCTGCTGATGGTACAGCAAGTTTCGATAATATCCCGGATGGTAATCAAATCATGATCATCAGAAATGTTGGTTTTCAGGAACAACGTATCCCCTTCACCTTCCCTTCAAACCAGGTTAAAACTTATGAAGTTTTTCTGGAACCTGCAGAAGATGAATTGGAAGAGGTTATTGTTTCTTCTACCAGAACCAGCAGATCCATCCAGAATACTCCTACTCGGGTAGAAACCATCGAACTGGAAGAAATTGACGAGAAAAGTAACATGCGACCTGCAAACGTTTCCATGATTTTGCATGAAAGCACCGGAATTGCCGTTCAGCAAACTTCAGCAACTAGTGCCAATGCCAGTATCAGGATTCAGGGGCTTGATGGCCGCTATACGCAGCTTTTAAAAGATGGCTATGCCAGCTTCGGGAATTTCGCCAGCGGGCTAAGCATCCTGGAGATTCCACCGCTTGACCTGGCGCAAGTAGAAATCATTAAAGGGCCATCCTCTACACTTTACGGTGCCGGAGCCATTGCAGGGGTAGTTAATTTCATTTCCAGAACACCAAGAGAAAAGGCTGATTTTAATTTCATTCTCAATCAATCAAATGTAGGCCAAACCAATATTGGTGCATTTAGCATGCAACGGAAAGGAAAAATAGGTTATAGTTTATTGGCACTGACTAATTTTCAAAAGGCTTATGATGTAGATAAAGATGACTTTACAGAACTTCCAAAAACAGATGATTTCACCCTTCATCCAAAATTATTTTATTATCCAAATGAAAAAACAACCTTAGTTATTGGTAATGCCTTTACGAAAAGTAACCGCACGGGTGGAGACATTTTTGTAATTAATAACGGTGCAGATGCCAATCACCGATATTTTGAAAGCAATAAAAGCCTTCGTAATACCTCTACACTGGATTTTGGTTACAAAGTAAATGCATCAGATTTATTGAAAATTAAAACCAGTTTTAATTACTTTAAACGAGATATAGCCATTCCGGATTATACCTTTAATGGGATCAATTACAATGCCTATACCGATATCAGCTATTTAAAAAACATTAAAAATCAGAGCTTAATTTTTGGATTAAACATTGTATATGATAAGTTTGCAGAGCAGGATCAGCTCCCGGAACTCGCAAAAAATTTCACCACCAGAACTGCCGGTCTTTATGCACAGCAAACCTGGGATTTAACTGACCATTTTAAACTGGAAAGTGGTATAAGATTAGATCTGGTAAACTATTTCAATACGCTTTACCGCAAAAATGAAGCCTTCGTTTTACCAAGGATTTCAGCTTTGTACAAAATCAACGATCACTGGAGCTCAAGAATTGGTGGTGGCTTAGGTTACAAAACCCCAACACTCTTTACCGAGCAAACAGAAACTTTTCAATACCAGAATCTTCTTCCGCTCAACAATGTTAAAGCAGAGAAAAGTTATGGCGGTACCGCAGATATCAATTATAAAACTTCCCTTGGTGCTGACTGGTTAATCAGCCTAAACCAAATGTTTTTCTATACCAAAATTAATAACTCCACTATTTTGCTTCAGGATAACTTGGGTTCATTTCATTTTGAAAACACTACACAACCTGTACAAAGCAGGGGCTTTGAAACCAATGCAAAAATCATTTTTAAAGAATACTTTAAACTTTTTGCTGGTTATACCTTTACTGATGCAAAAGCAGATTACCTTCCTGTCATTCAAAACATCAGGCTTTTGCCAAAAAACAAATTGAATCTAGCTTTACTTTATGAAAAGGAAAGTAATTTTAAGTTAGGGCTGGAAGGTTATTTTACCGATCGCCAATACCTGTATAACAATCAACTTACCAGTGCTTTTTGGGAATTTGGCTTTATGGCTGAAAAAGTTTTCGGAAAAATTTCTGTATTTATTAATGCAGAAAATTTCACTGATACCAGGCAAAGCAGGTATAAAAATGTGGTCAATGGATCACACCTTAACCCAAACTTCGACGATATCTGGACACATACTGAAGGCAGAACCTTTAATGGCGGGATTAAATTGAAGCTTTAAAAAGGATAATCAACTAATTTCTAAAATAAGAGTTGTCAAAGAAAACAATTTTCATATCTTTGCATCCGCTCTGGAAGCTTCCACTCCAGAATTTAAGAAAGCCTTCCAGCAATGGGAGGCTTTTCTTATTTAAGCTTATGTCTAGTCCTGAAATAGCGATACAAAAAAGAATCGTTATGACAAGTATTATTAAATCGGGTTACCAAAAGCGTACCCAAAAAGACTATTCTTTATCCTTTAAACATCAGATTGTTTTCGAGATTGA